>SXGQ01215255.1_pt1 | contig 11297 bp, 10 predicted proteins | sample 3178371 | NCBI WGS metagenome assembly SXGQ01 (sample SAMN11356859, study PRJNA531348) | freshwater metagenome | isolation source: freshwater sample F1-20 | place: China: Fuxian Lake, Yuxi | collected 2017-12-25 | reverse complement strand
CCTTTCTCGTGGCCGAAGAGTTCGGACTCCAGGAGGTTCGCCGGGATCGCGGCGCAGTGCACCGCCATGAACGGACCTTTCGCACGCTGGCTCGCCTGATGGATCATCTGGGCGAAAAGTTCCTTGCCCGTGCCGGTCTCGCCGAGGAGCAGGACGGTCGCGTTGGAGGTCGCGACGGAACGCACCTGTTCGATCGAGCGCTGCAAGGCGGCGGACGAGCCCACCACTTCGCCGAGCGCGAACTTGCGGTCGAGCCGCGTCTTGAGCGTCACCACCTCCTTCTCGGCGGTGCGGGCCTTGAGGCCGCGCTCGAGCACGAGCTCGACCTGCCGGAGGTCCACGGGCTTCTGGAAGAACCAATAGGCGCCGCGGCTCATCGCCTGGACGGCCGTCTCGACGTCGCCATACGCCGTCATCATGATGCAGACCGGCTGCTGCGGCAGCCGGAGGGCGCGGTCGATCACGGCCATGCCGTCCTCGCCGGCCATGCGGAGATCCGTCAGCACCGCGTCGGGCGGCACGTCCTGCATGAGGCGCGCCGCCTCCGCGGCGTCCTTGGCGACAAAGGTCTCATACCGATCTTCCAGGGCGGCCCGGAGGCCGTCGCGGATGTTCTTCTCGTCGTCGATGATGAGGACGGTGGGTTTCATGGTTCAGGCTTCGGCCTCGGGAGTGGCGGGCCGGCTGGCCGCTCCCCAGGCGCGGGCGGCCTTTTCGGCCAGCGCCGCGCGGGCGCGGTCGACTTCGGCGAGCCGCGCACGCAGGTTGGCGTTGGAGACCTCGGCGAGGTCGTCGAGGTCGCAGAGGTAGGCGCCTTCGAGCGTACGCGCGACGACGTCGAAATTACGAGGCACGCCGAGATCGACCAGCAGGCAAGGCCGGCCTTGGCGGCGGGCGACCAGCTCGCGGAGGCTTGGACCGTCGAGCAAGGCGCGGTCGACGGTGGCGCAGCCGACGATCACGTCATGCGCGTGCGCCTGACGCAGGGCGTCGGCGAGCGTGAGCGAGGCGCCGGCGAACTCCGCGGCGAGGGCGCGCGCGTGCTCGAAGGTTCGGGAGGCCACGGACACCTCGGTCGCGCCGCGGGAGACGAGCGCCTGCACGACCTGGCGACCGACCTCGCCGGTGCCGAGGACGAGAACGCGCGCGTCGGCGAGCGCGCCGAAGACGCGCATCGCGAGCTCGACGGCGACATTGCCGAGGCTGACCTGGCCCTGCGAGATGCCGGTGTAAGTACGCGCCCAGGCGCCGGCCTGGAAGGCACGCTGGAACACGCGGTTGAGGACGGGCCCCGTCATGCCGCGCGCGAGCGCATCGGCGTAGGCGTCCTTGACCTGGCCCGCGATTTCGACTTCGCCCACCATCTGGGACTCCAGCCCGGACACGACCGCGAAAAGGTGCTCGACGGCCTGCAGTCCGGGCACGGGCCGGAGATGGCGATCGAGCGCGGCTGGGTCCGCGCCGGTCGCACGGATCAGCGCGGCGCGCAGGTGCAATGCGGCGGCTTCGTCGCCGACGCCATACGCTTCGAGCCGGTTGCACGTCGCCAGCAGCACGGCTTCGGCGAGCCCGGCGTCACGCACGCTCGCGTAGAAGGCTTCGACGCCGCCGGCGGGCACGGTGAACGCCGCTCGTTCGTCGAGACCGGCGGTGCGATGGGTGGCGCTGAGCGCCACGAGATTGCGCGGGCGGTCGCTCATCGTCCGGAGGGAAGGGAGAGCCAGAGCGCGAGGAGCGCCGGGAGGAAGGTCAGCAGCGAGGCGCGGGCGTAGGCCGCGCCGGCGAGCCGGCGGCGGCGCCGCTGGACGGTGACGAAGACACAGGCGAGCCAGGTGAGCGAGGCGACGCCCAGCTTGGGCGCGGCGACGAGCGCGAGGTCGCGTTGCGCCCAATCGGTGATGCCGATCACGATGGAAAGACCGAGCAACCAGACGGCGGCGCCCATGAGCTGGCCGCCGATGCGATCCAGCGGGACGAGCGCCGGCAGCAGGGCGTAGATTCCGCCGAAACGCCGGCGCGCGAGCGCGCGATCCTGCAAAAGGTAGGCGGAGGAATTCAGGGCCTGCGCGCCGAGGACGCAATAAGCGAGGATCGCGGCACCGACATGAATCACGATCAGCGGCTTACTGCCCGGATCCAGGGCGGGCGCGCCGACTCCCAGCCAGGCGGCGGCGAAAAGGCATCCGGCGGTGGCCCCGCCGATAGCCCAAGTCGGCAAACGGTGCGTGAAGGTGAGGTCGAGAAAGAGAGAGAGCCCCGCGACCCCCCACCCGATGGCGAGGAGGACCTCGGCCGGGCTGCCGATCGGTAACGCATGCGTGCGCAACCCTTGGTAGGCCAGCATGACGGTAAGGAGGATCCAGCCGCCGCGAAGCATCCAAAGGGCGGAATCGGCCAAGCGAGAGGCCCCTTCCTTGATGGTCCAGGCATCCAAGGCCGCCGCGGCAAGGAACACGAACGCACACCCTACCAGGCACTCCCCGGTCAAGGGGTGCGCAGCCAAGTTGGCGGCCAGGGAAAGCATAGAGCGTTATGAAAGGGGGGTGTGACATTTTGGCAAACCTGCAAAGCACCCAGTTTTCTTGCGATGAGAGTTAGGGAGGGTAGGGTGCAAAATCTCTCTTATGGCCCACGATCTATACGACCTCACCCAGCACCCCCCTCGTAGCCCGCGCGTCCGTCTCGGCGGCTTCGTGATTCTCCCCCGGATGATCGACAAAGCCCGTGCGACTCAAAACGGTAAAAATGGCGAATATACCTATGGCTGCTCACTAGATCGCAATGTCTTGGAGTTCCTAGGGATTGAGGCTGATGAACTTAAATCTCAGATTAACATGGGCTTAGGAGACGGAGAAATCTTGGCTTGGTTACTTTCCCATGCCAAGAAGCCCCGTCAGGCCTTCGAAATCGCCGCATTCAGCGCTTTCCACGAACAACGCGCCCCGAGCGCCCCCGGCGGCCGGGCGAAAGTCAGCGAATACCAGTCCTCGACGCCGGCCGGCGCCAAACGCGAAGACATCGTCACCTGGTTCGACGTACTCGACCTCGACGATCATCAGAGCTTCGGCGGCAAGGTCTGACCCGGCTTCACCCCCGGGCGAATGAAAAAACTATTAAGATTATTGATGCCGCTTAATGTGCTAAGTCTTCTAAAATATCCGTCATGAAAACGTTCCTCGCCTGCGTCGGTCTCATGCTATGCGCCGCCCTCGCCTCCGCCGCCGATTTTGATTGGAAGACGCGCTTCCCGGAAGGGCTCGTCGATGCAAACGGCAAGGCCGTCGACCTCGCTACGCTGAAGAATAAAACCGTGGCGGTTTACTGCTCCGCCCATTGGTGCCCGCCCTGCCGCGTCTTCACGCCCCAACTCGTGAAGTTCGCCAACGCGAATAAAACCAAGCTCGCCGTGGTCTTTATCAGCAGCGACAAGGGCGCGGACGAGATGTTCGCATACATGAAGGAGACTAAAATGCCATGGCCCGCCGTCCCCTACAGGTCTGCGGGAGGCGGGGCGATCATGAAAGAACAGGAAGTGTCCGGCATCCCAGCGCTCCTGGTGTACGGCAAAAATGGCGAACTTCTCACCAAGAACGGCCGGGATTTGGACGCCCTCAAAAAGCTGCTGGGTAAGTAAATGCCCAGGCGCCCGAGTCGAATCCTCCTCGTCTGCATGGGCACGCTCGGAGTCCCAATCTTGCGGTCGTTCTCGCTGAAGCGATAGGGCGGTCAGCTGGATACGTCGGCGCCGATGCGGGTGTCGAAGCCGCGGGTCGCCGACCCGCGTTTGCCCCGATTTGCGGCACAAAATGGTTACGATCTCTCGATGCTGCGCGCCCGTCAAGTGAGCGCGTCCGATTTCCGTGAGATCGGTCACGTCCTCGCCGCCGACGCGCTCATTCTGCGCGCGTTGCGCCGTCTTGGTCCGCAGGCCCAGCATCACCGGCTGGCCCTTTTCCTCGGCGACGTCGCTCTGCCCGATCCTTGCTACGGCGAAGGCGAAGATTTCAAAAAGTGTTGGCTTTGGTCGAAAAACAGGCCCTTCAGCTCATATCGGCGTGGGGCCAGGCAACTGAATGATTGCCGAAGTCGCGCGGCCGCCGTTTGCTTCCTTTCTCCGATGTACCAAGTGAACTTCAGCGACCAAGCGATGCGCGAGCTCGCCCAGCTGCCCACCTTGGAGCAGATGGAAGTCGTCGAGGCGTTCACGGCGGTGACCCCGGATGATCTCCTGCGAGGCAGTTCCGAGCTGGGCATCGTCCGGCGCAGCGGCCATACCTACCATCGGCTCCGCGTCGGCGAATTTCGCATCTATTTCGAGGCCTCCGAAGGCTCCCTGCTCGCGCATTACGTGCTGCACCGCCACACCTTCGCCGACTTCGCTTTCCGCTCCCACCTGCCTTTCCCCGAGGATGAGGCCCGCATCGAGCAAGAAGGCGGCTTCTGGAAATACCTCGACGAACCCCCCAAGCGCTGATCGTGACGACTCCTCCCGACAAACGCCCGTATGCCTCGCCGGAAGAAGCCGCGCGCATCTACCTGCTGCCCAATCTCTTCACCGCGGGCAACATGCTCTGCGGCTTCCTGGCGATCAAGAACTGCATCGAGGCGCGCTTCTCCGCCCTGACCGCCGAAGGCCGAGCCGGCCATTACAACCTCGCGGTCTGGTTCATCCTTTTCGCCTGCCTGTGCGATCTCTTCGACGGCCGCGTCGCCCGTGCCACCAAGCGCGAATCGTTGTTCGGCGCGGAATTCGACAGTATCGCCGACACCGTCTCTTTCGGCGTCGCGCCGGCGCTCATGGCCTGTTTCCTGGTCATCAAGCCGGAGGTTACCGATAACGTCCAGCTCGTCACCTGGCTCCTGGCTTTCATCTATCTGTTATGCGCCGGCGTCAGGCTGGCGCGTTTCAACGTGCTGACCAACCCGCTGGTGCCTGGAAACGAAAAACGGGCGGCGGGCGGCGACTTCGTGGGCCTGCCCTCGCCTGCTGCGGCCGGCATGATCGCCTCGTTGGTGCTCGTCCTGTCCAAAGTCATGGCGGATGCCGGTTCGCCTGACCCCTTTGAGCTGGCGGTCCAAGCGTGGTCCTGGTCCTTGCTCCCCCTGATGCTCGTCATTTCCTACCTGATGATCAGCAATGTCCGTTTTCCCAGCTTCAAGAAGATCGACTGGACCGCCCGGGCCCAGACTCGTGGTTTCATCCTCATCATCATCGCCGCGGCCGTGGTGTTCCGTTACCCCCACTTCTCCTTCCCCGCCATCTTCCTGGGTTATATCGGTTACAGTATTTTCCGGCATGCTTTCCTCCTCAAGAAAAGCGAGATGGACCCGGCGCCGGACGACGATGACGAACCGGTGCCCTGAGTGTGAATAGAAGGTGGGCGATTTGCGTTCCTGGGGTGATGTGAACAAGCACGTCTTTATTCACGGAGAAGGCACACCACGGCGAGCTTCGCATCCATACCGAGACCAGCGGGTTGCGAACCTATGTACGGGATTCCGCCCCCTGCTGATACTACTGGTATTTGTCTATGAAGACTAACCAGATGCAGGCGGGCCGGGAATGTGGGCAATGAGGAGTTGCCTCACCCCCTTGCGATGCTCAATTCTGATGCCATCATGAAGTTCAAGGTAAACCGGAACCACTTTTTCAACGGCCTCTCGAGCGTGACTAACGTCGTGGGTAGCCGGGCCACGATGCCGATCCTGCAGAATGTCCTCGTCGAAGCCGAAGGCGATACCATCACCTTGACGACGACCAACCTCGATCTTGGGATTTGCTGCCGCATCAAGGCCTCCGTCTCTTCGCCCGGCCGCATCACCTTGCCGGTCAAGAAACTCGTCCCGATCGTCCGCGCCCTGTCGAACACCGATACCATCGTCGAACTCACGGGAAAAGACCGGGTCAAGATCACTTCCGGAAGTTCCGTCTTCCAGGTGATCGGCCTGCCGGCGGACCAGTTTCCTCCGATTTCTAATTTCGTCGGCCAGCCGACGATTTCCATCAACCAGGATGATCTCGGCGACATGTTGCGTAAAGTCAGCTACGCGCAGTCATCCGACGAAAACCGCTACATCCTGAACGGCGTGTTCTTCGAATTCACCGAAGGCAAGCTCACCGTCGTGGCCACCGACGGGCGGCGCCTGGCCAAATGCGAACGCAAGCTGGCCGGCACCGACAAGGCCCTCGCGTTGATCCTCCCAGCCCGCACCATCGTCGAACTGATGCGGCTGCTTAAATCAGGAGGAGAGGCCCACGTCTCGCATAACGAGCGTCAAGTCGGCTTCACCATCGACATTCCGAAGAACGAGGAAGGCCTCGTGGACCGCATCCAGCTCGTCTCCAAGGTCGTCGAAGGCAACTATCCTAATTACCGCCAGGTCATCCCGAAGGAAGCCGGCTCACGGGTCCGCCTGGAAAGGGAGAAACTCCTCGAGAGCGTCAACCGCGCCGCGCTCATGACCGATGATCGCAACAATACGATCCGCATGAACGTGTCGAAGAAGACCCAGAACCTCGAGATCTCCGCAAAGTCGGAAAGCGGCGAAGCCCACGAACCCATCGCCGTGAAATATGAAGGGCCAGACGTGAACATCGCCTTCAACCCTCAGTATATCACCGATCCGCTCAAGGCGCTGACCGAAGACGAGATTGACTTCGAATTCAAGGACGAGATGTCCCCGGGCGTGATCCGCGGGCTGAAGGACGATTTCCTCTGCGTCGTGATGCCGCAGCGGATCTCCTGACCACCACGGCGGTCAGAGTCCCAGGTCGGCGCAGTCCGGCAAGGCCTTGATGCGCGCGAGAATCCGGCGAGAGGCCTCGATGGACCGCTCCGGATGATCTCTGCCGGGGTCGAACTCCGCCGGCGTCATCGCTCGGCCGAACCGAACCCGGATTCGCGCCGAGCCGACCGGGAAATTCGCGCCGCGGGGGAGCACGTCGCGCGCTCCGCGGATATGGATCGGTACGACGGGCACGCCCGACTTGCAGGCCAGGAGGCCCGCGCCGGCCTTCGCGTTGGCGATCAGGCCGTCACGACTGCGCGTGCCTTCCGGGAAAATCAGCAATCCTTCGCCGGCCGCGAGGGCCGCCAAGGCGGAGCGGATCGCGCCGATATCCGCCTCGCCGCGGTCGACGGGAATCGAATGGCAGGCGCGGATGACGAAGCCGAAGACGGGATTGTCGAAGAGCGAGCGGCGGGCGATGAAGGATATCTCGCGAGGCAGGCAGGAACCGAGCAAGGGCGGGTCGAGCATGCTCTGATGGTTCGACGCGAACAGGCAGGCGCCGTCCGGCACGTTTTCCCAGCCTTCGACCTCGAGCGTCGCGAAAACCTCGATGAACGCCCGCGCCCCATGGTAGACGGCCTTGTAGATCAGGTTCTTCGACTCAAGGATCATCGGACGTAGGCCACGGCCCGGACCAGCGAGCTGATTTCGGCGACGACGGCCTCGAGCGGCAGGTGGGTGTTGTCTAGGCGGTACGCACCGGCGGGACAGACCAAGGGCGCGGTCTTCCGCGTGGCGTCGAGATGATCGCGCTGGGAGACCTGGTCGGACTGGCCTTCCGCGGCCCGGCGCAAGGCGCGCGCGGAGGCGTCCGCCTCGAGGAAAATCCTGACTTCCGCGTCGGGCAGCACGACCGAGCCGATGTCGCGGCCTTCCATGATCACCCCGGCGAAGCCGTGCGACCGGGCAACGGCCACCTGCGCGCGCTGGTATTCCAATAAGAAGGCGCGGACGGCGGGCAGGGCGGCGACTTTTGAGACGGCCGCGTTGACGACCGGCGAGCGCAGGCTTTCGTCGGGCGGCGCCACTTCGTCCAAGGTGAGCACGGAGCTCCAAGCGCCCGCGCGGGCGACGATCCGTGAGCCGAGGCGGAGCCGGCTGAGCGCGACCACGACCGAGTCCGGGCTATCGGTCGACGCCCCTGCGCCGAGCAGGGCGTGGGTGAGGCTGCGGTAATGCGCGCCAGTATCGACGTGCAGCAGGCCGTGGAGTTCGGCGAGCCGGCGACTGGTGCTGGACTTGCCGGAGGCGGCGCCGCCGTCGACGGACACGCGGACGAAGTGCGACCGCAGCGCTTCCAGGGCTTCGAAGAAACACGGGAAGGTCTTGCCGACGCAGGCCGGATCTTCGATGGCGATCCAAGGGCGTCCGTCGCCGAAGAGATCGAAGCTGCCGAGCACCCCGAAGCTCATCGCCATCCGATGATCCTCATAAGTGCGGATCTGGACGGGGCCGGCGGCCGCCGCGCGGCGCAGCGCGGTCCGGTCCGGGAATATCGTCAGGGAAGAAAGCGAAGCGTCGGCCCGCAGTTCGGCGGCGGCGGGCGCCACCCTGATCCCGAGGCGTTCGAGTTCGGTCGCCATGGCGAGGACGCGGTCGGTCTCCTGCTTGCGGGTATGTGCGACGCCGCAGATCTTCACCGGCCCGGTGGCCAGAGTGGCGATCGTCGCCAGCGTGAGGAAGGTGTCCGAGAAGGCGTTGAAGTCGAAGTCGCCGCCTTTCGGCCCCGTCCAAGACCCCGCGACGAGCGCGCCCGCCGCCGGCAGGAGCGCGGCGCCGCAGGCGGCGGCCACTCCCGCGAAGGCCGTGTCTCCCTGGAGTCCGCCGTCGGCGTAACCTTCGATGCGGAGCGCGGCGCCGGCGCCGGTCACGGCGGGCAAGGCGATGAAGTAGCTCGCCGCGGTGGCGTCGGGCTCGACGGCGTAGTCAGTCTGCGCGACGTAGGGACCAGGGGCGGGACAGGTCCAGCTGCCGTCGGCGGACGGCGTGAGCGCCCGGCCGAACTGACCGCACATCCGCGCCGTCATCACGACGAACGGTTCGGACACGGTGGGGCCTTTCATCCTGACCGTGGCGCCGGCCGCGAGGGGGAGCACCATGAGCAGCGCGGAGAGCAGCTGGGACGAAGCCGATGCATCCACTTCGAGGCGGCCCAGGCGGCCTGTCGTGTGCAAAGTGAAGGGGAAGCCCGCGGCGGGAGAGCCGTCGGGCGCAAGCGCGCGACACCCGGCGCCGGACAGCGCATCCAAGAGTCCGCGCATGGGACGGGACCGCATCGCTTCGTCGCCGTCCAGTTCGTAACACCCGCCGGGGGCCAGGGCCAGGAAGGCCGTGAGGAAGCGGGCCGCGGTGCCGGCGTTGCCGACATGGAGTTTCGCGCGCGCGTTCGGGATGCGGCCGCCGAGCCCGGCGATGCGGATTGAACCGGCCGCCTCGTCATGGGAGATCTCGAAGCCGAGCGCCTGCAGCGCGGCGATCAGGATACGGGTGTCGCGGCTGAACAGCGCCCCAGAGAGAAGGGTGACGCCGTCGGCGAGGGCGGCCAGGATGAGGGCGCGGTTGGTGATGCTCTTCGAACCCGGTATCTGGGCGATGCCACGGGCCGGCGTCGTGAAAGGGCGGATGACGAGGGCAGGGTTCATGCGGGCCGGTCCAGGTCCTGACGGGCCACGCGCGCCTCGGCGAGGAGCCGGCGGAGAGTCGCGACGTCGGCCTGCTCGACGGCGGCGCGGAGTTCGGCCACGCGACGTTCGAGGTCGCGCAGCCCGGCGGCGGCGTGGCCGGCATTCGCGAGCAGGATCCCCACCCAGAGATTCTCTTCACCGGCGGCGATGCGCGTGGCGTCACGGAGGCCCGCGCCGACGGCGAACGGCTGGAAGCCCGCCTGTTCGCGCACGGCGAGCATCAGCGCCGAGGCGGCGGCGTGCGGGACATGGCTGATGGCGGCGACGATCTCATCGTGCCTCGCGGCGTCGGTCTCATGCAGCACGGTACCGAGTTCGCGCCAGAAGCGTCGCACAGACTCGAGCGCAGCCGGCGGTTCGGCGCCTGTCGGGGTCAGGAAGCAGACGCGTCCTTCAAACAGGTTGGCGGCGGCATGGCTGGCGCCGGCTTTCTCGCCGCCGGCCATCGGGTGCGCGCCGACGAAGGGGTTGGCCGCAGGCAGGCGCCGGGCGGCGAGGAGGATCGCACCTTTCACGCTGCCCGCGTCGGTGACGACGGCGCCGGGGCTCAGGCCTGGCGAGATCGACCGAAAGGTCTCCTCGGCGGCGTCCACCGGCGTCGTCACGACCACCAGATCAGCATCGCGGACGGCCGCCGCCGCGTCGGTGAAGACAGTGGCGACGCCGAAACCGCGCAGGGTGGCGCGGGCCCCTTCCGAGCGCGACCAGCAGGCGAGCGAACCGGCCAGACCCCGTCGCGCCGCCGCGAGGAGGATAGAGCCGCCGATGAGGCCGGCGCCGACGACGGCGATGCGCTTGAATTGTGCCATTTCCAAGGTTGAAGGTGATACTTTGATGAACCAGAGTGCCTGACTATTAAAGCAAACAAACCGGCGACGGTAAAGTTGCCAGCCCCGCCATGACCCAAGACCCCAAAGGCCCCCCTAAAGACTTCGTCGTCGCGCCCGATCCCCGGGTCAGACGGCACGGGGTTGCCTGGGAAGAAGTGTGGCGCAAGGCCCGCGTCCTGCTCCTGGTCGTCGTCTGCGTGGCGCTGGCGGTGGTCTCCATGCTGCTCTACACTTCCGAACGCCGTACCATCCGCGGCGGCGAGCAGCTCGCCACGCCGGAACAGCTGGAGGCCCTGCGTCAGCGGTCCTTGCGGCTTGAAGCCGAATTCGAGGCCCTGCGCCAGCGGAAATTCGAGCTGGCCGAGGCCGACATTGCCTTGCTCGAGCAGGCGCTCCAGGCCTACGAAGAATACATCATCGCCCGGCGTTCCATCGGTACTGACAATGACCGTCAGCAGGGCCTCCGCCGCCGGCTTCACCTGCTACGAGCCGAGAAGCTCCGGCAGGAGTCGGTCGAGAACGAGACGCGCGCGCTCGCCATGGTCAAGACCGACGAACCGGGAGCCGTCGTGCTCCTGCGGCGCGCGGTCGCCTGCGAGCAGGAGATCGAGGCTCGTTGGGGATATTCTGGTCTCGCCGATCCGGGCCGGCGCGCCCGCCTCGACACGCGCCTGCGCCGGCACGAATCCGCCCCTCTCTGGCAGGCCGGCCGTGCGGCGGAAGCAGAGGCCGAACGATCCCTCGCCGACCGCCGTTATCCTCAGGCCGCGGCGGCGTTCGAGCGGGCCATCGCCCTCGAGACCGAATTCCTCGCCAAGTATCGCGACGTGCGCGACACCGAGTTCGGCCGAACCGACAAGCTCGCCGCGCGCCTCGCCACGGCCCTTTCCGGCGACGCCTGGGCCGCGGTGCGGGCGCGCGCCGACCAGGCGGCGCAAGCCGAACAAGCCGGCGACTGGCCGGCGGCCGCGCGTGCGTGGCAGGCCGCGGT
>SXGQ01643746.1_pt1 | contig 11298 bp, 11 predicted proteins | sample 3178371 | NCBI WGS metagenome assembly SXGQ01 (sample SAMN11356859, study PRJNA531348) | freshwater metagenome | isolation source: freshwater sample F1-20 | place: China: Fuxian Lake, Yuxi | collected 2017-12-25 | reverse complement strand
GACATCGTGAAGGCGCTCACACTCGCCCACGGCGTCATCTGCGGCGGACTGCTCGCCGGATGCCCGGAGGCGCCCGGACAGATCATCGAGATCAACGGGAAGCTCTACAAACAGTACCGCGGCATGGGCAGTCTGGCCGCGATGAAGGCCGGGTCGGCCACCCGCTATGGACACAGCAGTTCCGACACCAGCCGCAAGATCGCGGCCGAGGGCATCGAGGCGCTCAAGGAGGCCTCGGCGGGATTGGACCAGGTGTTGTCCCAGCTCGTGGGCGGATTGCAGTCGGGACTCGGCTATCTTGGTGCGCAGACGCTGCCACTGCTCCGGGAGAAGGCCCGGTTCACCCGGGTGACCGTGGCCGGAATGCGGGAGGCGGCGCCGCACGACGTGGTGGAGGTCAAGACGACGGCGTCGCGGGATCCGGTCTGAGCCGGGGAGCCAAGTAGGACACCCACACGGGGACGCGGCGACGCAGAGCGGGTAGAGTCCAAGGATTGAAGGAGTCCCTATCGGGACGGCGGCTGGTCGCCCGCCGCGGTGGCTTCGTCGGTCGGACGAACGGCGGGTGCCGACCACGGCCGATCCCACCCCATGAAGATGTCGATGAACTCACGGACGACCTCGGGGTGCTGTTCTGCCACGTTCTTCGACTCGCTGGGATCGGTGTCGAGATCGAACACCTGGACCGTCGCATCTGGCCCGGCACGGAATCCCTTCCAACGACCGAGGCGCGCCGCCATGGCCCGCGGTTCCTCGACCTGCTCCCACTGAAGAGCAACCCGGTTCGTCGGAGTTTCGGTCTCCGAAACGACCACCCACGGGAGGAGGGACCGTCCGGTGACCCGGGATGGTCGTTGGCCCTGCAGGACATCCAGGATCGTGGGAGCCACCTCCCAGAGTCCCACAGGAAGATTGGTCTGACCGGGACGGATGACTCCCGGACGCCAGAAGACGAGGGGGACCCGCAGGCTGGCATCATCCAGGCCCCGTGCCCGCGGGGAGCGGCTGGACGTCTCGGAGGAGCGGGTTGCAGAGGAGGTGCCATCGACCGCGGGCACCCCGGTGAGGATGAGCAGGGTATCGCCCTCGAGCTGGCGCTGTCGCAGGCCATCGGTCATCAGCCCGATCTGGGCGTCGAGATGGGCAAGCCGTGACGCACGGAGGGCAGGCGGCTGGTTCGTGCCACCGGGGAGTCCTGGCGAAAGGACCATCAGAAAGGCGGTCTCCTCGTGGCCATGGAGGTAGTTGGTGGCGGCACGGAGCAGCCAGGCCGAGGGTAGATCCCCAGACACACCGGCCAGCGGGGGCAGCTTGAAGGGGACCTCGTTGCGCCAGAGGAATGGGCTCCGGGCATTGGTTCCATGGCGCAGGTCGAACATGCCGAGGAAGTCGGCGAATCCCTGCTGGGTCGGCATGCCCGCGGTGCCCTCGCGTCCGAGGCCCCAGACCCCAAGGTAGGCGCAGGAGTGTCCGACACTCCGGGCCATCTCGCCGAGCGTCACCTCCTCAGACACCAAGGGCTCCTGGATCGCGCTTCGGATCCGGGCCTGTTCCGGCGGGATGCCGGTCAGGAGCGAGGCGCGCGCGGCGGCCGGCGCCGGGGATGCGGAATAGGCGTCGGTGAACCGGAATCCTTCCCGCAGGACGGCCGACAGATTGGTGAGTCCGACGAGGGATCGAAGGTCGAGGTCCGCGGACCGCAGCCCATCCCCCACCACCAGAATGACGTTGGGCTGGGTCGCACGGCGCGACGGCCGGCCGGCCGCCTGGATGGTCAGCACCAGGCCGAGGAACAGGACGACCAGCAGGGACACCCCGATCCGTGGTGGCATGGTCGCCGTTTGGCGAGGGCGTGTCGGGATGCGAATTCCTGGAATGGAGAGGCGGGACTGCTGCATGAACTTCAGGCGGGATCCCGTCGGTCCGGACGCTCTGACGTCGGAGACCGGTCGAGGGGTCTAGTCCTGTCCGGCGTCCTTGGGGTCTTCAACGGGCGGGACGATCACGGCCCCGAGGATCAACCCGGTCACAAGCATCGCCGAGGCGGTGTAGGCGGCATTGAGCACCAGCCAGGGCCACGGCTGGAACCAATAGAGTCCATTGCCGATGATGATGTAGTTCGTGAGGGCCAGGCCGGCGATCGTGACCAACGTCACCCGCTGCCCAAATCGTGGCGGACGCGCCACCTGGAGGAGCACACCGAGGAGGAAGGTGGTGACCCAGCCGTGGAGGAATCCGACACCGAGGGATTCCATCGAGCGCGGCGCGATGCCGTCCCGACGGTAGTGAATCGTCGCCACGGGGCCCGCGTGGGCCTTGTCCTGGGCCACCGCAGGGTCGGGCTGGAGTCCCGGGACGAGGTAGATGCCATCGTTCGGCAGATGCTCGCGGAGGGCCGAACCGAGGGCCTCGTTGCTTGAGCTGGGCTTCTCGACGTAGGCGTAGGGGATGGGACAGGTCCAGAACGCCGCACCGAACCCGAAGAGGACGATCGCCGCAATGAGGCTGCCGAGGAGAAGACGGATCATCGGGTGTTCAGATTGGGCTCAGTGAATCCGTCGAACGGTGGCAATTCAACCGCCTATTCCCCGCGGATTCGTTCCTTCTTCTCCTCGAGTTCCTGCTCGAGCCGGCGGCGCTGCTCCCGGAAGAGGGTCTGACGTTCCTCGATCGCGCCGGCGTCGCCCGCCTCCCGGAATCGCGCGACCTCCTCCTGGCAAGACAGATCCTCCTGGGCGATCCGGGCGCGGTACACGGAGTCGAGTTCCGCCAGCCGCGCCTTCTGGTCGGGGGTGAGGGACTTGGATGGCTTGCCCCCCCCGAGGCGTTCCATCGCCAGTTCGTAGGCCGATTTCATGGACGGAGCGTAGGGGAATTCCCGTCCCTTTGCATCCCCCTTCCTTCGGTGACGGTGTGATCTTTCCGATTTCAAACCACTCGACCATGGTTCCCCCCGTGTCCGCTGCCGACCCGATCCAGCCGGCGACCTCCTGGGTGAACCCGATTCCTGCCCTGATGCACAAGCCGGTGTTCGGGCTGTTCCTGCTGGTGGTCAGCGCGGAGATCGTCCGTGTCTGGCTCCGCCTCGAGTGGCCGGAGGCGTGGGCTTGGCTGAGCCCGGGCGTCTGGGGTTTCGCGGCTGCGACACTGGCGGTCGGTCTGTCGCGTCGTCTTCCGGTCCAGAATGTGGTTTCGATCGGCTGCATCGGCGGAGGCATCGCCGTCGCCATCGAGCTGCTCAACGGGACAACCCAGATCCCGTTCGGCCAGCGGACCCTCGGCGAACGGCATGGCCCGGTCGCCTGCGGCCTGGGCTGGTACCAGCCGCTGCTATGGCTTGCGATGGCGATCTCCTGCCGTGGGGTGGCCCGGCTCGCGGTACGGCCCTGGCGCAAGCTGCAGTACTACGGGATCTGGGTCATGGCCGTGGCCACGCTCCTCGCCCTCGCCCTCGCGATGTCCCATGAGGCCGCAGGCGGCGGTGCGGGGTGGTGGCGACGGGAGAATCGGCCCGGGACCTGGACCTGGTACGAGTGCCCCTGGGCCTCCATGCTCGGCTGGGTCCTGACCACGCTGGTGGTCTACGCATTCACCACCCCTTGGTTCCTGAACAAGCAGGGGATCAAGCAGCCGACCGACTGGCATCCGCTGGCCGTCTGGACTGGCCTGATGCTCTGGCTCCTGGCCCTCAACGCCGTGCAGCGTCATTGGACCGCCGTCGGTGTGGGCGTCGTTGCCCTGGTCGTGGGAGTTGGATCCGCTGTCCGGGGTGGACGCTGGTGATCCGGTGGTTCGTCGACGGGGTCGTCTAGGAGATCCGACCCGGGAGACGACGTCGCAGGCTGTCGTACACGGGTTCGGATCCGAGGCTCACCGCCACGCATTCCGCGCCGATGCAGGCGGCCATCAGGGGCAGCACGTAGCCGGTGGATCCGGCCATCTCGCTCACCAGGATGATGCCTGTGGCGGGGGATCGCACGATGGCGGCGAACAGTGCTGCCATTCCGATGAAGGAAAGCGTCGTGGGCGCAAGCGGTAGGGATGGCAGGAGCTGTAGTGCGATGTTCCCGACGAGGCCACCGATCAGGGCTCCGAGAGCCAGGATGGGGGCAAAGAGGCCGCCGGGCGTCCGGGCGGCATAGCTGAGTCCACCAAGGAGAAACCGGAGCACCGCAAGGCCTGCCAGGGTGGTGAGGCTGGCTGGGGCGAGGACGAGTCTTCGGGCCACGGATTCCCCGCCTCCTACGGCCTCGGGCACCACGCACCCCAGGGCGGCAATGCCCAGGCCCATCCCGCCAGCAACGCCCCAGACCGGGATCCGACGGAGACCCGCCACGAGGTTGAGCCAGCCGAGGAGCAGGCGGTTGTAGCCCCAACCCGTGAGGCCGCAGGCAAGGCCGACTCCGAGGGCGAGTCCGAGCTGCGGCAAGCCGACATCAGGGCCTTGGGGGACATCGAAGATCCGTGTGGGCCGATGCAGCACGTGGCTGACAGCGACAGCGGTGACCGACGTGGTCAGGGTGGAGGCGGTCGTCCGGAGATCGAACCGTCGGACCAATTCCTCGAGGATGAACACCGCACCGGCAATGGGGGCGTCAAAGGCGGTGGCCAGCCCCGCCGCCGCTCCGGAGGCCAGCAGCATCCGGACCGCTGAGGCATCGAGTCCCAGACTCCGTCCCAGCCAGCCTCCGATGCAGGCCCCCATCTGGACGCTCGGACCTTCGCGACCGAGAAGGAGTCCGGATCCAATGGCGAGGATGCCGCCGAAAAACTTCACCGGGATGAGCATCAGGGAGGGTGGGGGAAGAGTGCCTTCGAGTTCGGCCTCCACCTGGGGGATGCCACTGCCGCTGGCGTGGGGCGAGAGACGCTGGACCGCCCAGGCGGCGACCCCGACCGCAACCCCAGCGCCGAGAACGAGGATGATCATGCCGGCCGGGAAGCCCTCGTGTCGCCACTGGGCGAGTGCGACCCGTCGCAGTTCGGCCTGCTCAAGGGCTGCCCGGAACAGGGAGACGAGGACACCGGTGGCTCCACCGACCAAGGCCGACGCGAAGACGAGACGCAGGAATCCGTCGCGGGCGTTCGGAGGAGGGGACACAGCCATGGGGATCGGGAACCAAGACCGACCGGGGACTGTCCCGGCCGGCTCGGAAACTCCACCACAGAACGAGGGAACGGCGCAGGCAAAACCTCCGTCGAGGCAAGGGATCTCGAGTCGAGTCGTCTAGCGTAACGACGGCAGGAACAGCTCCCGCATGCGACGGAGCAGCGCCTGGGTCCGGCTTTCCGCCGCCTCGGGCGCGCCCAGGGCCTGGCTGGCGGCGATGCGCTCAACGGTCATCCGCTCCCGGGAGGTCACCGTCTGCTCCAACAGGGTGAGGAGCGCCGGCTCCCGCTCGATCAGGAGGGTCAGGGAGTTCCGGGTGATCTCCAGGACTAGGCATTCGGTGACAGCATGTACCGAGGCACTCCGGGGTTCGCCGGTCAGCAGTGACCGTTCGCCCACAACCTGTCCCGCCTGAAGTGTGGCGAGCTCGATCGGAGCCACGTCCCCGGTCGGGGCCGACATCACCCGGACGCACCCCTCTGCGATGAGGAACATCGAGTCCCCTGGGTCTCCAGCCCGGACGAGGACCTGTCTGGGACGGATCAACCTCAGGGCGGTCTCGGTGGCCAGCCACCGCAGGCTGGTTTCCGGGAACCGCTCAAACAGGTCGACCCTACGGAGGAAGGCAACACGATCCTCGACCGAGTGGACCCCGGAGGCGTCCCGGGGCAGCCGACCCAGGAAGACGGTCTCTCGGGGCTGGGCCAGTGACAGGCCCGCCTTGGCCAGCTGCTGCAGGATGCAGACCCAGACCACATGGGTGGCGTTGTCGGACGAGAGTTTCGCTGGATCGAGCCAGAACCGGACCCGGTACAGGACCCCCATCTCGTCGGCCGACCACACCAGGACATCCGGGTCGGGGAAGCGCTGCGGGCCGTCCGGAAGCCCGGTCGCCTCGAGGGCCGCCGAACGGAGGATGCGCAGGGCGCGATCGGTGGGCACATCGGCGTCCAAGCGGACCTCGAGGTGGAAACGGCTCTCGGGGCGGGGCAGTGCGTAGTTGGTGACCGCACTCGTCGCCAACTCGCTGTTGGGAACAATGACGATGAAGCCGTCCCGGGTGCGGATCCGCAGTGTCCGCCACTGGATTTCCTCGATCCATCCCTGGATTGGTTCCCCTCGCACGGTCGCGATCGAGACGTAGTCCCCGATGCTGTAGGCATGTTCGAGGTTGATTCCGAGGCCCGCGAAGAAGTCGAGGATGATGGGCCGCAGGGCCAGGCCGAGGACAACGCCGATCGCGCCGGAAGCCGCCCAGAACCCCGTCATGGATTGGTCGAAGACGCTGACGAGCACACCCAGTCCAGAGCCTGTCAGGAACAGGACACCGAGCAGGTCGTGGAAGATCCTTGGAAGCGGTCTCCCGAGGGTCCGGGTCACCACCCGTTCAAGCACCACAAGGGACAACCAGCGATGCAGGGCAAGGGCGCCAGAGAGCCATAGCGCGGACTCGAGAACATATGGAACCCACCGTGGGGAGTCCGAGCGGCTGACGCGTGGGTTGGCGTCGAAGAGGTCGGGGCGCAGCAGTCCGAAGCCGACGACCATGAGGAAGAAGGTCGTGGGCAGGCCCAACCGGCGGATCAGGGTGGAGGATTGGATCGGCGAGGACATCCAGGCGGCGGAGGGTATGGATCAGGATCCTCGCCAGTTCAAGTTACGGAACGGTGCCAGCCCGCGAGTGGTGCCGTCGTCCCGCCTCAAGGCATACATTCGTCCACGTTCCTCTCCGTCAATTTTGTTGAATCCGTGTTCGATGTGCCCGCCAATGAGTGACAGATAGTGACTCGACCGTGAAACCGACCGACCTGCGGGGCATCCTCCGATACATTCCCCGGTTCCGAGAGAAAGTCTTCGTCGTGGCCCTGGATGGAGCCGTGGTGACCGACGACAACTTCCCGAACCTCCTCCTCGACCTCGCGGTCCTCCGCTCGCTGAACATCCGGATCGTGCTGGTGCATGGCGCCGCCGCCCAGATCCAGTCTCTCGGCAAGGAGCGCGGCATCACCCCGTCGAACATCGACGGTACGGGCATCACCGATGCCGACACCCTCGGACTCGCCCTGACGGCGGCGAATCGGCTGACCCATGAAATCCTCGAGGGTCTCGCCACCAACGATCTCCGGGCGGTCTCCACCAACGCGATCACGGCCCATCCAATGGGCATCATCGACGGGGTGGACCACCAGTTCACCGGCAAGATCGAGCGGGTAGACGTGGACTTCCTGCAGGCCCTGCTGGGTCAGGGCATCCTGCCGGTCCTGCCGCCGCTGGGATTCGACGGCGACGGGAAGACCTACCGGGTGAATTCCGACGCCGTCGCCGTGGCGATCGCCGACCAGCTGAAGGCGGCGAAACTCATCTTTCTGACAGCCCGCGAGGGATTGACCTGCCAGGGCCGGCTGCTGAGACAGGTGCCTGTCGCGGAACTCCGGCAGGTCCTTGCCCAGAGCGTCTCCGACCTGCAGCCCGAGCTTGTCTCCAAGGCCCGCCATGCCATCGCCGCCTGCGAGGCCGGGGTCTCACGGGTCCACATCCTCAACGGCACGGTCGACGAAGGACTGCTCGCGGAGGTGTTCTCCAACGAGGGCATCGGGACGTTGATCTACGCCAATGAATACCAGCAGATCCGGCGGGCCCTGAAGAAGGACATCCGGAGCCTGCTGCGGCTGACCAAGAACTCGGTCGACTCGAAGGAGCTCGTCAAGCGGACCCGTGCCGACATCGAGCGGCGGATTGGCGACTACTACCTGTTCGAGATCGACAAGAACCCGGTCGCCTGTGTGGCGCTGCACGTGTACCCGGAGGACAACACCGGTGAGCTGGCGTTCGTCTTCGTGAGCCCGGCACACGAGAACCAAGGGATCGGCCGCAAGCTGGTGCAGTTCGCGGAGAACCGCGCGCGGGAGCTGCAGCTGGCCCGGCTCGTGACGCTGTCGACCCAGGCATTCACCTGGTTCCAGAGCAAGGCCGGCTTCCAGGAGGGCTCCCCCTCGGATCTGCCCCCGGACCGTCGTGAGAAGTACGACGCCAGCGGCCGCCACTCCAAGGTCCTCGTGAAGACCCTGACACCGGCGTGAGGGGGAAGGGGAAGGCGACGGACACGTCGAGACGGAGCAGATTGGTCCAGTTGCTGGGGCTGCTCGCCGTGGTGGGCATCGGCCTCGGGTGGCGCTCTGGACACCTTCCGCTCCCGGGTTTCCTGACGAAGTATGGCGGGGACGCCTTGTGGGCCTGGATGGTTTTTCTCGGTCTCACCCTGTTCTTCCCGCGGAGCCGGACGCTTCCGCTCGCCGCGGCGGCGCTGGGGGTGGCCTGGACCGTCGAGATGCTCCAACTCCACCACGGGGCCTGGATCGAGACGGTTCGGTCGACCCGACTGGGTCGGCTGGCGCTAGGCACCACCTTCAACCCACCGGACCTCATCGCCTATGTGGCAGGAATTGTACTCGGGGCCTGGGTAGATCGGCGGGTGCTGCGTGGCCGGGGCCGCTCGTCCTCGGAGTGCTCCTGAATCCGTCTCCCCTCCAACACGGAAAACCCCCGATGCCTGGGGGGGCATCGGGGGTTGCAGGGCCTCCATGCAGGTGCTCAGGCGGTGAGCTTGCGGTAGCGCTCCTCAACGTAGGGCCAGTTGATGCAGTTGATCAGGGCGCCGACGTACTCGTTCCGGCGGTTCTGGTACTTGAGGTAGTAGGCATGCTCCCAGAGGTCGAAGCCCACGAGCGGCTTGTTACCCTTGGAGAGCGGGGTGTCCTGGTTCGGGGTCGTCTCGAGGACAAGGTCCTTGTTCTTGTCGACGCTGATCCAGATCCATCCGCTGCCAAAGACACCGAGGGCCTTGGCGAGGAACTCCTGCTTGCCGGACTCCTCATCGCCGAACAGCTGGCCGAGCGCCTCGCGGAGTGGTCCTTCCTCCATGCCCGCGTCCTTCTTGAGGCACTTCCAGAACAGGGTGTGGTTGTAGTCGCCCCCGGCATTGTTGCGCACCGCGGTGCGGACCTTCTCGGGCACCTTGTCGAGATTCGTGACGAGTTCCTCGACGCTCATCTTCTGAAGCTCGGGGTAGTCGGCCACGGCCTTGTTGAGGTTGTTGACGTAGGCGGCGTGATGCTTGGTGTAGTGGATCTCCATCGTCCGGGCATCGATGTATGGCTCGAGGGCGTCGAACGCATAGCCCAAGGGGGCGAGCTTGAACGGTCCCGAGGGTGCTGCGGCCTGGGCGAGTGCCCGGGTGACTCGGGTGCTGATGAAGAACGAACCGCCGAGGAACAGGGTGCCCTTCAGCGCTTGGCGACGGGTGAGTGAGTTCATGGTCAATCTGGGATAGTGGCTGCCGGAGTGTTGGTTCACATCCGGGAGGGTGCAAGGGCGGACCTGGCGGATCCTGCCCACTTGGCAGTTTGGCCGGCGGCCAGACCGGGCTACTGTCGCCCTCAGTCCAAGGACATGGATTCCTCGACCGAACCCTCCCGCGCCCCGTGGTGGCGCATCGTCGCTGTCGGACGCAACCCGCGCGTCACGGCCATCCGTCTCCTTGTCACAGTCCTGCTGACCGTTCTCAGCTTCCGGTATGCCATCGTCCCGGTCCGCGTCACCGGCATCAGCATGAGTCCCGCCTACAAGGACGGCGAACGCCGCTGGGTCAGTCCGCTGCTGGCCCGTCTCCAAGGGATCCATCGAGGGGACGTCGTCTCAATCCAGACCACCGGACGCCAGGTGATGTACCTCAAGCGGGTCATTGGACTCCCGGGCGAACGGGTCCAGATCCGGAAAGGAGACATCCTCGTGAACGGAGACCGCTTGGAGGAGCCCTACATCCTCAATCGGTCGCCTGGCTGGAACTGGCCCACCAACGGGACAGAACGGCTGTTGGGTCCCGACGAGTTCCTCGTGGTCGGCGACAACCGGGCGATGCCCATGGACAGCCATTACTTCGGGATCGCCGACCGGCACCGAATCCTCGGAAAGGTTTTCCAATGAAGGCCACTCATTGGGCGCTTGCCGGGACGCTTCTGCTCGGTCTGGGCTTCTGGAAACGCGAGGCCCTGTTCCCCAGTGAGGCGACCCGAGTCCGGAATGCGCTCGTTCAGCTGGCCAGCGACGCCTCATTCGGCCCGTCGGAGGGCAACATTGGCGCCGTCCGCCGGGTCAGCGCAGTGGCAGACCGCTTTGCATCCGACGCCTCCATCGAGGTCGACATCCTCGGTTCCGGCAATTTTCAGCTCTCTGGTCGTGACGAGGTCCAGCAGCGCCTGATGGCGGCCCTGCGGTTCATCCGGAAGCTCGTTCTCCAGTTCCATGACATCATGGTCGACCTTGGCGCCGACGGGACGACCGCTTCGGTGCACCTGACCGCCACCGCCGATGCCGTGGGGGAGGGGCGGTATCAGGGGGGATTCGACGCCCTGGAGTTTGAGCTGGCACTGAGGAAGGTCGAGGGCCGCTGGCAGATCGAGCGGCTCAGGACCATCCCGACCCTCAAACAATAGTGGAGCCCCGAGTGTCTCAGGCAGGATGTTGGGTGAGACTGGCGATCCGCTGGTTGCCGACGAGTCGCATCCAGGCCACCGCTCCTGTTACGAAGGCGAGGAGGGCGCAGAGCCCATAGGGCAGTCCAGGAGTCCGGTCGAAGAAGGCCCCGGCAAAGATGGGACCGAGAATGCGGGCAAGACTTCCGACACTCTGTGCGATGCCGATCGTCGCTCCCTGTTCGGACGGCACAGTGAGCACCGAGATCAGACCGAACAGAGGCGGCCGGGTGAGTCCCGAACCCACGGCAATCAGCCCCACGAACAGGAGGACCAGCCACCAGGGACCTCCCGGCGATCCTGTCAGGCTCGACCAGGAAAGTGGTCCCTGGCCGCGGATCCATGGCATCGGGGCCAGGCCCACGGCAAAGATCATCAGGCTCAGGGCGATCAGCCTGGGTTCCCCAAGCCGCTTGACCAGCCGCCCTATCGGGCCGCCCTGGATGAAAGCCCCGATGATTCCGGCGAAGGAGAACAGGATGGCGTTGGTGCTGCTGGCAGCGGCGTCGTCCAGATCGAAGTTCCGGGCGACGAGTAGGCCCAAGGTGGTCTCGAAGCAGGTGAACCCGAACGTCGCGAGGAAGAAGACCGCGACCAGGAAGCCGACATCCGGCTGGGTCAGAATCCGCCGTCCATGCTGCCAGCGGCTCCGGGAGG
>SXGQ01308382.1_pt1 | contig 11298 bp, 8 predicted proteins | sample 3178371 | NCBI WGS metagenome assembly SXGQ01 (sample SAMN11356859, study PRJNA531348) | freshwater metagenome | isolation source: freshwater sample F1-20 | place: China: Fuxian Lake, Yuxi | collected 2017-12-25 | reverse complement strand
GGTATGGGTGAGTTGGGCACGGGCCATACCATCCGCATTCTTGGAAATGGCACGAATCGCAGGGTAAAGTAACTCAGGATCAATGCCCTTGATGGAAGTTCGCAACAATCCCTTGAACAAAGCCGCGGCTAATTCGCCATGAGTCAACTGGATGGGATCATCCCAGACAATGGGTGCCAAAGGTTCCGCGGTGACAACCACAGCCTTCAACATTTCGGGAACAACAGGCTTTGCGGTATCACCCATGTTGCGAAGGGCGTTGGCGGCTTTCACCCGCAGCCAACGATCCTCGTGGGTTAGCAATCGCACCAAGACCGGGAGGGCGTCCGCGCTATTGATGTAGCCCAATGCCTCTGCAGCGCCTTGCCTCTTCCGATAATCCGGTCCCTCCGCCAACGCAATCAATTTGGGAACCAGTTCCTTTCGATCTGGGCGCTTACCCAGCTCCTCGGCAGCCCAGCCACGCACCACGGGCGACCAATCACCCATTGCTTCGATAAGCTCTTCATTGGTTTTGTTCTTGCGATCAAGATCAAAGCGTCCTGAGGCGATAGCGTCCGCAACTTCTTTCTTCGTTAGCCAGCTTGACTGGTCAATTCCCCTGCCCGTAAGCGCTATTTTCTTCAAAGGGATGGAATAAGTTAAAACATAAGTTGCTGCGGGGCTTAGCCCATAATAACTGCTTTTACCATAATAGGTGTTATCGTCTGTTTTGCCGGGGCCGTATTGTTCCCCACCGTCATAGGTGAAGGAACCATCAGACCGACGCACCAGGTCAAAGTGCCAGGATGATTGATTAAAGTAAGCTGCCAAAGCATCAGGGCCACCGGTGTTGGCGCCAAGCGCGCCCCAAAGATAACTGAAACCCTGGCCCGTATGGCCATACTCGCGATTTTGATAAGAAGCCGTGACCATCTTTGCCCAAAACTGAGTCTCACGAATGCGATTGCCCTGCAGGCCAAAAAGCAACGCGGTCATTGCGTTCTTGCCATTGTTTTCGTGGTTGGGCCATGGCATATGCTCGCCATAGGGAATCGCACCTTTATCCACAAAGTAGCCAAAAAACTTGGAAGCCCGATCAACAGCGGGCTCAATCTCTGGATGCTTGACCCCACAATTTTTGCCCATGACAATCGCCATGTTCGCAATCAAGCCTGCAGCGTTCACCGGGCCATAGGGAGGAATCGAACCATGAAGCTGCCCATCGGGGGTCAACTTTGAGATGCCATGGCCAAAGGTGCCATACATGCTCTGGCCCTTCGCGAGGGAAATTGAGTATTCATTGATTGCGGGAAGAACTTCTTTGTCGCCTGTAAGAAGGTAATATTCACATAGGAAAACATTGCGATAGCCCCAATCCCACATGAACATGCCATCCTTGAGTTCAAGCTTCAATGTTTTAGGGCCGATCTTGTGGGCAAGCGCTTTAACTCGTGGCAAATACTCGGGGTTGCCTGTCGCCATCAAAGCCAGGCCGTTGACCGCGCCCCACATGTCAACGCGAAGCGGTTCTTTTTCGAGAACCTTGCATGCTTCATCAAAAATGAGCTTGGACTTTGGGCAGTTAAAGGGAGCTGTTGCAGAATAAGAACCCATGACCCGAAGTTTAATTTGCACCTTTTCCGTTTTACCCTGTCGCCAAATGAGAAGGTTAAGCTTCCCCTGGTTTGCTTCTTTTTCTGCTTCTTGGATCGCAAGGGCGATGGTTTTACGGGCGTCATCGGCAAAGGGTTTGTCATCAATCCCAATTATCACATCATCAATTTTGATAAAACCATCGGCGGGTGACTTGGCGCCCACATGGGTGACAAGGATCTGCCTGCTGAAAGTAGTGGTTCTTCCCTGCTGGCTTTCAAAAAAGTTCGCGGCCTTGGTGAATATCCAGCCACGCAGCCCCGTCGCACCGAGGTTGTAAGTCAGCTTGATATCCGTGGGTTTACCTTTTGTTAGATCGGGCGGAACGGGATCCTTGGTCTGGGCCAAGACTTGCCAAGGGGCTAAAAACAAGGTCAGAAATACAAATAAACCCAATCTATGAAACAATTTAAATTGCATGGACATACTTTCATATCGAAAGGACAAAAACAAATATCAGTTGAATCGTCCAGTATGAAATGTATCGCAGTATGTTTCAACTATTAACCAATTATTATTTTGCAGCCAGAATCTTCTTGTCCACAAGATGCATTGCGTTGCGAACCTTGCCGAAGTCCACCTCGACATTTTCAATGATACTACGCTTGAACACTATGCCAAAGGTATCCCCGGAACTCGTCTTGATAGCCATCACTAGAAAGCGGTTTGTCCAAAAGAAATAGGCGGAAAACAACGCAAGAACCCCTAAGATCAAGGCGGGCAGGGAACCGACAAACGCAACTCCCAATAGAGATAGCAGCGCTGCCAGCAGTTGTAACGCCCCGAAAACCAACACCCAGATAGGTTGATACAGGGTGCAAATGGTATGGTTCACATGGTCTAGCATCACAGTGTTCACAATTTGAAGGCTAAGACTGTTGCTTCGATAAAAAATCTTGTCTTCAAAAAGTTCAAAATGAGTCTGATCACTCAAACCCATGATGGTAAGAATGAATGAGATCAAACCCTCGGCCCTACCCACCACCCGGACCAAGGCGGTGCCCCTGGCCGTTTTATTGATCCTGAAATTCTGCAAAACTCTTTTTGGTAAAGTTCCAAAACCTGAAAAAAGTGCCGTCCCAAACCCCAAAAAAACCCAGTAAACCACCAACGCGCCAATCATCTCGAGAATAACAGTGATCAGATCCATTGCAATCTCCGGCAAAATCAACGATTAATAAAAACACCACCTTGGTTCATTCGGGGGTTAATCTTGTCAACGCTTAGCTTTCTGTCAGGGAAAAACCCAAAAATAAAACCCAGGACAAAAGCCAACGCACACACCCCTGCTCCGCCCAAGCCAACAACCAAGGTAACCGTCCACATTGCCTTTTCCTGATTCTTGGATGAAATATTCACAGAGGAATCTTCGGATTCGTTTTGATCCTGTTCATCTTCATAGTCATCATTTTGAGGTTCGGCCCCAGATTCCTCAACATCAGTGTCTTGAGCGGATTCATCTCCTGGTTTTAAAAAATCACCCAGGGACATCCAGTTTTTTTGATCAATGGATACCTGGTCCGCATCCGTGACTTTTCGGGTTTCACGAAGTTTTAATAGATTCTCGCGCGTCGTAGGGCCAACGACTTTGTCGCCCCTGCGAATAAAAACCTTTTCCATTTGTAATTTTCCTTGAATGAAGCGATTCAATTAATAATCAACTTATCAACAAAAATCCCACCTCAAACAACAAATTCGAATTTTAATTAAAATTTAATCAATCATTGCCGGTGGCACTTCGCTTGAAAACTGCTCAAGAATTGTCCCAAGACTAACATCTCCAATTAAAAATAATCGCCACGCGATTGCTCTATTTTAAAATCGGATCGAGAATCTAATTAATTGCACCCTACCGCGCTTCGATGTATCATCATGGTTCACAATTTTTCATAAAGGTACTCCAAGGAGATTGATGATGAAAAAGTTTGCAATTCGATTACTGACCATGACTCTTGCACTGTTGGTCGCGAGCACCTCTTTCGCGGATGATAAAATCAAGGCATTGATCATCGATGGGCAGAACAACCACAATTGGAAAGGCACCACCCCCATCCTCAAGAAAATCCTTGAAGACACGGGCAGGTTCAGCGTTGATGTCGCAACCGCTCCTCCAAAGGGACCGGAAGTCGCGACCTTCAGACCTAAGTTTTCCAACTACCAGGTTGTCGTAAGCAATTACAATGGCCAGGATTGGTCCAAGGAAACCCAGAGTGATTTGGTTGACTATGTGAAAAATGGCGGCGGATTTGTTCCAGTTCATGCCGCCAACAACGCCTTCCCCGCATGGGCAGAATACAATGAGATCATCGGCGTGGGTGGCTGGGGTGGCAGGTCCGAAAAAAGCGGGCCTTATGTCCGCTTGAAGGATGGCAAGTTTGTCAATGACATGACCCCGGGTCGGGGCGGCAGCCATGGCAAACAACACGAGTTTGTCGTCGTGACTCGCAATACCGAACACCCCATCACCAAGGGCCTTCCCGCGGAATGGATGCATAACACCGATGAACTTTACGACAGGCTTCGTGGCCCAGCAAAAAGCCTCACTGTTTTAGCCACCGCTTTCGCGGATCCCAAGACCGGCGGCTCGGGCGAACACGAGCCTATGCTCATGGTGATTGATTACGGCAAAGGCAGGATATTCCACACCACATTGGGCCATGCAGAACCTGCAATGAAGTGCATCGGTTTTGAAGTTACTTTTGCAAGGGGCACCGAGTGGGCTGCGACCGGCAAAGTCACTCTCAACACAATTCCTGCAAATTTCCCCAAGGCTGATAAAGTTAGCGTCCGCTAACAACGCCAATAATCATGTCCAAGAAAGGGCCCTGATTACCTCAGGGCCCTTTCTTTTTCACAAATCTTGTGCCAATTATTGGGATAATTCTCCACAAAAACAACCTCCCTGCATCTTTTTTATGCTTTATGGGGCACCTTTTTTCCGATATAAATAACCATGTAATCAATGGCCTGATGTTTTAATAATTACACTCCAATTGACGGCCTTCCATGACTTTACATCACTTAAAATATTTGGTTCCAGTGATAATATTCCTCCTGATGGACGGAATGGCCCACTCTGCGGAAACCACGCCCTCCTTCCTTCATGAAATCATGCCCCTATTAACAAAGCATGGCTGTAACCAGGGCGCATGCCATGGCAAAGGCAATGGCCAAAACGGCTTCAGGCTTTCGCTTCGGGGTTATGCACCCGAGATGGATCATGCATGGCTGACCCGCGAATTTCTAGCCCGCAGAATCGATACCGCAGATCCTGCTGAAAGCCTGATTGTTCGTAAAGCCATGGGTGAAGTACCACACGAAGGCGGTAGACTCTTCTCCAAAAACAGCAGGTCTCACCAGGTGATGGTTCAATGGTTGAAAACTGGGATGCCGGGCCCCTCGAAAAATGATGCGAAACTTACCGGGTTGAAAATCACGCCCGCAGCCATGCTTCTTGCGAAAGATAAGAAACAACAAGTTAATGTAATTGCTGAATTCTCTGACAACAAAAAAGTTGATGTGACCTGGCTTGCAAAATTCGCCGTTGCTGATTCCTCACAGCTAAATGTGGATGCTGATGGCATGGTGACCGCCCTCCGACCCGGCGAAACCTCGGTGCAAGTGTTTTTTGAAGACCAGGTCGCCATAGCCACTTTCACCACGCCTTATCAAAATCCCATTCCCATCGCATCATTCCCCAAAGTCATTAATCCAATTGATGATGCTGTATTCAAGAAGCTTTCCGGGTTGGGCATTCCCCCAAGTCTGCCTTGCAACGATGAGGTTTTCCTGCGCAGGTTGTTTCTCGATACTGCAGGCATCCTTCCCAATGCTTCGGAGGTCACGAGCTTTCTTGCAGACAAAACTCCAAACAAGCGCGCCAGCATTATTGATAAAGTATTGGATAGGCCTGAGTTTGTTGATTTCTGGACCCTGCAGCTCGCGGACATTTTCCAAAACCGCAAGGAACGCGACCACGATGTCCGGGGTACCAAGGGAGTCAGGGCCTTTCACTCGTGGCTTCATGATCAGGTTCGCACCAACAAGCCCTGGGATCTTCTTTGCAGTGAAATTCTCACATCCACGGGTAACACATCTGAAAATCCCTCAGTGGGTTATTTCATCGTGACTGTGGGTGAACAGCGCGAAGCTCATCGCAGCGAAGTGGTTGCTTCGATGGCGCAATCTTTTCTGGGTACCCGCATTGGTTGCGCCCAATGCCATAATCACCCGCTAGAGAAATATACACAGGATGATTTTTATAGGTTCTCAGGTTTTTTCTCGAGACTGCGACTGGATAGGAAAGACCCAAAGGATGGTGTCACCACACTTTTCGCAAACCTAAAGGAAGATGAACAGAAGCGCCCCTTGGGTGTAACCCAACCCCGCACGGGTGAATTTCTCACGCCACGCCCCATTGACCGCACCGCCGTTGAAACCAACAAGGACACCGATCCAAGGCTGGCACTTGCCAAATGGATGACCGATCCTTCGAACGAATCTTTTCATGGCGCTTTCGTCAACAGGGTTTGGAAACATTTCATGGGCACCGGCCTCGTCGAACCGGTGGATGATTTGCGCTCAAGTAATCCACCATCCAACAAGGAACTCTGGGCCTATCTTAAGAACGAATTCATAAGAAGCAAATGCGACACAAGGCATTTGATCCGTCTGGTTCTGAACTCACAAACCTATCAACTGGAATCAGGGACGGTCCCCGGAAATGAAACAGATACCCGGTTTTATTCGCATTACTACCCGAAGCGACTGGGTGCGGAAGTTATCCTCGACGCGGTCAGTTTTGCAACAGGCGTACCGGAAAGTTTCCCGGGGTATCCCGAGGGGATTCGTGCCGTCCAAGTTCCCGACCCCGGCATCCGGTCTTACTTTCTTTCGGTGTTTGGTAGATCAGAAAGAGTAACAGCCTGCGCTTGCGAACGATCCGAGGAAGTAAGCCTTCCCCAGTTATTGCACCTTCAGAATGGCCAGTGGATTTCAGAGAAGATGGGAAACCCCAAAGGAAAACTAAAAGCCCTTATCGCCGACAATCGATCCGACAACGAAAAAATAAAAGAGCTATTCCTGACTACAATTTCAAGACTTCCAACAGAGGTTGAAACCGCTGCCTTGGTTAAAGAATTAGCAAAATCAACATCAAAGGATGAGTTTTATCAAGATGCATTCTGGGCCTTGTTGAACACGGTGGAGTTTTCTTTTAATCACTAAGCCACCTGAGATATAAAGGATGATGTCATGCTGGATCTGATAGTTGGAAAAAAAGCCCATAACTGTGATGGTGTGAACCGCAGGGATTTTATCAGGGTCGGTGGCATTGCAGGTCTTTCGCTAACTTCGCTTTTACAATTGGAAGCACAGGCAAAAACCAAGAAAGCCCGAGCCAAGAGTGTAATCCTCGTATACCTGGGTGGTGGATTGACCCACCACGATACCTTCGACATGAAACCTGATGCGCCCGAGGAAGTTCGGGGAAAATATAAATCCATCGATACCGTGGTGCCGGGTTTAAGAATCGGTGAACTTCTACCCAACATGGCGAAGGTAATGGATAAAGTCACGCTGGTCCGTTCTGGGGCCCACAATAATGATCACCATGAAACCGCCACCAACTGGGCGATGTCTGGGCGCTTTGGCTCCGCCTTTGGCGATTTTCCCGCGATAGGCGCAGTCGTTGCTCATGAAACAGGCCTCGTAGGTTCGATGCCTCCCTATGTCGCGGTACCGCGAAACCCGTCCTTCACCTGGGAACTGGGAAAAAGCGCCTACCTGGGTGGTAGGTACGAATCCTTCAAGGCGGGCGACCCCAATGACGCGAATTACAAGGTGCAGGACCTATCTCCCGCGGAACAACTTTCCCCGGCACGAATGGAACGCAGGGGTAATCTAAGACAAACTGTTGATCAACTTGCCAGGAAACTCGATAACTCGGAGCAGGTGAAAACTTTTGGTGAATTCCAACAACGCGCGACAGAATTAGTGCTTTCACCCAAAGCCAGGTCTGCTTTTTCCATAAATTCCGAGAATGAAAAGCTTCGGGATCGCTATGGTCGCACCACTTTCGGGCAAAGCTGTTTATTGGCCCGCAGACTGGTGGAAAATGGTGTGCGTTTCACCACAGTCACCTACAGTGGATGGGACCACCATGCGAAAATCTTTGAAAGCTGCGACAAGAAGTTGCCTGAATTCGACAAGGGGCTTTCCGCACTCATCGAGGATTTACAAGTTCGTGGGTTACTTGATGACACTTTGCTTGCGGTTTATGGTGAATTTGGCCGTACCGCCAAGATCAACAAGGATGCGGGCCGGGATCATTGGGCTCAGGCTGCGTCGCTGTTGTTTGCAGGCGCGGGGGTAAAGCCCGGATTTATTTTGGGCGCAACCGATAAACTGGGCGCATTTGTCACTCGCAGGCCCGTCAGCCCCGCGGATGTCGCATGCACCATATTCGAATCCCTCGGCATTGATCCAAGAAAACAACTGCTATCACCTGATGGCAGACCGATTGAAATCTTGGATCAGGGCGAGACAATTCGGGAGTTGTATGCCTAGTTTTATTCGATTCCCTTTGATTGTTGCAGGTCTTATCGGGTTGCTATCAGGCAATAATGCAATCGGGCAGGAGAAGAAAAAAACGGAAAAGCCTCCTGAACCACCCAAAATCCTAATGGTGATTCCACCCTTCATCGAGCAGGATAAAACCTCCAAAATCCTTCTCCGAGGAAAGCAACTCGATCTTGTCACCTCTGTTGAAGCTTCCGGGAAAAAAGCGAAAATCATCCGCAAGGGAAAAGCAGGAGTTCCCCAGGGACTTTCCGCGGATAAACAAGGCGACACAGAAATTGAAATAGAAATAATCTCACTGAAAGAAAATCGCCTGGAGTTGATAACAAAAAAAGACGAGTTGGCATCCAACCCATTCGAGCTACTTGTGAAGAATGGGATACTGCCCGAGAAAGAACCCAACCAGGGATTTTCCCAGTCGCAGGAGATAAATCTTCCCTCAACGGTTCATGGAAAAATCCAAGCCGCACAGGATGTTGATGTTTTCAAGATAAAAGCAGACCCGGGAAGCATGATACAAGTCAAAATTCACGCGCAAAAATTTGGGTCGGCCCTTGATGCGATGCTTACAGTATATGATCCCAACGGGGCAAAGATTATTTTCGCGGATGACTCCAAGGATTCACGGGATGTGGCTGTAAGTTTCAAGATGCCGCAGTCTGGGATCGTAAATCTTTGCGTGCAGGATGCGAACGACCGGGGAGGGGATTTATTTCATTACCTGCTGGAAGTGGCCAAATAAAAGCGCCACAGAAAATTGCTTCCCTGTGGCTGACCTAGGAAGACTCGCCCAAAGCCTTTCCCAAGCTAAACTAATTATAGGCAGAAGTTGGGCCAAAGTTGAGTGCAAGCGGAATATTTTTAAAGAAAATATCTTTTAATAAAAAAGATAACCAATATCTCATAAAATTATCACAATTAAAACTTATGTTCCATACGCAGGTTTTTCAAGGAAGAACAACCCAAGAGGCACAATGCCAGGCGAAATTCCTCCTCAAGAATATTCATCATCCTGATGACACCCTCTGCGCCTCCGCATGCCAGGGCCCAAACCATTGGTTTTCCAATCAAAACGCCATCAGCACCCAAAAGAATGGCCTTAACAATATCGGTGCCCCGCCTGATGCCGCCATCAACAAAAATCCCAACCCTGCCAGCCAAAGCCTTGGCAAAAAGCGGAAGGACATCGATTGCGGTTGGCACGCAATCCAGTTGCCTGCCTCCATGGTTGGAAATAAAAATGGCCTTGGCACCCATGTCAGCCGCTATCACTCCATCTTCAGGATGCAGGACCCCCTTGATTGCCCAAGGCAGCTTGGTTTGGCCAAGGATGGCTTCGAGTGATTTCCAATTTAACGATGCATCAAAATGAGCCGAAATTCGCTCCGCTCCCGACCCCTCTGACGCGTGAAGTTCAAGGTTCGATTTATGATCAAGATTCTCAAGCTTGAGAGGGGAAGGCAGATGAAACCGATGCCTGATGTCCGCCTCCCTTTTACCAAGCATCTGGGCGTCAACGGTAATCACCAAACCTTTGAACCCGGATTGCTCCGCCCTTTGGATCAAAGATTTTGTAAGCCCGTGATCCTTGAAGCAATAAAGCTGGAAATAGGAGGGAGTGGTTGATTCGCCTGCGATATCCTCGAGGGAGGTTGTCGCCATCGTGCTTGCAAAATAAGGCAGATGCAATCGGTTCATCGCCCTTCTTACCGCGAGTTCCCCTTCCGGATGTGCAAGTTTAAGCATCGCGACCGGGGCGGGATAAAAAGGCAGGTGGAATGATTGTCCGAAAATAGAAGTGCTTAAATCAGGGTTGGAAACACCGCGCAAAACCCTGGGCCACAGCTTGATGTTATTCCATGAGGATACATTCTCACGAAGTGTGAACTGATCGCATGCACCACCCGAAAAATACGCGTAAGCCATGGGGGAGAGGACGCTCTTGGCTGATGCTTCAAATTCATCAAGGTTTAAAAAGTCCTTAAAGTCGCGTGATGAGGAATCCATGGGGGGATAAAACAATTAGGATGGGGATAAAAAAACACGCCTGTTGGTATAAACCAGCAGGCGTGCAAAAGCGACATTTAATTTGCTTTAGTTGGATGCTACGGTTTCAGGAAGAACATTGACCCTTCGGCCATTGCGGTCAAATACAACCTTGCCATCAGCCATTGCAAAAAGAGTATCATCCTTGGCCCTGCTTACATTCCTTCCGGGATGAAACTTGGTGCCTCGCTGCCTGACTATGATGCATCCCACAGTCACATTTCCGCCACCAAAAACCTTGATGCCAAGGCGCTGGGAATTGGAGTCGCGACCATTCTTAACAGAACCCTGACCTTTTTTATGTGCCATGTTTGTAACTCCAGTCAAAAAATATTCCCCTACCCAGGCACGGGTGGGAAAAACCCTGAAATACTTGTTAATAAAATTATAGGAGGATTATTCTTTTTTGCCAGTCTCTTCTTTGTTGGCAATCCCCAGAGGAGGAATTTTGACTGTCGCGGCCCTGTAAATCCAACTGGCGGGGGGAATAAACTGGATTTCTCCACTTTTCTGGTTGAATTTATCTCCCAGCCGTTTGAAGTTTACCTGTAAGGTTTTACGACGAACAACAGGTTCAATGTCAGGCGGAATAGGGTCTGTCACAGCCCACCCATTCGATAATCCCGTAATAAACAAACTAAATCGATTGGCATCAGGGTCCACATCATCCCAAATTGCAACTCCAGTAACCGCTTTTGGGGGCAAACCGGGTTGTGATGGGGGTATCTCATCCTTGGCTATCGTCACAGAATTCTTGATCTTATAGAAACCTGAATCCTCATCATCAGGGTCGGCGGTAGGGTCTTCCAGCCTGATGATTGCTTTTTGAACCTTGGGAAGTATCTGGTCTTTATGCACCGTGTTGGTGTCTGTGGTGCGGATTTCAAAATCAGGAACAAATCGACGGGGCTTCTCACTGTTATTGATCACTTGGTACCAAAGGTACCAGCATACTTTCTGGCCACGACCTGGGATATCCACTTTTACCAATCTGGGATCCTTGAATTTAAAATCCAAAACCCAAATTTTCCCATCCTT
>SXGQ01120984.1_pt1 | contig 11298 bp, 3 predicted proteins | sample 3178371 | NCBI WGS metagenome assembly SXGQ01 (sample SAMN11356859, study PRJNA531348) | freshwater metagenome | isolation source: freshwater sample F1-20 | place: China: Fuxian Lake, Yuxi | collected 2017-12-25 | reverse complement strand
TTTGCTCTCATAACTATCCTTGTGGGTTGTTTACTGCATTCGTCCTAGATGCTACATCTTGTATTTCAAAAAGTCTTCGCAGTAACTCATTTTTTTCTAACTGCGGTGTTAGTTGCTTGACTGGCGAACCCAACAAACCCTGCAATGTATTCATGCTAAATTCTCCAGCACTAGCCCCTGTTGACGGCATCAGTCTATCTGCAATACTCGCTGGTGGAATCATTGCCGTTAATGCGTAAAGCAGTTTTTCATTTATAAACTTTTGACCTTGAGCGTTTGTTTCACCCAACCCCAACATCTGCGCAAGGGGCTGTAAGCCACGAGCAACACCCATTCCTTCAACTTGTGTTGGTGCATCTTTAAACTCTCTGTCGTTATAGAACTGTTTACCAGAAACCAACTCAACCGGTACACGGACAAGTGGGGAAATATCAGACAAAAACTTTTGAGGAGTTTTTGCTGTTTCTAGCTGTTGCTGTATTCTGGTAAAACCAAGGTCTGGCATTGCATACAAATCTTTGCCAAAGGGCAACTTAAACGCCTGCAAATCTCTCCAAGATTTAGGTGCGGCGTTGTCGTCGTCTTTGTCTCTAAAGTTGCGCACAAACGAATTGTACACTTGATATGGCTTTGGATTAGTCCACATGTTTTGCACTTGCGTTACCACGTTGCGAGAAGTCCACATCCAAAACGGGACAATCTGACGCATTGTTTTATCAAGCGACGAAACATCTTCGTAGTCAACATAGAAACGTTTCGTTCTCATTGCTGCTTGTTCTGGGCTAAACCCCTGCATGGCTGCATCATAGGAAAACATAAACCTTGCAAAAGCGTCAGCGTTGTAACCAAGTTTTTTGTTAAAAGAAACATATTTACTACGCTGAACAAAGTTGTCTGCAAGTTGAACGTCTGTGTATACGCCCCCACCCGTTGCAGCCACAGACCATCTCGCTGTGTTTGCAAATTCTTGTTGCTCGGGTGTTAGGGTTCTAACAAAATCGTCCCAACTAACATTGTCTCTTGTTGACTGCATCCACTTTCGAGAAATCTCAAAAGCTTCTGGTAGGTTCCTAATTTGTACTCCACCAAACACCATCGCCATCATGTTGCCAACATTGTTCCTGACATGGAAACCAGGAGTAGATGTTGCGAGTGGTTTCCAGTAAGAATTCCAACGCTTCAACACTCTGTTAAGTGTTGCGCCAGCAAGTGGGTCTCTAAACGAGTTGGCATTACGCAGAATCTCTGCGTATGCCTGTTTGACCATTACGTTTGGCAGGGCATCTTTGTTTAGGTATTCGTAACCCTGCTCAAGTTGTTTGATAAGCATGTTTGCTCCAACGCCAGTTTGGTCAAACATTAACTTGATTCCCTTTTCTGCTGCAAGGTCTGACTCGGCCGTACGAAGTGAGGCTTTGGATAATTCCAAAGCATTTACGCCGTCCATCCAAGAAGTTAATATCCTTTGAGTTTTTACAGAAACATTATTATTCCTAGACAGCAATTCAATTAGTTGTACGGCTTCGTCACGCCACGCTTCAAACTCTGGAATCCAATCAAGGTCTTTTGAGTTAGGATTTCTAAACTGCTTAAACTTAGCTGCGACTTCTTGAATTAAATCAAGTCTTGCTTTAGCGTCTTCAAGTGCTGTTTCAGCCAATCGTTCTAGGTTTTTTGCTTGGTCAAAAGACGCAATTTGTAGATTGTGTGCTTCCGACAATTCAACCAATCGTGCTACAGGGTCTTGTCCTTTTGTACCAACTTTTGCTCTACGCAATGCAACGTTAATCAAATCCAAACGTTTTTTGTCTACCAGGGCCAACTCACCCATTCGTTTTGCTTTAGCCGCCAACAACTCTCGTTGTCGTGCGGTCATTCCATTAATGACTTTTTGAATTTCGCCAACAGCTTTTGTTTTTAACAATTGGTCAAATTGCAAATCTTCAATTTGTTTAGCAACTTCTTGACCCAACCTAACATCGGTATCCACAGTTTGTTGTAAACCAGCCCTTATCTGAAGTTGGCTGTCTGTTGGTTCTAGTGCGGTTTGTGGTGGTGCTTGTTCTAATTGGTTGGCAACATCTCTGGCCACATCGGCAGATGCTTTAAGGTTTGCATTATGTGCATCAATAAGAGCTAGGGCTTCTTCCTCGCTCTTAGCATCTCCCGTGTTTAATAGTCGTTGAATTTCTTCTTCCGTTGAGTCGGCAATTTGTGTGTCGGGTAGCGCTTGTTGTTCAGGAACAACAGCGCGAACTTTAGGGTTATCCAAAATATTTGTTAATGTTTTTGCGCTATCAACGGTTGCCTGAGCTTTGGTCCAGTCTCTTGTTGTGACTTGTAGTTCGTCCAACACGTCAAGATAATGTCCATATTGCATTTCAAGATTGTCTGAGTATTGAGTAAACGCCATGTTATTCATTTCTTTTTGAATGTCGTCTAACTCTTTTAAGACTTTTGCATGTGGAGTAGTTTTAAATTCTGTTTGAATTGTGGCTTGACGCCTAGAAACAATCTTGGGTGACTCGGGTACAACTGGAATGCCAGTATCGCCTATTCCAGACAATTGTCTTTCAACATAGGCTTTTGCAACATCTGTTGGGTTGACTGGTTTCTGTAATATTGCTTTTAGATTTTTTGATGCTTCTTCTACTGCTTTTTCAGCTTTTGCAATTTCGGAAACATCGGGTCTTACGGCAGGTGTTCCCATTCCAAAAGAAGTTAATGTGCCATCAGCGTTCCTACGACTACCCAACTGTTTTGTTGGTTCATTAAAGCGTGTTGTAAGTTCTGTTAATTCTTGCCTTCTTCTCAAAAGCAATTCTTCGGCTTTTTGTATTTTGTTTTTATTAACCCCTAAAGCTCTTGCAACTTCTGGGTCCGAAAATCTTTCAACTAATCGGTTGAGTTTTACACGCGCGCCAGTGCGAGCCTTATATAAAGCAAGTTCTCTTTTGGCAGACTCAAAAGCTTTGTCGGCTTTTTCAAACTTTGCCAATAATTGTTGTCTAGCAGCACGGCTAAGCCCAGAAGCCCTAGACATCTCAGCAAAACGTAATCTTGCCGCATCGTTTTTATCTCTTTGTGTAGTGAGAGCTTGAAGCTTTCCTTTTTCGGTTATTGGTCCAGGAACAAACAAAGCCTCCCATTCATCAGGAGTAAAGTTTGTTTCCAAGATAGGAAACTGCGAACTTTTTGTGTCAACAATTTCATTGACTGGAACCCAAACTTCTGGTAAAGCTTCTTTGGTTATCATTCCGTACGAAGCAGTTCTATCCATGCCCTGAACGGCCGATTGTGCCGGCAATCGAACCCAAGTTTTTTGGGGGTCATATTCAGAATTTCCTAAAATTTGTGATTCAAAATCTAAAAATTTTTTCTCTTTTGTTTGTACAAATTTTGGTGCACGGGTTAATCTAATTTCTCTAATTGCACGAAGTTCGTTTTCATCCAATTGTGATGCCATTGATTTAGTAACTCTTTGAAAGCCGTATCTTGTTTGCAGTAAGTAAACATAATCTGCATTGTCCCATTGTGCTTTTTCTGGTTTAAAAGTAACTTCTTCTATTGCGTGAACCGTAAATTTTCCTGCATCTCTTTCCGTTCGGGTTCCTAAATATCTTTGAACAGCCAAGGTATCCAAGTTAGAACTATTTCCAAAACCTGGACGCGGAGCGTTCCAGGTTCTCATTGGGCTCAGTCCGCTTGCTTCATACCAAAGACCGTTTTGACCCTGCGTGTTTACAATCCGATAGATGTCAATGTTTGCAAGTTGATGAAGTACTGAATTTAAGGTTTTTTCATGGTTGGCTGCAAGATATTCGTCGGTCTCCATAATTTTTGCAGCAGCAATTTTTAACTTTCTTGCTTCAATAACTTTTGCTTGTATACCTTTGGGCAAAGTAGAAATATCCGTTTGTGGACTAATTCTAAATATTGTTGTGCCTTTTACTACTTTTTCTTGGTCGCGAATTGCTTCAAATAATTGTCTTTCAACAGGCACAGATGAATTCAAATCAACCTGTTGTCGCAATTGACGAATCCGTTCAGCAAATTCTTTGTTGCCCAAAAGGGTTGCTTCAATTTCTTGAGCACGTTCTCTTAATAGTTCTGCATATGCTTTTACACCAAAAATAGTTTGTCCATCTCTAACTTGGCCGGTTAGGGTTGGCAAAACAGAACCTGTTGCTGCCACGGTTTCTATTGGGTAATCAAGCTCTGTGGTTGCTCGTAAAGCAGCAGCCCGTTCATAAAGCTTTGCCCTCATTGTTCCAATAAGAGAACCTTCTGATTTAATTACTCTAAAGGCAACGTTTTGGTTTGCTTCCTGCCGTGCTGTCTTGGCAATGCCAGTATATTTAACACCGCTTGACAGATTGTTAACAGTGCCACCATACAGGTTTCCAAAAAAATCTCTAATTTTTTTGGTAGTTGAAGCGCCCATCGCCAATTCAAGAGAACCCAACAATCCTAAATTGTAATTAATTCTTGCTAGTTTTTTCTGACCAACAACTTGTTTGCCTGCTGTTCTTCTACCAGCAGCCAAACCAGCCGCTTTATTAGATTCTTGTGTTTCCTTAAGTCCCTTTTTAAGTTGTTCAACACGAGTAATTACACCATCTTCTATTACTCTTAATTTTTGATTAAAATAAACATAATCCTTTTCAGACATTCGATTTTTTGCAACTTCATGAACACGCTTGAGAAACGTCAACATGTTAATGTTTGAAGGAGCGCCTTCAAGTTCGTTAATTAACTGATTAATGTTGCTTTGTTGTTTGCCTGGTTGTGCGCCCCTACGTGTACCTGCACCAGCAGCTGTTGGAATGGCTTGGGCTTGTCTTCCACTTGTGCCGGTACCCAGAAGATAACCAGCGCGTTGTGAAACGCGCGCTTGACCCGAAGCCGTATCAACATTACGCAATTCAACCAAAATTTGTTGTCGGTAGCCTTGCATGATTTCGTCGTTTGCTTGAAGTCGTGACAAATCTGCAAGTTTAACCCTTGGAACAGCAGCACGAATTTCTGGAAAAACGGCGTCAAGCACAGGGCCGTCTGTTTCGTTATCTAGAGCCTGCATTAATTTTCCTCTAAGGAAAATTCCCTGTTGTGAGCCTGGCTGTGAGAGAACCTCTAATTGGATTTGTCTTAAAATATTTTCAGCATCATTAAGTTGTTCTTGGAATATCTGAACCTTAACAACATGTGAGTGTGCGATGTCGCCCAACAATCTTTGATAGACACCATAGCTTGGTTTGATTCCCCACGGAGCCAGTTCGTCAGCCAAGTTATTAAATTGGGATTTTGTTTCTGAGTAAATGTAATACTCCAAAGCTTGGTTGGAGTATTCCATAACCGTTTCCGCATAGGTGCTTGAGTCAAGCATTGATGCAATTTCGGTGCGAACATCAGCTCTAACTTTTGCTGCGTTTGTGTTTGCTTTTTTAACAAGCTCTTGTTTTCTTTTTTGTAAATCTAAAATTTCTTTTTTGGCAAATAGGTTGGCGCCAGTATAGCTATCACTTTCAGCAAGAATATCAAAATGGGTTTTTAAAGCTTCTTCAACCTGCGAATAGGTAAGTTCTTGATTTTCTATTCCATTTCCCTTTAACGCATCGATTGTTGTTTCGGCTAAATCTATTGTTTCGTCAGCGCCCTCTGTTGGAATAAGTTGCCCCGTGGCAACATCAACTTCTTCCGTAAATCGCTTTACGGTAACAATGCGAGTTGTTGAACGAAGGTTATTAAACAAATCTTCAATAGCTCTTGCGTCTGAAACAATCTCGTTAGGTTTATTGGTGGACATTTCCTGCCAAACACGCAATGGTAATATCCCGGAAGAACCCTCATCTAAGGCAAGCTGAGAAATTTTATTAATAATTTCGTCATCTAATTGTTGAATCTGTGTTTGAATGTCTACGATTTGCGCAGCACCATATACTTTGTCTGTTCCTTCTTCCCTTGCAACGTTGTTCAGCGTTTGGTCAAGTTTTGTAATTTTGTTAATTGTTTCTTTGATGTTTGTAATTCTTGCAACAGTTCCACTGTCGTTAACCAGACCAGCCAAACTGTTGCCATCAACAGTTTGGATTGCGTCTGCTTGCTTACCAGCAGCAGCAACAATAGAATCAAGAAGCGACGGACTTCTGTCAATATCCCGAACAACCATCCAAGTCAAGGCTTCACGCAATTCAGTCAAGGAATTAGTCTTAACCGTAGACCTAGAGACAATGTCCCTGACCCTTTCAATAGTCATTCGTCTGAGTGCTGCTGCGGTTACAACGTTGTTAGGGTCAAGCCATTTCTGCAACAAATCAATGCGGCTGTCTCCTGCTCGTGCTGCATCTCCCCAAACAGCGGAAATCTTTTTTTGTGGAATCCCGCCCTTTTTATTTAAACCAACTCTGTCTCGCAAACTTTGCGACTTCAACAAACCAACAACTCTTTCAAGCGGTTCTCCACCGCCTTCTTCTGCGGAATCCATAACCAATTGAGAATATCTGCCGTTAACAAACTCGCCTAAAGTTTCGTGAATTGAATCAAATTCCGAAAGTCTTGTTGAATAGTCGCCTGCTTCTTTTTCCAAGTCTTTGGCAAATTTGGCCAAAACAGACAGTTCTGATTTAAAATCATCAAGCGTTCTTGTGCCGTCAGCCAACATTTTATTAAACATTGACATGTAATTGGACAACTCATCAAGTTGTCCAATTATGTTTTCTAGGGGTGCATCCACAACCGATTCTGACAACAAACCACTAATACCAAACCTTTGCAAACGTTCGTTTGCATTTTTGATTCCGCTGTTCTGTAAACCCTGAATTAATGCTTCAATGGCTCTTTTTGTATCGTCCAAGCTTTTGGCAGCAACTTTTGTAGCTACTTTTTTTGACCTTAAAGATTTACCCGCAGCAGTCACGGCTTTTTTCTGTTGTGTTACAAAGGTGTCTAGTGCTTCGTTAAGATTTTGACTCAAAACTTTTGCAATGTTGGCTACGTTTTTTGAAGAACCAGTAACTTCTTTAAAGGCTTCTCTAACAGCAAGCTCCAAAGACTTCAGGGCTTCGGTGTCATAAATACCTTTGTCTTGCAACATTTTAAGAACACCGTTGTCAAATTGACGTCTAAGAAAATGTGCTCTAGAAATTTCCGACCCATATGAATCGCCGTATTTAGCTAAGACCTTAAGTGCGTCTGTTTCAAAAAAATCAAAATCAATACCGCCCTTAGTGCGGGCAATTTCATTTAATCTTTTTACACCTTTTGCAACATCGTCATCGGTTAAGACATGACCAAAAAAAACTTTACCTTTTTGCAGGGTTCTGTGGCTAAACGCAACGGATGGGTCAGCTAAATCCGTGTGCAAGTACGCACGAAGTTGTTCGGCAAAAGGATTCCTTAAGTTGTCAACATAGTTCATTGCTTTTTCTGTTTGTTGATGCGGAAAATAATTTGAAATTCTTGCTAACACAAAACCTGGGTCAACCAATTTCATTTGTTCTTCAACGCTGTCAGCCATGCTCTTGAACCAAGCATCTACCGCATTCTTTGCCTCTATCTCATCTGGAAGCGCAGTAGCAAGTCTTTGTGGGTTCTCAATAATTTCGTGAAGAACATCTTTGTGTTTTTGGATTAACGGATTGTTGGCAATTTCCAAGTTGTATCTTCTGTTGTATTCTTCTTTCGTTATGTTTTCAATAACACGACGTTGTCTGTTGTCGTCAAGTATTCTTAAATATGTGCTTGCTTCTTCTGGCGTTGCTTTACCCGTAATCAACGCACGACGCATATCTTTAACATTGACCGCATCCGACCTAACGCCTTCTGGCGTAATTTGGTCCATGAAGCGACCAATCATGCCAGTTGTTTGTCCCGTAATTCTTGTTCGTGTACTGGCTCCTAGAAGCTCCAAACCCCTACCGAGAGGTCCGCTTAACGGCATTCTCACCCTTGAACCAAACCAATAAATACCAGCTTTGGGCAATCCAATATCCCTAGCTATGTCTGCTGGAACCCTTGTTTTGCCATACTTAGCAATGAGTTGTTCCATTACTTGAATTTCTTGTTCGCTGCGTTTTGTTAAGTTAAGCGATTGACGTTCGGCGTCATCAAGCAAATTGATGCGCCGAGCTTGGTCGCCAGAAACTTTTGCTAAATTGTTTCGGGATTCTGGCGAAAGAATTCTTATTGGTTTTGTTTGTCCTAAAATTTTTGCTCTTACGCCCGTGCGCGTGCCCGCCCCCAAAGCTGTTCTTGTTGACACACGTGCGCCCACGGAAGTTGCACCACGTAACACAGCTGATGCTGGCACAGCCGAACCAAGCGTTGCGTAAGTTAACGGGTCAAGTAGTACGTCGCCAACAAAACCAGCAATACGGCCACCCCAACCATCCATCGGAAAGGCTTTACCATAACCAAAACTGGTGTCTTTTGTTTGTTTTGCAAAATCTGAAAAACTTGCTTCTGTGTTTGGGTCATTGTCCAACATGTCCGTTATTTCACGGACGCCAGAAATAACGCCACGACGACCAGTATCAAAAGCAATAACTGGAGCCAAGGCTGTTTTCACAATTGGGTTGCCAAATATTTTTGCAGCCACACCAAGCGCAGGGTTGCTAGATGACTGTTGCCCTTGGGCAATTGCGTTTAGGCTTTCCTGTAGCGATGGGGCACGACGAGTGTTCTCAATAACCGAATCTCGTATTTGCGTACGCAATTGTTGTGTGGGTTGCGTAAAGGTTTCCGTTGCTTTTGGCAACGGTTTGGCTTTGCTCAACTTGGCAAGAAGCGCATTAATGTCTGCGTTTTGCGCAACCATTAATTATTTTTTAGTCTTTCTGCCATCGCCAAGGACACTATTCTGTTCATGATGTCTGACTGAGCAGGTGTTGGCATACTTGCGGCTTGTCTGTCTGCTTTTTCTTTCAAAATAGCAGCAACACGGAGAGCGGAATCTTGTCTTTGTTTATTCAACAAATCTGTACGAATAGGAATTTTGCTTGTTGATGGTCGTCCACCCATTGCGTCACGACGCACAATCATTCTGTCACGTTCACGACTATCTTCTGTGTTTGTTGAATCTCGAACCTTGTCCTCAATATAGGCCGCTTCTCTAGCCCTTCGTTTTTTACCTTCCGAATCAGTAAACACATCTCGTGCGGTTCTTGTAATAAAATCTCCAGCAACGTTTCCAGCACCCTGCAACAGTGACGTGCCACTAATATAACTAAGAAGTCCACCCAAATTCCCGCTTCTTAAATCTCTGTTTGATTCCCTACCCATACCAACAAACAAATCAGTTATGCCAGGTGCTCCACCGTATTCGTATGGTGCGTCTGCACGATTTTGCAATTTGGATTCAGCGGCTTGACGAGTGTCTGCTTGAATTCGTCTTTTATCAATTAGTTCTTTTTCAACATCTGGTTGTGTGCCGCCTTCAATAAACTTGCCACCACTACCTATGTAGCCACCAGTTTTGTTTGGGTCGGTTAATGGTTTATACATTTGAGCAAGTCGCTCAAGTTGTGGATTTAAAATTTGCGCAGGGTCGGCTCTCAAGCTTGGGTCAGATATCCCAGCCTTAGCCCACCAGGAGTTTTGATTTCTGTCTGTGTTTGCCTTAGTAAGCGCAACATTGTAGTCGCGATTTTCGCTATCAAGTTTTGTTGCAAAACTAATAAGGTCTTGTGTTGTTGTGTCGTTTGGACCAGCTGGTTGACCGGTTGCTGCGAGAAGTTGTGGAATTTGTTTTTTAATTTCCATCAACGGAACACCGTCGCTTACAGACCTAGCAATCTGCATCTCAATTGAATTCTCGTCGTAATATTCTTCGTTCAGCAACGATTCCCAGGTTGGGCGATACTGATACGACAAATCATTTAGATTTGGTCCAGTATCTTCTTGTGGTGTATAATTGCCCGTTAAGATACCCAAAATTGGGTCTTCAATTCTAGAAAGGTCCGCACCAGTTATCTGCCCGCCAGCTTTGCCGTTCAGCAAAGCCAGCAACATCAACAGTTGCTGGTAGTCCACGCCTATAAGCCCTTTCGTTACCTAAAACATTTCCATAAGGTTGCCACGCCCACCACCTGATTGAGTGCCTGCTTGCTGACGAGCAGCAATTTCTTGCAACAATTGTTCAACTGGAACCGATGGTGGGGTTTTTGTTTCTTCTTGTCTGGTTGGTCCAGTTGGCGCCGTACCCGTTAACTCAGAAACAGTTTGAGCCAATTGTTGAGCCAACGTGTTGCGGTTTTGCTCAACACCAAATCTTGATTCAAACAATTGTTGCGCCAATTGCGCAAGCGCTGCGGCTTGCGCATTCTCGGCTTGACCCTTGTATCCAGCCTGTTCTTGACCCAAACCAGTATTAAACAATAACTGCGCCATTTGAGATTCTGCTCCACGAGAACCAGCGGACTGTTGAGCAATCGCACCAAGCGTGTCAATCAGGTTTTGATAATTACCAGCACCTTGCTGTGCTTGCAGTTGGTCTGCTTGTATTTGTCCCTGCACAGGCATGTCAGACACACCGTATGCACTCAAGTAGTTGGACAGCGCATCTGGCGCTGAACCAACTTGAGCTCTCATGCCTGCGTATGGGTTGTTTTGATTTGCTGCAAGATAGGCGTTTAGGGCTGAGAATCCTGTATCGCCAAGACCCTTAGCAACACCATAACCTTCGTTAATATTTTTCATAGCTCTACCGTAAGCATCCGTAACTGCACCCTCACTTACTTTGCCTTGGTCCGCAATCATCTTCAACAACGCATCAAAACCTGTATTATAGGAACCGCCCGTGTAGTAGTCCGACAACCCAGACGCTTTTTTGGCGTCCTGTTGTTTTTCGTAATTAAATTTGTCTCGTGCAAGGGTGTCGGCTGTTGATGCGCCTTTACCGCCGCTAGTACCAAGAAGTCCCGCAAGTAGGGATTCAAAGCCGCCCATGGTTGATTGCGAGCTTTTGGGTTTTGGACCTTCTATAATTTTTGCAACCTGTGCGTCAGTAAGCGACCCCGAACCACTAGGAATACTTGAGTACGGGTTGTTTGGCCCTGGCAATTTATACGCAGTACCAGCAGAACCAAGACCAGCAAGACCAGCGTCGCGAGTTATGTTGGTCGTCCCAGAATCTTTTGGATTAAATTTGACAACGCCAGATTTTCTGACTAAGTTTTGTTTTCTTTCTAGTTGGTCTGCTGTTGCCATTACACCATTCCCATTCTGCGTTGATACAGCTGGCGAGCGGCATCGGCAATTGTGTTTGCCTTTTCCGATTCCATATCTGCTAATTGGTTTCTA
>SXGQ01540813.1_pt1 | contig 11299 bp, 10 predicted proteins | sample 3178371 | NCBI WGS metagenome assembly SXGQ01 (sample SAMN11356859, study PRJNA531348) | freshwater metagenome | isolation source: freshwater sample F1-20 | place: China: Fuxian Lake, Yuxi | collected 2017-12-25 | reverse complement strand
GCACCACAGGAGTACGGCTTTTATTCCAACGTGAACCCCGAGGTGTCGCACCCGCGCTGGAGCCAGGCAACCGAGCGCCGCATCGGTGAGGACGGGGGCGGTCTGTTCGCCAAGCGCCGCCAGACGCTGAAGTTCAATGGCTACGAGCCACAGGTGGGGCAACTCTACGCGGGCATGGACCTGCGCAAGTTCTACTGATGAATCGCGCGGCGATCCAGCGGGCACTGTTGCATCCGTTGGCCAAACCCCTGGTCTTCACGGTCTGGTTGCTGCCGTTCGCGTGGCTATTGTGGGCCGCTGTGGCCAACCGATTGGGCGCGAACCCGGCCGAAGCGCTGATCCGCGGGCTGGGCGACTGGACGTTGCGCGCGCTGGTGCTGGTGTTGCTGGTGACGCCGCTGCGCAGCACGTTGGGCATGCCCGCGCTCGCACGTTTTCGTCGCATGCTGGGCTTGTTCGTTTTTCTCTACGCGTCGATGCACTGGGTGGCCTACGTCTGGTTCGACATGGGCTTCGACTGGCAATCGGTGCTGGTCGACATTCCCAAGCGTCCATTCATATTGGTGGGCACGCTGGCCTGGCTGATGTTGCTGGCGCTCGCGGTCACCTCGTTCAACCGCGCGATCCGTGCGCTCGGCGCGCCGCGCTGGCAGGCGCTGCACCGGCTGGTGTACGCGGTGGCCGTGCTAGCCGTGCTGCACTTCTTCTGGATGCGCGCGGGCAAGAACGATTTCAACGAGGTGGCGGTGTACGCCGCCATCCTGGGCGCATTGCTGGGTTGGCGCCTGTGGCGCCGCCTGCGAGCTCAGGCCAGCGGCATCTCCAGCCGCATCTGATCGGCCGGGCTCTCGCGGCGGCGGATCAAGGTGGCACGGGCGCCGTCAATCAGCACCTCCGCGGCGCGGCCGCGGGTGTTGTAGTTGCTGGCCATGCTCATGCAGTAGGCACCTGCCGATAGCACCGCCAGCAAGTCGCCCGGGTGCACCGCGAGCGTACGCTCACGGCCGAGCCAGTCGCCGCGTTCGCAGACCGGGCCGACGACATCCCACATCGCCGGCGGCTCGTTCTCGCGCGCACGCACGGGCTCGATGCGGTGATAAGCCTCATACATGGCGGGTCGCGGCAGGTCGTTCATGGCCGCATCGACGATCAGGAAATTCTTGTGTTCGCCGGGCTTGGTGTAGAGCACCTCGGTGAGGCACACACCGGCGTTGCCGACGATCGAGCGGCCCGGCTCGATCATCACGGTGCGATCGCCGTAGCCACGTGCATCCAGCTTGGCCAGCAGGCGCGGCCACAGGGTGTCCGCGGCGGGTGGCGTGTCGCCGTTGTAGTCGATGCCCAGGCCGCCACCGAAATCGAGGTGGTGCAGGCGCAGGCCGTCGACCTCGATTGCGGCGACCAGATCGAGCACGCGGTCCATCGCGTCGAGGTAGGGCGCCGCCTCGGTAATCTGGGAGCCGATGTGGCAATCGATGCCAACCACCTCCAGGCCGGCGCAAGCGGCGGCGTGGCGATAGGTAAGCAGCACCTCGCCATGGGCGATGCCGAACTTGTTGTCCTTGAGGCCCGTGGAGATGTAGGGGTGCGTCTTCGCGTCCACATCGGGGTTGACGCGGATGCTCACGCGCGCACGCCGGCCCATCGAGCGCGCCACCTCATCCAGCACGTCGAGTTCGCCACGGCTCTCGACGTTGAAGCAGCCGATACCCACGTCAAGTGCGCGGCGCATCTCGGCGCGCGTCTTGCCGACGCCCGAGAAAACGATGCGCTCGGGCGCACAGCCCGCAGCAAGTGCGCGTTCGAGCTCGCCGCCCGAGACGATGTCGAGCCCGCAACCGGCGTTCACCAGCGTCTGCAGGATGGCCAGCGAGGAGTTGGCCTTCATCGCATAGCAGATCAGGTGCGAGCGGCCCGCCAGCCCGCGCTGGTAGGCCGTCAGCGACTCCAGCATGGCCGCGCGGCTGTACACGAAGAGGGGGGTGCCGTGTTCGCGGGCCAGGCGTTCGAGGGACACATCCTCGAAATGGAGTTCACCGTGGCGATGTGTCAGGTGCGCGGGCAGGGGCATTGGCGGGCTGCTTGGGTTGGGCATCGGAGGCGGGCGGCGGCAGGTAGAGCGCGCCCTTCTGCCCGCACGCGGCCAGGCATGACAGCAACAACGCCAAGGCCATGACCCGAGCGGGGCCGAAGCCGGAACCTAGAATGCGCAGCCACCCGACGAACATTCCTGCATTCTAATGACCGATCTCGAATACCAGGACCGTGCCGAGGCACTGCTGCGTGCCATCGAACTGACGTGTGACCGCATCAACGACGAGAGCGACGCCGACATCGACAACCAGCGCGTGGGCGGCATGATCACACTGACGTTTCGCAACCGCAGCCAGATCGTCATCAACCTGCAGAAACCCTTGCACGAGGTGTGGCTCGCCGCGCGCGCTGGCGGCTTTCACTACAAGCACGATGGCCGCGTCTGGATGGACACCAAGGGCAACGGTGAATTCTTCGAGAACCTGACCCGCTACGCGAGCGAACAGGCCGGCCAGCCGCTGCGCTTCAGTTCCTGAACAGGTCCAGGATGCTGCGGCGCTCTTCCACCTGGGGCAGCGGTGCCGCAATCGGCACGCCGTTGGCGTCCACCTCCATGCCCGCGGGCGCGCCCGGCCACGGGTCGCCCAGGCCGATGCCGTGCACGCCATTGCCGGGACCGAATTCTTCGTAGTACCACTCGCCGCCGACATTGATCACACCCGGTGGCACCGTCGTGATCGGGGTGATGGGCACGTCCTTGAGCATCTCCTGCATGAAGGAAATCCACATCGGCAGCGCCAGACCGCCGCCCGTCTCGCGACTGCCCAGGTTGCGCGGCGTGTCGTAGCCCACCCAGGCCGCGGCCGCCAGCGTGGGCTGGTAGCCAACGAACCAGGCATCGACGGCGTCGTTGGTGGTACCCGTCTTGCCATAGAGGTCATTGCGCTTGAGGATGGCCTGCGCGCGCGCCGCCGTGCCCGAGCGAGTGATCTCCTGCAGCAGGCTGTTCATGATGAAGGCGTTGCGCGGCTCGATGGCGCGCGGTGCGTTGTCCAGCGTGGTCTGGGGTGCTTCGTACAGGACGTGGCCGCGCGAGTCGGTGACGCGTGTGATGAGCACCGGAGCGACCCGGTGACCGCCGTTGGCGAACACGGAGTAGCCGGTGACCATCTGAAGCGGTGTCACCGAACCTGCGCCCAACGCCATCGTGAGGAAGGGTGGGTGCTTGTCGGCCTCGAAGCCGAAGCGCGTGACCCAGTCCTGCGCGCTTTGCGTGCCCACCAGCTGCAGCACGCGGATCGACACCATGTTCTTCGACTTGGCGAGCGCACGGCGTACCGACATCGGGCCCTCGAACTGACCGTCGTAGTTCTTGGGCTGCCACGGCTTGCCGCCGGTCTCGTTGGCGGAATAGAACAGCGGGGCGTCGTTCACCACCGTCATGGGTGTGAGGCCCTTCTCAAGCGCCGCCGAGTAGACAAAGGGTTTGAAGCTCGAGCCGGGCTGGCGCCAGGCCTGCGTGACGTGGTTGAACTTGCTCTTGTTGAAGTCGAAGCCGCCCACCAGCGCGGCGATGCGACCGTTGCGCGGATCGAGGGCGACGAATGCCGCCTCTACCTCCGGCAACTGTGTGATGCGCCAGGACTTCTCGTCCACCTTGACGATGCGCACCACGGCCCCGGGGCGGATCTTGATGTTGGGGCCTGCCTTGTCGGACAGCCCTGACTGCACCGGCTTGAGGCCTTCACCGGTGATCTCGATCGGCTCGCCGTCCTGACGCACGACCACCACGCGCCGCGGGCTCACTTCCAGCACCACAGCAGACAGCAGGTCGCCGTGGTCGGGGCGCTCTGCCAGCGCGTCATCGATGGCGGCATCGCGTTGCTGGGGATCCTCCGGCAGCGTGATGAAAAGCTCCGGGCCGCGGTAGAACTGACGCCGCTCGTAGTCGAGCACACCCTGGCGCACAGCCCGGTAGGCGGCTTGCTGCGCGCGCGGGTCGATGGTGGTGCTCACCACGAGGCCGCGCGTGTAAGCCGCTTCACCGTATTGCGCGACGATGGCCTGGCGCGCCATCTCGGCGGCGTACTCGGCCTGCAGGTTGTCCTCGCGGGTCGGTTGGCGCAGCTTGATCGGCTGTGCCTTGGCCTGTTCCGCCTGCTCGGCGGTGATGAAGCCGTTCTCCACCATGCGGTCGATGATGTAGCGCTGGCGCGCCTGGGCCCTTTTTGGGTTGCGCACGGGGTTGTAGGCAGAAGGCGCCTGCGGCAGACCGGCCAGCAGCGCGGCCTCGGCAATGGTCACGTCCTGCAGCGGTTTGCCGAAATAGATCTGCGAAGCCGAGGCGAACCCGTAAGCGCGCTGACCCAGGAAGATCTGGTTCATGTAGATCTCGAGGATCTGTTCCTTCGTGAGCAGGTGCTCGAGCTTGAAGGTGAGCAGCACTTCGTAGATCTTGCGCGTGTAGCTCTTCTCGGCCGACAGGTAGACGTTTCGGGCCACCTGCATGGTGATGGTGGACGCTCCCTGACTCTTGGCTTCGCGCAGGTTGGCCAGCGCAGCGCGCACCATGCCGCGATAGTCGACGCCACTGTGTTCGAAGAAGCGGGCGTCTTCGATCGCCAGCACCGCGTTCTTCATCACGTCGGGAATCTGGTCGATCGTGAGCAGGTTGCGCCGCTCTTCGCCGAACTCGCCGATGAGCCGGCCGTCCGCCGCGAGCACGCGCAGCGGCAGCTTGGGGCGGTAATCCGCAAGGCCGGTGACGTCGGGCAGGTTGGGATAGGCCACCGCCAACGCGATGCCGACGGCAATCAACACCGCCGCAACACCCGCCGCCGCCAGTCCGGCCGCAGCCACCACCAAGCGCCCGATGAGGGTGAGTGTGTGGGGCGCCGCAGATACTGCCTTGGCAGGAGTGCCTTTCGAAGGCTTGGTGTCTTGGGTCATTCGGATTCGTGGCGGGTTGCCCGCCATTGTAGGAGTCGGTATGCCGGGCGTCGGGAAATTGGAAGGACGGTGCCGAGGCGGGTGTGACGGGGTCGAAGCGCTTTTGTTCAATGCATCACGCAGGCCTCAGGTCGCGTCGGCTTTTGACAACGTTTCGATTTGTGCATGAGGCAAAAAATCTTTGCCGCTCAATGGGCTTACTGCTAGCATTGAAGTGAATTCTTAAGTATGGCGCGGCTTTGCGCCACGCGATTTGGGGGCCACCTTGATCTCAATGGGATCGCTATTCAGCCGGGAGCCGGCGCCCTTGCTGGGCATTGATGTCAGTTCTTCCAGCGTCAAGCTGGTGGAACTCAGTCGCAATCGCGCGGGTGAATTCGTGCTGGAGCGCTGCGCCATGGAGCCCCTGGAGCGCGGCTGGATCACCGACGGCAACATCGAGAAGTTCGACGAAGTCGCCGACGCGGTGCGACGCGTGGTGCGCAAGAGCGGCAGCAAGACCAAGAACGTCGCCCTGGCCTTGCCGGCGTCGGCGGTGATCACGAAGAAGATCATCCTGCCGGGCGGCATGTCCGACAAGGAACTGGAAGCGCAGGTCGAGTCCGAGGCCAACCAGTACATCCCTTTCTCGCTCGACGAGGTCAGTCTCGATTTCTGTGTCGTCGGGCCCAGCAGCACGTCGGTGGGCGATGTCGAGGTGCTGATCGCCGCATCCCGCAAGGAAAAGGTGTCCGATCGGCAAGGCCTCGCAGAGGCAGCCGGCCTGAAGCCGGTGGTGATGGACGTGGAGTCCTATGCATCGCGGCTGGCAGCCGGCCGCGTGATCGAGACGCTGCCCAACCAGGGCGTGGACGCGCTGGTCGCGCTGTTCGAGATCGGCTCCATGACGACCAGTCTGCAGGTCATTCGCAACGACGAAGTGTTGTACGAGCGCGATCAGGCCTTCGGCGGCAGCCAGCTGACCCAGTTGATCATCCGTCAGTACGGCTTCTCGGCCGACGAGGCCGAAGCCAAGAAGCGCTCCGGCGATCTGCCCGAGGATTACCAGACGGCCGTGCTCGATCCTTTCATCGAAAGCATGTCGCAAGAGATCGGGCGCGCGCTGCAGTTCTTCTTCACCAGCACGCCGTACAACAAGATCGACCACATCCTGCTCGCAGGCGGAAGTGCTGCATTGCTCGGGCTCACCGAAGCGGTCACGCACCAGACGTCTTTCGCCTGCATGCTGATCAACCCCTTCGATGCCATGGAGCTCGGCCCCGGCATCCAGGCGCGCAAGATCTCGCGTGAGTCACCGGCCTACCTCACCTCGACCGGCCTGGCGCTGCGGAGGTTCTACCAATGATCCTCATCAACCTGCTGCCCCACCGCGAGGCGGCTCGCAAGCGCCGCAAGGAGCAGTTCTTCACCCAATTGGCGCTCTCGGCCATGCTCGGCGGCGTCATCAGTGGCGCGGTATTCACCTGGTACCAGGGCCAGATTTCTGCCCAGCAGGAGCGCAACGGGTTCCTCACGCGCGAGATTGCCAAGCTGGACGCCGAGATCAAGGACATTGCCACCCTGCAACAGCAGATCGCGTCGCTACGCGCGCGCCAGACGGCGGTCGAAGACCTTCAGGCCGGACGCAACCTGCCGGTGTACCTGCTGGAAGAACTGGTGCAGCAACTGCCCGAGGGCGTGTTCCTTCGCACCATGAAGCAAGAAGGCGGGGCCGTGCTGCTCACCGGCACGGCGCAGTCGCAGGAGCGGGTCTCCGAACTGCTGCGCAGCCTGGCGAACAACCGCGGTGCGCTCACGCGCCCGGAGCTGGTGGAGATCGTCGCTGCAACCGCACCGATCAGCGGGCGTGATGCGCGCCGGGTCGCGAACTTCACCATGCGCGTGACGCTGCGCAAGCCCGAGGCGGCCGCGGCCACCGCTGCACCAGCGGGTACCAAGCCCGCTGCCGCCGTGCCCGCTGCAGCTCCCGCCAAGGTTTGAGAGGACAGAGATGGCTAAGAGGTCCGGCCTCAATATCGACACCAAGGCGCTGCAGGACAAGCTGCGCGCGCAGTTCTCCGGTCTCGACCCCAACGACCCCTCGCAATGGCCCGGGTTGCCCCGCAACCTGCTGTTCCTGGCAGTCTGCGTCGGTGTGGTGGCGGTGCTGTGGTTCGCCTGGTTGAAGGGCGTCGACGAGACACTGGTGGCCGAAAAGGCCAAGGAGCAGGAGCTGCGGACGACGTATCAGAAGAAGCTGGTGCAGGCGGTCAACCTGGATGCGCTGCGCAAGCAACTGGAACAGGTCCAGCAGTACGTGACGCAGCTGGAAAAACAGCTGCCGGGCAAGGCCGAGATGGATGCCCTGTTGTCCGACATCAACCAGGCCGGCCTTGGCCGCAGTCTGCAGTTCGATCTGTTCCGTCCGGGTCAGGTGGTGGTGCGCGAGTACTACGCCGAATTGCCGATCACCATTCGCGTGACCGGTACGTATCACGATATCGGCCTGTTCGCGGGTGACATTGCCAACCTGTCCCGCATCGTCACGCTCAACAACCTCAGCCTGACGCCGATTGCCTCGCGCGAAGGCTACCTCGTCATGGATGGCACGGCCAAGACCTATCGCTACCTGGACCCCGAAGAGGTGGCGGCGCAACAGAAGGCCCAAGGAGCCAAGAAGTGATGAGTCGCTCTTTCTCCCTGTGTGCTTGCGCGTGTGCCCTGATGGTGGCGGGCTGTACCTCTTCGGGTCAGGACGAACTCCAGGCCTGGATGCAGTCGGAGCGCAACGCGATCAAGCCGTCGGTGCAGCCGATTCCCGAGCCCACGCGGTTCGTTCCGCAGCCATACGGCGTCGAGCGCGAGATACCCCCCTTCAGCGTCGAGAAGCTGGCCAGTCTGCTGCGCGGCACGCAGCAGGCGACGGCAAGCAGCTCGGCCTTGATCGAGCCGGAACTGGCTCGTCGTCGTCAACCGCTTGAAGCGTTTCCCCTGGATGCCATGGCCATGGTCGGCAGCCTGGACCGAAGCGGGGAGTTGGTGGCGTTGGTCCGGGTCGACCGGTTGTTGTACCAGGTGCGTCCTGGCAACTACCTGGGTCAGAACTTCGGGCGCGTGACCCGCATTACCGAGACCGAGGTGGTTCTTCGCGAAATCGTGCAGGACGCCGCGGGCGAATGGATCGAGCGCCCGGCGGCGCTGCAGCTAGTAGAGGAAGCTAAATGAAGAACCCGGAGCAGACCATGGCTTTCGCATCCTGGGGGCGCAAGCTGTGCAAGGGGGGGGTGGCAGCCTGCATGTTGGCAAGCTCCTGGTGGGCGCATGCGCAGGTGGCCATTCAGTCGGTCACCGGCGGTGTCCAGGGTGGTGTCGAGGTGATCCGCATCACCACGAGTGAGCCGCTCAAGGCGTTGCCCGCCGGTTTCTCCATCCAGTCACCCGCGCGCATCGCCCTGGACTTTCCGGGGGTGACCAACGCCATCGGCCGCAGCACCGTCGACATCAACGAGGGCAATCTTCGCTCGGCCAATGTGGTGCAGGCGGGCGATCGCACCCGGGTCGTGGTCAACCTCAAGCAGGCTGCGGCCTATCAGACTCGGATCGAAGGCAACAGCCTGCTGGTGATCCTCGAGCGCTCGGAGGCGGTGACCGCGCAAACCAACCCGCCGGCACCGTTCGCCGAGAGCCGCAACCTGGACGTCGGCGCGCTGCGCGACATCGACTTCCGCCGCGGTACCGGCGGCAGCGGCCGTGTCGTGGTCGATCTGCCCAGCAATCAGGTCGGCGTCGACATCCGGCAGGAGGGCACCGGCCTGGTGGTCGAGTTCCTCAAGAGCACCTTGCCCGAGGGCCTGCGCCGCCGGCTCGACGTGACCGATTTCGGCACACCGGTGCGTACCGTGACCACGACGCAGAACGGTGACCGGGTGCGCATGGTGGTCGCTTCAACCGGCAACTGGGAACATTCCGCCTATCAGAGCGACAACCAGTTCGTGCTGGAAGTGCGCGAGCAACGCATCGACCCCTCCAAGCTGACGCAAGGCCCGGGCTACTCGGGCGAGAAGTTGTCGCTGAACTTCCAGAACATCGAAGTGCGCGCCCTCTTGCAGGTGATTGCCGACTTCACCAACTTCAACGTGGTGACGTCCGACTCGGTATCCGGCTCGGTGACCTTGCGCCTGCGCGATGTCCCCTGGGATCAGGCGCTGGACATCATCATGCAGGCCAAGGGCCTGGGGCTGCGCAAAACCGGCAACGTGCTCTGGATTGCGCCCAAGGATGAGATTTCTGCACGCGAGAAGCAGGAGCTGGAAGCGCGCGCCTCGGTGGAGAGCCTGGAGCAGGTGCGCACGCAGTCCTTCCAGATGAACTACGCCAAGGCGGCTGACATTGCGGCCCAACTGACGTCGGGGGGTGTCGGGGGAGCGGTGGGGGCAGGCAACACCAGTACTGCACGGATCCTGTCGCCGCGCGGTAGCGTGATTGCCGAGCCGCGGACGAACCAGCTGTTCGTGACCGACATTCCCTCCCGCCTGGCGCAGGTGCAGGAGCTCATCACCAAGCTCGACATCCCGATCCGCCAGGTCCTGATCGAGGCCCGCATCGTGGAAGCCGACGACGACTTCGGCAAGTCCATCGGTGTCCGGCTGGGGGGCGGTATCCGCGACTTCAGCGCCGGCTCGGCCAACGGCAACCCCGTCCGTGGCAACTTCGGCAGCAACTATTCCGCGGTGACGACGGCGCCCACCCTGACCTCGGCGCCCTTCGTGAACCTGCCCGCGTTGCCTGCCAACGCGCAGGCAGCCAGCTACGCGCTCTCGCTCTTCAGCCCCAGCGCCTCCCGCTTCCTGGCGCTTGAGATCTCTGCGCTGGAATCCGATGGCAAAGGTCGCGTGGTGTCGAGTCCGCGTGTGGTCACGGCCGATCAGGTCAAGGCCCTCATTGAGCAAGGCACCGAGTTCCCGTACCAGACGGCCACATCCAGTGGCGCAACGGCCATCGCGTTCCGCAAGGCCAACCTCAAGCTTGAGGTAACGCCGCAGATCACGCCCGAGGGCAACATCATTCTCGACCTCGACGTCAACAAGGACACCCGCGGCGAAACCACCGCCGATGGCATTGCCATCGACACCAAGCACGTTCAGACGCAGGTGCTGGTCGAGAACGGTGGAACGGTGGTGATCGGTGGCATCTTCGAGCGCACCGAGCGCAACCAGATCCGCAAGGTGCCGCTGCTGGGCGATCTGCCTGGAGTGGGCAACCTGTTCAAGTCGCGCGACATGATCGACGAGCGCTCGGAGTTGCTGATCTTCATCACCCCACGGGTGCTCGGACGCTCCGCCATCAATTGAGTCTCGCGACGTCGGTATTCCTCGTCGGATTGCCGGGATCGGGCAAATCCACCGTCGGGCGCCAGCTGGCCCGGCGGTTGGGTTTGCCCTTTGTCGATGTGGACCAGGCCATCGAGGCCCGTATCGGATGCAGCATCCGGACCTTCTTCGAACAAGAAGGTGAGCAGGCGTTTCGCGATCTGGAGGCTGCCGTCATCGAGGAGGTCAGCCAGGGGCCGACTTCCGTGATCTCCACGGGCGGTGGCGCGGTGTTGCGGCCAGAGAACCGGCAATGCATGCGCCGCCGCGGCCATGTGGTCTACCTGCGATCGTCGCCCGATGAGTTGTATCGCCGCGTACGGCATGACCGCAACCGCCCATTGCTGCAGGTGGATGACCCGATGGCGAAACTGCGCGAGCTTCACGCGCAGCGGCACCCGCTTTATACCCAGGCCGCGCATTTCACCATCGATACCGGACGCCCGTCCGTGGCCACGCTGGTCAACATGATCGTCATGCAGCTCGAACTGGCCGGTTTGACCCACCGCCCCGCAACGGACGCGAACAGCGCCTGAGCGAGGCGACGCCCGGTCGCGGCATACACTTGCGGCATGTTGTCCACCGCCATTGCCGCACACGCTCCGCTGCGCGTCCCGATAGAGCTGGGTGATCGCAGCTACAACATCCTGATCGGTGCGTCGCTGATCGATGACCCGGCTTCCTATGAAGGATTGCCGAGGGGCGGGGCCGCGCTGATCGTCACCAACGAGACCGTGGCTCCCCTGTACCTGGCGCGCCTGCAGGCGCGGCTGCAGGCGCGGCACCGGCAGGTGCACTCGGTGGTTTTGCCGGATGGCGAACGCCACAAGGAGTGGGGCACGCTGCAGAAGATCTTCGATGCGCTGCTGGCCGCGGGCTGCGACCGCAAGACCGTGCTCTACGCGCTGGGCGGCGGTGTGGTGGGCGACATGACGGGCTTTGCCGCGGCCTGCTTCATGCGCGGCATT
>SXGQ01228072.1_pt1 | contig 11301 bp, 11 predicted proteins | sample 3178371 | NCBI WGS metagenome assembly SXGQ01 (sample SAMN11356859, study PRJNA531348) | freshwater metagenome | isolation source: freshwater sample F1-20 | place: China: Fuxian Lake, Yuxi | collected 2017-12-25 | reverse complement strand
CCCGTGTCGTAGCGGAACAGGCCCTGGCGCACCTCGCCGTCGGCCAGGTCCATGATCACGCGCGAGAGCAGCTTCACCACCTCAAGGTCATCGAGGTTGGCCAGGTGCCAGCTGGCCTGGGCAAAGAGGAAGTCGCCCGCCAGCACGGCCACCCGGTGGTTGAAGCGGCTGTGCACCGTGTCCACCCCGCGGCGGGTGGAGGCCTCATCCACCACGTCGTCGTGCACCAGCGAGGCGGTGTGGATCATCTCGGTGATCTCCGCCAGGCGCCGATGGCGGCTGCTGAGCTCGCCATCGGCCGCCAGGGCGCGGGAGATCAGCAGCACGATGCCGGGCCGCAAGCGCTTGCCACCGGCGCTGAACAGGTGCTCGGCGGCGGCCTGCAGGATCGGATGGCCCGCACCGATCAGGCTGCGCAGATCACTGAGCAGAGCCTCAAGGTCGGCCTCGACGGGCTGAAGCAGCTCTGCAACCGTGGCCATGTCCCCCTGCGGCGCCGCGATCCTAGGAGGCGCGGGCCGCCGGCCGCCGGCTCAGGCGGGCACGAGCGCCGACACCCCCTCAGGGCTGCGGCACCAGCGCAGCGGCTGACTGCGGCAATCGGCCCCCACCAGCCGGGCCACGGCCCGATCAAAGGCGGCGGCATCACCGCTGGTGAGAAAGCGGTGCTCCACCGCGGCGGCGCCGGGCGCGAGGCCCAGACCGCGCTGCTGCAGCACTTCCCCCAGGTGGCGCGCCACCGCGGGGGCGGGGTCGAGCACCGCCAGGCCGGGGCCCACCAGCCGCCGGATCGCCTCGATCACAAACGGGTAATGGGTGCAGCCCAGCACGATCGTGTCGGCCCCGGCCGCGAGCATCGGCTCCAGGAAGCGCCGCAGGGTGGCATCGCACTCCGGCCCCTCCAGCTGGCCCCGCTCCACCAGGTCCGCCAGGCCGATGCACACCTGCTCCACCACCTGCACCGAACCGGCGCAGCGGCCCACCGTGGCCCGGTAGAGCTCCCCCTGGAACGTGGCCGGGGTGGCCATCACCCCCACAACACCGCTGCGGGTGAGACCCACCGCCGGCTTCACCGCCGGTTCGAGCCCCAGGATCGGCAGCTGCGAAAACCGCTCGCGCAGGGGCTGCAGCGCCACGGCGGAAGCGGTGTTGCAGGCCACCACGATCGCCTTGCAGCCGGCCTGCACCAGGTGATCGGCAATGGCCAGGCAATGGCCCTGGATCTCGGTGGCGCTGCGGTTGCCGTAGGGCACATGGGCCTGGTCCGCCAGGTAGAGCACCGATTCACCGGGAAGGTGGTGCACCACCTGCCGCCAGACGCTCAGGCCGCCGACACCGGAATCAAAGATGCCGATGGGCGCGGCGCTCATGGATTGGCCACCAGGTAATTGAGCAGGCCAGTGGCGATCGCCACGGCCATGCGCTGGCGGAAGGCGGGATCCGCCAGGCGCGGGGAATCGAGTTCACCGGTGACGAACCCCATCTCCGCCAGGGCCGATGGCATCACCGTGCGGCGAATCACGAAGTAACGCCCCGGCCGGGCGCCGCGGTCGGGACTGCCGGGGGAAACGCGCAGCATCTGGGTCTGCACCGCCTCCGCCAGGCGGCGGGAGCGGCCGTCCTGGAAATAGAAGGTCTCGATACCGTTCACATCGGGGCGCGAGAGGCTCAGGGCATTGGCGTGGATGCTGAGGAACAGATCGGCGCGGTTGTTGTTGGCCAGGGCCACCCGCGGCGGCAGGTCCACATCGACCTCGGAGGTGCGGGTGAGCAGCACCTCCACCCCTTTGGCCTGCAGCAGCTGGGCCACCTGCAGGCTCACATCGAGCACCACATCCGTTTCCCGTAGACCGCGGATGCCCACGGCACCGGGGTCCGGGCCGCCATGGCCGGGGTCGATCACCACGCGGTAGCGGCCGCGGGGCACCTCCGGCAAGCCTTCGGCGGAGGGCATCGGCCCCCGGGCCAGCTCAGATTCCTGGGGCGGCCGCGCCCGCCAGCTGGGGGCAGCGGGGGCGTCGAGATCGCCCTCCCCGATGGGCTGAAGCACCCCCAAGTTGCTGCCGAACAGCATCTGCCAGCGCTCGGCGCTGGTGCCCACCAACCGCAGGCCCCGGGGGTCGAGCCGGGTGCCGGGGCGGAACTCCACCACCAGGCGGGTGGTGCTGTCGTTGGGGCGGCCCACCCGCACCTGGCGGATGAGGCCGTTGCCCCCCACGGTGCGGCTGCGCTGGGGTGCGCCGGGCAAGTCGACCCACACCCGCGGCCCCTGGCCGAAGCGCCCCTCCTCAAAGAAGGCCTGGAGGCTGGTGCCCGGCGGGGTGCGCAGCTCCAACACCCCCTCCGGAGTGATGCGCCAGGCGGCCAGGGCACTGGCGGCCCAGGCGGGCAAAGCCGCCAGCACGGCCAAACCGGTGCTCAAGGGCAGCGCCGCCGCCAGCAGCAACCCCGGCAGCCGCGCCCGCAGGCGGTGGGACAGGCGGAGCTTCACCGCTCAGAACAGGGCGGGACGCCGGTGCTGAAGGCTGGGCATCTGGGCCTGAACGCGCTGACGGTGGGCCACATCCACCGGGGCCACCGCCTGGCCGGTGCCGGTACCGGCATCGGCCAGCACCGTGCCCCAGGGGTCGATCACCAGCGCATGGCCATGGGTCTGGCGGCGGCCGCCGTGGCTGCCGGTCTGGGCCGGGGCCACCACGTAGGCGGTGTTCTCAATCGCCCGGGCCTGCAGCAGCACCTGCCAGTGGTCCTTGCCGGTGAAGGCGGTGAACGCCGCCGGAATGAAGAGCAGATCCGCCCCCGCCCCCGCCAGATGGCGGTAGAGCTCCGGGAAGCGCACGTCGTAACAGATGGACAGGCCCACCCGGCACAGCCCGGGCACGTCCACCACGGGAGGCAGCTCCTGGCCCGGCTTCACCGTGGCCGATTCGCGATAGGTGTTGCCGTCCGGCAGGTCGACGTCGAACAGGTGGATCTTGTCGTAGGTGGCCAGGATCTGGCCGTCCTTGCCCACCAGCTCGGCGCGGTTGCTGGTGAGCCGCTCCCCGGCCGGCACCGGATAGCCACCCCCCAGCAGGGTCACCTGGTAGCGGCGGGCCATCGTCACCAGGAAGCGTTGGGCACGCTCCGCCAGGGTGGGGGCCAGCTCAAGCCGCTGGGCGTCGTCGCCCATGAAGGCGAAGTTCTCGGGCAGACCCACCAGGTCGGCACCGCGGCGCGCCGCCAGATCGATCTGTTCCTCGGCGGCGGCGAAATTCTGCTCGGGATCAGCCGTGCTGTTGAGCTGGATCGCTGCCGCGAGAAAGCTGGTCAAAACTGGATTTCCACCGCCTGGCGCACTGTAAGGGGCCTGGCAAACGGCTCAAGCCGCCTGCAGAACACCGGGGCTGGTCTGGGTGGGCACGATCGTGAGGTTGTCCACCGAGGCGCAGCAGGCGAAGTCGGCGTCGTGGTTGCCGATGCCGATCAGGCGCTGGCCGTGGCTGGCGGCCCGCAGGCAGGTTTCGGTGTCGTGGTGCCACTGCTGCCACAGGGCCAGGGCCGCCAGGGCCTCGTCGTTGCCGCAACGCACCCCCACGTGGGGGGACACCGCCAGCTCCAGGGCGGCGGACACCACTGCGCCGGCCGCCAGGCTGTCCTCGAGGGAATAGTCACCCTCCCAGCCGCTGCCCACAATCCAGACGTTGCGGCAGTCGCGGGCGATCAGCCGCCGCGCCACGGCGGTGCGGTTGGGCAGACAGGCGGTGAGCAGCAGCGGTACCGCCTTCACGGCATCCAGGGAGCGGGTGCCGTTGGTGGTGCTCATGAAAATGCGCTTGCCCCCCACCAGCTCGGGCGTCACCGCCAGGGGGGAGTTGCCCAGGTCGTAGCCATCCACCCGTTTGCCGCCACGCTCCCCGGCCCGCAGGCGACGCTCGGCGGGCCAGGCGGCGGCGGCGGCCTCCAGGGCGCCCAGGTCGGCAAAGGCCTGGATCGCCTCGGCGCCGTTCTGCAGCGACCAGGCAATGGTGGTGGTGGCCCGCAGCACATCGATCACCACCGCGGCATCGGGGCCGCCCTCGGCCACCGGCCGCACCGCCGGCACGCACTCAGAGGTGTGGAAATAGGAGATCTGCACGGCCGCGGTGGCGGAAGGGGTGCGTCACAGTAGGCACCACCAGGCCGGTTTTCGGAGTGTGATGGGGTCCCGGCGTGATCTGCGCGGCTTTCTTGAGCTGCTTGAGCAACGGGGCCAGCTGCGCCGGATCAGCGCGCCGGTGGACCCCGACCTGGAGCTCTCCGCCATCGCCGATCGGGTGCTGGGCTGCGGCGGCCCGGCCCTGCTGTTCGACAACGTGATCGGCAGCACCATGCCGGTGGCCGTGAACCTGATGGGCACCGTGGAGCGGGTGCTCTGGAGCATGGGCATGGAGCGGGCCGAGGAGCTGGAACAGCTCGGCGAGCGGCTGGCCCTGCTGCAGCAGCCCCGCCCCCCCAAGGGGGCCCAGGAGGCCCTGCGCTTCGGCTCGGTGCTGCTGGATCTGCTCAAGGCCAAGCCCGACCTCGACCTGCTGCCCCCGTGCCACCAGCAGGTGTTCCGCGGCGAGCAGGTGAACCTCGATGCCCTGCCGCTGCTGCGGCCCTGGCCGGGGGATGCGGGCCGGATCATCACCCTGGGGTTGGTGATCACCAAAGACCCCGAAACCGGCACCCCCAACGTGGGCGTCTACCGGCTGCAGCAGCAGTCGGTGAACACCATGACCGTGCACTGGCTGAGTGTGCGCGGCGGGGCACGCCACCTGCGCAAGGCCGCGGAGCTGGGCCGGCCCCTGGAGATCGCCGTGGCCATCGGCGTGCATCCACTGCTGGTGATGGCCGCCGCCACGCCGATCCCGGTGCAGCTGAGCGAATGGCTGTTCGCCGGGCTCTACGCGGGCGAAGGGGTGCGGCTGGCCAAGTGCAAAACCGTGGATCTGGAGGTGCCCAGCCACAGCGAGCTGGTGCTCGAGGGCACGATCACCCCCGGCGAGCTGCTGCCCGATGGCCCCTTCGGCGATCACATGGGCTTCTACGGCGGTGTCGAGGACTCCCCCCTGGTGCGCATCCAGTGCGTCACCCAACGCCGCGACCCGATTTACTTCACGACCTTCAGCGGCCGGCCCCCCAAGGAGGACGCGATGCTCGCCATCGCCCTCAACCGCATCTACACGCCGATCCTGCGGCAGCAGATCCCGGAAATCGTGGATTTCTTCCTGCCGATGGAGGGGCTCAGCTACAAGCTGGCGGTGATCGCCATCGACAAGGCCTACCCGGGCCAGGCGCGCCGCGCCGCCATGGCCTTCTGGAGTGCCCTGCCCCAGTTCACCTACACGAAGTTTGTGGTGGTGGTGGACAAGGCGATCAACATCCGCGATCCCCGCCAGGTGATCTGGGCCATCAGCGCCCTGGTGGACCCCCAGCGCGACCTGATGGTGGTGGAGAACACCCCCTTCGACACCCTGGACTTCGCCAGCGAACAGCTGGGGCTGGGGGGCCGCCTGGCCATCGATGCCACCACCAAGGTGGGACCGGAGCGCAACCACCCCTGGGGGGAACCGCTGGCCCGACCGGCGGAGCTCGAGGCGCGCCTCGACCAACGCTGGCAGGAGCTGGGGCTGGCGGACGTGGGCCAGAGCGATCCCGACCCGGCCCTGTTCGGCTACGCCCTGGAGCAGGTGCTGCAGCGGCTGGCGGCCACCCCAAGGGGCTGAACGCGCCATGCCGCCCCTGCGCCGCAGCGCTGTGCAGGCCCTCCAGGCCCTGCTGCAGCTGGCCCAGGCCCCCCAGGCGTGGCTGTCGGTGAGCAGCGTGGCGGCCGCCCAGGAGCTGCCGGCGCCGATGCTGGAGCAGCTGCTGCTCGACCTGCGCCGTGCCGGCCTGGTGGAGGCACGCCGGGGCCGCCAGGGGGGCTACCGGCTGGCGCGGCCAGCGGCGGCGATCCGGGTGTCCGAGGTGTTCAGCGCCGTGGGGGCTCCGCTGGATCTGCTGGAGCCGGAGGCACCCGGGGCACGGGCGGAGCAGCAGGTGGTGCGCAGCCTCAGCCGGCGGCTGCAGCAGGCCCTCGACCGGGAGCTGCTGGGGCTGAGCCTGCAGGAGCTGCTGTTCGACCTGCGCAGCTGGCAGGAGAGCCTCAGCAACGACGGCGGTGTGATGCTCGGCTGAGGGGACGGGGGCGTGAGCGGCGACCTCGCCTTACACCAGTGATTCGCGCTTCAGGTAGACGCGGATCAGCTTTTCATCCATCAGGCCGCTGCGGGCGATCGGGGCCTCATTGCAGCGCTCGAACAGCTGCAACAGGGTGGCCGGCTCGAAGCTGTGGCCCCGCTGGGCGGCGATGGCGGCCACCTCATCGGCGGTGCACACCTCGTTGAGCTGCTCCCGCAGCTGGGGGTCCGCCTGGATCAGCCCCAGGAAGGTGAACAGGGTCTGCAGTTCGTGTTGCGACGCGAGCGCCATGGCCGCCGGGCAGCTGCCCTCGGTCTAGCGGGGAAAGTGACGCCGGGCCAATGCCTACGCTCGCAACCACCCCCTTCCAGCCCCCATGCCCCTCGCCCTGGGAACCACCGCCGGCCGCAGCCTCCGGGGCCGGGTGCGGGTACCAGGGGATAAATCGATTTCGCACCGGGCACTGCTGTTCGGTGCCATCGCCGAGGGCACCACGCGCATCGAGGGGCTGCTGCCGGCGGAGGATCCGCTCAGCACCGCAGCCTGCCTGCGGGCCATGGGGGTGGAGGTGTCACCGATCGAGGCGGGCCAGCCCGTGCTGGTGCAGGGCGTGGGGCTCGACGGCTTTCAGGAGCCCGCCTCGATCCTGGACTGCGGCAATTCCGGCACCACCATGCGCCTGATGCTGGGGCTGCTGGCAGGCCGCCAGGGGCGCCACTTCGTGCTCACCGGCGACGACTCCCTGCGGCGCCGACCGATGAAACGGGTGGGCGGCCCCCTCGCAGAGATGGGCGCCACCATCGCCGGCCGCCAGGGGGGCAACCTGGCGCCCCTGGCGATTCAGGGCCAGGCCCTGCGCGGCGCCGTGATCCGCACGCCGGTGGCGTCAGCCCAGGTGAAGAGCGCCCTGCTGTTGGCGGCCCTCACGGCGGCAGGCCCCACCACGGTGATCGAACCGGTGCAGAGCCGCGACCACAGCGAACGCATGCTGCGGGCCTTCGGGGCCGAGCTGAGCGTGGGGGGCCCTGGCGACACCGAGGTGACCGTGACCCCGGGGGCCAGCCTGCGGGGCCAGGCGGTGGTGGTGCCGGGCGACATCAGCTCCGCCGCCTTCTGGCTGGTGGCCGGCGCCATCACCCCCGGCGCCGACCTCACGGTGGAGAACGTGGGGCTCAACCCGAGCCGCACCGGCATCCTCGATGTGCTGGAGCAGATGGGAGCCCGCATCGAGGTGCTGAACGCCCGTGATGTGGCCGGCGAGCCGGTGGGCGACCTGCGGGTGACCCACGGCCCGCTGCAGGCCTTCAGCATCGACGCGGCGCTGATCCCCAGGCTCGTGGATGAGATCCCGGTGCTGGCGGTCGCCGCCTGCTGCGCCGAGGGGGTGAGCCGCGTCAGCGGCGCCGAGGAGTTGCGGGTGAAGGAAACCGATCGCCTGGCGGTGATGGCCCGGCAGCTGGGGGCCATGGGGGCCCGGATCGAGGAATTCAGCGATGGCATGGCCATCCAGGGGAGCGTGCAGCTGCATGGCGCCGCGGTGGACAGCGAAACCGACCACCGGGTGGCCATGAGCCTGGCGGTGGCGGCCCAGATCGCCAGCGGCGCCACCCAGCTGGAGCGCCCCGAGGCGGCGGCGGTGTCCTACCCAGGCTTCTGGGACGACCTGGAGCGGCTGCAGGCCTGATCCCCTGAGCCAGGGCCAGCAAAGCCAAAGAAAAGCCCGCAGCGCCAGCTCCGTTCGGGGACGCGGCTCAAGCTGGGATCAACGGGCGAGGACGCCGCTGATGCTCAAGAGCGTGCTGCGGGAATACGCCGCATTCCTCCACAACAAGGGCCTCGCCATGAAGGTGGCGATCGCCATGGTGATCGGCAGCCAGATCACCGAGATCACGCGGTCGCTGTCCAACGACCTGTTGATGCCGCTGCTGATGCCCCTGCTGCATGCGGGCAACTGGCACCAGTGGTCGATCGCCTACTTCGGCAACACCATCGAAATCGGCAAGCTCACCGACATGGGGCTCAACACCCTGATCACCGGTTTTGCCCTGTTTCTGATCCTCAAGCTCACCGGCGCCCGGGGTGGACCGCGGCGTGAGCGCTGAGGAGAGCCAACTCCGCAGCCTGCGCACGGAGGACGGCAGCTTCAGCCTGTTCAGCCCGGCGATGGGGGAAGCGTTCCACAGCGGCCGCGGAGCCCTGGCCGAGGCCCGCAGCAAGTTTGTGGTGCCGGCGGCCCTCGAGCGCTGGCGGCCGGGGCAACGGCTGCGGGTGGTGGATGTGGGCGTGGGCACCGGCAGCAACAGCGCCGCCCTGCTGGAGGCGGTGGCGGATGGGGGCCTGGAGCTGGAGTGGTGGGGCCTGGAACTGGACCATGAACCGCTGCGGCTGGCCCTGGCGGATGCGGGCTTCTGCAGCCAATGGCGGCCGGAGGCACTACAGCGGCTGCAGGAGCTCTGCCTAGGAGCGCAGATGTTGTGGGGTGATGCCCGGGAACGGCTGCCGCAGCTGCTGGATCAGCGGCGCGGACAGATCGATCTGGTGCTGATGGATGCCTTCTCCCCCAGCCGCTGCCCGCAGCTGTGGAGTGTGGAGTTTCTGGGGGGGCTGGCAGCGCTGTTGCAACCCGAAGGCCGGCTGCTCACCTACTGCAGTGCGGCGGCGGTGCGCCAGGGGCTGCGGCTGGCGGGGCTGGAGATTGCCAGCATCGCCGCCCCCTCCGGGCTACGGGCCCAGCGCAGCGATTGGAGCGGCGGCACCGCCGCCAGCCCCACGCCCCTGGGCGACGATCCGCGGCTGCGGCCCCTCAGCCCGATGGAGCTGGAGCACCTGAACACCAACGCCGCTGAGCCTTACCGCGACCCCACGGGAACGGCCAGCCGCAGCACGATCCTGCAGGAACGCCAGCGCCGCCAGCGGCAGCAGTTGGCCGGCGGCGCGGTGGAGGCCACCAGCAGCTGGCGGCGCCGCTGGGGACTGGAGAGCGGCGCCGGGCACCCCCAGTAGATTCCGCCCCAGTTGCCCGCCTCCGCCGATGCTCGCCGTTGCCGTACTGGCCGCCGGGAAGGGCACCCGCATGAAAAGTGCGCTGCCCAAGGTGCTGCAGCCCCTGGCGGGCGCCACCCTGGTGGAGCGGGTGCTGGCCAGCTGCAAGGGCCTGCAGCCCGACCGGCAGATCCTGATCGTCGGGCACCAGGCCGAGCGGGTGGAGCAGTCGTTGGCGGGGGCCGGTGGATCTTGTCCGCTGGAGTTTGTGCTGCAGCAGCCCCAGAACGGCACCGGCCATGCGGTGCAGCAGCTGCTGGAGCCCCTGGCCGGCTTTGAGGGCGAACTGCTGGTGCTGAATGGCGATGTGCCCCTGCTGCGGGAGCAGACCATCGCCGAGCTGCTGGAGCGCCACCGCAGCAGCGGTGCCGCCGTGACCCTGCTCACCGCCCGCCTGGCGGACCCCACCGGCTACGGGCGGGTGTTCGCCGATGGCGACGGGGCCGTGTCGGCAATCGTGGAACACCGCGACTGCAGCGAGGCCCAGCGCTGCAACACCCTGATCAACGCCGGCATCTACTGCTTCAACTGGACGCAGCTGGCGGCGGTGCTGCCGCAGCTGCGCACCGACAACGACCAGGGGGAGCTGTACCTCACGGACACCGTGGCGATGCTCAGCCCGGCGATGCATGTGGAGGTGGCCGACGCCGATGAGATCAACGGCATCAACGACCGCCTGCAGCTGGCCCAGTGCGAGGCGGTGATCCAGGAGCGGCTGCGGCGCCACTGGATGGCGGAGGGGGTGACCTTCGTGGATCCGGGCAGCTGCACCCTCAGCGACGGCACCCGCTTCGGCCGCGATGTGGTGGTGGAGCCCCAGTGCCATTTCCGCGGTGAGGCGGTGATCGGCGATGGCTGCCGCATCGGCCCCGGCAGCCTGATCGACAACAGCCGCCTCGGCGATGGGGTGGAGGTGCTCTACTCCGTGGTGCGCGATGCGGTGGTGGCCGGCGACTGCGCCATCGGCCCCTTCGCCCAGCTGCGCCCGGGCGCCGAGCTGGCGGCGGGCTGCCGGGTGGGCAACTTCGTGGAGATCAAGCAGAGCCGCATCGGTGCCGGCAGCAAGGTGAATCACCTCAGCTACATCGGCGACGCCGAGCTGGGGGAGAACGTCAACGTGGGAGCTGGCACTATCACCGCCAACTACGACGGCGTCAACAAACACCGCACCGTGATCGGCGCGGGCAGCAAAACCGGAGCCAACAGCGTGTTGGTGGCTCCGATTCAGCTGGGGGCCAACGTGACCGTGGGGGCCGGCTCCACCCTCACCAAGGATGTGCCCGCCGGGGCCCTGGCCCTGGGGAGGGCCAAGCAACTGGTGAAGGAGAACTGGCAGATGCCCTGACGGGCCGGCCCGTCAGGCGGCCAGGGGCAGACCCAGCTGGCGCTGCCAGTCGGTGAGGGGGCGATCCCAACCCTCCTCCAGGCGGTAGGCGATCACGCAGGGTGCCTGCAGCCCCAGCTCGAAACCCCGCGCCAGGGCGCTGAGCAACGGCTCCAATGGGTCGTCGTTCTGAAGGCTGTTGAGCATGCCGCCGAAGATCAGCATCACCGCCAGGGGGGAGCGGTTCTGGGCCAGGTTGAAGGCCTGCAGCCCCAGTTCGCCCGGGCCATCGATCCCGAAGCCGGTGAGCACATGCACGATGTCGTGGGTTTCCCGCAGGCGGTGCACCACGTAATCCTGCGGCGACTGGATCGGGGAGGGATCGATCAGGCTGGCGGGGCTGAGGCCCTGGCTGCGCAGCTGGTGGGCGTAGACGTGGCCGAGGCTGCCGGCGGGGAGCTGCTCGAGGGCCTCCAGATCGATCGGCGCTGGCCGCCACTGGGCCTGCACCAGCTCCGCCATCTGGGGATTGGCCAGCAGATGGCGAAACATCTGCGCCGAGATCGGGCTGTTCTTGAGGCTGCCGGCCACCTTGAACACGCTGTCGAGCGAACCGGGGTTCTTGAGGAACTCCGCCAGGCCCGCCACCATCCGCAGCGACTGCAGGCGGGCATCGAGGTTGAACAGCATCGGCTGGGGCACGGCGTCACTCGCCCCAGCTTGTCGACGCAGGCCCGCCCCGGCCACGGGGG
>SXGQ01597471.1_pt1 | contig 11302 bp, 9 predicted proteins | sample 3178371 | NCBI WGS metagenome assembly SXGQ01 (sample SAMN11356859, study PRJNA531348) | freshwater metagenome | isolation source: freshwater sample F1-20 | place: China: Fuxian Lake, Yuxi | collected 2017-12-25 | reverse complement strand
TTTAAGCGGGCTGTGGACCGCAACCTGATTCGGCGCAGGATTCGAGAGGCTTTTCGATTGAACCGTCAATATTGGCATGACGCTGAACAAGGACTTTCTGGGGGTGCCGCCATCGTGCTGGTCTATTCCACCAACGAAATACTGGATTTTGACCGCATCCAAGAGAGTGTGCGGCAAGGGATGCAGCGATGGAGCCGCAGTCGCCGATTATGAAATACATTTTGATGGCTTTGGTACGTTTATACCGAAGCATGCTCTCCCCATACCTGCCGCCTTCATGCCGGTACTACCCCACCTGTTCCGCTTACGCCCTCGAAGCCTTGCAGCGGCATGGGGCCTGGCGCGGTTCCTGGCTCACCCTGCGAAGGCTGGCCCGATGCCATCCCTGGGGTGGCCATGGCCATGACCCTGTACCTTAACTTTGACCTTCAACCATTGAATTTCTAACCGTAAGCCATGCACGTTGACCCTTCAAACTCACCCATTCGCCGTTGGTGGTCCCAACTCGCCGCCAAGAACTTAGGTTTCAACGTACGCTCCTGGGCCAAGGTAAGAATTCTGGCATGGGTCCTTCTGTTGGGAGCAGGTGGACTGGCTCTAAATAACAATTATTTTGAACTTTCCAAACACATCGAAATTTTTACCACCTTGTACCGGGAAATCAACACTTATTATGTGGACGATGTGGACCCGGCCAAGTTAATGAAAACGGGCATCGACGCGATGCTCAAGAGTTTGGACCCTTACACCGATTATATCCCTGAGTCGGAGATTGAGAATTTCAAATTCATGACCACCGGTCAATACGGAGGGATTGGTGCACTCATTTCCCAAAACGGGGAGAGCATCATGATCGCTGATCCCTACGAGGGATTTCCTGCGCAGAAGGCCGACCTGCGTGCCGGGGATCAATTGTTACGAATCAACGGCGAGGAGATCAAGGGACGCAATACCGAAGAGGTCTCCAAGCTGCTCAAAGGCCAACCGAATACCGAGGTGAAGTTGCTGATTTCCAGACTAGGAATTCCCAAGCCTATGGAGAAGGTCTTGGTGCGTCAAGAAATCAAAGTCAATTCTGTGGCCTATTCCGGGATGCTGAATTCTACCGTTGGCTATGTGAACCTTAGCGCGTTTCGCGTCGATGCCGGGGGTGAAATTCAGAAAGCCATGTACGAGCTCAAATCCAAAGGCATGAAATCCATGGTCTTGGATCTCAGAGGCAATCCCGGGGGATCGTTGGACGAGGCGGTGCGCATTAGCGGGTTCTTTGTCCCCAAAGGTTCCAAGGTGGTGGATACCAAAGGCAAAATCAAAGAATGGGACAAATCCTACAATACCATGGCTGACCCCGTTGATGCGGAGATGCCGGTGGTGGTCTTGGTGGATGGTTCATCGGCATCGGCCTCGGAAATTGTGTCCGGCGTTCTTCAGGATTATGATCGTGCAGTGGTGGTGGGTCAGAAGACTTTTGGCAAAGGCTTGGTGCAAACCGTTCGTCCCTTGACCTACAATTCCCAGCTCAAGGTGACCACAGCCAAATACTATATCCCGAGTGGTCGTTGCATACAGGCCATTGAGTACAGCGACAAGGACCCTGAATCCAAGAATCAGCGGGTGGCCGATTCGCTACGCAAGGCTTTCAAAACGGCAGGAGGTCGTTTGGTTTACGATGCGGGGGGTGTTACCCCCGATGTGGCGATTGCTCCCGACACGGCCAGCAATATCCTGATTGCCTTGGTTAACAAAAGGCACGTTTTTGATTTTGCAACGTATTTGCGGGGACAATGGGAATCTATTCCTGAACCTGAGGCTTTTGTGATCAGCGACTCGCTGTACACGGCGTTTGAACAATTCTTGCAAGGCAAGGATTACGAGTACATCACTGAATCGGATAAATTGCTTAAGGATTTCAAGGAGAAAGCGACCAAAGAGAAATATTTTGATGCAGTGGCCAATGAATACGAGGCCTTGGTAGCACGAAAGCAAACGGATAAATCCAAAGATTTACGCAAACATCGCCGTGAAATATCGGAATACCTTAAGCAAGAAATTGTAGCCCGATATTATTTCCAAAAAGGCAGGTTAAGGGCCACTTTTGCGGGGGATCCCGAGGTCCAACGGGCCTTGGCATTGCTTGCGGATCCTGCAGCGTACAAGCAGATACTTCGGGTACCTTGATATGGAGGATTGGGCCTTGCTCGTGGCGTTGGGTATGGTGGCAGGTTTGGTCGGAGGGTTGTTTGGGGTAGGGGGTGGGGTCATTTATGTTCCTGTGTTAGGATGGTGGTTGGATCGCCAAGGTTTTGCTGCGGAACATCGGGTCTCGATGGTATTGGGCAATTCCCTCGCCATGACCCTGGTGACAGGCCTTGTAGGCGTATGGTTGTGGAAGCGTAAAGGAGTTTATGAACCGCGTACATGGCTGAGCATGGGTGTTCCTGCAGGCTTGGTTGCTGTAGGGTTGGCGTGGTTGCTTCGTCAGGGGGCTTTATACGATGCGGCCCTTTTTCGCCTGGTTTTCAGCAGCATGCTGGCCATGATGTTGACCCGCAATGCATGGGCTTGGTTCAAGGTCGGCGCAGATATACCGGAGGGCCAAGACAAGGAGCCTTCCCCAGTTGGGTATGCTTTGCTTGGTTCGTTGGGGGGATTGTTCTCAGCCTTGACCGGTTTAGGGGGTGGGGCGGTCATGGTTCCCGCACTCCAAAGCCTGGGAATGCGCAACCAAGCCCGCATCAATGCATTGAGCATGGGTGCGATTTCGGTCATGGCTTTGTCGTCCACCTTGTACTATGCGATGACGGATCAAGGGGGATTGGCTCCAGCTTTTCTCCTGCCTACTGCCGCTGGCACCTTGCTTGGACTTTGGCCGGGTATTGCCATGGCGCGTCATTGGTCAGGAACTCGTGCAGGTTCCAGGAATTTGCGTGGGGGTCTTTTAATTTTTTTGACGGCAGTCTTGCTTTGGGTAAACCGGGATTGGATATTCCCCGGGCTTTGAACATTGTTTTGAGCAGGGCGTTCCCAGCATGATGATGAATTACTACACAATGGTATGAAATACAAGAAATAAAATGTTATTAAATACAAGGAATTGAATATCATGAAATACACGAAATTGAATCGAATGTTACGAAATAAGCCTTTGGAAGCGTGGTGCATCACGGCATTCTTGCTGGTCCAAGGGTTGGGAATGAAGGTCTATGCCCAGGGCATGGACGGAAACTTGGTTGATCGATTGAAAATGCATGTGGGCTTCTTGGCCCATGACAGTTTGGAGGGAAGGCAAAGCGGATCTCCTGCGGAGCGCAAGGCCGCTGCTTACCTGATTAAACACCTTGCCATGCACGGTTTGCAACCGGCCGGCGATTCTGGACGCTGGACCCAGTCCTTCCCAATATTGGTTCGTCAAGCAGCCGCTCCCGATGCGGTGCTGAAGGTTGGCAGGCGGGTCCTGAAGCAGAGCAAGCACTTTGTGGTTTTGCCCGGTTCGGGCAGTGGTGAGGTCGTAGGTCATTCGGTGGATGCAGGGTACGGTATAGAATCCGATTCTCTGAACCATCACGACCTCAAGGACAGCCTGCTCATGAAGGACAAGGTTTGGTGGATGCGATGGAATGCCCCCGACGGAGCGAACCCGCACGGGCCTTACGGCGCCCTGTCGACCTTGGAGCGCAAAATTGCCTTGGCCGAAAAGCACGGCGCGACAGCGTTGATCCTCTATCCGTCCAAGAGCGGAGAGCCTTGGCCGGATACGGTGATGGACCGGCGTACCCGTTCCGGCAGAATCCCGGTGCTCAGTCTGACCGAGGCAGGGGTTGATGCATTACCCACTGGGTTCGCAGGGAGAAGCAGTTCCTCCATTCAATTGGCCTGCCAAGTTGTTAAAGAATATGTTAGGGCGTCCAATGTGGCGGGTTTGATCGATAACGGCGCGAACCGGACCTTGGTTTTTGGTGCGCATTACGATCACTTGGGCTATGGAGAATACGGGAGCAGCAGGCATCGTGGGGAACCCCAAATCCACAACGGGGCCGATGACAACGCTTCGGGAACAGCCGGGCTTGTGGAGTTGGCCGCCCATTTTGCCCAAGGCGTGGACAAGCGGTTTAATTATTTGTTTTTGGCCTTTTCGGGCGAAGAATTGGGCTTGCTGGGTTCCGCCTATTTCGTTAGGCATCCGGCCATTCCCTTGGATTCGGTGGTGGCGATGCTTAACATGGATATGATTGGGCGTTTGCAAGATAGCAGCATGCAATTGGGTGTGCACGGAACCGGTACGGCCCTGGAATGGCCCGCCTTGGTGGAGGCTGCAGCCGGGCCATTGCGCATCAAAAGCAGCGAGTCGGGCAGCGGTTCCTCGGACCATCATTCGTTTTATTTGAACAATGTTCCGGTTTTGCATTTTTTTACGGGAACCCATCAGGAATACCATAAACCGGAGGACGACGAACACCTGATCAATTATCCCGGCATGGCGCAGGTCTTGGCTTGCATGGTGCGGCTGGTGGATTCCTTGCCGGCCCATGGTCGGCTTCAGTTCCGCAAGACCAGCAGTGCCGATGCCTCGGCATCTCCTCGTTTCAAGGTTACCCTCGGCATCATGCCGGATTATTTCTACGAAGGCGAAGGGGTCAAAGTGGACGGTGTTACTGAAAACAAACCCGCTGCCAAGGCCGGGGTGCTCAAGGGAGATATTCTCCTGCAACTGGGCGACTTTCCGTTGGGGGATATGCAGGCTTACATGAAGGCCTTGTCTTACCAAAGCAAAGGCCAAACGGCCAACTTGCAATTGCTGCGTTCGGGCCAAAGGATGGACGTGCAGGTTACCTTTTAGCCGAAGTTCAAGTACAATTTCTCCTCGATTTCTCTTTGATTTCCTCTCGATTTCCCTCCGATTTCTCCTCGTCATGAAGCCTTCGACGTCTCCTCTGCTCCTTTTGGATCATGCCAGCCCTGTCGCTTCGGTGGCCGTTGTGGACGGTGAAGGCAAGGTTCTGGCCTCCTCGTTGGAATTACGCCCGCAGATGCAAGCCGAGCGCTTGGCTTTGATGGCGCAAGCCTGCTTAAAGGATGCGGGTTTACGACCTGCCCAATTGGGGGCGATTGCTTGCCAGCGGGGCCCCGGATCCTACACCGGCTTGAGAATCGGTGCAGCATTGGCGCAAGGGATTGCCTTGCCTTGGAACATTCCAATACTGGGGGTATCCACGCTGGAGGCCATGGCTTGGGGCTGGTGGCATCAGGATTCGCCCTTGAGTTCCCGGTGTTCCACGGTGATATCGATGATGGATGCCCGACGCATGGAAGTTTTCTGCGGGGTTTACGGAAGGACCAACGGAACCTTGGAAGTACTTGCTACGGGTTCGGCCTTGGTTTTGGATCAAGACGCATTCTCGGCTTGGGCCGGTCATCGGGTAGCCTTGGTTGGTGATGGGGTCGCCAAGTGGAGAAATTTGTTGGTCGAAAGCCAACAAATCGAGCGTTGGCAGGAGGCCATTTTTGTGAGCGATTGGCAGTGCAACGCTGCATCATGGGCGGGCCTGGCTTTGCGTGGCTTGGCTTTGGGACAGACGATTTCCCCTGCAGATTTCCGGGTGGATTATCACAAGGATTTTTACAGCCCTTCGCAGCAGGGTCGCTAATTTTCGAAATGAAATGTAATTTCGCACCCATTCGGTTTCTCCATGTACAAGCAACTCCAAGAGGTTAATTTCAACGCAGCCTATGAGCTCTGCCATGCCCTGCACCATCCTCTGAGGTTGGGGATCATTCGGCTCTTGGAGCAAAACGAATTCTTGACCGTCACCCAGATTTATTTCAAATTGAGGATAAGCCAATCGGTAGCATCCCAGCAATTGTCGGTCCTGAGGAAGAGTCGTTTGGTGGTTTCCCGCAGAGAGGGTAAACAAATGATTTACACCCTGAACCACGAACTTTTGCAGCAGGTTCTCTTGGGCATTCAATCGCTGACTTCCATCAAGATCACCAAATCCTAGCGAGACAAAGCTCAAGGTGATCGCAGAACATGGATTTCGGCGAGGTCCCAACCGGATTGTCCTTCCGCATTTTGCCATTCGAGAACCACGGGATATGCCCCATCCTGCACCATTATTCCTGTAGGTCGCTGTGAGGCAGGCCCCGTTCTTCCATCCCAGAACCAGGCACTGTCAGGATCGGCCCATTCGTTTTGGCTAAGGTGTGTTATTATTCTGCCGAACAGGTCCATGATTCGAAGGTTAACCCTTGCGTGGTTGTTGATTGTGGTCTCTTGGAAACGGAGCCCTATACGAATCCCATCCAAAGCATTAGGAACAAGAATTTCTTTGGACAAGGTCAAGGCAACCGGGCTGTTGCGCCCCCTTCGGGAGGCAGGTTCATGGGGCGCGAGTCCAGGATGGCTTCCTGTGGAAAAGCAACCCGGTGATGCGCGTTCTTGGGTGGACGAGCTGATCCAACGGGTGGGCGCTAAGCCTTGGCCGGTATAGGGCCGGTCGTATGGCCATCGCTGCAGGGATTTGCCCTCGATATTCCCGGCCCAAGGATGGTAGCAAGAATCATGGTAGGCCACCCGGTCCAGGGTACGACCTTGATGATCCTGAAGGGATAACCAGGCTCCTGTTCTCGGCAAAGCGGGCAAGCTGAGGACGACTGGGTTTTGCCTCAAAGAATCGTTGCTTTTTGACCTGCAGTGGCCAAGGCCCTCGAGATTTAGAAAATCTTTGTTACGGCTGAGCAGTAGGCATTGTCCGGGGAACCAGGGTTCATGCTCCTCCCCCAAGGCATTGCCTTCCAATGCCTCACCCTCTTGTCCGGTGCGGAACAGCCAAAGTCGGCTTCGATCCAGGACGAGGTGGGATAGGTTGCAACATTCCACCCAGGGGTAATCGGTATGCAGTGGACGCGGATAAATTTCAGAGATCAAGACCAGGGCAGAGTCGGCTACGATGCCTAGGCCCGCTTGCAGGATTTGAGGGGGGCTCAAGGTTCCGTTGCAGGTTTCCCAGCCTTCGCATAACATCGTATAGACCTGACCAGGCAGGAGGGACCAAAGCAGTCCCGTTGTCAGCGACCATTCCCTGAGCATTCTCAGGGTATCTGCTTTGTTGATCGGAATTTCTATCGTATCACCGTTCATGATTAGTGCCATGCGTGCTCTTTGGCTGGGCCTCACCGGGCTGTCGAATTGAAGTCGGAAACCGAGGTTAGGGTCCACCAAAACTTGAGTTGCCAGATGCCTTGCGGTCTTGCCGCAACCTGCAGTCGTATCATAGGACGGTACGGAGCCTATCCCGGGATCCCCGCCTTGAACATGGGTCGAGGGTTTCCAATTCAAAGAATCCTGACAGGGACAGCGTAGATCCTGCCGACTCATGGACCAGCCGCCTTGCTTTTGGGGGATGGTATGCCACCAGGCAAGTTGGTAGTCAAGAGAATCCAGGCCTACTCCGCCTGGTCCAAGGAATCGAATCCGATCTTGGTCGTTGTTCAGGGAGGGCCAGGGCTGAACACCAATGAAATGCCGATGTACCCAAGGAACCTGCCAATCGGACCATTGCTCCCAGAGTTCCTTGAGGTCCGAAGGCACCAATACCGCATAGGCCAGGGGCGGTAAAGTGAAGGGAGGCAGCGGGCTCATGGCGGTAGCGTCCCCTAGACTGCAACCCAGGAGACTTAATGGCAGAGCATCTGGATTGTAGATTTCTACAAATTCGCTGAGGGGGAGACCGTCCGGAAAGGCTTTCTTGGGCGGATCCGGATCGCTCATGAATTCGCTGATGCGCAACCTCCCCGCTCGGTAATCGTTGATCAGGAGATCCAGCACGGTATCCACAGCCAGACCGGAGCGATCCTGCAATCCACTAAGGCGTAGGGGTAATCTTATTTCCTTGGGAACAGTGCCGGTATATTGAATTTCAAGGACGGTATCGCTATTCCATCGATATCCACCGCAGCTCAAGCGGCTGGGGTGTTGAAGGACCATGGAAGCGGCCGCATGAAGGGTATCCAAGGGTTCGCTGAAGATCACGTGCAGGGTATTTTCCGTAACAAATTGAAATCCAGTCACCTTGGGCGGAACAGAATCCGGCATCAGGGCACCGCCAACAATTATTTTCCGAAAAGTAAACAATTTGGATCGTGTGGAAGTGTACACCGGCCTCAAGACCACATGGTTTGATCGGGTAATAGTATGGTCGGTCACGGATCCCAGCCAAATCCAGGAGGCGGCACCGGATCCGGAATTGGACGTATCTGCATAACAATACCAAATACCTCCAGGATAGCGTTCGACTTTGATTCCAAAAGGATTGCTCTCTTTGTTCAACCAACCGTTCGCCCAGGACGCCAAACGGGAGGTGGTGCCGTTAACACAGCGAATAAATTCAATGTTATCGTTAGTGCCGCCCAGGCGTATCCCGTAGCCCAATCCGCTTTGGTGGGGCGCGGTATCGGTGGCCATCAGGTAGAGATCCAGCAGATTCGCCGAAGAGGGGTTGAAGTCCATCCTGCCGTGAAATTCCCAACGGCCTTGATGCACCGCAAAGGATGGGGTACGGAGCAAGGCTGAACCGCTGGCCGCTGGCGCATTCAATTGGAGTTCGCGTTGGCTGTTGATGATGAATTTACCGGTTTCACCCAGCCAGCTGGGGTTGGCTGTGAAATTGCTGTCCGCAAAGTCCTCGTAAAATTGCCCCTGCGTTGGCTTGCTCCCTGCCAGGAAGACGACCAGGATAAGGGCCGTACAGATCTTGGGAATCAGGAGTTTATGGGGTGGGAGGAAGCGATCCTTCATGACCCCAAAAAAGCTTATGGGCTTTTGACTTTTGGAGCGATTGTTTTAGCATTTTTGTGTCCGCAATACCAACACCCCAAACCCATGAACAAACCGCAATCTTACCGTGTGGCCGTTGTCGGCGCATCGGGCCTGGTGGGTTCCACCATGTTACGCGTTCTCGAAGAGCGTCAATTTCCGGTGGATACCTTGATTCCGGTGGCCTCCCCGTCCTCGGTCGGCAAAACCCTTCGTTGGAAAGACCAGGATTGGACCATTGTGTCTCCTCAAACCGCCATCCAAATGGGGGCAGATCTGGCTTTGTTCTCCGCAGGCGGTTCGGTGTCGCTGGAATGGGCGCCTCGCTTTGCCGAAGCCGGCATACGGGTTATCGATAATTCCTCCGCCTGGCGCATGGATCCGCTTGTTCCTTTGGTGGTCCCCGAAGTCAACGCCCACGCTTTGCGGTCTCCCTCGTTGATTGTGGCCAATCCCAATTGCTCGACTATTCAATTGGTCGTGGCCCTCAACTTGCTGCACCAGGAATTCCGAATTCGGCGGATCGTGGTCAGCACCTACCAAAGCGTGACGGGAACCGGGGTCAAGGCGGTCACGCAGTTGATGAACGAAAGAGCCGGTATCGACGGCCCCATGGCGTACCCGCACCGCATTGATCTTAATTGCCTACCGCATATTGATGTTTTTTTGGACAACGGGTACACCAAAGAAGAAATGAAAATGACCCACGAAACCCGCAAAATCATGGGCGACGAGGGGATAGCCCTCTGTGCGACCACGGTTCGCGTACCCGTGATGGGGGGTCACAGCGAAGCAGTGAATGTGGAGTTCGAAAAAGCCTTTGCGATGGAGCGAGTTCGGGAATTGTTACAACAAAGCCCGGGGGTTCTTTTGGAGGATGAACCATCCCGGAATCAGTATCCTATGCCCATTCATAGCCAGGACCGGGATGAAGTGCTTGTAGGCAGGGTCCGACGGGATTTCACCCGTGATAATTGCCTGAATATGTGGGTGGTGGCCGATAATCTCCGCAAAGGCGCCGCCACCAATGCCGTCCAAATCGCCGAAGCCTTGGTGAACCAGGGCTTGATATAAAAAAAACAGGCTATTCTCTAAAAAGAAATAATGGGATTCAACGAATCAAGATGATGGCCCATTTCTTAAGCGGTACATTTCTTCCCATGGAATGGTGGGGTACTTTCCTTTTATCTCCCAAGAAAGATTTTTTGTGGCCTCACCTATGATTTCGAAATTTCGAATTACAGCATCTACTGTTTTGTAATCCCATTTGAAAGTTTGAAATGTATGTTCTGCGGTATAAGTTATAACCCGTTCCATGGCCACTTGAATATCAACAAGATACAAAAGTGGATCTCTTTCGCTCGGTTTCAAATGTATAGAACTTGGCTTAAAATAGAATCTTTGATTTGATCCTTTAGTGAATTCCTCGTAACCAAATCCACTTTCAATCCTAAAAGATGCTCCAGATAGTTTTCGAGAGTAAAAAAATTCCACCCAACCGGCTGTGAAAATTCTACTAAGAGGTCTAAGTCACTTTGTGGGTTTTGAGTACCGTTCGCAAAGGAGCCAAAATACCCAATGGAACTCACCTTAAATCTGGATTCAAGTTCTGGTTTTATAGCCTTAAGTCGCTCCTTAATTTCAAGTTGGGTAAGCATGATCACAAAGTTCAAATAAAATTAGTTAAAAACCTAACTTAATTGAATCCGGGTCAGGCGATCAAAAACACGAAGACGGTCTTGGAGGACTTCTTCGGTTACAGCTTCGAGGCTGCTGGTCCCAAACGCCTCGACGGTGCAGGAGGCCAGGGCCGAACCACAAAGGATCCCTTGTTTGAGGTGTTCCATGGTGATTTGGGGCTGTGAGGCCAAATACCCCATCAAGCCCCCCGCAAAACTATCGCCCGCACCGGTCGGATCGCAGACTTCCTCCAGGGGCAGGGCCGGGGCAAAAAAGATATCTCCATCCCCAAAGAGCAGGGCCCCGTGTTCTCCTTTTTTGATGATGAGGTAGCGCGGACCCATCGTAGCAATTTTGCGGGCTGCTTTGAGCAGGGAGCGTTCGCCGGAGAGTTGACGGGCCTCCTCGTCGTTGATGGTAAGCAAATCCACCCGGGCGATGGTTTCCAGAAGGGCATCCCAGGCGATATCCATCCAAAAGTTCATGGTGTCCATGGCGATCAAGGCAGGCCGGTTTTCCATTTGGTCCAAAACCCTCATTTGGACCGAGGGGGTGAGGTTGCCGAGCATGAGGAGGCGGGGGCTACGGTAGGCCTGGGGCAGTACCGGGTCAAAATCCGCCAGAACATTGAGCCTGGTTTCGAGGGTATCGCGGCTGTTCATGTCCAGGTGGTATTTCCCGGCCCAAAAGAAGGATTCCTGACCGGCTACCCGTTGAATGCCTTCCGTATCGATCCCCCTGGACCGCATCATGGCCAGCGATTCCTCCGGAAAATCATCCCCAATCACCGAAACCAGCCCAATCCCATCC
>SXGQ01899592.1_pt1 | contig 11303 bp, 9 predicted proteins | sample 3178371 | NCBI WGS metagenome assembly SXGQ01 (sample SAMN11356859, study PRJNA531348) | freshwater metagenome | isolation source: freshwater sample F1-20 | place: China: Fuxian Lake, Yuxi | collected 2017-12-25 | reverse complement strand
TACAACTAAGAAGGTGAAATGAACACAGAATCTTATGATGTGATCATCATAGGCTCCGGTGTCGCAGGCTTATATTGTGCCGTGGAGTTGCTCCGGAAAAAGCGGCAGCGAGTCTTAGTTCTCGAAAAGCACAAGGAAATCGGTGGACGTGCCTATACGTATAAGCGCGAAATAGACGGAAAGAAGCTACAATGGGAGGCGGGGGCTGCCAGAATATCGGAGCACCATACTCGTATTCGGGAGCTCATGCGACGCTATAAACTGAAATGGGTTCCAATCAAGGGGGAAGCGTCGTATATAGAAGGATTCGGGGCAAAGTCTGAGCCGGATTTTTTCGATCGCGGCGTTCCCATATTTCTGGAGCCACTTCTTTCTCTGCCTCCCGAACAACTTGCCACACATACGATTCGTCAACTTGTAACTGCCGTACACGGCCCCGCGAAGGCAGACGAATACCTATTACGCTTCCCCTATCGCGCAGAAATCGATACCATGCGCGCAGACCTCGCCCTCGAGCTCTGTACACACGAGTTCCGGAGAAAAGAGGGATATGGTCTATGCGGCGAAGGAGTTTCGGCCATTATTGAGGGACTTCACAAGGAAATGGAGAAGAAGGGGGGCAAACTTTTGACGGAGCACAGTTGTCTGAAAGTGGAGCAGGCTACGCGCCGAGGACCCGTAAAAGTGACGTGTAAGCACGATTCAGAGCCGGTGACATTTGAAGCGAAACACTGTGTTCTAGCCGTTCCGGTGGATTCTCTAAAGGAGATTACTCCATTCCAAAAATGGGAAGGGACAAAACATCTCGCCGCAAAACCCCTACTACGATTCTACGGGGTTTTCCCGGACTCGGGGTGGGCAAAGCAGCGCGTCGTTACGGCAGGCCGAATACGTTATATGATTCCGGGCGACCCGGCGGTGGGCTCTGTACAAATGTCCTATACAGATTCGCAAGATGCGGAGGCCTGGAAAGAGAAACTCGACCAGAAGGGTGAGAAGGCGGTGAGCGAAGAAATACTGGGTGATTTGCGGCGGCTGATAGAGCCGTCTATACCGCCCCCGACATTCGTGAAGGCGCATTATTGGGATGACGGGGCGACGTATTGGCTTCCTGGAAAGTATGACCCGGCAGAAAAGAGTCGCGAGGCCTATCACCCCTTTGAAGATATGCCGTGTGTACACCTATGTGGCGAATCATTCTCTTTGCGTCAAGGATGGATGGAAGGCGCGGCAGAGCATGCGGCGCGACTGGCCCGCCTTTTAGCCTAACATAACATCAGATGGATGCCTTCTTTCTGATTGTAGTGTTACATATCACAGTCATTGTGCCTTTCCTATTGTGGGTCGGATTCAATCGGGCAGCCACGCCCGAATGGATGTATAGCGTGCTGTTTGGCGCTGGCATTCTAGTCCTCGTCTATCACACCTACAAAGGTATTTCTCGCCTAATCGCGGCTTCTCCCCTCGCATGGGTAAATCTCATACACGTTCTTCTCATCGCACCGCTCCTCATATGGATTGGCTACCACGCAAAAAGAACGGAGCGTCCTGCCTATGACATGCTTCTGATAGCAGCCTTCGGCGCACTCGGCTACCATCTCTATAAACTCGTGGTGCTATCGCAGACATTTGTGAAATCACACGAGTTATGATAATAGCGCCAACTGTGTTTGCCTCTCTTCACTCAGTGTGATACACCCTGTGGAGAGATGATATAGCAACGCCGTGCTACTATTACAGACTTTCGCACATGTGGGACATGTGTTGTCCTTTGGAACGAGTTTCTCAACATCTTCGGCGCAATGTTTGCGCATAAAGTGAATGATGCGATTCGATTTCGTCTGTGTCTTATACGGACAACAGGGACATTTGAGGGCAGCCGCTTCCTCTTTCGAGTGTTTCGCTGCAATGTGTACGGCAAGCGTCTGTGAATGTAGAAACTCCTTCTTACATGTGGGGCACTCAAAAGGAAGATTGCCTTCGTGCTTCTTCAGATGATAGTGCATCGTATTCTGATTCTTCTTTGTGGCCTGGCAAATCGGACACACATATTCCCCTGCTGCGTTCTTTGTGTATGTGTATGTCATTTGTCTAGTCGTCCTTGAGCCCGGGGGTAGCTTCAAATTTTTCAAGGGCGTACGGCAACGGCAGCAGCGCTATCACCACCGCTTATCGCAATGGCTATTATGTCCTCCGCAGCAATACTCCTCCTTTGAAAAGCCGGATTCTTTGGAGCAACATTTCGCATCGTGATTCTCTTTCGCAGCCGGTGCCTTTGCCCCCGTGTTCGGGTCGTAATACACTGTACAGAATTTCTTACCACATTCCCAGCACCAAGAGCGCCCGCATCCCGCCCCTACACGAAAGGTCCCCTTCGTTTCAAGGCCGCATGCGAATATGTAGTTACAAGCGGCGTCTTTCAGAGCCCAGCGTTGACACCAGGGACATTGCTTCGCATCATCGGAGCCGGGCATTCTTTTAATACTGGCGTAAAGAGTGGCCAATGTTTAAACACAATGGTACTTATACTCACCTTGGCGATTGGTGAAGATTTCCGTAAATCTCTGGGGCCTGCTCTTCGCTCCAAAAGGGAATATGCGCAACGGCACGGATATAAGTATATACAGGGTGGCGAAGAGTTCTGGGATAGAACGAGGCCGATTCCTTGGTCGAAAGTCGAGTTTGTTATCAGCACTCTCTGTGAAATCCCGGATGGAGAGCTGGTATTCTTATCCGACGCCGACGTGCTCATTACAAATCCAGATATACGACTGGAAGAGAATGTAATACCCTTGTTGCCTGCTGGAAAGGATTTGCTTATGACGATTGACGCGTGTGGTCATCTGAACTCGGGAAATATGCTCATGCGGAACTCGCCGTGGCTACGAGATTGGTGGAAGCGGGTGGGCCAGCAGACAGATTTACTATATCATATCTGGTGGGAGAATGCGGCCATGATACGCCTGTTGGAGACTGTCCCCGCCGACCTGGCTAAGACGGAAACTACGGCGGAGCACTGGCGATTCAATGCGTATTTGCGGGGTATTCCGGGACAGCCCCTTTGGTTGCCTGGACATTTTCTCGTTCATTTCGCCGGCGTATATGACACGAAGAAAATGGAGGAGTTACAGGCAGAGATACTTCGAGGAGAAGTTCCTAGGATACCCTTTTAAAATCTAGTGCCTTAGTATAGTATGGACGAATACGGCCCCCCTTCTTCTACGAACAACTCCGCGCGTAACAATGCGCAGGCGCAGGCGGGCGGAAAGATGCCGGCTGTTGGCTCCAAGGCCCAGGTATACCACGGCAAGGCGAAGCACACGAGTGGTGGACTCACCCGCAAGCATCTGATGAAGACGAAGAAGGGGCGCATTGTATCCCGGAAGAAGCACGCGGCTGGAAAGAGGGCGTTGGCGCGTCTACGGAAGGCCGGTTACAAGGCGAAGAAGGGGACATTCAAGCTCTTCCGCAAATAGGCAGTTTATATAGATGGCGCAGACGAGGCGCAGTAGTCGTATAAAACATACGACGAGAAAACATCCACGGCGAGGTTATATATACCTAGCAGCTCGCGGCGGATTAAACGATAACTTGGCGCAACTGGCTATATGTACAGAATATGCTATCAAACATGGGCGCTCTATTATCATAGAGTTCACCACATACGCGGCGGCGAATATTGACACGGTGTTCGATTTTTCAGAGTATCCGGTGCCCGTCTTCACGAACTTCAAAGACAAGGCGCAAGAGTTATCGCATAATCCTATTGAGCCTGCGGCTATCACCACGTTGAAACATACCCCCATGCGATTCTCGCATCATTTCAGCAATGAGCGTGGATGGCTAGATAAGAATGGTACGGCACTTCGGTTCGATTTGACTCGCTCGTATCCTACAGATACAGTATTGGTATATGCCTCAGGTGGGGGCGGTGGTGGCGACAATGCGCTGAAGATACTTGGAGACCTTCGCTTGAAGCCTGCTGTCTTAGAGGCGTATAAGGACAAAGTCCATACATGCGACATACCGGCCGAATATGTTTCCATACATTTGCGCGCCAGTGATAGGAAACTCAATATAACAAACAATATCGCAGGAATGCTATTGAAAGATTCGGATGCTATTATCAAGGTGCCCTCGACAGGAAATCTCTATAGGGATTCTTTACGAAAGATTGGCGCCTTCATTAAGGCACACCAGCCCATGCCGGTTTTTATCGCAGGTGACAACTCGAAACTCATCGCGAAACTTGAAGACAGATACCCGACTGTAATCGCGGGCAGTGGTTATCCTTCCAAGCGCACAGGCTCTGGTCCTCTACACAGGCAGGGCGCATCAGACCCGAACAATCTTCGTGATTCTATCGTGGACCTTCTCATTTTAGCGGGCGGAAAGGCCATCATGACTTCGCAAGGCGGATATTCTCGACTCGCGAAGAAACTATTGCGTAGGCCGGATATTCTGGAGAAACTACTTGCGTAAGAAGGCTGCTATGTCTAACAAGACAGCCGCTGCCTCCGCCAAATCGAGTTGTGACCCCTGGTCCGCTCCTTCAGAGGGGTCGTACCAATACATCGCCCCGTGCTTATCCGTCTCTCCTATGGAGGACCACACAAGCCCGACCTGTGACCCCTGTAACTCTTTCAACACAGAGCGCAAGCCGGTGACCCCTGTGGTCCCCATACGCGCCTGTATCGTCGCCTCCACACTTCCTATCGCAGCGTCAGATGACCAGAAAATGGCCTGCCAATCCGGGTGGCTTGGCGCGGCAGTTCCGAGCCCAATGAGTGTAACCCCCTCCATGCGTGATAGAAGAGACATGACACTCGGGGCCGGGTCACCTCCGGCCCATACAACACGCGTAGGCCGTGTAGTGTGCTGTATATATGTGACAGCCAACTTCAAATCTTGAACATCGCGCGCATGGAACGTCGCATCCCAACCTAGCTGTGTGAGCCATTTCGGAGGAGGCGCCGTGCCTTGAAATACGAGCACTTTACGACCACGATGTACGACTTCCGTGTCGAGCACTGCGAGCCTCCCTTTCAAGAATATTTTGCCCTGCTCGGGTGTTGATGCCACGCAATAGGCGCGTTTACCACGAAGAGAGTCAGAAAATCCTTCTAGGCGCAGTGTGGCCTCCATTACTATAGGAGTCTAAACTTGGATTCCAGAAATAAACGAAGCCCCCGTGTAGAATGGACCTGCTATATCTAGTCCGCACCCTTGTGCCCCTCGCCCTGCTATTTGTTATTATGGATATACCTTGGCTATGGGTTTCTTCCACATATGTCCAGGAAATGGTTAAAAAGATACAGGGCGGTATGCCGATGCGTCTTCGTTGGGAGACTGCGCCCCCTGTATATCTGGCCCTCGCGTATCTATTGTTACAAACGCAATCTACGGTACAGACATTCTTTGTAGGTCTGGCCACCTATGCCGTATACGATTTCACCAATCTTTCTACCTTGACAAACTACACAGTGGAGTTCGCCATCGCAGATTCTCTCTGGGGTGGTATCCTATTTAGCATTGTTCGCTACGTTGCCATTCGGCTGAACTTGATGTAGGAACGCTCGAACTTCTGACGATAGCTTTTTAGTATCCGGGACCCATGTGCTACCATCACTGGCATCATCCATTGATTTACGCACATACTCCAATAGTTCACTTAGCCCATCTACACGGCGAACCTTTATATAATCATAGGGGATATTGCGATGACAAAAGCCGGAATTCAAATACTCGGCATTTTTCGTGAGGCCTTGAGAGACGAGGGCATTGAACGCGAGGAAAAGTATATAGTCGCGCTGTTGTTCCGTAACAACGGGGGCATAGACCGTGGGAACGATATATTTGAGCCCTTCTGCCTCATTTTCCTCGAGCCGGTGTTTCGGAATACGGTCATCTACAAATAGAATATTCTTGGCTGGAATGGAGGCCTTCTGATGTAGCGCTTTTTGAAAGAGTTTCTGTAGAGTTTCCATTGTTTTATACGGCTCAACGTATTTCGGAGCATTATAGTTTACTGCGTCTGCTTGCCTGAGTGGATGCCAATAGTTCGCCTCCAAAGAGAACACCTTTGTTTCATAAATACACTCTATTAAGTATTTTGCCAGCTCAATAGAATAGTTCGAACTCGTATTGGAATACATGATAATCGTTTTCAAGAGGCGAGTGCGTTTTGCCTCTAAAAGGGGAAGAAAGAGAGCGTCCAGATTCGGTCGTATAACCGTTTTCAGAATGGACGGGTCTTTCAATAGACTCTGTGCGAATGTTTCTTTGGCGCGTTGTAGCTTTTGCCGCAGAGTTACAGATATTCTTAGACGGGAGTTGTTACGAGATTGCTCTGGATTTGTCAAATGGTCCGTGCTCCACAGATTTGCGAGACGATTTACTATCTCGAAAAATCCTAATGTACAATCTAAATCAAAGGCGACACATGCCATTTACTGACTGGTGCTACGAAAAATTGAGTATAGTAAACGAGCTAGGGGCTTTAGTAGTCATGGAGCCTGTACATAAGCCCACCCCAGCAGCGGAGGAATATGTCAAACAGATGACACCCGAGCAGAAGAAGATTCATGAGCTTGCCATCAAGATGCTCGGGTCATCGTACTTTGTAGAGCGGGCACGGGGGTTCGAGGATTTCAAGGCGAAGCAGAGTAAATAATACTGTGGGAGGGCTAAAAGATATTTTTTTAGGGCCATAAAGATAGAGTTAACAGATGTCTACAGGACCTACGGGCTGGACAGGTATGACCGGAGCTACTGGCGTGACAGGTAGCACGGGGCCTACTGGCTTCACAGGCCCTACTGGTTTTACAGGTCTAACGGGCACAACGGGCTCCACGGGACCTACTGGTGTGACAGGTGTAACAGGCCCGACTGGATGGACTGGTCCCGCTGGTACGGCAACAAATACAGGAGCCACGGGTCCAACCGGTGTGACGGGCTCGACTGGCTTCACAGGAACTACTGGTTTTACTGGCCCGACTGGCCCCGCTGGTACGGCTACGAATACAGGCGCCACTGGTGTAACAGGCGCAACGGGTGCCACGGGTCAGACGGGCGCAACAGGGCTGACTGGTTTTACTGGCCCTACTGGCTCGACAGGTTTAACGGGCGCAACAGGCGTATCAGGTCCCACCGGTAGAACAGGCCCTACAGGTTTTACTGGTCCCGCAGGAACGGCGACCAATACAGGCGCAACAGGTTATACAGGTTGGACAGGACCTACGGGCTGGACGGGTCCCGCAGGTACGGCATCGAATACGGGTGCCACAGGCTTTACTGGCTGGACTGGGTGGACAGGACCTACGGGCTGGACGGGCTGGACAGGTTGGACGGGTCCTATGGGAACAGCCGTGAATACAGGCGCGACGGGGCCCACAGGCCCTACAGGTATTTTCGGCCCCACGGGTCGTCTAGGCCCTACTGGTGTTACTGGTGCAAAGGGTGTAACAGGCTGTACTGGAAGTACCGGGCCCGCTGGCACAGCCACAAATACGGGCGCGACGGGCTATACAGGCCCTACGGGCGTCACAGGCATGACGGGTCCGAGAGGTAATGATGGCTCGGCGACGAATACAGGCGCGACGGGAGCTCAGGGCCCTACAGGGGCGGCGGGGTGTACTGGCGCACAGGGTCCACAGGGTCAGCCAGGCGATATAGGCGCACAAGGATTCCAGGGAATACCAGGTGTAGCCACAAATACGGGTGCGACGGGACCCACTGGTCTTCAGGGAACGCCTGGAACAGCCGTGAATACTGGGGCAACCGGTCCTACTGGCGCCACGGGAGATACGGGAAATACGGGTGCGACTGGTGTGACGGGTGCTACGGGGCCTACGGGCGCAACGGGCGCTACAGGTGCGACGGGCGTGACTGGCCCTACTGGCTCGACGGGCTGGACTGGGTGGACGGGGCCGGCTGGCACGGCATCGAATACGGGTGCGACGGGCAATACAGGAGATACGGGCCCTACTGGCTGGACTGGGCCTGCGGGTACCGCCTCTAATACTGGCGCAACGGGTTTTACTGGCTGGACAGGCCCTACTGGCTGGACCGGCCCTGCGGGTATAGCGTCCAACACGGGTGCCACTGGTTACACTGGACCTACAGGCATGACAGGCTCTACAGGGCGCACAGGCCCCACTGGCCCAACAGGTTATACGGGCTTTACTGGGCCAATCGGTCCTGGTGGTCTGGCGTCAAATACGGGCGCGACAGGGAGAACAGGAGCTACAGGCCCTACAGGTATTCCAGGCTCGGCGGCCAATACGGGCGCAACGGGTTTTACGGGCTGGACAGGCGCAACAGGTATGACGGGCCCCACCGGTGTGACTGGCTCAATAGGTCAGAATGGTCGCACGGGTCCTACAGGACCTGCGGGCACCGCTACGAACACGGGCGCGACGGGGAGAACAGGTAGCACGGGCCCTACGGGCTGGACAGGGCCCGTGGGTATCGGACAGATAGGCCCTACAGGGTATATCGGTATGACTGGCGCTACTGGGCAGAAGGGATGTCAGGGTGATACTGGCCTCTCAGGCGCTACTGGGCCTCGCGGCCCTACTGGGCAAATGGGACAACCAGGTGATATTGGTCCCATGGGTGATATGGGTCCCACTGGCCGAACAGGTTTCACGGGTAATACAGGGCCAACGGGGCCAACGGGTGCGACGGGTGCCACTGGTGCCACGGGCCCTACGGGAAGAACTGGCCCCACTGGGAATACGGGGCCTACTGGTATCACGGGCCCCACTGGTATAACAGGTCTCACGGGCGCCACGGGCCCTACTGGTGCCACAGGCTCACTAGGAGAGACTGGCGCAACGGGCCCGAGTGGAGCTGGCTCGACAGGACCCACGGGAGCTACGGGAGTAACAGGACCCACGGGTCGCACAGGCCCTACTGGCTTTACAGGATGGACGGGACCCGCGGGCACTGCGACCAATACAGGCGCAACGGGTCCTAGTGGTCGCACTGGGCCCACGGGCCCCGCAGGGACGGCGACCAATACGGGCGCCACGGGCGATACGGGTGACCAGGGTGATACGGGCCCCACCGGTGACAAGGGAGATTCGGGAGAAGTAGGTCCACAGGGTGATACAGGCCCTACGGGGCCGACGGGCAGACCCGGTCTTGCGACAAATACGGGTGCGACGGGCCCTTCCGGTGTTACTGGCCCTTCTGGTGTCACGGGCGCAACAGGAAATACAGGCCCCACAGGTCTACAAGGCGCAGTAGGCTCTACGGGTGTAACAGGCTTTACAGGAAATACGGGTGCTACGGGTGCGACAGGAGTGGGGCAAACAGGCCCTACTGGCTCGCGTGGCTTGACGGGACCCTTTGGAGATGTGGGGCCGACAGGATATACGGGTGATACCGGTAACACGGGCTTTACAGGTAATACGGGTCCCACGGGCTCGACGGGTAGTCAGGGTATTCCTGGAACGGCCGTGAATACGGGCGCGACGGGGCCCACGGGTTGGACAGGCCCTACTGGGAATACGGGAGCCACGGGTGTCACTGGAAATACGGGCCCGACTGGTTGGACGGGCTGGACGGGTATGACCGGGCCAACAGGTAATACGGGTGAGACTGGCGCAACGGGCCCCACGGGCTGGACAGGGTGGACGGGCTGGACGGGACCTACTGGTATTACGGGCTTTACAGGCTGGACGGGCTTTACAGGTGCGACGGGCTTTACAGGCTTGACCGGCCCTACAGGATTCACTGGATGGACGGGTGTAACGGGCTTTACTGGGTTTACCGGTTTTACGGGCGAGACAGGTGCCACAGGACGCACAGGACCCACAGGAGTTACTGGCACGGTGGGCCCTACAGGGTCAGTTGGCGCAGCAGGTACAACAGGACCTACAGGGCGCGTGGGCCCTACTGGGCCTCTTGGCTTTACTGGTTTTACTGGGTGGACTGGATTCACTGGGTGGACGGGTCCACAAGGTCCACAAGGTGATTTCGGGCCTATAGGCGATACTGGGGCTCAGGGTATTCCTGGTACGGCGACGAATACGGGCGCAACAGGATCGACGGGTTGGACGGGGCCCACAGGCATTAGCTTAACTGGCGCGACGGGCCCGACGGGCGCGATAGGGACTGGTGTGACAGGTTACACGGGGCCTACAGGCATTAGCTTGACAGGGGCGACAGGGCCCACGGGCGCGATAGGGACAGGTGTAACGGGCGCAACGGGACCGACAGGCATTAGTTTGACAGGGGCGACAGGAGCGACAGGCGCGTCAGGTATCGCTGGCGACAAGTATGTGACCGCGACGACGGCGGCGGTGACTCCTGTTCCTGTCCAGGGCAGCTCTGTTTCTTTGACGGTCGCGACAGGCCTGGCGTATATCGCAGGGAACTCCGTGATTGTCGTAGATTCTACGAGCTCTGCGAACAAGTTCGAGGGGCGCGTACAATCCTATACGACTGGAACTGGGGCTCTTGTGATTGACTCTATTACGAATATAGCAGGAACATTCGCCTTGAAAGTGTATAATGTGAACTTGGACGGTATTGATGGACCTACTGGGGCGACGGGAGCTACGGGTTTGACAGGGCCTTCGGGTGTAACAGGGCCTTCGGGAACTACCGGATCAACCGGTCCACCCGGTCCCGTTACAGCGTTCGTATTTGATGGTGGAAGCTCTAGTAATAACTATGTTAATGGCCCGGCATTTGATTGCGGTACCTCTACGTAAATTATATATAGGCTAATATTAATATGCCGTTTATACAGTTTCAGTTTAGAAGAGACACCTCTTCTGCTTGGACTACAAATAATCCTACATTGGCAAACGGTGAAATGGGTATAGAAACAGATACCTCGCTATTTAAAATAGGAAATGGCGTTTTAGCTTGGAACGCATTGTCCTATGGAGGAATAAGAGGGTTTACTGGGGCTACTGGGCCGGCGGGCGGAGGTGGTGGAGGAACGGGCTTTACAGGGCCTACTGGCTCTACGGGAGCCACTGGCGCAGCTTCTGTTGTGACAGGCCCGTCGGGCTTTACGGGTCCTACAGGGTTTACTGGGGCTACTGGAGCGGCTTCGACGGTGACGGGCCCTACAGGGTTTACTGGGGCTACTGGAGCGGCTTCGACGGTGACGGGCCCTACAGGTTTTACAGGGGCTACTGGCACAGCTTCCGTTGTTACGGGTCCTACAGGCTTTACAGGGGCTACTGGCGCAGCTTCCGTTGTCACAGGGCCGACAGGCTTTACAGGGGCAACGGGCGCAGCTTCCGTTGTTACGGGTCCTACAGGTTTTACTGGGGCTACTG
>SXGQ01442947.1_pt1 | contig 11303 bp, 10 predicted proteins | sample 3178371 | NCBI WGS metagenome assembly SXGQ01 (sample SAMN11356859, study PRJNA531348) | freshwater metagenome | isolation source: freshwater sample F1-20 | place: China: Fuxian Lake, Yuxi | collected 2017-12-25 | reverse complement strand
GACTGGATCATCGACATGGGTCCCGAGGGCGGATCCGGCGGCGGCCAGGTCATCGCCGAGGGTCCGCCCGCGCACGTCGCCTCGGTGACCTCCAGTCACACCGGGCAGTTTCTCGGCCCGATCCTCGCCGGGCGAGGCTGACGGGTCCTCAAGAGGGGCTCCGGTTCTGCCGTAACCTCACCACGTGAGGCGGCTGGCTCGACCCTTAATGTACGCCGGCGTCGTCGGCATCGTCCTGGCACTCGGGAAGTACCACGCCAGCACCGCCGGCGACTACGACTTCAGCACCTCGTCCCGGTTCGGTTGGGCCTTCGCCTACGTAGGGCTGCTTTGCCTGGCCGCCTACGGGCTCGGTCTCCCCGAGGTGCCGCGGACGCTTCGGAGCCGTCTGCCGACGTCGCTCACCGCGTCCTTCGTCGGCGCAGTCTGCATGTCGTTGGTGCAGCTCTTCGTGGGGGACGCGCTGCTCCCGCGGTTCGTCGTCCTCGGCTCGGCGGCGCTGCTCGTCCCCTGGTGCTACGCGATGTCGACGCTCGCCGGAGCTGGGCGGTCGTCGCTCGAGCGACGCGACCGCGTCATCGTCGTCGGGCCCGCCGAGCTGGCGTCGGAGCTCGCCGCCGAGCTGGCGGGGAGCCCGGAGAGGCCGGCGTCGGTGGTCGCGCACCTCACCGAGGACGAGGCGGCCGACACGGGGCTCGAGCGGCGCCCGCTCGTCGACGCCGTGCGATGCAAGTCGGCCTCCGTGCTGGTCCTCGGCGGTCCGGCGCAGGCGGACGAGCGCATCATCGACCAGGCCGCCGTGCTCCACGAGACGGGCATCCGTGTGCGGACGCAGTCGCTCTTCTACGAGGAGTGGCTGGGGAAGATCCCCGTGGCCGACCTCGGCCGGGTCTCGCTCTTCTTCGACATCGGCGAGGTGCACCGGATTCGGTTCGGCCGTGCGAAGCGCATCGTCGACATCGCGGCCGGCCTGGTCGGTGTCGGGGTGTTCTTCCTTGCCATGCCCTTCGTGCTCCTCGGGAACCTCGTGGGGAACCGTGGCCCGTTGTTCTACTCACAGGAGCGGGTCGGCCGTGGGGGAGCCACCTTCAAGATCCTGAAGTTCCGGTCCATGCACGACGACGCCTCGGTGCCCACCGACTGGACCTCTCCCGACGACCCCAGGGTCACCGCCTTCGGCCGTCTGCTGCGCCGGACCCACGTTGACGAGCTCCCGCAGGTGTGGAACATCCTGCGCGGCGACCTCAGCCTGGTCGGCCCACGGCCGGAGCAGCCTCGCTACGTTGCCGAGCTGGTGGACAAGCTGCCCTTCTACGACCTGCGCCACATGGTCCGTCCGGGTCTGACGGGCTGGGCACAGGTCAAGTACGGCTACGCCGGCGATGAGCGAGACGCGCTGGAAAAGCTCCAGTACGACTTCCACTACCTCCGGCGGCAGAGCCTAGGCTTCGACGTGAAGGTCGTCGCTCGCACCATCCGAGCGGTGGCTGGAAGCGAGGGCCGCGGGCGATGAGGGTTGCGCAACCGGTCGCCACGGTGGCCGTCCCGGTGCTGAACGAGGAGCGTTCGATCGTGGAATGCCTCCGACGGCTTCGAGAGCAGACCGTCGAAGACATCGAGATCCTCATCGCTGATGGCGGATCGTCGGATCGGACTCGGGAGTTGGTGACGGAAGCGGCGAGGAACGATTGCCGTATCCGCCTGATCGACAATCCCGAGAGGTTGCAGTCGGCCGGACTAAACGCCTGTCTCGACGAAGCGACCTCTCCGCTGATCGTCCGCATGGACGGGCACGCCTTCGTCGAGCCTGACTACGTCGAACGGTGTCTCGCAGTCAGCCGCTCAACCGGAGCGGCCGTCGTCGGAGGGGTGATGGTCCCGGTTCCAAGGCCCGGTCTCGTACCCGAGGCGATCGCCCTCGCCAACAGATCGTGGTGGGGTGCTGGACCTGCCAGGTTTCACGGCGGCGGGCAGGAGGGCCCGGCGGAGACCGTCTACCTCGGTGCCGTGCGCACATCGGTGGCCCGGCGTCTCGGCGGATGGGCGGAGGACGTCGGCGTCAACGAGGACTACGAGTTCAACCACCGGGTCCGTGCAGCCGGCGAGGTCGTGTGGTTCGACCCGAGCCTACGGGTCCAATATGAGCCCCGCTCGTCTCTTCATGCGGTGGTGCGGCAGTACTTCCGGTACGGCCGCTCGAAGGCACGCGTCATGCTCCGCCATCCATCTTCGATCCGCGGGCGTCAGCTGGTCCCCCTCGGCATCGCTCCTGTCGTCGCTTCTATGGGGCTTCGACGAACCCGGCATCCCGTCGCGTTCGGCGGAGTGGCGGTCTACCTTCTCAGCCTGACCGCAGGGGCCTCCCGGGCGCAGGCGCCACTCACTGTTCGTATCGTTGCTCTCGGCGTTGCACTGACGATGCACCTCGCCTGGAGCGCCGGTGCGTGGTCCGCACTGGTGGTACCGATCCGGAGTGCAAGCGCGTGAACCCTCGGGCGTCCGTCATCGTGCCGACCTGCAATCGGGTCGACGCCCTAATCCGGCTTCTCGATGCGTTGGATCGCCAGACCGTGCGACGAGATCAGTTCGAAGTGATCGTCATTGACGACGGTTCGACCGATCGCACGCCTGAGGTTCTCGCGACTCGCCCCCACGTGCTGAGCGCAAGGCAGCCGAATCAAGGGCCAGGTTTGGCGCGAAACCATGGCGTCGACAGAGCGTCAGGCGCCCTCCTCGTGTTCGTCGACGACGATTGTGTACCTGACGAACGCTGGTTGCAGCGGATGCTTGAGGCAGAGGAAAGGGCAGCAACGGACGTTGCGGGCTTCGGCGGCGAGATACAGCCCCTCTGCCGTGGGTTCCTTGCCGACTTCGTGCAGGCCGAGCGGCTCGTGGACCACAGCCCGCTCGCCGGCGATCCCTCAGGGCTGCGCTACGTGGTGACGGCAAACGCGGCGTTCCGAGGGCCTGCCTTCCGAGCCGTCGCTGGTTTCGATGCCGGAATGACTACGGCTGGCGAGGATGTGGATCTCAGCCTTCGGATCCGAGCGCATGGCCATCGGCTCCTGCGCGTTCCGGACGCGAAGGTGCACCACGCCCATCCAACGTCGCTCGAGCGCCTGCTTCGGATCTATCGGCGCAGCGGTGGGGCAAGAGTGCGGCTCGCATCCCGCCACGCGGCGATGGGGCTCGACGCCGGCGCCGGGCAGCTACTTTCCCTAGGGGCGTGGCGGTTCAGGATCGCCGACTACCGGTCAGCAGGGGCGCCGGCGTGGCGCATCCCTGTGTACCTCGTGCTTCGAACGGTGTGCCTGCTCGCCTTTGCCTACGGCGTGCTGGAGGCAAGGGTAGGTAAGAGATGACAACGAGCGTTCCAAAGATCACCGTCGTGACGCCTTCGTACAACCAGGCTGTGTACATCGAGGGCACGATCCTTTCTGTCATCGAACAGGATGATCCGAATTTGGAGTACATCGTCATCGATGGTGGTTCGACTGATGGGACGGTCCAGATCCTCGAGCGCTTCGATGACGCGATCGACTACTGGGTCAGTGAGCCCGACCGGGGCCAGTCGGACGCGATCAACAAAGGCTTCAGCCGATCGACCGGCGACATTCTGTGCTGGCTGAACAGCGACGACCAGCTGGAACCTAGGGGTCTCGCCGTGGTCAGGGAGGCGTTCGCTGATGCCGAGGTCGACATCGTTGTCGGCCATTGCCGCTTCCGGTACGAGGTATCGGCCACCGAGCAGATCTTGCGCGGTGAGTTCGTCAGTCGCGATCGCATCGTCCAATACTGGCGGGGATACCGGATGCACCAGCCTGCGATCTTCTGGCGTCGGTCCGTGTACGAAGCGATAGGCGGCGTCAAGCCGGACGAACACCTCCTCATGGACGTCGACTACTGGTTTCGCATGGCAGACGCGGGCTTCAACTTCAGGAACGTGGATGCTGTGCTTGCGACCGCGACGTACCACGGTGATGCCAAGACGGGAGATGGGTATCGCGCCGTTCATTCAGCTCTGCGTGAGTACGTTCCCCGTGCGCTCGGCATCCGTCCTCACTCACTGCGCTGGGCAACTGTTCAATTCGTGATGCAGCTACACCGAATGGTGAATTGGATCCGTCGTCGACGGCGGGTGGAAGACCTGCGGTGAGCGTCGACTTCGAGGTAGTGATGCTCTCGACGTACCTGAGGGGTGGCGCGGGTCGTGCGGCGGTGGCACTCTGCGAGGCGCTCGCCGCCTACGGCGTGCCTGTTGATCTACGGACGAGGCAGAGCCGTTCCGGTCAGAAGAGACTGAAGGCCGAGCTTGCCATTACGTCGCTGCTGCTGAACGACTGGCAGGATCGGTATGCGTTCTCCCCGGCCCTGTTCGGTGAGGGGTCCCTGCAGGTCGGGCCGAAGGACGTGGTGCACCTGCACTGGGGGGGTCAGGGACTGCTGGACCGCCGCCTCTACCAGCGGATCGTCCGTAGCAATCCGGTCGTCTGGACGCTCCACGACGCATGGCCGTTCACCGGGGGATGCCACCTTCCGGGAGATTGCTCGGAGATCGAGAGCGGGTGTGCTCATTGCCCGATGCTCCGGACTCCGGCGCATGCCCTTGGCAGAGCCGCTCGGAGCTGGAAGACCGCACCCCCGCACATTCGCTACGTGGCGCCAAGCCGATGGATGAAGGACCAAGCGATTCGTGCCGGAATCCGCCCTGATCGAATCGCAGTCATACCGAACGCAGTGCGTGCACCTACTGTGCTGCCGACGAGGCAGGACGTGCAATCTCTTCGTGCCACGATGGGCATCGAGACCACGCAGTCGCTCGTCGGTTTCGTTGCGTCGGACATCGATGATCCGAACAAGCGCTTCACGGACGCTCGTACGGCCGTAGACCTCCTGGGCGCTGATGTCGCATTGCGCACGGTAGGTCGGACGGGGCGCGACGAGCGGATGGACCTAGGCGAGATCGAAGATCTCCAGCAGTTGTCCCGGGTAGTGGCTGCATTCGACGTCTTGGTGGTGACATCGGTGATCGAGAACCTTCCGAACGTCATCGTTGAGGCCATGGCTCTTGGCGTACCGGTGGTTGCCTACGACGTCGGCGGAATCGGAGACGCCATCAGGGACCGTGTGACCGGCCGGCTGGTGCCCGCCGGAAACGTCACCGCCCTTTCCCGAGTCGTGCAGGAAGTGCTCAACGATCCGGAGAGCGCCAGTCATCTCGCCGAAAGCGCTCGGGATTGGGTCCACTCATCATGCAACCCAGATGCCGTCGCCCGAGATCACTTGACCGTCTATGAGGAGGCGTCTGCCTCGTTCGAGGAAGCCAGTGGCTTCTCACACACGTAGATCATCGTCTCACCACGGAGCCACGATGATCGAGTGAAGCGCAGCCAGAGCGTGGCGAAGGGATTCATCCACCGACCCGACGTGATCAGCGCAAGTTGGGAGGGCACCAGCCACGGCACGTGTCGTCCGAGGAGTCTTCGCAACACACCCGAGAAGAGCTCGAGGAGAGCCGATGGAAGGTCACGCAGGGTGAAGTCGTCCACGCTCCTGAACTCCACGATCGTCAAGTCGTGACGGTCGGCGAGCTCTGCGACCCCGGCAGGAAACAGGTAGACCACGTGTTCCACGTTTTCCCAAGTGAGCCCCAACTGGCCGCTCCGTACGCGATGCGGAGCGTACGGGTTCGGAGTGGTCAGTACGAGACGGCCGTTCGAGGCCAACACGTCGCTCGCAAGAGCGAAAAGCGCGCCGACGTCGTCGAGGTGCTCGGCGAGCTCACCCGCTACCACCACGTCCCAGGCGCCCGGTCCGAGCTGCTGAGGATCGTCTCGTCCGACCACGAAGGTCCGAGCCGTGAACCCCTGGCGGCGCATCTCCTCCACACCTGCCGCATGGCTGTCCAACCCGAGACAGTCCCGAGCCTGACCAGCGATCCGCCTGTGTAGCCACGAGGGCGTCGCAACTTGTGCGGCGTGGTGGTCTACGCAGCCGACGTCGAGGACGCGTCTGTTCCTGCAGAGAGGGAGGACGACGTCCTCCCGGTCTCGCACTGGGGGTCGTATCGCCGCCCCTAGGACCTGGTGTCTCGCCCGTACCCGGTGGGAGTCGTTCGGACCGTCCTCGTGTGGGTCCTCACACGGGCCCCGGTCAGTTCCTGTGCTGCCTGCCACCGGTGCGCACTCTACGCTCGTGGCCATGCTGCCCGTGATCGCCGCCCAGGGTGGTGCGTAGCTGTGACGGCCCTCCCGACCCGAATCCGTCGATCGATCGGTGCGCTTCTTCCCGAGCCACAACGGAAGGCCGTCGCTGCTGTCCGGAACCTCATGGTCAAGCAGGGGCTGTACCGCACGATGGCAAGTGGGCGGCCGGTAACACCCACAGGTGAGCCGTTGCCTTGGTTCACCTATCCCGCGATCCACTACCTCGAGCAGCTGGATCTCAGCTCCACCTCGGTCTTCGAGTACGGCTCCGGCAATTCCACGCTCTGGTGGCAAACCCGGGTCGCTGCGGTTCGCTCGGTCGAACACGACGCGGAGTGGTATCAGCTGGTACGCGGTGCGGTCCACGAGTTCGTTGACCATCGTCTGGTCACGGACGCCGAGAGCTACGTCAACGCGATCGCTCCAGGTCAGTACGACATCATCGTGATCGACGGCGAGTTCCGTCGAGAGTGCGTGCGAAAGGCGGTGGATCACCTGAAGTCCGGTGGATTCATCGTCCTCGACAATTCAGACTGGTTCCCTTCATGTGCTGCGTCCTTGCGGCAGCGCGGGTTGATCGAGGTCGACTTCGCTGGCTTCGGGCCCATCAACGACTACACCTCGGTGACGTCGATCTTCCTCCATCCCGACTTCCGGCCGCAGCCGGTTGGATCCATGCCGCAACTGCCTCGCGGTGGGGTGCCTGAGAACGTCGAGCGCTTCTGATTGCCCCCGCGTTGGCACTCCATGCGTGACACGAACTCGATCGTGAGACTGCCAATCCTCGTGCTCGGCTACAACCGTCCGGGGCATCTTGCTCGTCAACTGCAGTCATTGGCCTCCCTGCACGCGGAGCGGGTGTGGCTTTCGCTTGATGGTCCAGTCGATCAGTCGGCAGCAATCGCCCGTTCGGACGAGGTGTTGGATGTCGCAAGGTCGTTCGAGTTCCCCGAGTACCACGTCCGAGTCGCCGAGACGAACCTTGGTTGCGGCCGTGCAGTAGCCGGAGGCATCGATTGGTTCTTCGGCTCCGTCGAAGCGGGGGTCATCCTCGAGGACGACTGCCTGGTTCATCCCTCGTTCCACTCGTTCGCTCACGAAATGATCGAGCGGTATCGCAACGAGTCAGCTGTCGGAATGGTGAGTGCCTTCAATCCCGCGCCGTGGGTGGGGGGTTCGTCCTGGACCTTCGGAGCCCCGTTCATCTGGGGCTGGGCCACTTGGGCCGACCGGTGGCGGCACCATTCTCTCCAGATCGGTTGGGACGATCGGACCGCTCGTCGCACGGCCCGACGCAACCTTGGCCCGTTCTGGCCTGGCCTGTCTCGGGGGTTCGCCGCCGTATCGCGCGGAGAGGTCGATACCTGGGACTATCAGTGGACGTACGCGCTCGCGGCTCGGGGGATGGTGTCCGCGATCCCTCGAGTGAACATGGTGAACAACGTGGGCATCGGGGCATCAGCGACGCACACCAGCGATCTCGACGTTGCGATGCCGCCGCCGCAGTCTCTCGAAGATCGACGGCTGCCGATGTCCGTGAGGTTCGACCGGTCCCACGCGAAGAAGGCTGCTCGTGCGGCGCGTCTCGACAGGCGTCACCAGGTGAACCAGTACGTGCGAGCTGCCGGTCGGCGGGCGGCGCGACTGGCCCGGTCCTTGCGTGTCCGCTGACGAGCGGCGACTTCGGCTGAGACTGACGGACGGACGGTCACTTGGGACGGCAGTGCAACACGCCGGTATGTGGTCCCATTGCCCGTTCGTGCTGCGGCTCACCGGATGGTGTGCCCGGTCGACCGATCTCTCGCCCTCTTCGGGAGAGATCGTCCATCCGCAGTGACACGATCTGGCTCTGACCACGGCGAGAGTCAGCCGGTGGAGAGCCGCCTCAAATTCGTTGGGGTTAGCGCCGTGGCCAGTCGACGCGGTGTGAGTGATCGATTCACCATACGGAAGCAGCTCCGCGTCCGCTCGTCCGTCGAAGCGGTGAGCCAGCCAGCCACTGCGTAGCTGACCAATGTTGCGACCGCCGCCCCATTGCCTTCGTACCGAGGGATGAGGAGCAGATTGAGTGCGATGTTCGTAACGGCGCCAAGCGATGTCATTCGCAGAAGGAGACGCTCCTTACCCTCACCGATCAATCGAACACCGACGACGGAACCTGCGTACACAGCGATGCCCGCCACGCCGAGTACCGCCAGTTGAGTGGATGCGGCGAGGTACGCAGGACCGAAGAGCGACTTGATGACCGCATCACCGACTACCAACCATGCCACCGCTTGCAGCACACCCAGGGCGAGCATGACGTCGCTGAACCGCTGCATCACGGTGGGAAAGGCTGCTCGGTTGTTCGCGTGGCGGAGCAGTCGCGGCGACAGCGCAGTGACCAGCACCGCAGGCAGGGCATACGTCAGCGAGACGAGGCGAACAGCGACAGCGTAGGTACCGGTCGCCGTACTGCTGGCCAAGAGACCGAGCAGCACCTGGTCCACTGCCATGTAGGTGGCGATGGCAAGCCCGGTGAGGGCCAGTGGCCACCAATCAGACCAGTCGGGGCGCGACCATCGAATGAACCGGCGGTCAGTCGATCCGCTCCAGGCAATGACTGCGGCGGTCGAGCTCTCCACGACGACTGCCGCTGCGAACCAGACGGGCCCACGATCGGTGAGGATCGCGCCGAGCCGGAAGGCGGCTGCCACGAGAAGGGCGGCGATCCGTCCGATGGCCAGCCGGCGGTGACGCTCCGCCGCCTGCAGTAGCGCTTCGGCCGTGAGAAGGCCCATCGACACCAGCGACAGGCAGGAAATCGCGATCGCCGTTCGAGTTGTCGGGTCGGACACCGCAGCGATCGCAAAGGCAGCGGCAACCGCGTAGAGGACGACACCCATGAGGGCGTTAGTGACGAGCAACGACCCCACAAGCTCAGGCGCCTCCTCACGACTGCGCCCGGCCAGCCGCCGCACCAGCTGCGAGTGGTTCGCCGTCAACACAGCGCCGAGCAGAGAGGCGAGAGCGAGGGCTACCGCCAGCACGCCGAATGACTCGGGGCCGAGGTGGCGGGCCACTGCGACCCCTAGCACGGCGCTGATGCCGACGCGGGACGCCTGTTCGATCGAGAGCCAGGAAACCGACCGAACGAGTGAAGCGTCGCTCACCCGAACTTGCGGACCTGGTCGTCGGCTGTCTCCGGTCGGCGGCACCTCACCCCGAAGGAGACTTCCTCGCGAGGCAGTTACAACGCAGAGCTCGTCTAAGTGGCCGCAACGGGAACGCCTCGGAGCTCCGTCTGTGCGAGGAACCAGTCGTACGTCGATTCGATCCCATCGCGCAGGTCGATGCTGTGCCGCCAGCCGAGGTCGTGCAATCGGCTGACGTCCAGCACCTTGCGAGGCATGCCGTCCGGCTTCGAACTGTCGAACCGGAGCTTGGCGGCAGGATGCACGATCGTGCCGATCATCTCGGCCAGGCTCCGGATCGGGAGATCATCGCCGGTGCCGACGTTGATGTGGCCTGCCTGGTCGTAGTGGCGCATCAAGAAGAGGCAGGCATCCGCCAAGTCGTCGACGTGTAGGAACTCGCGCATCGGAGAACCGGTTCCCCAGATCTCAACCTTGGCCTCACCGGCGAGCTTGGCCTCGTGGAACTTCCGAATGAGTGCCGGAAGCACGTGGCTGCTCGCTAGGTCGAAGTTGTCGTTCGGCCCATACAGATTCGTTGGCATAGCGGAGATGAAGTTGCAGCCGTACTGCGAACGATAGAAGTCGCAGAGCTTGATCCCGGTGATCTTGGCCAGTGCGTACGCCTCGTTGGTCGGCTCGAGGGGTCCCGTAAGCAGGAAATCCTCAGAAATGGGTTGCGGGGCCATACGTGGATAGATGCACGAACTCCCGAGATAAAGGAGCTTCGTGGCGCCGAAGAGTCGGCTCGCCTCGACGACGGTCGCGTGGATCAGCATGTTGTCGTACAAGAACTCCGCTGGATGGGTGCTGTTGGCGAGGATCCCTCCGACCTTCCCGGCGACGAGGAAGACGTACTCCGGTCGGTTGGCGCGGAACCAGTAGTGCACCGCTGCCTGGTCACGCAGATCGAGTTGATCCCTCGTGGCAGTCAGGATGTTCCCGTAACCCTCCTCTCGGAGTCGACGGATGATCGCGGATCCCACGAGTCCAGCGTGGCCGGCAACGTAGATCCGGGCTTCCTTCGGGATTTCTTGCATGTCGTCTCCCGGCGCTGTTGGTCTGCGATCAGGTGATGGCGATCATTCGCTCGAGGGCCACCACAGCATCCCCCGTCACATCGGCAGGAACGGCGATGCGGTTGAGCACCCGCCCCTCCAGCAGGGCGTCCAGCACCCACGCCAGGTGTGGCAGGTCGATTCGGTTCATCGTCGAGCAGGGACAGATCAGGGGGTCAAGCGAAACCACCGTCTTGTCGGGGTGCTCGGCGGCGAGGCGGTTCACGAGGTGGATCTCGGTGCCGATGGCGATGGTCGAGCCGGGTGCGGCGGCTTCGACCGTCTTGATGATGAGGTCGGTGGACCCGACCACGTCGGCGACCTGCACCGCCTCGTGCGGCGATTCGGGATGGACCACCACGAGACCGTCCGGGTGCTCAGCGCGGAAGTCGGCAACCTGCTCCGCCGAGAACCGCTGGTGGATGCTGCAGTGGCCCTTCCACAGGAGGAACGTGGCATCTTTCGCCTCCGCCTCGGTGAGCCCGCCGAGCTCGAGCCGGGGGTTCCAGAGCTGCATGTCGTCCACCGAGTAGCCCATGGAGACGCCGGTGGTGCGCCCGAGGTGCTGGTCGGGGAAGCACAGCACCTTGTCGCCCTGGGTGAACGCCCACTCGAGCACCGCCCGAGCGTTGGTCGACGTGCACACCGCACCGCCGTGGCGGCCCACGAACGCCTTCAGCGCTGCCGACGAGTTCATGTAGGTGATCGGGACGAGGCGATCGATGTCGACGACCCGCTCGAGCTGCTCCCAGGCCTCCTCGACCTGGTCGATGTCGGCCATGTCGGCCATCGAGCAGCCAGCGTTGAGGTCGGGGAGGATTACTTGCTGGTGGTCGCCGGTGAGGATGTCGGCGGACTCGGCCATG
>SXGQ01560160.1_pt1 | contig 11304 bp, 12 predicted proteins | sample 3178371 | NCBI WGS metagenome assembly SXGQ01 (sample SAMN11356859, study PRJNA531348) | freshwater metagenome | isolation source: freshwater sample F1-20 | place: China: Fuxian Lake, Yuxi | collected 2017-12-25 | reverse complement strand
GGCTACCCCTCGGGAGCGCACGTCGGGTCGGGTGACCAGTCGGCCGAGGGACCACGCCGAACCCCCCTGGTGCAGCAGGCGGAGGGTGGCGGTGACCCCGTCGTCGTCCCTGGTCCAGAGGTGCTCGGCCCGGGTCCGCACGGCGCCGACGTCGGAGCCGGCCTGGGGCTCGGACAGGTTCATGGTGGCGGTCCACTCGCCGCTCACCATCCTCGGCAGCCAGGTCTCCTTGATGGTCTCGTCACCGTGGGCGAGCAGGGCGTCGATCGCTCCCTGCGACAGCAGCGGTGCCATGGAGAAGGCCTCGTTGGCCGCCGTCATCATCTCCTGCATGACGATGCCCACGAGCCACGGGAAGCCGCCGCCGCCGAACTCCTCCGGGAACGGCACGCCACCCCAGCCGGCCTCGACGTAGGCCTTGTAGGCGCCGACGAACCCGGTGGGCGTGGTGACGCTGTTGTCCTCGGCGTGCCACACCGTGGTCTCGATGTCGCCGACCCGGTTGAGCGGCGCCACCTTGTCCTGCATGAAGCGGGCGCACTCCTCGAGGATGCCGGCCACCATGTCGGGCTCGGCGTGGCCGAACCCCTCGAGGTCCGAGAGCTCGCCGGCCTTGGCGATGCGGTCGAGCACGAACCGGATGTCGTCGAGGGGTGCGGTGTAGTCAGCCATGGCCTCCGAGCCTACCGATGGGTAACTCGGGGCTCCGTGGCAGGCTTGCCGCCCTCATGGGAGCCGACGCCGACACGACCACCGAGGTGCACCGGGCCGCCTTCGCCGACCTGTCGGCGCGCCAGCTGTACGACCTGCTGCGGCTGCGGTCCGACGTGTTCGTGGTCGAGCAGGACTGCACGTTCCTCGAGATGGACGACCGCGACCACGAGCCCGATGCCGAGCACCTCTGGACCGTCGACGAGCACGGCGTGACCGCCACCCTCCGGCTGCTGCGCGACGACGGCGACACGTGGTCGATCGGGCGGATCGTGGCCCGCCCCGACGTCCGCTCCCGTGGCGTCGCCGCCGACCTGGTGCGCGCCGGCCTCGACCGGCTCGGCCAGCTCGGCGCCACCCACGTGCACATCGGCGCCCAGGCGCAGCTGCGCGACTGGTACGCCCGGTTCGGCTTCGTCCAGGACGGGCCCCGCTACCTGGAGGACGGGATCCTGCACGTCCCCATGTCGCTGGACCTGGAGCCGTCGTGAGCGTCGTCACCCTCGACAGCGGCATCCTCGCCTGGCTCGACCCGGACCCCGGCGACGGCCGCCCCAACGCCGGCCTCGTCGTCGACGTCGATGCGGCGACGGCCATCGACACCCTGTGCGTCCCGTCGCAGAGCGCCACCTTCGTCGCCGCCGTCGAGGAGCTCGGACTGCGGGTGCGGCGCACGGTGCTCACGGCCTCGACCATCGAGTTCGTGGGCGGCTCGGCGCTGTTCACCATGTCGGCGATGTACGGGCGGCGCCAGACCAGCGTCCACCTCGACCAGCCACCGACGCCGGACATCTACCGCCGGCTCCTGCCCGAGGTCGCCGACGAGTTCGACGACGAGATGACCACCAAGCCGATCAGCCACATCGTCGACGAACGGGTGCAGCTCACCGCGGCACTGAGCCTGCACCCGTGCGCCGGCCCCCAGGACGAGAACCTCGTGGCCGTGGTCGACGCCGCCGGCATCTGCTTCGCGGGAGCGATGGCCAGCTTCGGCGTGACCCCGCGGTGCTACCAGGGCGACCCCGGCCGGTGGGCCGACGAGCTGGACCGGATCCTGGAGCTGGCGCCGGTCATCGTGCCCGGCCACGGCGGCATCGGCGGCGAGGAGGAGGTGCGCGACCTGCAGGGCTACCTCCGGGCCTGCGTCACCGCCGACGGCGACCCCGCTCGGATCCCGGCCGGGCCGTGGGACGCCTGGCGCCAGCGCGAGCACGACGAGATCAACGTCGAGCGAGCCGCCATGCTCGCCCGTGGCGACACCTCGATCCCGCCGTCGATGCTCCGGGCCGCCGGCCTGGCCTGACCCGAACGAACTGGAGCACCTCCCGCGACACGTGACGTGCCGGCGTGCACCCCGGAACGAGTTCGGCTCAGGCGGTGGGCATCACGACGAAGCGCTCGGCGAGGCGTCCCTCGGGCAGGCCACCGGCGACGGCGTTGGCGCCGTTCCACTCCCGCAGGCGGACCTCCATGCCCTCGGGATCGGACAGCTGGCTCACGTGGCAGCGCAGCGCCTTCATCTTCGCGTCGAAGGTGTCGGTGATGTCCACGAAGCTGTCCGGGACGCCCGGGGCGGGCCCCATGAACCACAGCTCCTCCACGCTCCAGGCGTCGAGGCCCTCCGCCATCAGCTCGGTGAAGGTGAACGGGTTGCGGGCATCCGGGTAGACGGCGCACGCCGTCGCCTCACCACAGGCCAGGTGGTCCGGGTGGTCCCGGTAGACGCTCTCCATGGTGCGCAGCGGCGACTGGGTGACGACCCGGCGGGGCCACACGCTGCGGATGACCCGGCTGATGTCGCGTCGCAGGTCCATCGTGACCTCGAGCCTGCCGTCCGGGTACCCGAGGAAGCGGACGTCGTCGACACCGATCTGGGCGCCGGCGTCGATCTGCTCGCCCCGGCGGATGCCGGCGATGTCGCTGCGGGGCACGTCGGGGTCGAAGCCGCCGGCGTCGCCGTCGGTGACGATGCAGTACGTCACCTGCGCGCCGGCCGCGGTCCAGCGGGCCACCGATCCGGCGACCCCGAAGTCGACGTCGTCGGGGTGGGCCGTGACCACCAGGATGCGTTCGACCTCGTCGTCAGGGAGCACGGCGGAACGCTACCGGTGCACCCCTCCGGCGCGGTCCGCACCGGACCCCGATCGCCCTAGCCTCGGATGCATGCCTCTCTTCGGCCGTGACAAGACGACGATGATCAGCCCCGAGGACGCGCTCCCGGGTCGCGACCAGGCGCTGGCCGTCAGCGACACCCACGTGGTGCTCGGCACCCCGATGGAGGGGCCGTGGCCGGACGGGCACGAGGTCCTCTACGTCGCGATGGGCTGCTTCTGGGGAGCGGAGCGCTTCTACTGGCAGATCGAGGGGGTGCACTCCACCGCCGTCGGCTACATGGGTGGCTGGACGAGGAACCCGACGTACGAGGAGACGTGCACGGCGATGACCGGGCACACCGAGACCGTGCAGGTCGTCTACGACCCCGCCGCCGTCGACATCGACGTGCTGCTCCAGGCGTTCTGGGAGAACCACGACCCGACCACGCCGAACCGCCAGGGCGGCGACGTCGGCACCCAGTACCGCTCGGCGATCTACTGGACGACGCCCGAGCAGGAGCAGACCGCCCGCGAGCTCACCAAGGTGTACGGCGAGGAGCTCGCGCGCCGCGGCCTCGGCGAGATCACGACCGAGATCCGCCCGTCGAGCGAGACGCCGTACTTCTACGCCGAGGACGCCCACCAGCAGTACCTGGCCAAGAACCCCTTCGGGTACCGGTGCCACGCCAACACGGGAGTGAAGTTCCCCGAGACCGCCTGACGTGGCACCGGTCCGTCCCTAGCGGGACTGGTCCGACAGGGCCGGTGTGCCGTCCGTCCAGTAGTTGCCCGACCACACGTCACCTGCGTCGTTCGGGAACTCCCCGCCGTCCGCGCCCCAGCCCTGGCTGAACAGGTTGCCGGTGAAGCGGATGTTCACGCAGTCGTCCGCCGTGTTGCACCCGGCGAACCGGGTGGCGAACCACGGGCCGCCGACCGGGTCGAGCTTGAAGAAGTTGTGCTCGATCGTCAGGTTCTGCGTGACGCCGAACTCGCGGTAGAACACCGCGGCAGCCGAGCAGCCGCCGTCCTGACCGGGCGTGACCGGCTTGCACACGACCGTGTTGTCGCGCAGCGTCGTGTTCTTCAGCACGCGCATGCCGCTGGAGTGGGAGTCGGTGCCGTCGGTGGTGATGTAGTTGCCCACCAGGGTGGCGTTGTTGTAGGCCCACAGTCCGCTGTGGGTGCCCTGGACCAGCGAGTTCCGCACCACGAAGTGGGCGCAGCACAGGGCCCGGTCCTGCGCGTTGGCGGTGGAGGACTGGACGATGCGGGAGTCCTCGACGGTGAACACCGGTGCACGGCTCGCGTTCTCGGCCCCGGGGTCGCCGGGTGCGTTGCCGGCGGTGAACATCTGGCCGCGGATCACGCTGTTGCGGAAGACGATGCCGGTGGCCCCGGCGGCGAACCGGACACCGGTGCTGCCACAGTTCACGACCCGGTTGTCGATGACCAGGTTGCTCTCGCTGGCGTCGAAGGTGCAGTCGCCGCCGTAGGCGATCGTCGGCTCGGTGGCGGGGCCGACCGAGGTGGGGGTCGGGAAGTGGGCAGGCGCCGGCACGCCTGTGGGAGTCGTCGTGGGCGTCGTGGTGGGAGTCGTGGTGGGCGTCGTGGTCGAGGTCGTGCCGAACGGCGCGAAGACGACGTCGATGAAGTAGTGCGCGCCGCGCCGTGCCTTGGTGGGACGGCCTCGGTCGTTGCCGATGGTGCCGCGGTGGGCGGTGAGGCCGTTCGCGGACCGCGTCCGGCCGTCGGCGAAGACGTCGGGCTGCACCGCGTAGCGGCCCTTAGGCGCGCGGTAGGACACGGTGTACTTCTTGCCGGCCCGGATCTTCACCGGCGACCTGAGCCACGCGGTCTTCCAGCCGTTCTTCGTCGTCCTCGGGAAGCTGACCGAGGCGATCCGACGACCGGAGGCGTTCCACAGGGAGCCGGTCGTGGCCCGGCGGTTCGCGCCGGCGGCGTAGTACTGCACACCGCGCAGCCGACCCGAGGTGGAGCTGCTGAACACCAGGCCCAGGGTGGCGCTCTTCGCGCGCTTGGCGGACGGAACCGCAGGAACGGTCGAGTCGGACCAGATGCCGTACGCCGCCGTGCGGGACGAGTCGAGTGCCGTCGGGGCCGGGGAGGCGGTGGTGAGGGGCAGGAAGGCGAGCGCAGCGGCCGTGACGGTGGCCAGGAGGGCGACCGCCGTACGAGGCCGGGCGGGGCTCGCGCCAGCGAGGGGGGACGTCATGGGGGAATCTCTCCAGATTGCTGTCAGTGGACACGGGTCTTCTCGGCGACAGCTCCCCCGACACGCGTCCGGGCGCCGTGGAAGGCGCACACCCGCGTCCTCAGGACCGGGCCCCGTGGGGGCCGCGCGTCCTGGCCGTCACCCCCCAGAGCGCGGGCGCACTACCACTCGCATCACCTGGGGTCTTGACTGGTACCACAGGACGCTAACACTGGCTGCGACGAAACTTGACCGGATCTTTATAAATCCCGCCCATATACCCCATTTGTGTCAAGCCGGATCCACGGCTCGCCGGATGTCGATCTCGCTGCTCCTCGTCCGTCACAGTGGTGACAGGCCGCACGGGGCGGCCGCGACGGAGGATCTTCCATGACCAGATACGCCATCTACTTCCACCAGCAGTGGGTCGGGGACCACGACGAGGAGTGGTTCCGGAGCCGGGTCGAGCCGTCCACGGCCGTGGTCCGCGAGATGGAGGAGGCGGGCGTCCTCGTCTTCGCCGGCGGACTCGTCGAGGACATGGACCAGGCGTTCAGCGCCGACGGGACCGGCGCGACGATGGTCGTCACCGACGGGCCCTACACCGAGACGACCGAGCAGCTCGGGGGGATCACGATCATCGAGGTCCCCGACCTCGACACCGCGAAGATGTGGGCGGCCCGGGTCGCCGAGGGGTGCGGGTGGCCGCAGGAGGTCCGGGTCGTCAAGTAGCCCGGGTCTCGATAGGTCTCGATACGCCTCGCTCGTTCCTCGCTCGCCTACTCGACCACCGGAGAAGAGCTGCCTACTCGACCACCGAGGAGGACACCCACTCGGTGAAGCTGCGCGGCTCGCCGAGCCAGTCGCGGCGGGTGTTGCTGCCGTCGGGGCGCGTGCCGGCGACCTTCACTGCGACGCGGACCTCGTCCGGCGAGCCGAGGGCCGCGCGGGAGATCCGCATCCGCACGTGCTCGGCGTCGTAGTCGATCCGCATCGCGTACGACCCCTCGACGGGCTCCCCCCAGGAACCGTTCCCGAAGCCGTCGGTGGTCAGCAGCTGGTAGTCGGTCCCGACGAAGTAGCCGCCCACGAAGACGTGCTCGGGCCCCGGGTCGGTCGGGTCGGTGTCGAGGTAGACCGCACCGGACGAGCCGGACCGGAAGGATTCCCGCAGGTCGGTGTGGGTCGTCGTGACGACGATGTTGCGGGCCTTGTGCTCGACCTGGACCGAACGGAGGTCGGCGCCGTGGGCGAGGTCCTTCGGGTCCGTGACGCCGATGCTGTCGGCGCTGGCCGGGGCGAGCTGGGTCAGCGCGAGGGTGGCCGCCACCGCCAGGGTGGTGGAGCCGAGGATGGTGGTGCGCATGGCGCTGTTCCGTTCTTCCACGAGCGCCCCGCGGGCCGGGGTGCACAGTGAGGACGCGGCCGCGCCGCCGGAGGTTGCCTCCTATCGTCATCCGCGCCTGACATGATCCGGCGCGTGCCCGCCGAATCGTCGTACCGCCACATCGTCGCCGCCTGGCTGGTCCACGCCTACACGGCCTCGGGCGTCGTCCTGGCCTTCCTGATGTTCGTCGCCGTGATGGAGGGCGACACCGTCCGCGCGCTCTGGCTGTTCCTCGTCGCCATGGTCGTCGACGGCACCGACGGGATGCTCGCGCGGTGGGTGCAGGTCAAGCGCCACGTCCCGTGGTTCGACGGCGCCCTCCTGGACAACATCGTCGACTACATCACCTACGCCTTCATGCCGGTGCTGCTGCTGTGGAGCACCGGCCACCTCGGCGACGGAACCTCGGCGACCGTGCTGGCGGTGGTGCCGCTGCTCGCCTCGGCCTACCAGTTCTGCCGGGTCGACGCGAAGACCGAGGACCACCTGTTCCTCGGCTTCCCCAGCTACTGGAACATCGCTGCGTTCTACGTCGTGGTCCTCGACCTGCGGCCCGCCGCCGTCGCCGCGGTGGTGCTGGTGTGTGCGGTGCTCGTCTTCGTGCCCGTCGGCTACGTCTACCCCTCGCGCACCACGATGCTGCAGAGGACGACGCTCGCCCTCACCTGCCTGTGGCTGGTGAGCTACGGAGTGCTCCTCGTGCAGCTCCCCGATCCCAGTCCCGTGTGGCTGGCGATCTCGGTGGCCTACGTCGTCTACTACGTCGGGCTCAGCCTCCACCTCACGACCCGTCGCAGCCGCGCGGTCCCCGCCGCCACCTGACTACCTGCCGACGGAGAGGCGTACGTCGACCACGTCGCCGAGCCCGACACCCTCGGCGCGGCGTACGGCGTCCTTCACGGGCAGGAACCACGTCTCCTCCCGCGGGAACATCGACGTGGTGAACCCGGTGTCCCCGATGCGGGCGCGCACGGGCACCACGCCCCAGTAGACGACCTCGGCCTTGACCTCGTCGACGAGGTCGGCCGCGTCGAGCGGAAGGCGTACGAAGTGGAAGGGCGCGGGTCCGCGCCACTCGACGACCTCGCCGCTGAACTCGATCTCCATGCCTCACCCCACCCTGCGTTCATCCAACCAAATGCAGAACGCGGGCGGGAGTCCGAGAACTCCCGCCCGCCGGTCCACCGCGCCCCTGTTGCGCGGTGCCCCACCCCCGGAGAGGGTCTGTGGTCAGCCCCGGTGGATCACCCGAGGGCTGCGACGGCGGCCACGACGTCGACCAGGCCGTAGCCCTTGTCGTACGACGTGGTGCCGAGCGGGCCGGCCTCGTAGGCCGCGCCGTCGGCGTACTTGTGCGCCGAGACCTTCAGCGCCTGCTCGATCTCGGCCGGCGTCGCGGACGGGTCGGCCTGGAAGAGCTGGGCGACGATGCCCGCGATGTGCGGGGCTGCCATCGAGGTGCCGCTGATGGTGTTGAACGTGCCGAGGTCGAGCACGCCCGGACCGTTGCGGAAGCCCAGCCCGGTCGAGCAGATGGCGAGGTAGAGCCGGCACGAGGACGTGATGTTCTCGCCGGGCGCCGAGATGTCCGGCCAGGTGGAGGCGTCCGACGACAGGCCGCGCGAGCTGTACTCCGAGACGACGCCGTCACGGGTGCCGGTGTCCACGTCGTTGTAGGAGGCGACCGAGAGGATGCCGCCGGTCGGGTCCTGGCCGGGCGGGTTGGTCAGGCTCGTCGAGCCGTCGCCACCGTCGTTGCCCGCGGCCCAGACCGTCACGACGCCCTCGGCGGCCAGCGCGCGCTGGAGCTTCACGGTCGCGGACTCCGGGTCGAACTCGCCGCCGCCGGTGGGGCCGTACGAGTTGTTGGTGACCTTGATCGGCGGGCAGGTGGAGGCAGGCACGCCGGCGCCGCACGGGGCCTCGTGGTTCTCCAGGACCCAGTTGAGGGCCGAGTCGGCGCCGAGGATGACGATGCCGGCGCCGGTCGAGACGGACACCAGCTTGGCGCCGGGCGCGGCGCCCTGGAGCTTGCCGCCGTCGGTCAGCGTGGTGGGCCGGCCGGCGACGATCCCGCTGACGTGGGTGCCGTGGCCGCCGACGGAGAGGGTGTCGGTGTCGATGATGTTGGGGAGCCGCTGGACCGAGCAGGTCTCGGTCAGGGGCTCGCACAGGGCCTTGAGGTTGGCGACGACGGCGCTCGAGCCGTCGGCCTCCTCGAAGTAGGGGTGGGTCGGGTCGACCCCGGAGTCGATGACCGCGACGCTGACGCCCTTGCCGGTCAACGCGGAGCCATCGGCGCCGGTCAGCGTGGCGGCCGCCTCGGCGCCGCGGGTGGCGGTGTTGGAGGTCTCCTGGAAGAACTCGATCGGCTGCGCGCCGCCCTCGACGTACGTCACGCCGGGTGCGCTCCGCACGGCCTGGACCTGGCTCTTCGTGGCGTTGGCGATGACGACGCCGATCGACTCGAACTCGCCCTTCTTCGCCATCCCGGAGGACGCGACTGCGTCGCGTGCCGCGGCGAGCGAGGTGCCGTGGACCATCACGGTGGTCCGGCCGGACAGGGTCGCCAGCTGGCGGGCGAGGAAGTCGGAGACGTTGGCCTTCGCGGTCGCGCCGGCGGGGTCGGCAGCAGAGGCGGTGCCGGCGACGGCGAAGGTCGCCGAGGCTGCGAGGACGCTCGCCGCACAGGCGAGGAGGGGCTTGGGACGCACGGGGTCCTCCCGAGGGTTGGAGTGTGGTTGCTCCGTCAACGAGGCACCGTGGCCCAGGTCACGGCGTACGGACGCACGGGTTTGGCGGACCGACGACAATGGGCCCATGACCGAGCTCCCCCGCAAGGCCGCCGCGCGCACCGCCCGGCTCGCAGCCCTCCCACTGGGCTACGCCGGACGACAGGCGATGGGCTTCGGCAAGCGGCTGGGCGGCAGGTCCGCGGAGTCGGTGCTCACCGAGGTGCAGCAGCGCACGGCCGAGCAGCTCTTCCGGACACTGGGCGAGCTCAAGGGCGGGGCGATGAAGTTCGGCCAGGCGCTGAGCGTCCTCGAGGCCGCGCTGCCGGAGGACGTCGCCGCCCCCTACCGCGAGCACCTCACCGCGCTGCAGGACTCCGCGCCGCCGATGCCGACGGCGACCGTGCGCCAGCAGCTCGCCACCCACCTCGGCGCCGACTGGGCCGAGCGCCTGGTGTGGCTCGACGGCGCACCCACGGCCGCCGCCTCGATCGGCCAGGTCCACCGCGGCCGGTGGCTCGACCACACCACGGGCGAGGAGCGCGAGGTCGCGGTCAAGGTGCAGTACCCCGGCGCCGGCGAGGCGTTGATGAGCGACCTGCGCCAGATCTCCCGGCTGGCGCGCGGCGTCGCCCCCGTCTTCCCCGGGCTCGACATCAAGCCGCTCGTGGCCGAGCTCCAGGCCCGCGCCGCCGACGAGCTCGACTACCACCTCGAGGCGGAGGCGCAGTCGGCGTACGCCGAGGCGTTCGAGGGGCACCCGGACATCTCGGTGCCGCCCGTGGTCGCCGTCGGTGGCGAGGTGCTCGTCACCGAGTGGATGGACTCCGCCCACTCCCTCGCCCACGTGATCCGCGAGGGGACCCAGGAGGAGCGCGACCACTACGGCGAGCTCTTCGTGCGGTTCCTCTTCGAGGGCCCCCGGCTCACCGGGATGCTGCACGCGGACCCGCACCCCGGCAACTTCCGCATCCTGCCCGGGCCCGACGGTGGGCTCGGCCGGCTCGGCGTGCTCGACTTCGGCGCCGTGGCCCGCCTCGAGGACGGCGGCATGCCACCGGCCACGGGCCGCCTGATGCGGATCGCGCTCGACGCCGACGAGGAGTCGCTGGTGGCCGGGCTGCGCGCCGAGGGCTTCATCAAGGAGCGGATCGAGGTCGACGCGCGCCAGGTGATGGACTACCTCGCCCCCTTCGTCGAGCCCGCCGCGCAGGAGCGCTTCACCTTCACGAGGGAGTGGATGCGGGAGCAGTTCGAGCGCGTCAACGACCCCCGGTCTGAGGAGTTCACGCTCGCGATGAAGCTCAACCTCCCCACGTCCTACCTCCTCATCCACCGGACCTGGATCGGCGCCATCGGCCTGCTCAGCCAGCTGGGTGCCACCGCGCCGTTCCGCGAGATCCTCGAGGAGTCGCTGCCGGGGTTCGCCGAGGCCTGAGCCCGCGCAGTCCGTCCCCCGCACCGCGGGAGTAGCACGATGGCGCGCATGGACCCAGCCACCCCGGCCGAGCAGGCCCTCGCCCGCTGGCACGCCGTCGTCGAGAGCCGCGACCCGGCCGGCCTGCCCGGCCTGATCGCCGAGGACGCGGTCTTCCGCAGCCCGGCGGTCCACACCCCGCAGGTCGGGCGCGACACCGTCGTCGGCTACCTCACCGCCGCCTTCACCGTCCTCGGCCCGGCGCTGGCCTACGAGCGCGAGTGGCTGGGCGAGGACTCGGCCGTGCTGCAGTTCCGCACCGAGGTCGGCGGCCTCGACGTCTCCGGCATCGACATGATCACGTGGGACGCCGACGGGCAGATCGTCGACTTCACCGTGATGGTGCGTCCCGCCAAGGCGCTCCAGGCCGTGATCGAGCACATGGGCGCCGAGCTCCTGCGGATGCTCGAGGCCGCGGGTCACTAGACCCAGAATCCGCGCCCGCCGCCCCAGTCGCCGAAGTGCTCGCGGTAGGACGACGCCGGACCGCGCGAGCCGAGGTAGGACCCGACGACCGCGGCGCCGAGGTCGTCGAGCTCGGGACTGACCATGCGGCCGTCGACCCGACGCGCCATCGAGTCGATGAAGCGCGCCAGCCCGGGGTCCTCGCCGAGCCGGAAGAACGTCGTCTGAGCCCCCAGCCGGGCCGCGGCGTCGAGCTCGCGGACGGAGTGGGCGATCGTCAGCGG
>SXGQ01370650.1_pt1 | contig 11305 bp, 3 predicted proteins | sample 3178371 | NCBI WGS metagenome assembly SXGQ01 (sample SAMN11356859, study PRJNA531348) | freshwater metagenome | isolation source: freshwater sample F1-20 | place: China: Fuxian Lake, Yuxi | collected 2017-12-25 | reverse complement strand
GCGGCGCCCCCAAAGCCGCCCCCGCCCTCTCCGCCGCTTCCACCGCCGCCGCCGCTTCCACCGCCGACGGAGAAGGGAGTGGCCGACGCGCTGCCGCTGCCGCCCGCGCTGCCGCTGCCGCCCGCGCCGTCGCCGCGCCAGCCTCCGCCATCACGCGCCGTGCTTCCATGCGTAGACGAGGAGTTGGCGGAACGCTCGCAGGGCTAGAGGGTTGCGCGCTTCGAGTCCTTGCACTGGCGCTTGTAACATTGGCCGATCGCAGGGCTGCGCTGCGACGCGTAGAGGTGAGATGTACAGGTAGATTGGGTAGTTCCCGACTCCTGTTAAATACTGAACTTGGAATATCAATTGTAGAGCGCGTAAGCCTTAAGCTCTGCAATTTTTCCGGTGTTAACCCTGTATAATACGAAGGGTATTGTCCAACGCGCCTGTTATACGGATACGGGTATTCATAGGGCCTCTTATAGTAATCCCGTGCCCGAAGCCTGGGTGTAGCTGTGCGAGGCGTAGCTGTCCAAGGGCTGGGTGTAGCTGTCCGAGGTCTAGGCCTAGCTGTCCGAGGTCTAGCTGTCCGAGGCCTAGCTGTCCGAGGTCTAGCTGTCCGAGGTCTAGCTGTCCGAGGTCTAGCTGTCCGAGGCCTATGCTGTTGGCGATGAAAACGGCGTGTGCGTTCCCGTGGAGGCCCAGGAGGTCCTCCAGGCGGAAAATCAGATCCACTCTTTCTTCTTGGGGGTGGAGGTCCAGGCGGCCCAAGCGGCCCACGAGGCCCGCGAGGTCCACGATGCCCAGAACTCCGCGAGGAAGTTTTTCTCATCTTTACACTTACAGATCTGCTATAGCCCCTTTTAGGAGGACCACTATGTAAACGCTTCTGTGTAATATGTGAAGAAACGCGCGCGGATGTCCTTGAAGAACCCTGGACTTTAGCATATTGCCTTGTCAGTATACCAAGCGGCAAATTCTTATGTATAAACTTCACCATTTTTGAATCATCCTTCATCCGAGATAAAGCCACTTCCATCTTTTTCGTCGCCCTCCGCGCTCGTTCTAGTAGCCGTTGTATAACGCCCACGTGTTCGCTCGTATGCGAGTGAGATCCTTCGTGTTTATACTTAGAATACATGTTCAAGAATAGTGTCAGTTCTTTTGCGAACGTATCCTCTTTTAGTTGCTTAAGAATATCAAACAGCGCTCCTACGCTTTCTGTTACTACTCGGTTATTATCCCCCTTTCTCAACTTCTTAACCAATGCTAAAACAAAAAAGATAAGATCATAGCACGTGTATCCTATGGATGGGACATCCATTGTTTTTAGTTCCGCCGTGAATAGTTCTCTATTATCCGAAAGAAGTAAGAACTTTTTCTCTACCGCACTTAACGTGGAAAGAAAGTGGATCACGGGATCTTCCTTTTTCCGCGAAGATGTTCCACCCCCCTCCAATACTGCAGCATATCCTATCGGATCCCCAAAAGATAGAAGTGTTCCTTGATTAAATCGGTAGATAAGATCCGCGGGTTGCGTGCTACCATTCGGGCGCACTCTATGGATTTCAAATGTATGCGAGCCAGCATGCTCTCTGTGCGCAATCCATATTTTATATTTATAACTATAAAATACCATATACGGATTCTCACGCAATATTTGAACAATCCTATCCTCTACCCCACTATCCCCTTCAATATATAGTTGAGGAAAATCGTTATAGTATAGGGTTGCGTATGTTTCATGGAACATATTCACATCAATCCCCCCCTTTCTTCCGCTATCATGAAGAAACCGTATGAACTGTATACAATTTATAGGGTGAAAATACACACTTGTTGTCTCAAAATGTAGTTCAATATATCTGTTCATACATGTAATGTCCTCATTAATAGCATCTGTAAACGGTGTGCTTGATTTTATACCATCCGCAGTAACCCGAGAAAAATCACGAACATCTGCGCGTGTACATGCGCCACCCTCCTGAACACCACCGAGAGCAGCGGCGATTCCTGCATAAATATCCGCATTTGCGGGATTAGGTAAAATGATTTGTATTCTTCCGTTGGCCAGCTCATACACGCATGGGATTCCCAATAAAATCGCATAGCCTATTGCGACTCTATCATAACTCCAAAATACACATGGCCTTTCCCTACCTCCATACGCAACTCTAGCACCACGTGAGGTTATGTAACGAATCTGCCGAATACAGCTTAATACTTGTAACTGATCGCCAAACCGCTTTTTAATAAGATGCGCCGTTAATTGCGCAAGAACTGCGGCAGTTGAAAACGCACCAGGTAGTGCAGAACCTTTGGTAAAATCCGCACAATAATTGATTAACGCCGCCAAGCCATACGGAGCTGTGCTTTTTATTAACGCTTCAAACGCTGCTTGCGCCTGTGGCTTTGAATTCGGATACACCCTGTTCTTCGCATTATACCGTTCAGCAATAACACCTCCATAGTCAATCCCTACTAGATCTATGGTTCCACTCACACGAATAGGCCCTAATCTTGAATCAATAGGGTATTCAGGATAAGAATATATTCTTGCCTCGTCTCCCTCTTCGCGCACGGTTGCAGGGCCAAAATCGCGAAGAAACGATTGTCCAGGATCCGCAATATTTTCCTTATTGTAGCAGACCGCGAAATAATCCACAAACTCCAAGGTCGTTCTCGCCTTATTTAAATTATGTTCTGTATCAATGACGATAGGTATTCTTACACGCGGATCCCCTACAACGCCCGCCACACGATATGCGGCGAGTGCGTCGCGAACTGCTGTGTAAAACGCAGGCTTATTGGCGGAGTCATAGCCTATACCCTCGATTTCTATAGGAGTCACTACTCTCTTACTGAGTTCTAACGCGATGTCTTCAATCGTTGCGGATGGTATTATAGGATTACACCCATTAAATATAAGAGCATCTTCTGGATTTATAGTGCTGCCTTTATTTCTATGGGCCATTATGTAGTTTTTGAAACCTGTCCAATAATACCACGTATCATCATTGCGCTTTTGATTTGGCCTGTCTTTCCCCAAATATGTTTTGAAGTCGTGAATACAATCAATAGTTGATATATAATATATTGGATTTACACTAAATTTTGCTAATGTAAGCCGTCCTGCGCCTTCGGCCATCCCCACACTACTTACCCCCTTGATTTTCTATAATCCGCGCCCAGGCCGCGTGTATCGTAGGATTATACGGAGAATACCGCCAAGCCAACGTAGCCGCATGAGCCTTATACGTCTCAAGCCGCTCTGAATGCCGCGTCCGTGCGGCCTCCACGAGTTCCGCACCCCCCGCGATATCTGCATCTTTATAGCCATAGCCGAACTCCAGCCACGAAGGGGAGTTGTGAAGGACCGGAAACCCACATGTGAGGAGCTCCAAAGTCATATAGTTGAATTCGTTGTTGTAGTTGTGCAGGACGAACGTCGCCGTGGGCCATTCCTTTAGAGTGCTTACAATGTCACGCCTACCAATCATTTCCACCCGCGAATCTGTGAAGAGCGTTAGATAGGGCATTATGTTCATGGTAAAATGCGGCACGGCCATTAGGCGATCCCCATTTACTACAACGACCTTGCCTTTCCAGGCTGTGCCTTTCAACCTATACCACTTCTCCAGAATCATGAGCGGCACTAAGGCGGCCTTCTGAAAACTAATATTCGGCTCCATGACAACGAACACCTCTTCTTCAGGATTCGCCGCGGGGCGCCATGCCAAATGCTCGGTGCCGCCGCGGGTAAGAATAGATGAATCCCATACGTAGGGCGCAATCAAGCCCTCTAGAGGACCTTCAACCGGCACGTGATTCAGATAAGAAGCATATTCCAAGTGCTGGCCGTAGTGGGGTGACACGAGGATCGCATCGTTTCTTCCAACAACGTGATGCGAAAAATGGTGCTGCGAAATGAAAATGGGTGTTTCCACATCTATGTTGAGAATATTACCGAGATAAACTTTGAAGAGACGTCCACCAATCATTTTGACGAACTGCCGGACGAGAGGATCCAGACTCATACCGATTTCAATCATGGCCGCCACATTCGCCATGGGCTGCTTCAGCATATCCTCCGTGACAATCGTGCGGCATTTTCGGAGGGCCGCTGGAATGTTTTTCAGATTCTTCGGTTTATCGTGGACCAGAAGAATCGGCGCGTAACCCATGGACTCAAACATGCGGTAGAAGACCACGACGTTCTGGAAGAGTCCATTCGCGTGAATGTTTTCGTCTGTAATAGTGGCCGTGCTCAAAATAACGATTTTACGATCCATGACACCCTTTAAAGAAGTGAGAGGACCCGTCCACGGCTTCAAAGCCGAACACGGATCTCCAAATGTATCTGTGCGCCCAGGTGCCTGCATCTCTGAATATGTTTGACCCTTCTTTTAAGGCCTCTGCCGCGCGACGAACTCACGGGATGGGATTGCCCCCGTTTAAATACACCAATAGATTGGCCATTCGCTCCAATGCGGCTTGGACAGTTGCGGGCCCTGTTCCGACCCAGTTAGATGTGGTGACGGGTGTATATGATTCTGCGGGTCCAGTGGGGCCAGTAGGGCCCGCCGCCGCACCTGTACCCCCTGCTACAACAGTCTGTCCAGCAATGGTAAGATTCCCTGCGCTTGAAATATCCATAGGATCAACAACAGAAATAGGCGTCGTATTATATGCACTAATCGTATTCACTGCTATACGCTTTTCATCGTATACAACCATTTCTTGAATCTGACCAATCTGTGCACTCAATGTATCAAAGGGTGTAAGGCCAGTGGCCGTAGTAACGGTATTTTGTAGTTCTGTTATGTTCAATACGAAGGTGTTCGCAGCACCCGTCGTAGCCATCCTATTTCTTCCGCGGCGTTTCCATACGATGAAATCAAGCGCAGAGTTAGATAGCCCAGATGGCGGCACCAGCAGTCATTGTCAACGGAGACACTTCATTAGTCCTCATAGATACCACTGACCTTACACTAAATGAGTCCGCGGTCGTCCTTCTTTCAAGCATTAACTATCCCGGTCGCACTGTTACGATTCGCGATAGTTTGGGCTACCTCTCAACGCCCCAAAAAATAGTTGTCAGCACCCAAATCGGTGTTCTATTCGCGGATGGAACATCCAGCATTGTAATGACACAGCCGTTTTCGTATCTCACCGTGACAAGTCGTGATGCGACCTCCTGGAACCTAAAAAACTCCTTTGCGTTTCCGCAGAATCAGACGATTGCGAATGCGGCGGCGTTGTCTGTGAGTTCGCTCATTACATCCAACGTATACGCGGGGGGATTTGTCAGCACCCCCTATTTGAATCTGCAGACGCTTGTGGCGACATCTTCCCTTGCGGTCTATGGCCCCACTTTTTTCAGCACATTACTCGTGGGCCCTCCTACGACGACGCTTATGAGAGATCCAGGATTTTCTGTATATGTTCAGGGTGCGTGGAAAAACCTTGGCGTCATAGACGTGGAGGGCACTGTGAATACGACGGGCAATATAAGCACAGGAAGCAACTTGTTTGTTCTTGGAAACATTTCTTCTCTTGGAAACTTTGGCGCGCGTGGAGATATTATGACACTGGGCAACTTTTTCGCTCCCAACGGCTCCGTTATCACGAATAATCTGGATGTGCGCGGTATAGCAAATATCGGCGGCCCTATGACGGTTACGAACTCCCTTTTAATCGGCTCAAATCTTTTTGTTCAGAACGCCATAAGCAGTGTGAACTTCGTCACAAGTTCTCTACAAGTGACCAGTTCCATCAATATGCGGGAGAAATTCATTAGTTATCGCACGAATGATCTCCTCTTTTCTGATCCGATTACACTGCCTGGAATCAGCACGCAGAATATAACGGCATCCAATGCGCTCACGACGAGCAATCTTACCGTATTTACGAGCATTCAAGGGACCGGGCTAAGTTCCATGCTACTTAGCTCCACTGCGATTACGAATCCTGCTGGGTCGCTTACTATTTCTAGTATTGCGGGAAATACGGCAACCATTTCAAATATCGTGAGTACGGTGCAGTTTCAAACATCTTCTATGATGGCCTCAAGTATTTCCATAAATGGGAATTTACACGCGGCGGGCAGTGGCTACATGAACATCAATGCCGTCGTTACGAGCACACTCAGCACGGGCCTTCTCTACGCAGACAGCGTGCGCGCAACGAACTTCGCGACAACGGCCCTCGGCATTGATCAGCTTACTATTACCAGTCAATTCAACGCCGACAATATATCTAGTTTTACTGTACGGAATGTGAACATAGACAATACAGGCGGTTCTATTTCCACAGGCACGCTATATGTGAATAATCTGATTGCGACAAGCACAGTTACAAACTATACGGGGCAATACGTCACTACCAGTGGAAATATCCGGTTCGTTGCGTCCAACGTCTCAATGGACAACCTCACCGTGAGTTCTATGACGGCAAGCACGATTTCGGCGAGCACAATAACCGCAACGCGACTGACAATGGGCGCTCCTCCATCAGCAAATAATGGCCCCTTTTTCTCGCTTTTAACAAGCACAACTGTGGCGGTTACAGGTGGGCCAGGCGATTATTTAACGCCCTTTCTTGTGAGCAATGTGAAGCCTCCTGCCATTCTTCCTGGCGAGCCTTATACAGTAGACGCATCCTTTGCGCTGAACTTTAATGGCCCGGCCCTACCTGGATATTTCGCCACAGTTCTAGGATTTACATTGTCCCCCAACGGAGAACCCCTTTCGCAAATAACGCTTCGCACGATTGACGACACGAGCACTATACGTGATTTTGCGGGCAGTCTTGGCGATCAATCGTATAGCACACCCCCTAATACGGGAGGCATCCCCATCCCCTTTGGATCTTTACCGAGTTCCTTTATTCGCGTATCAGGCACAATGTATGGTAACTCCGCCTTTACGCTTCAGTTTCAATCCCGCTTCAACGACAACTATGTGGGCATTGACTCCAATAATGTGATTACGATCAACAATGGGGCTCTCCGCTGGCCCTATTACCTGAATGGAACAACGATCCAAAACACCTTCAATGATATGTCTTTGAGAAGTCTATATTATTATGGATCGCTGAATTTTGCATCGGACCCCGCTCTAAAGGAGAATATTCGTGATGCGGATTTGTCCAAGTGCTATTCCGCAGTGGAGAGCCTTCCTCTGCGTCGGTTCAAATACATTGATCCCTATATGTCTACATTCAAACAGAAGGATACGAATCGCCTCGGATTCATTGCGACGGACCTGGAACAAATCTTCCCCAAATCTATCACATACACGCAGATATTGGATATTCCGGGATTTCAATCCACGTTTCGCATGATTGATACACAGCAGATTGAAATGGCGCATATTGGCGCCACAAAAGTTCTCATGAGTCGTGTATCCACACTTTATACGACCTTGAATGAGACGCGACAGGAGATTTCTACTTTGAAAAATCTCTTGAACCGATAGCGAGACCGATGAACAATCCGATCATAAACGAAAGCACTTCTGTAGTCCAGATTGATTCCTCTGGGCTACAGAATGGCCAAACACAGGTCGTGTATCTATCAAGCACGACAATCCCGGGACAGCTCGTCACTGTTGTGGACGCGACGGGGTTTGTATCATCGCCTCAATCTATTCTGATTAGCACTGTTGGCGCAGTGGCTGTAGTGGGAAACCCCTCGCTACGCATTCAACAGCGGTATGGTTATATTACACTGGTATCGCGAAATACTGTAACTTGGGCCCCAGTAAACTGTAACTCATTCCCTACGCCGAGTTCAGTTATATATGGTGGTGCTGATACAACTCTTATTGGGGGCAGCACAATACATTCGTTTAATTTAATATCTAGTCAAACGACCGAGAGTAGATCCGCAGACATCTACAGCACTGCAGAAATCTATCAAACAGGGTTTATCAGTTCTCTAAATGTAAATAGTTTTCAACGCTATATATCCACGAGTGTAGGAAATACGATAGTAACAAATACAGGGAATTTAAAAGTGTATGGGTCTACGATTGGTATTGGCAGGTTTAATGTTCGCGGGGAAATATCAACGGGTGGAAACCTCAGTGTCTCGGGCAATATATCAAGTAAATTCGGCGTAATATATATCGGCGGTGATGTTCGTGTCTCAGGAAGTATTCGCGGACAGCGCGGTATTCAGACAACCGTGGAGGGTCTTAGTTCATTTTCTGGCGCCGCTTTCCTGCGATCAACAACGGTTCTTACAAATCTCTTTGTTAGAGGCTCAGTTTCTACAAACCGAATCAGCAGCTTATTTGCGTCTGCACAGAACTTTGCGGCGGCCAGCAGTATTGTTCTAGGTGATGCGAGTGCACAACGCGCAATCCAGAATCGCACGGGATTTCTGAATTTCCTCAATACGCCGGTGAGTGTGCCCTCTATAAGCACGGGAAACATAATAGCATCCAATGGAGTTGCCACATCCAATCTTACCCTACAGAGTTTCGGGCCTGCATCAACCCTCTCTTATCTGACCCTATCAAGCGCGCAAATAGAGAATACTGATGGAAGCTTACTGGTTTCATCCATTGCTGGAAGCAACATGAGCCTCTCAGCTGTATATAGCCCAGGCCTGGAAGTTGAACGTATATCACACACGAACTCTATCACGATGTTTGATTCCACGGCTACAAGAAGTAACACGATCGTTTATCCTCCAGGAACGAGCACCATTCTCGGCAGTATAACGATTCCCGTGTCGTGGCAGATTTCAAGCTTGAGCACCCAGGGAACCCTTTTCGGCGAGAGAAAATCGCTCAGCACGAACCTGGCCATTTCGGATTATATAGAGGCCAACACGCTAGGCACACGCGCAGCCTCATTTACCCGTTTTCTGGCGAGCAGTGTAACAGTATACAGCTCTGTTCATCTCAGCACGGGGGCGACAATGTGCTTAAAAAATGCGGTATTCATGAACATGGGCGGCACAATGTTCGGCTCAGTCACAGAAATAGCAGCCAATATTGAGGCCAGCACGATTAAGACAGATCTTATTTCATCGCCCACGTATATATATTTTTTGGGAGCGAGCACGGCGAATCTGAGTAGTGGGGTAGTGAGTAGTTTAGCAGGACATGATTTCACCACGAGCAGTCTTTTCATGGTAAATGGCGCATTTGGTCAGCCAATGCTCTATAGCACGATTAATCAGAGCACACCGTGGCTCTTTACTTCTACATTCGGCATGAGTAACCCCCCTTTTACGGATTCTGTTGGCCTTGGAACGTATTTTAATCACGTGAGTTTTACTGCGGCGGCGGATCAGGCTGCGTATTATTCGGTGATAAACCCGCTCACGCAGACTCCCAGCTATCTCAGCACCCCCTATGTAAACACGCTTGCGGGCACTGGGACGGCAGGCTATACAGGGGATGGAGGGAGGGCAACGGCTGCGCGCATTGGTCGCGTGATTAGTCAGCCTGCTTCTGATAGCTTTCAGAATCTCTTTTTCGGCGACAATACCCAGGGATGGACACTCAGAAAAGTCACCTCCACGGGCACTATAACAACTGTCGCGGGAAACTATCAGTTCTTCTACGGAGATGGGCGCGCTCCTACATTCGCCGCCCTGGGTCCAAAACTCTCTGTGAGCGTTCCCTGGCCTGGAACAGTCCTTGTTACAGATGTAAGTAACTCTCGTATTCGTCTGATAGATACTATCCCTATTATACGGACCATTGCGGGAACGGGGGCCGTGGGAAACTCTGGAGATGGAGGCCTCGCCGCCCTCGCCACATTTCGTAATCCAGGGATGACGGCTACTGACTCCATATCTACAATATATGTGGCCGATACAAGTAATAATGTGATTCGCACGATAACAGGCTCTACGATATCTCGTTATGCAGGAACAGGTGTCTCAGGTGCTACAGGGGATGGAGGGCTTGCTCTGAGTGCAAAAATGGCTGGACCTCAAGGAGTTGCGCTAGATTCTGCGGATTTCCTCTATATAACCGACACAAGTAACTGTGTTGTGCGTTATGTGAGCCCTATTAGCGGAACCATTGATAAACTTGCTGGGACATATGTGGCCGGCTTCTCAGGGGATGGGGCCGCCGCCTCCACCGCAACACTCGCATACCCTACCGGTATAACAATAGATTCTGATAATAACTTTTACATATGTGATACGGGGAATTCACGTATAAGACGCATTGATGCTGTTACGCGATTTATATCAACTATTGCGGGGACTGGTGCGCAGTCCTTTTCAGGAAATGGGGTGCCAGGATGGTCTGCGGCCATGTCAAGTCCTAGAGGAGTTACAACGGATGCGAGCGGAAATCTGTATATTGCGGATACGAATAATAACTGTGTGCGTTTCCTGAATGTGCGAACGGGAATCATACAGACAGTCGTGGGTCAGCCGCCATTCGGGGGTTACAATGGTGATAACACAATCGCCCTGGCGTCTCGTCTCAGCACTCCTACCCAGGTTGCATATGACCGAACGACGAAATATCTCTACATTGCGGATGATGGAAATCGGCGTATCCGTTCTTTCAATACGCTTGCGGGTGTATTATATGACTACGCGGGCAATGGAAGCCCCTTCTCCTATGGAGATAGTATACCCGCCTCCAATGCTGTATTTGGCTCTATATCAGGCATCGCAGCCGATCTTCAAAACAATATATACGTGGTTGATGGGGCGGGCAATATTATCCGAAAAATAGATGCGGTCACAGGGAACATATCTACTGTAATAGGCACGGGGGGCGCATCATTTTCTGGAAATGGTTCTCTCGGCCCCCTATCTGCAGTGAGCAGTCCTACGACGATTTTCGTGGACAGGAGCAATAATGTCCTTTTCTGCGACACGAATAATCACCGGATTAGAAAATATATCTCAACCACGAGAACGGTTTCAACGATTGCGGGAACAGGTGTAGCGAGTTATAATGGCGATAGCCGGCTTGCTACGACGGCCACGCTGAACTATCCCCGAGCCATCACGCTGGACGCTTCTGGTAATATCTTTGTAGGGGATTCGTCTAACTTTCGTATTCGGCGTATAGATGCTTTGACAGGTATTATAACGACATATGCGGGCACGGGCACTTCAGGAATAATAGCAGAGGGTGATCTTGCAATTAGCACCACGATTGGTTTTGTAACGGCCATCACCGCCGACAGCACGAATACTCTATATCTTGCTGATACCACTACAAGCGCTATTTGGAAAATACGGCAGAGCGACAGCACCTTTCAGCCGTTCAGCGGGATTAGTAGCCCAGCGTATTTGGGCGACGCTGGGCCAATAAGTTATGCTTATTTCAAT
>SXGQ01047988.1_pt1 | contig 11305 bp, 8 predicted proteins | sample 3178371 | NCBI WGS metagenome assembly SXGQ01 (sample SAMN11356859, study PRJNA531348) | freshwater metagenome | isolation source: freshwater sample F1-20 | place: China: Fuxian Lake, Yuxi | collected 2017-12-25 | reverse complement strand
TCTGTTACTATGTCTGGTCCGCCTTCTACGCTCATAATCCAAACCTTCCTTTTGTTGCGTCATAGTTTTGACGGACTTCCGTTGCAGATAATTCTTTACTATAAAATTGAAACAAAGACATTCGGCCATTAAGATAATTGCTGCTACCATCAAAGAATAAACTTGCGTTGCCAAAGCCAGAATTTATTGCCAAATTTTTTCCACCTCCGCTGCCTGCTAACTGACCATTTCTATATATGTTCATTATTTGCGTTGAAGAATTTTTGGTAAAACACCAATAGTTCCATCGCTCAAATACATCTCTAAAATCACTTATTATTATACTGTAGCTGTCCACTGGACCATGTGGATATTGGTCTCTACCCGCGTCAAAAATTACACCCGCAGATGATCCGCCGTATGGATATATAAAAATACCAAAAATATTGCCACCATTTGGATTTGATCCACTGTTGGAAATGGATATCATCGTCGTGTTTAGCCTGTTTGGAATAAATGTCCAAAAACAACAAGAAACTTGTGTGCCCGCAACAATTATAGAAGATGTGACTATACCATGATCATTACTTCCGTCAAACACCAACGAACCGTTATTTGAGCCAGTGTATGTTGGTCCATTAAACAAGCTAGCGGTGTATCTATTCAAACTTAAATCATACATTGTAGTGCTTCCGCTGACAAAACTTTTTGGGTTTGCTATATCGCAACAAAATGTTAATCCATCTCTTACTATTGTTGGTCCGTTATTGTAACTCATAATCCAAATCTTCCTTTTGTTGCGTTATAATTTTGACGAACTTCTGATGCGGATAGTGCACGGTTATACATTCGTATGGTGGAAACATTACAGTTTGATGTCCAAGTATACTGCTGTCCTATTGGATTTCCTTGAGCGATTTTTAGCTCATTAGTCGTCTGCACACCCGCACTTGAAGGTGCCGTAAAACTTGAAATCCCCTTTGATACACCATTTATGTAAGAATTCATAGTATTACCGCTTCTTACTACACAAACATGAAACCATTGACCTTGTATTATGTCGGCATTTGATGAGGAAATGCTCATTGTTGGAGCCGCAACGAGGCCAGATGTACCGTTCCATATCTCATAAAGTAAAGAAGAACTCAAATAATAAAACATCGCGTGATAGCCTCTATATACAAATAACGCACTGAGTATTTCCGTTGAATCATAGTTTGATGGATTTCTATCATTTATTCTTGCGAATAATTCTGTAGTATGATTATTATACAAATAATTCTGGACGGTCAACGGGCCTGTTCCAGTAATCGCACCATACCCGCCATTTTCTGCTGTTGGCGGCATTGTTCTTGTAAAAGCGATTGAAAATGATGCTGGATCAAAAGAGTAATAAGTAGAATTATATAGAGTAAAATTATTTCTTAATCCGCTTAAATCGTTCCACGAGGTGCTGCCACTAACAAAACTTCTATTATTGCCCGCATCCAAATGCAATAACAATCCATCAGTTACTATTCTTGGTGAATAAAATGTGGCCATGTTTATAACCCAAACCTTCCTTTTGAGGCGTGATAGTTTTGAAGAACTTCTGCTGCGGATTGTGGTGTGTTATATACCAGACACGTAGCCAGATTTCCATTCATAGAAGTGGATACAAATCCCATAAAAGTAAAATTATTGTTTGTGTTTATTGTTCCGGTTACTGTGGCAGTCTTCACTAGTTCAGAGTTTAAATATATTCTCATATTGCTGCCGTTATATGTCATTGTTATATGATACCAAGTATTCGTTAAAAATGAATACACGAAATCATTGGCGGCGGTCCATCCATCTGTACCACCCACCGTCTTGACGAGACATCGAGCGGCGCCGGGTACAAATCCAAGTCTCCAACTATCTCCTCTATCTATAATCGCGACTTCAGCGGATGGTAAAGCGTTAAATTTAAACCACGACGAAATAGTTACAAAGTTAACCGTTGATTTTATACTGTTGGTGGCACCGGCAGCAAGTCTTACATTCGTTCCATTTAGAATAAAATTGCCACCATTAGCATTACTAAACGTCGTACCGGTTTCAATTCCCATACCATTTCCGTTACCACTCAAATCATTCCAACTTGTTCCACTACCCGGATAACTTCTATTATTAGCAGCATCAAGATACATCACCAGTCCATTTGTTACTATTTTTGGTCCGTTGTTATAGCTCATATGTTAGTTTCTACGCCTTAGTCTAACAGTAAACATTGTTCCGTTACCACCACCGTTTGAAGATACCGTTCTGTATGTTCTACTGTCTCTGACTTTATTCCAATCATATCTTGATATGCTTCCCCAACTTTGTCTAGTTTGCTGATAAGCAACATTATCCAGACCGTTCATATCAATCAACCCAACTTGTCTTGTGGAGTATCCTACGATCATATCTCCATAACTACTAGTTGTTGTATTGCTGCCGCCAAAATTAAATGTCCAAGAATTTGGCCCAGTATATGAAGCTCCATCAAGAGTTTGTTTCACGTTCTCAATTATCATGATATGATTTGTATCGTCACTGTTTCCATATATACCAACAGGATCAAGAACACGACCAGTATAGTTACCGGCAGGCAAATTGCCAATTGGCGCAGCAAGTACGTCTAATTTTTGGCCAGCGATATATACAAAACTATTGACCAAACTTCTTGTTATGTTTTGATTGTTTCCACCAGACCCGCTGAGTGACGCTGTCCAACGATAATCAATATTCAATCCTCCTTGTGGGGTATACAAGAAATATGCATTTGATAATGCTCTGCTGGCAGTAAAGTTGTATCTCATATGATTACTTCCGATAAATCCATTCGCAAAATATAATGAAGGCAAAGGCAATGGATGACCATATCTTGCTTTTGTGGCATTATAATTTGCTGTTATTTCTGCTTGGGTTAATAGTTTGTTATATACCTGCAAAGCACCTATTGAGCCAGTAAAGAACTCATTGGCAACATTCGTTTTAGCGATATAAATCGGACCATTGTTTGTGTTTAATGGAGCTTCATTCCCAGTTCCATTTTTCCAAGATCCACTTGCAAACTCGCCGTCCACATAAAATCTTGCAGTTGATCCTGTAGCCATCGTATATGTAAAAGCAACATGATGCCATACATCATCTTCATATCCACCTTCTGTTGAAAAACCATGAAACGCTGTGTTGGCTGAGTTTCTGTATGAAAAACAATATGCATTTATTGACGAAGTAATAGATCCTGTGCCGGTATATGCCAGTTCGTAGTTTATATTATCCGCGCCAGAACTGCTTACTTTTGTTATGATTGGTAACCATGAACTGCTGCCTACTGTACGATTCACCCAGCCCATTATTGATATATTACTACCAACCGTCAGGTCAGATAATGTGGCAGAAGATGATATATGCACATAACTACCTGAAGTAAAAAGTATATTACCGTTATTGCTTGTAAGGTATCTTGGATTATTGAATACTAATCCATTATTGCGATTGCCGCTCATATCATTCCAACTTGTACTGCCGCTAACATAGCTATTTGAACTGGCAACGTCCAATGCCAAAACAAGATTGCTGGTATTTATTTTAGGGCCGTATAATGTTGCCATATAAACAATTTATATATACATCATCCCAACTCAACTTGCAGTTTAGGTATATCCTTACGTTCTGCCTGAACAAAGTAATAACAATCTATGTTCTGGTTATATACGCTATCAATGTCCTGTATAGTAATAGCAGTGCAGTTTGCGTCTGCTACAATCAGTCTTTGATATCTGCTTATAGAAGTTAGTTGAACAGTTATGCTATCACTATCAACAAGATCGCACCAATAATCCGGTAGATATATTATGTTACTATTGCTTCTGCCACGTACAAATACGCTATGTTCTGGACCTTCAACCACACCATATTGTAGTTTATAAGTTGGCTTGCTTGGGTGGTCAATAAGGAATGACTTGGCGGTGGCGGTCATTGTACCTATTATATCAACAGAACCTGTAACACGCAATGAACCTGTTACTGTTGCATTACCAAAAATATCAAACAGTGCATTGGCGGTTGTTTTATTTACACCTATGCTGGTGCCAGACTGATACATTACACTGTTTTCCAGCCCAGTAGCAGCAGCATTTACTTTTGGAATATAATGCGCTGAAGCGCCTGCTACAGATGCTCCACTTGTGCCGCTTGAACCAGATAATCCAGTTGTTCCGCTTGTTCCACTAGTTCCACTTGTACCGCTGGTTCCACTGCTACCACCTGTTCCGCTGGTTCCACTAGTTCCACTTGTACCGCTGGTTCCACTGCTACCACTTAGTCCATTTGTACCAGTTGTTCCGCTTTGACCGCTAGATCCTTGTGTTCCGGTTGAACCAGATACACCACTGGTCCCGCTTGTGCCAGATGAACCTGAAGTACCGCTAGTACCTCTTGAACCACTGCTGCCTGCTGTTCCACTGGTTCCAGACGAACCACTGGTTCCACTTGTACCAGAAGATCCAGCTACACCTGAAGTGCCACCTGTACCAGAAGATCCAGCTGCACCTGATGTACCACTTGTTCCACTGGTTCCACTTGTACCACTTGTACCAGACGATCCAGCTGCACCTGATGTACCACTTGTACCAGAAGTACCAGAAGATCCAGCTACACCTGAAGTACCACCTGTACCAGACGATCCAGCTGCACCAGATGTGCCAGTAGTACCAGATACACCAGAAGAACCAGATACACCACTGCTACCAGATATACCAGATGAGCCACTTGTACCAGATGAACCAGAAGTTCCACTAGTTCCAGAAGAACCTGCTATACCAGATGTTCCATTTGTACCACTACTTCCGGATATACCACTCGTTCCAGATGTTCCAGATGATCCACTTATTCCACTGGTTCCCGACGATCCGTTGGTACCAGACGTACCACTTGTACCAGATGAACCTGAAGTACCACTGGTACCTCTTGAACCACTGCTGCCTGCTGTTCCACTGGTTCCAGACGAACCACTGGTTCCACTTGTACCAGATGACCCCGACACGCCAGAAGTACCGCCTGTACCCGAAGATCCTGCTGCTCCTGACGTACCATTTGTACCAGAAGATCCCGATGCGCCAGAAGACCCAGATGTACCACTAGACCCACTGCTACCAGATGTACCAGATGAACCACTTATTCCAGAGGTACCACTTGATCCAGAAGATCCCGACATACCAGATGAACCAGATATACCAGACGAGCCAGCAACACCGGAAGAACCAGAAACTCCAGAAGAACCAGATCCACCGCTGGTTCCACTGGTTCCCGATGTACCAGATGAACCACTTGTACCGGATGTACCAGACGAGCCAGATGATCCCGAAGATCCACTTGATCCAGATATACCAGATTCTCCGGAAGAACCGGATGACCCCGAAGTTCCAGATGTTCCATCTACACCACTTGTACCTGATGATCCACTAGTTCCACTTGATCCACTTGCTCCACTTGTTCCAGACGAACCATTTGCTCCGCTAGAACCAGACGAACCTGCACTACCTGTGCCTCCTCCTGCCAAAAGGTCTGTACCAACTCCAGAGGCAAGTTGGGTTATATCATAATATCCACCACGATTTGTGCCTCCACTTTCAAATATTCTCAGCTTATTTTGATAAACATCTATCGTAACACCTGTATTGAGAGATGTGTTTGTTGCTGGTATATTCAGCTTCAACTCTCCACCTTCATTTCCACTTGATTGAGTTGATTCTAGTATAGGAGACTTTAATGTAGTTCCATCAAAAGTAAGATTTGTTTCAGCAACGATTCCGCCAGAACCATCAGATGTTAATACTTGATCATTTGATCCTGCTACTGTTGGAGAAGTGCCACTGGTTCCACTTGAGCCACTTGTTCCACTTGATCCTGCTTGTCCGCTTGATCCAGATGTACCAGACTCTCCGCTTGTACCAGATGATCCACTGGTACCAGATGTACCAGATGTTCCAGATTCACCACTGGTTCCACTACTGCCGCTTGTTCCAGCTTCACCGCTAGTTCCACTTGACCCGCTGGTCCCGCTAGAACCTGTTATACCGCTAGAACCAGCTGTACCAGACTCGCCACTGGTTCCACTTGAACCGCTGCTACCAGATGTACCAGATTCTCCACTAGTTCCACTTGAACCAGACGTACCTGATTCTCCGCTGGTGCCACTTGATCCGCTAGTTCCACTTGAGCCGGTTATACCACTTGAGCCAGCTGTTCCAGATTCACCGCTTGTACCAGATGACCCGCTTGAACCAGACGTTCCAGATTCACCACTGGTTCCACTACTACCACTTGTGCCAGATTCTCCGCTGGTACCACTTGATCCACTGGTACCACTTGAACCTGTTATACCGCTAGATCCTGCTGTACCAGATTCTCCGCTTGTTCCGCTTGAACCGCTGCTACCAGATGTGCCAGACTCTCCGCTAGTTCCGCTACTACCACTTGTGCCAGATTCTCCGCTGGTACCACTTGATCCACTGGTACCACTTGAACCTGTTATACCGCTACTACCACTCGTACCAGACTCGCCACTTGTACCAGATGACCCACTGGTACCAGATGTGCCAGACTCTCCGCTAGTTCCGCTACTACCACTTGTACCAGCTTCACCACTTGTACCACTTGATCCGCTGGTGCCACTTGAACCTGTTATACCGCTAGATCCTGCTGTACCAGATTCTCCACTGGTTCCGCTTGATCCGCTGCTACCAGATGTTCCAGATTCACCGCTGGTTCCACTTGATCCGGACGTACCGGCTTCTCCACTGGTTCCGCTTGATCCGCTGGTACCGCTTGAGCCCGTTATTCCGCTGCTACCGCTGGTACCAGACTCGCCACTGGTTCCACTTGAACCACTTGTTCCGCTGCTACCGCTAGTACCACTTGTACCATTTTCACCAGAAGAACCACTAGATCCGTTTTCTCCACTTGTGCCACTGCTTCCACTTGTACCAGATGTACCACTCGTACCACTCGTACCAGAAGTGCCCATCCCACCGCCCATTACATATGAAGCGGTAAGTGCTTCCAATGCATATGATGCTGTATATGCCCAACTGGATGTGGCAGCAAATGCTCCACTTGGCAAACTGGCAGTTATTTCGCCATATAAATTCTTGGTCGTCCACCATCCAGAACTGCTGTCATATATAGGCACATAACCGTGTAGTTTATCGGTTAGTTTTAGTTCTATGGATTCTCTGCCTACAAGTCTGGACATTGGTTATATAATGTTAGTTGTTGGCGTTTTCTAATATAGAAAGCACTACTTGTAATGATCCAGATTCTGTTGATGTAATAACAAAACCGTCATATCTTTCCAACACAATTTTTCCAGCAATAGGGTTAAGTGATTCATTTACAGGCACGCTGGCATCTTTGACCAAATATATGGATTCGTCTTCATTAGATCCACTTTTTTGTATTTTTACGCTAGTGGTCTGCATGCTGCCTGTTACATTTGTTATTTGCGTGGATAATACAATAGATGCTACGTCAAGATTTTCTCTATATATAAGGTTGCTGCCACTGGCTAGTGTTGTGGCGATCAGGCGAAATTTGTTTAGTGGTAATGCGGGTGTAGCCATAGTTTATATAAATATAATGTTAAACAGACTCTAATGCCAAATTTAAGGGCACAACTCGTGCCGCAATAGCTTTATTGAATGTTCGTCCTTCAATTGTACCTGTTGCTTGTTTTATAACAAAGTCTGCACCAGCAAAAAAGTCACCAGATTCATCGCCAGATGTATGATATACTCGTCCACCAGCTTCTTCATATATACGAATATCAAAGTTAGTTTCGCCTATGCCGCCTTGATTTACAGGCAATCCAAGAAAGTTTACACCAGAGCCTGCATATGATAAATCGTGAGAAGTACTTGTTATAAGTGAACCAAACTCTTGCAGATATGTTGGTTCAACATCTATTGCTACACTTCTTATAACATCAACTGCAAGATCAAGCATCTGATTTATTTTACCCTTTGCTGGCGCGGCCATTGTTGTAAACAAGTTATCTGGATCATTATTGATATAATCTTTGATATATTTGTATGAGCTTGTATAGTCCTGTGCCATCTTTTTGCCATCATTTACTCTGAAGGCGGCTATAGCACCTTTTCTAAAATCAACAGATGCGCTTGGAAGTGTATATCTGAGATCGTTTGATACATCTTGTCCTTTAAACTGGCCTTGTAAAAATGTGGATGTTCTGGCTGCTTTTGCTACAAGCAAGTCCGCAGATAGAGCGGAAATAAGAAGACCAGAATCTTTTATAGTAGATAAATAAGCAGATGATGTTGATATTAGATATGAAGAACTATACCAACCATTGTTCTGCAACTGCGTCATCATATAGTTTTGTATGGATCCGCTGTTTTGTGTAAGCAATAATGAGGCAGAAGCATCTATAGAAGAACTTATTGGATTTATATCTGGTACAATTAGAATACGAGAACCAGAGCTTCTTAGTCCATAATCACCAAATGTAGTGTTGGAATTAAGTAGCGAGGCGTGTCCACCATCCATTGCAAATATACCAACTCGGCTAAAGTTGGTAAAGAATGAAACTTGTTGTGCATATCCTCTGCCACGTACACACAATCCAATACCGTTGAACGCAACTTGAGTATATGCGTCAACTATCATAGAACGGAGAGGGCTATATCCATCAAGTACACTATCGTCTACAATCATACCACCAGGTCCATTGCCGACAAGATAGTTTGGTGGACTAGAGTCTGGACTTAATGGCACATAAAACTTGCTGAATGGTGTATTGATGCATGAACAATTTTGTATGTATGGCGAAGTAGTTATGAAAGCACCCGGTGCAAACGCAAAAAAGAAACCTTTTCTTGGATTTTCTAAATCGTCTATTTCTGCACCTTCAAAACGAAGATTATATGCATATGTACCAACATTCATCAAGAACATGTTTTCGCCCTTGGTAGCATCCGTTGGGCGAACGACGGTTGTTCTAAGATCATTACCAACAATAGATGTCCATGCAGGAAGAGTGATTGGAGCTTCTTCTATATAATATCCACTGGCTATTCTTATGGTGCTTCTCCAAGGTGTGGAGCCAGTACTATACAAAGCAACAGATGCCGAAACTGCCAATGATGCTTGTTTGATTGTTCTAAAAGCCGTGTTTACCGTCTTACCGTCGTTAGTATCACTGCCATTTTCAGAAACATAAAATACTTTGTCTATTTCACCAACACGCAATAGTCCACTACCGTCGCCAATAAAAGAACCAGAAAAAGATCCTGTTCTGTAACTGTTTGAGTTTATGATTGTTTTCCAATTATCTGGGTTGTTCCAGTCAGCACTGCTGCTGGTAGTTCCATAGTATGCATAATATTCCTGCGATCCTGTAGCAAATATTATTGAACCGACATCTCTTTTGTTTGTAGGAATAGACCCAGTGTCTGACAACTGACCAATAGGAAAAGCAAGACCACGCAAGCTCGTCTGCGCCATCAACGGATTATTTGGATTGTTGTGCTGTAGAATATCTGGAAAATTTAGTGGCATAGTCTTATGATATTGCTAGTGTTGTTCCGCTCGAAAATGCTTTGTCAGAGTTAGATTTGTATACTCTTACAGATATTGAAGCGCCATATGCATTATTAATTGTATAATCTCCAAGCTTTGTAAATGCTCCAAGAACAGGCAGTGCTCCATTTTGTATGATGGTGCTAAGATCACCGTATGAAGCAGGATACAAGATATATGTAAAGTTTCCTAATGTATCATTTGCTGCACTACAAGTTGCTGTCCATACTCTATCACTGTCGAGAATAGAATCTATCGTGTCATTATCTACTACACTTTGTGCTGTGGCATTTGAAACTATGTCTGTGGAGCTTGCTGCCATATAGTTTCTAAACCTGAATGACACGGAAGTAGATGCTCCTGTAATCAAAGTACCAATATCAGATCTTCTTCCATTGACAGTAAATGTCACCGTTCCTCCGGTACTTGCACGATTTATTGTATAAAGCCCGCCAACAGCAAGTGTATTTGTTCCACTTGATAAACCGGCATCTCCAAAATAATGAGTCAATGTACCAACATCTGCTCCAGATGCAGTCCAACTTGAACTTATAGGACCAATCCCATCCGGACTATCAACACCGACAGAGAAAGATGCTGTATTCACTTGGAAAGAGTTATTAACATCTCTGGTTGCTGTGGAAATAGTTGATGCATTCAATCGCATGGTTAGTCCAGACAATGTAGGAGGAGTATATGCAATAAGCATTGTTCTTAGTATGGATTCAATGCTGCTACCAGAGTTTATGGTTACGCCAGATATTATTCCACCAACTGTTTGGTTTGGTGTAATAGCTTGTTGTAAAATCGTAGTGGAAGAAGTGGCGACAGATCCTGTTATAAATCCAACAACAGTCAGTGATCCTGTTATTATAGCACTGCCGCTAACAGATATGGATACACCGTTATCATATACTATGCTTTGTTGTAAAGATCCTCCACCTGAAGAAGCTTTTACAAGATAATTCTCATTTGCGATTATTGTTGGGCTAGTACCACTTGTTCCGCTTATTCCGCTACTGCCACTACTACCACTGGTTCCACTTGTCCCGCTGGTCCCACTTGTACCAGCTGAACCAGTCGCACCACTTGATCCGTTTGTTCCGCTTACTCCGCTAGTTCCAGATGAGCCACTAGTGCCACTTGTTCCATTTGTTCCGCTACTACCAGATTGACCACTAGTACCTGCTGTACCACTTTGGCCACTAGATCCACTTATTCCACTGGTTCCAGAACTTCCACTGGTTCCACTACTACCCGCCGTACCACTTTGCCCGCTTGATCCGCTTCGGCCAGAACTGCCACTACTTCCAGAAGTTCCGTTTGTTCCGCCTCCTCCACCGCCTGAACCATTCAATGCATATGAAGCGGTCAAAGCAAAAGCGGAATACGAAGCGCTCAGTACAGAAATGCCAGATGGCAATACATTTGACCCGGTTATTGTTCCATCCGCAGCAGTTTGTATAATAAGATTACTGCCACTTACATATATTTCCTCAAAGTCAGAGCCAGCGGCATTGCGCTGTGTAAAGTAAATGGCTTTTGGATCAAGACTCATATTTTATATAAATATCAAAATATAGCCATTTTATATGGTGTCTTATATATGTTTAATCTAGTTCTTTTCCAGGTATTGGCATCCACTTTTATATAAAAAAACGTTTTATCATATGTTTGATCACCGGCAATACTACATCTGGTATCTGATGGAGAGGTT
>SXGQ01001148.1_pt1 | contig 11305 bp, 9 predicted proteins | sample 3178371 | NCBI WGS metagenome assembly SXGQ01 (sample SAMN11356859, study PRJNA531348) | freshwater metagenome | isolation source: freshwater sample F1-20 | place: China: Fuxian Lake, Yuxi | collected 2017-12-25 | reverse complement strand
GGAGATCCTGTACGGGCGCCTCGAGCACGGCGGGCACGTCCGCATCGACGTCGGGCCAGCGCCCGAGGGCGGCGAGGCGAGCCTGAGCTTCGCGTTTGGCTCGGTGCGACCTGGCGGACCTGAGGTGCGCCAGGAATCGCTCGCCTGAGGCCGGGACACGGCGGCTCGGTTCTCTGAGTTACTTCTTATTGCAGAGGTTCTCGCAGAACCGGGAGGCCTCGCTGACGGAGACCCCCGCCGCGATGTTCTCCGTGAGGCACTTGTCCACACACGGGCTGATCTTGCCGCCAGACGAGCTCGAGGCCTCGGCCTGACCGAGGAGCGTGACCGTGGCGAGGGTGGCGGCCGCGAGGCCGAGGATCGACAGAAGGGTCTTCTTCATGATGTCTCCGATGGGTGTAGATCCACGCACGAGGGGCTGATCTTCGCAGGAAGATATCTTTCGTGCATGAAGAGGGTAGCGCTACATGATTCGGCGCGTCTAAAGAACTCGCCCTTCAACAAGCAAAGGACCGTTGATAAAGTGCACTCGGGGAACAAGGATGCGCGCCAATGCGGATCTGGCTGGCGACTCCGCAGCGAGGAGCTCGCCGACCGCGCAGACAGAGGCAGGATGACGCATGCGGCGGGCTGTGGCTTCGGGGTTGCTTTGGTTGTCATGCTGGGCGGGCGTCGCGACGCAGGCGTCGGAGGGTCATGCGACGGGCCACGACCGCGGCTGTTCGGCGCCGCTCGCACGGGTCTGGGCGCTGTTCGGAGCGCGTTGCGGGGGAGGGACCTGCGGACCTGAGGTGATGCGCGAGCTCGCGTCCTCGCTGCAGTTTGCGCTCGGGGAGATCGGGGCGGACGACCTTCTGGCGCTGCTTGACCTGTGTGAGTCGCTCGCGGCCGCCTCGGAGCAGCTCGAGGCCACCTGCCGAAAGGGGGCGCTGCGCATCGTGGACGGCGAGCTGAAGGTGCTGGTGGGCGCGCGTCGCTGGGGGGACGCCCTGCGCTGGAGCGGCGCGCACGGGCAGCTCGGCGCGGCCTGGGAGACGGGGGCTGTTACGACGGTCGGGCGCGCGCTCGAGGCGCACGTCAAGGGACTGAAGGCGCCTCAGGGCCTGACGCAGGCTGTGGCGATCGCCGAGGCGCTGACGCCCTTCGTGGCCGAGGCCGGAGCCGAGTTGGCGGTGCTGCGGGCGTGGTCGGCTGTGCGGACCCGCGTCGGGGTGCTCGCGGAGGCGGTCGTGTCGGGGCACCTGCAGGGCCACGCGTGGGCCGAGGCCGAGGCGGTCGTGGAGGCCCACGCAGCGTTCGCACCGCCCGACTGGCGGCGTCGGGTCGAGGGTGTCATCGCCTCGGCGAGGGCTGGCTCGACAGAGCTCGTGGCGGACTGCGTGCGCGCGAAGACGTGGGAGGCGTGCGATGCGGCCTTCGATGCGCTTGTCGAGGCCTGCGACCGTGAGGATGCGACCTGCAATCAGGCTGCGAAGACGGCCCTGCGGCAGGTTCTGGCTCCGCTCTTCACGCGGCCTGCAGCCGACGCGGAGCGCCTCGCGGCGATGGCGGACGCGGTGCGGGGGCTCGACCGTCTCGCCGCTGGGGATGCGCTGGCACAGCTCGGCGGGCAGGCGCTCGGTGCGGCGCGGCAGAAGGTCGAGGCTGCCACGCGGCGCCTCGCCCGGGAGGGCCGCTTCGAGGGGGCCCGGGAGCAGGTGGACGCGTTCGCGGAGGACTTCGGGGAGGCCTGGGTCGTGCGGATGGAGGCCGAGATCGCGGCCGAGGACGGGCGACAGACCCGCATCGCCGAGCGTGCGGCCTTCCCTCACTGCACCCGGGGCGAGCGCAGCCTTTGCTGCGCCGAGGCTGGTGGCCCCGACGAGCTCTCTGGCTATTGCGTCTTTGCGGCGGCGGTCGAGAAACGCTACGGGGGTTCGGCTGTCACCTGCGTCGAGGAGGAAGCCGCAAACTTCGGCTGTATCGTGCGATGACGGCGTCCGTGGCGCTTGGCCTCGGCTTGGCGTTCATCGCGGCTGGGTGCGCGGCCAGGGCGCCAAGCCTCGCTGGGCCCGGGTCGCAGGCCAACCTCCCCGCTGTCTCCGAGGGGTCGGCCGAGGGTGGCGGAAGCGTGGCGGGGCCCGGGAGCGCCGCGGCTGTCGTGGATCCGGTCGAGGCGGTCGACGTCCCCGAGCCCGAGGCGGTGGCACCCCCCCTCGAGGTCGCGCCACCGCCCTTCCCGTGGGCCGCGGCCGCCTGTCCCGAGCCCGCGAGCGAGACGGTCTCGGTGTTGCTCCTGCCCCCGAGATCGAAGGGGGATGGGCCGCGCGTCCTCGTCGCCGCCGACGAGGCGCTCGAGGGGCCCGTCGAGGTGCAGCTTGCGCTGGGTCGGGACGCCACCGCCACGATCGCGGGCGAGGCCCTCTCGGGACTCGACATGTCGACCTTCGGCTATCGGTTCACGGGACCGCCCGACGCGAAGGTGACGGGGCTCCGCCTCCGCGCGGGCGACCGCCTCCTCGCGTGTCGCGACGCCCGCACCGTGCGCGCGCGGCCGATGAACGGGACGGTTGCGCTCGAGCGGCTGTATTCCCTGTGGATCACGCGCCTGCTCGACATCCCGTTCGGCGAGCTCATCGACTCGCTCACGCCGCTGCTGCAGTCCCCCGAGCGCAACCTGCTGCACGACAGCCTCGGCCTTCGCGAGGACCAGCCCGGCTCGCCTGTGGCGCTAGCCCCGGACTGTGCTGATTTTCCCCTTGTCCTGAGGGGATACTTCGCCTGGAAGGTCGGCCTGCCGTTTGGTCTCAACCGCGTCAAGCCCCCGCCGTGGTGGCGCGCCGCGGTCACCCCCCCGTCCCCGCCCGCAGCTGTCGCGTCGGCTTCACCGTCGGCTGCTGGACAGCAGCGTGTCCCTGGCGCGCACCTCTGGCTCGTCCTCGATCCGATGCACGGGACGCTGCCAGCGCAGGCCTTCCAGCACCACATGGTCGCAGTGATGTCGAATCACGCCTGGTGGCGCATGCAGCAGGACTGGCATCTTCAGGACAGTATGCTTTATCCGGTAGCCATGACGCGCGAGGGCCTCCGACCGGGGGCGGTCTACGTCGACCCGTTCTCGCACGTCTCGATGGTGGCGGGCTGGAAGGACATGGGCGGCGGCAAGGCGCGCCTCATCCTGGCCGATGCGCAGCCTACGAAGTATATCGCGCTTCACAAATACATCGAGGGTCGCCTCGTTTACCGCGCGGATCGCGCGGCGGGCTTCCGCTGGTTCAGGCCGCTCGCGCGGGCGCGCGACCGAGAGGCCTGGGTTCCGATGGGGGCAGGCTGGCTTACGGAGGCCCGTGCCGGGGCGCGCAAGGACGCGGGGCGGGAGCCGCGTCTCTCCGAGTCGGCCTTTCGCGAGCGCGTCGAGACGTTGCAGGACCCAGCGCCGAGGGACCCGCGCGAGGCCCTCGAGGGGCTCGTCGACGCGCTCGAGGCCACCCTGCGCGAGCGGGCGAAGATCGTCGAGGCCGGGTTTCAGGTGCGTCGCGAGGGCCCCGAGATCCCGCTGCCGCCGACGCCGCGCCTGATGTTCCACGGTTACGGTCTGTGGGAGGCCTGGTCCACGCCCTGCCGCGACCTGCGGCTCCTCGCCTTTCTGCGCATCATCGACCAGTTCCCGGAGGCCGTGGCCTCGAATCCGGCGCGCTACCGGCTCGAGACCGGCGAGACGCCCGAGGAGGCCCGTCGACGGCTCGAGGCGACGCGCGAGGGGCTCCTGCGGGCGCGGACCTTCACCTACCAGCGCTCGGATGGCTCGGCGCAGGTCCTGAGCCTCCTCGAGGTCATGGCGCGCCGGGTGGCCTTGGAAATCGGCTACCATCCAAACGATTGCCCGGAGCACCGCTGGGGCGCGCCCGAGGGGAGCGAGGAGGCTGCGACTTGCACGCTGCGTGCCACGCCGGAGGAGCGGGCCCGCATGGAGCCCTGGCGCTTGGAATTTCAGGCCGGTTACGGCTGCGAATAGGGCTGCATGCGTCGCCGCGACGGGGCCGCCGGAACGGGGCATCCGCGGTGTCAGGCGGCGGGCTTCGCTTGTGGAGACGCGTCAACTTCGCTAGGATGCGAGGCTTCGAGGGGGCGCCGTGCCAAGGAAGACCACATCGAAGACGGGCGAGCACGAGGCAGCCAAGGCGGCCCCGGGCGGCAAGCGCGCACGCAGCAGGACGGTCGAGGTCCCAGCCCTCGAGGGAGCCGGCCCGCCCGTGCCGTCCGACGCCGTCGCGCCGCCGTGGATCCCGCCTCTGCGCCTGCGCTTGCACGACCGCTACCTGCTCGACCGGTGGACCGGGCTCGTGGCGGGTGGCGCCATCTATGAGGCGCAGGACACCTCCGAAGGCGGTCGCCCAGTCGAGGTGATCGTCTTCGCTCCCGCCCTGTCGGCTCTGGCGGTGATGGGGCAAAACCGCGAACGTCTCGAGCGCATGCTGGCCTTCGTCAACCCGCACCTCGGGGCGACGTTCGATGTCGCCACGTCCGAGGGCCTGCTATTTCTGGTGGCCGAGCCGCGTCCGCCCGAGACCTTTCGCGCATGGCGCGCCACGACGACCGTCGGACTGTCGGGGATCCTGAAGATCTGCAGCCACTTCCTGCAGGCGCTCGAGTCGGTTCACGACGCAGGGACCTTTCACGGGGCGTTGACGTCGGCGTCCTTCCGGGTCATCGACGGGCGCGGGGTCGTCGCGCCGCCGTGGTGGCTCGACGCGGGCGGGGCGACGGTCGAGGGTGGGCCCGAGGCACCGTGGTCTGCGCCCGAGTGCGCGGTCGCCCCGGCGCGTCCGACGCACGCCACGGATCTCCGTGCGCTCGCGCTCGTCCTGGGCGAGGCGCTCCTCGGGGTCCCCGCGGCCAGCGCCGGCCCGTGCTTTCCCGCGCTCGTGGCGGGCGGGGCGGTGCAGGTCGGCGGTGAGGTCGTCCCGGCCGAAGTCGGGCCAGTCCTCGCCCGTGCGCTCGAACCGGACCCCGCCGCCCGCTTTCCGTCGGTCGCCGCCCTCCGCCAGGCCCTCGAGACGGCGCTTGGTCCTCTCTGGGCCGAGGTGGGCCGGCCAGCGACGACGCGCTTCCTCGCCTCGCTGCCGATGCGACAGGCTGGCGGGCGTCCGCTCTCGGCGCTGACCGCGCGGATTGCGCGCCCGACCTCCCTGCTGCCGCCAGTCGACGTCGCCCGCACCCCGACTGTCGAGGGTCCGCGCGTCGCGGTGGCCGCGATCGATGTCGGCGCGGACACCGTCGAGGGGCTCGCGGTCGCGGACGCCGCGTCACGTGCGACGCCTCCGGTCAGTTCGCAGTCCTCGACGCTCGATTTCGTCGCGCCCATGGGCGGCGCCGCCGTGCCGCCGTCGGCTGGCCCCTTGTCGCCCCCCTTGTCGCCCTCCGTGGCCCCGACAAGCGGTCTGCGCGCGGTGGTGGACGACGACGACGATGCACCGCCGCCGCCGCCGCCCGGCGATGACGGCACCCTCGCGGGTACGGTCGCCGAGGACCAGCCGCCGTGGGCCAACCTGCCACCGAGGCCGCCGCCCCCGGACGACCCGACCATCGCCGAGCTGGTCGTCCCGGAGTTGCGGCCTGCGCTCCAGCTGGCCAAGGAGCGCGACACGGTGGCGCTTCGGGCTCCTCCGCCGACCTCGGGCGAGCGCCCCACCGTCGTGGGGCCCGCGCCCGCCGCCGCTCCGTCCCAAGCCGCGGCTTCGCCGGTATCACCCCTCGCGTCGCCGCCGCGCGGGTTGCTCGAGACCGAGGAGGCGCGTCGGCCTCAGGTCCACGTGCAGGCCGCAATCCCGGCGCCGCCGCCAGACCCCGACCCGTCTGCCGACCCCCCCGCCTCGCGTCGCGGCCTGTTCCTCGGGCTCGGTCTCGCGGGCGCCGTGGTCGTCGCGCTCGGTCTCGTCGTCCTGCTGAGCGGTGCGGACCCGGTCCCGACGTCGTCTGTCGACGCGGGGCGCCTCGTCCCGACCGCCTCGGATGATGCGATGGCGGCTGCTGCGTCCCCCATCGCGCCAGACGTGGCCGATGTGCCCGACACCGCGAGTGGCCAGGTCGCAGCACCCGACACGGTCCCCAACACCGGGGTCGCCAGTCCCGACGTGGGTCCCTCGGACGCGGGCGCCGTGGCCGGTGGTCCCCCGGACGCCGGTCTTGCGCCGACCGATGCGGTCGTCGTCGCGGTCGAGCCGGCCAGCGCGCCTCCGATCCTCGACCCGGAGACCGTGACCTGCCCGCCCGGGATGTCGAGGCTCAAGCGCAAGCTGCCGCCTGCGGACCCCGGCCAGCCTGCGACGTGGGAGGTCAGCTGCATCGATCGGCTCGAGTTTCCGGGCGGCGGCGTCCCGACCGTCAACGTCGACCTCGGCACGGCTCGCGGCCTGTGCGCGGCGAAGAAGAAGCGGCTCTGCACGCGGTCGGAGTGGCGACGCGGCTGCGGAGGCAAGTACCCGTACGGCGCGGACTTCGAGCAGGACCGCTGTCACCTCGTCAGCGATTCTGGCGGTGGTCAGTCCCCGGTCGCGACAGGCTCGAAGACGGGCTGTCGCTCGCCGCTCGGGCTCGCGGACATGGTGGGCAACGTGGCCGAGTGGACCGTCGATGGCTCGGTCAACGGCGGCTCCTCGCTAAAGGACGGCGAGAACGCGACCTGCGACCTCACGAGTCGCCGCGCGGGAGGAGCGCCGCACATCGGCTTCCGCTGTTGCGCCGACCCCGTCCGCTGACCCGCCTGCGCGCTGGGCGACCTCAGGTGAAGGCGCTCTTGCGGTGGACCCACACGCGGGCGAGCCCGCCGTCACCTTCCCCCGGGCTCGCGTGAAGGCGGGCGATGCGCTCGCCGAGTGCGGCGTCGATGGCGGCGGCCGAGGTGGGGACGGCGATCGGGCCAGGCGGGCGGCATTCGACAGGCGGCTTGCGCGGGACGGCGAAGAAGACCTCGTGATCGTGGTCGTCGCCGTCCTTCCATTGAGGCTGGCCGCCCCAAAAGACCTTGCAGACTGGCGGGAAGCCCCGGAAGCGGCGCCAGGCCGCGAAGACGCGGGACGGGTCGCGACGCGAGAGGGCACAGGCGAGCTCGAAGACGCGCGCGGTGTCCTGCACGACCGCGACGGTCATCGGCCTTTCGGCTGGCAGCGGCGGACCGGGCAGGCCCTCGGCGAGCTCGAGCGGGGGCGGCACGAACAGCTGCACCTCGACCCACTCGCCCGGGAAGGCGTAGGGGCGCGGGCGGGCCGGGCCCGTCGCTGGCGCGTAACTCTCTGCGCGTAATGTGTGCGTGAGGAAGGACGCGCTCGCAGCACGGTCGAGCGGCAGCAGGAGGGCGGCGCAGGAGGACGACAACATCGCTGAAGTCTGACTCAGCTGGCGGCCGTTGTGAAGTCCTGCGTCGTCACGTGTGTGTCCCGCTCGGCGGACGGGCCGGGACGACGGCGCCACGGTCGCGGCGGGAGGGCTTGACCTGGGCGTCGCCGCGCTTAACGCCTCAGGCCCGCGTCGTGCCCCGCCGCGGAAGGCTGTGCTGCGCCACATCAAGGGAGGAGCTCTGCATGAACCGTCATCTCGCACGCCGCGGCCTCGCGGCCCTCGTCCTGTCGCTGACAGCCGCGGGCTGCGGTGAGGACGCGACGGCCCCGCCCGCGACCGTGGAAGACGCGACGGCCCCGGAGGCCGACGCCCCTGTCGCCGCGGAGGTCGCCGAGCCACCCTCCGAGCGCGTCCGCATCGTCCCCCTCCTTGAGGACCCCGCGCTCGGGCTCTTGATCGGGCGCTCTCGCGCGGTCGCGTTCGAGGTCCCGGAAGGCGCTGTCGCGGTCACCATCTCGGTCGTGGGAGCGCGCGGCGACTATCACACCGTCGACGACTGGCGCGACGGCGCATCCGGACAGCTCGTGAACGAGAACTGGCTCGCCTCGCCCGAAGCGCAGCAGGGCCTGTGCCTTGGTTGCGCGAACCGGGTGACGGTGAGCGACGGGGCCTTCGCGACGCTCGCGCCGAACAATCCTGCCGCGACGTTGCGGCCTGGGCCGCACAGCGTCCGGATCCTCGGCTTTCGGCCGCGGCCGGTGGTGTCCGAGGGCTCGGCGGTGTGCGGTGACACCATCTGCCACACGCTCGACCAGTTCAACTGCCAGCGTGACTGCGGCGCTTCCCCCATCAACGGGCGGGTTGCGGTCCAGGTCCTCGCGAAGGTGGCCGACGATGGGCAGCTGCCTGCCGCGGGTGTCCTCGACCTGAACCTCCATTTCACGGGCGCACAGGGGCTGACGGCCACGACGGCGCAGGCCGACCCGGCCTTCCAGGGCTACCTCGCGACGATGCGCGACCTCTACGCTCAGGTTGGAGTGTCCCTCGGCGAGTTGAGCTACCACGACATTGATTCCGTCTATGCCACAATCGAGAGCTTCGACGGGCCAGACGCCGACCTCTCCGAGATGTTCGCGCTGTCGGTTGGCAAGCCAGACGCGGTCAACCTGTTCTTCGTCAACGAGCTTTCGGCCGGCCAATTCGGCGCCTTTGCCGTGGTCCTCGGGATTTCCGGCGGGATCCCGGGCCCTCCGCGCCTTCAGGGAAGCCCGAGGTCGGGCGTGGCCATCGCGCTGAAGCCCGTCGACGGCGCGCCAGCCGGGGTCGCGACCACGATGGCCCACGAGGTCGGTCACTTCCTCGGGCTCTTCCACACGTCCGAGCAGAGCTTCTTCGGTGGCGCAGCCATCCACGACCCGCTGCCCGACACGTCGGAAGATGATGACAGCTGGCTCATGTTCAACACCGGCGCGGGCTCGCGCATCTCGGCCCAGCAGGGCGCCGTGATGCGGGCCAACCCGTGGATCCGCCATCCCGAAGGTGCCGAGTGAGCCGCCGCCGCCCCAACTCGAGGAGCTCCGCCATGATGAAGACCCTCCGTCAGTTCGCGATGTGGGCGCTGATCGCGGCGCCGCAGGCCGCCGTGGCCTCGCCACCGGCCCAGGTCGCGCCGCCCGCGACCGCTGTCGACGGCCGCTTCGAGGCGATGCTCCAGAGCCTCGACGTGGTCCCACCGTCGCGCGCGGCCTTCCTCGTGGCGTTCCCAGACGCCCCCGACCGCCTCGTGCGGGTCGCCCGGGACGTCACGCGCGACGCGTGGACGCGCCTTCGCGCGCTGTCGATGCTGTCGTTCTTTCCGACGCCAGCGACCGCGGACGCGCTCACGAGGTTGACGCAGGACGGGGCGCCAGCCATCCGGGGAGAGGCGGTCCTGACCCTCGGCCGGGTCTTCGGCGGCGTCGTCGGAGCCGCAGCCGATCCCGTCCTCGCGGCCGTGAGCCGCGGTCTGCGGGATGCCGTCCCGGAGGTCCGCGAGAAGGCCATCCGCGCGCTCCGATGGTGCCACGATGATCGAGCGGTCGGGCTCCTCGCCGAGGCGCGACGCGACGGCGGGATGCGCCCCCTCGTCGACGCGACGTCGGCTCGTCGTGCGCGCCTGCTCGGGCGCTGACGTCGCTCGCGGCGACCGGGGCTTCCGGCCCGAGGTCGCTCAGTTCAGCGCGGACGGGATCGCGAGCATGAAGTGCGGGATCTCGATGTCGAATTCCGCGAGGCCCTCGACGCTGGCGGCGAGCGGGCGCATGCGGTAGGTCCCGCGCATCGATCCGACGGGCGTGTCGAGCGGGCAGAAGCTGCGATAGGTGAAGCGTTCGCCAGGCGCGAGGCGCGGGTGCTCGCCGACGACGCCAGGTCCGTTCACCTCTTCCACGCGGCCCGAGGCGTTCTCGATGCGCCAGTGGCGCGAGACGAGCTCGGAAGGCTCGGCGTCGACGTTCGCGATCGTGATGTCGTAGGCGAAGACGTAGACGCGGCGGGCCGGGTTCGAGCGCTCGGCGAGCCAGTGGGTCTCGACGCTGACACGGAAGCCGTGGGATGTGGCGGTGGTCGGCATCGGCTGGCTCCGGCGCGAGGGGAAACGGGTGGCGGGGCGCGGCGCGGTGGCCGGCCCCGCCATCGGGGGGAGAACGCGGGACGCCCGGCTCAGGCCGGGATGAAGCTCGCGTGGTAGTCGGCGTCCTCGAGCGCGCGGGCCGCCGTCGTCGGGCGGAGCGGCTTGAAGACGTCGAGCATCACGGCCATCTCGGTCGTCGCCTTGTGGCCGATGCTGGCCTCGTAGGAGCCCGGGTGAGGCCCGTGCGAGGTGCCCATCGGGTGGAACGAGATGGACCCCGGCCCGACGCCCTTGCGCGAGGTGAAGTGGCCCTCGCAGTAGAAGATGATCTCGTCGCAGTGGACCGAGGCGTGCGGGTAGGGGCACGGGATGGCCTCGGGGTGCCAGTCGACCACGCGCGGCACGAACGAGCAGACGAGCCCGCCGCCGATGCCGAAGGTTCCGTGGATGGTCGGCGGCAGGTGGACGAGCGAGGTCTTCGGCTGGAAGGCCCGGATCGGAAACGCCCACGGCCACACCGTCCCGTCCCAGCCGACGACGTCGAGCGGGCTCGCGGGCATGGTGTAGGCGGTGAAGCGGCCCTCGCGCTTGGCGACGACGGTGCGGATCCCCTCGTCCCGCGGCCCCTGGAAGTCGGGGCGCCGGAAGTCGCGGTGCGTGAACGGGGCGTCCATGCGCAGCTGGCCGACATCATTTCGGAACTGGCGCGGGATGTGGACGTCCCGGCGCGCCTCGATGATGAACCAGTGCTGCGCGAGCCCGGGCGTCAGCTCGAAGCGGTGCGTCAGCCCGCGCGGGATGAAGACGTAGTCGCCCGGGACGAAGTCGACGTCGCCGAGGATCGTGATGAGGCGCCCGCCGCCTTCGTGGACGTAGATGAGGTCGTCGGCGTCGCCGTTTTCGAAGTAGACGTCGTCCGACACGGTCGGCTTGGCGATCCCGATGATGACGTCGTCCGAGAAGGCGACAGGCACGCGCGCGGCGAGCGGCGTCTGGCCCGCCGCGGGCGCCACGTTCTGCGACAGGTAGTGGCGGCGCAGCAGCAGCGGGTCGTCGGTCGCGGCGACAGGGGCCGCGTGTCCGCCCTCGTACGCCCACCAGCGCAGCTGGACGTGCGGCGCGTTCAGGCGGTAGGCGATGGTGAAGGGCCCGTCGAAGCCGACGCGCGTCAGGCAGTGCTCATGGCGGAGCACCCCGTCGCGCCGCATCGCGGTGTGGGGCTTTGGCGGGAGGTCGCCCGCCGCCATGCGGTCGATCATGCATCCCTCCGGGCGCGGGTCTTCTGCTCGAGCTCGATGGACTCGAAGAGCGCGCGGAAGTTCCCGCCGCCAAAGCCCTTGTCACCCTTGCGCTGAATGATCTCGAAGAAGAACGGGC
>SXGQ01309007.1_pt1 | contig 11311 bp, 8 predicted proteins | sample 3178371 | NCBI WGS metagenome assembly SXGQ01 (sample SAMN11356859, study PRJNA531348) | freshwater metagenome | isolation source: freshwater sample F1-20 | place: China: Fuxian Lake, Yuxi | collected 2017-12-25 | reverse complement strand
TCAAGGGTGTCGTCGAAGCGGTGTGCAGCCATCTTCCCCGCAGGCGGTATCGGCAGAACGGCAATCCTCCTGAACCCGGTGTCGCGCGCGCACGCGGACGCCGAGGGGCACCTACCTGCCGCTACACTGGTTCAGACCATGAAGACCGGCATTCACCCCGAGTACATCGTCGCGCATGTGCGTTGCACGTGCGGCAACGAGTTCGAGACTCGTTCCACCACGCCGTCGCTGAACGTCGAGATCTGCTCGAACTGCCACCCGGTCTACACGGGCAAGCAGAAGCTGGTTGACACCGGCGGCCGCGTCGAGCGCTTCAAGCGCCGCGCCGCCAAGCGCGCTCAGTCCTAGCGCCCAGCGGCCGAGAACCTGGGGACAGCGATGTCCGACCAGGTTCAGAAGCTCTCCGACGGGACGCTCGTCGCGTCTCGTGACGCCCCCGTGGGCGGCCAGGCCGTCCTCGAGGGCGTGATGATGCGCGGCACCGGCCACTGGGCGGTCGCCGTGCGGCGCCCGTCGGCCGAGCAGCTCGCGGCCGGACGCCCGATGGAGGCCGGCGAGGCCGCGCTCGGCGACATCGCCGTCGAGCGCTTCCCCCTGACGTCGGTGCTGCAGCGCCACCGTGTGCTGCGCTGGCCGGTCATCCGCGGTGCGATCGCGCTGTGGGAATCGCTGGCGATCGGCCTGCGGGCCCTGAACATCGCCGCGAACGCGCAGCTCGCCGAGGACGAGGAGCCGATCTCGCGCGCGACCTGGGTCGGCACCGTGATCTTCGCCCTCGCGCTCGCGGTGGGCCTCTTCTTCCTCCTGCCCGTCACGCTCGCGAACCTCCTCGGCGACGTGGTCCCGAACTCCGTCGCGTTCGTCGTCGTCGAGAAGCTCATCCGCGTCGCGGTGTTCCTCACCTACATCTGGGCGGTGTCGCGCCTGAGCCACCTGCACCGGGTCTTCCAGTACCACGGCGCGGAGCACAAGACGATCTCCTGTTACGAGTCCGGGCTCGACCTGACCCCGGAGAACGCGCAGCGCTTCAGCCGGCTGCACCCGCGCTGCGGGACGAGCTTCCTGCTCATCGTGATGATCGTGTCGGTGTTCGTCTTCGCGCCGTTGGGCCAGCCCGAGTGGCACTGGCTGCTGCTCTCGCGCGTCGTCGGCATCCCGCTCATCGCGGGCATCGCGTTCGAGATCATCAAGGCGCTGGGACGCAACCGCCGCCACCGCTGGGCGCGGGTGCTCATGTGGCCCGGTCTGCAGCTCCAGCGCCTCACGACCCGCGAGCCCGAGGCCGCCCAGCTGGCCGTCGCGATCGCGGCGCTCCAGTCGGTGCTCGAGGTGGAGGAGCCGGGCGCGGCGACCGAGGCCGAGCGGGCCGGCATCGAGGTCGCCGCCTAGCGCTGGGCCATCAGGCGCTCGGCGGCGTCGGTGAAGGCGCCCTTGGACGAGCCGTCGCGCCGCCGGGCCCCGAAGTAGTTCTCCGCGTCGGCGTTCGTCCCGGGCGGGCGCAGGTCGTGGTTGTTGTAGATGATGAACTGCGTGATCCGCGGGTAGTCGGCGCGCATCTCGCGCGCGACGCGGGTCAGGATGTCGGCCGCCTGCGCGGACGTCAGGCACAGCGGCCAGCCGTAGTTCTTGTCCAGGCAGCGCCCGCCGTCGTTGGCGATCCCGTACTCCGTGATCGCGATCGGGATCCGCGGCGAGCCGTTCTCCGCCAGCCGGGCGATGGCCCAGTCCAACCGGCGCCGCCACTGGTCGCCGTACGGGTGGACGATCCACGCGGCGGCGTACTCGTGCAGGTCGGGGACGGCGTCGTACATCTGGTTGATCCAGCCGTCGACCTGGTTGGCGTCGTCGGCCTGGATGTAGAGGCCCACGCCGGTTCCACGGATCTCGATGCTCGCGGCGCGCGCCAGCCGCGCGTACTCGCCCCCGCGCTTCTGCGTGCCCTGGTAGGCGAACGAGGTCTCGTTGCCGAACTCGATGGCGCGGACCGCCAGCCCGGGATCGAGGTCGCGCCACATCGCCCCGTCCCGGCCGAGAGCACGTGCCCATGATCCCAGACTCTCGACCTCGCGCGGTGACGGGAGCCGGCCCTCGAAACCGGCGAGCGGCTGCACGCGGATGCCGCGCCGGGCATAGGCGGCCACGACAGGGCGCAACTCGTCGACCGGGGTGCCGATGGCCCACTCGACGCGGGCGACCGGGGCGCCCAGCCGCGCGGAGATCGTCACGTCGCGCTGGAGGACGCCGGCCTGCACGCCGGTCTCGAACGGAGGCCGTTCGGCAGTGGTCTCCGGGAGGCGCTCCTCGGGGCTGACCTCGGCGCCGTCGTCACGGCTGACGACGTAGGCGGCGAGCCCCGCGGCGCCGAGCACCAGGACGGCGACGAGAGCGAGCAGGGCGCGGCGCACGCGCGCATCCTACGAGCCGCCTACGACGCGACCGGCACCGGCAGTCCGCGGCGCAGGAGGGCGGTCATCGCCTCGGAGCTCAGCGGCCGCGAGTAGAGGAACCCCTGGCCGAGCGGGCCATGCATCGCGCGCAGCTGCGCGGCCTGCTCGGCGCGCTCGATGCCCTCGGCCACGATCTGCAGGTTCAGGCTCTCGCCCAGCTCCACGATCCCGCGCACGAGCTTCGCGCGGTCCGGGGCGATCTCGATCCCGGCGACGAACGACTTGTCGATCTTCAGGACGTCGATCGGGAACTGCTGGAGGTAGGACAGGACCGAGTAGCCGGTGCCGAAGTCGTCGACGGCGAGGCGCAGCCCGAGCGCCTTGAGCTGGGACAGCTGCTGGAGGATGAGCACGCGGTCGTCGACCAGCAGGCTCTCGGTGATCTCCAGCGTCAGGCACGCAGGGTCCAGGCCCGTGGTGGCGAGCGCGGTGCGGACCTCGGCGGGGAAGCCCGGGTCGCGCAGCTGGCGGGTGGACACGTTCACGCTGATCGACGCCATCTCGTCCGCGATGCCCGCGGTCTGCCAGCGGACCATCTGCACGCAGGCCGCGCGCAGGATCCAGGCGCCGAGGGGGACGATGAGCCCGGTGTCCTCCGCGACGCCGATGAACTCGTCCGGGGCGAGGCGGCCGCGGCGGGGGTGGCCCCAGCGCACGAGCGCCTCGCAGCCGACGATCCGGGCCCCCTGGAGCTCGACGATCGGCTGGAAGTCCAGCTCGAACTCCTCGGCTCCGATCGCGCGCTGGAGTTCACCGGTGAGCTCGAGGCGTTCGAGCGCCGCGCGATGCATGGCGTCGCGGAACACCTCGACGGTCTGCTTGCCGTTGGCCTTCGCGGCGTACATCGCGGCGTCGGCGTTCCGGAGGAGCTCGTCCACGGTGGCGCCCTCGTGCGCGAAGGCGACGCCGACGCTCCCGGCCACCCCGAGCTCACGACCGTCGACGACGACCGGCGGCTGCAGCTCGGCGAGCAGGCGCCGGGCGACCATCAGCGCCTCCTGCTCGTCGCCGACGTGCTCGAGCAGGACGGCGACCTCGTCGCCGCCGAGCCGGGCAGCCGTGTCGGCCGCGCGCAGGCAGCGGCCCACGCGCTCGGCGACCTCGCGCAGCACGGCGTCTCCGGTCACGTGCCCGAGGCTGTCGTTGATGGTCTTGAAGTCGTCGAGGTCGAGGAACAGGACCGCGGTGAGGCTGCCGCTGCGCCGCGCGGCCTGCAGCGCGTGGAGCAGGCGGTCCTCGAAGAGGGTGCGGTTCGCCAGCCCGGTGAGGCCGTCGTGGAAGGCCTGGTGGCGCAGCTGGTCCTCGAGCGCGAGGCGGTCGGAGACGTCCCGGATGTTCAGCAGGATGCCGTCGACGCCCGGGTCGTCCATGCGGTTCTCGGCCACGATCTCCACGCTGCGCCACGCGCCCGACGCGTCGCGCAGCCGCAGGTTGATCGCGCCGGCGGGGCCGAGGCGCTCGGCGGCGGCGGCGATGAACGCCTGGGCGAGGGGGACGTCCTCGGGATGGACGAGGTCGGTGAGCGGGGCGCCGACGAGCGGGTCGGCGTCGTGGCCGAGCACGTGGCGCATGGACTCCGACTGCCAGCGCACGAGCGCGTCGGGCCCGATGACGGTGACCAGGTCGCTGCTGTGGCGGATGAGCGCGCGCAGGCGGTCCTCGCCGCGGCGCTCCACCGCGCGTTCACGTTCGGTCAGCATCTGGCGGCGCCGCAGGCGCTCGAAGCGCAGGGTCAGCGCCAGGATGGTCAGCAGGCCGGCCACGAGGGAGCCGATGAACAGCAGCCGGGTCCGGCCCAGCGCGCTGTCGATCGACGCGCGCTGAGCATCGATCGCGGCGTTCAGGCGCCGCTCGAGGCGTTCGATCCTCGGGGTGAACACGGTCTGCTCGTAGCGGTCGGTGCTCTCCAGGTCGCCGCGCTGGACACCGGCCGTCGCGTTGCGTCCGGCGTCGATGAGCTGGTCCGCGTCGCGGCGGAGGGCGTTCTGCGTGGTGGCCGGCACGCCGCCATCGGCCAGTGCGGTCCCCGCCCGCCGCAGCTCGAGCACCGCGGAGGTCGCCGAGACGACCATGTCCGCCGTGAGCTCCTCACGCGCCCGGCCCTCCCAGCGCAGGGCGGAGAAGCGCTCGGCGGCGTTGCGGAATCGTTCGAGCTCGACCTCGCCGCGGCGGTGGCGGTCCGCGTCCAGGCGTGCGCTCTCCGCCACGGAGACCATGACGACGATGACCAGCGCTGCAGCGATCAGCGGCAGCCACTGCGACCACGCGCCTACACGCCCGCCCAGTCGTCCTGACGTTGCGGCCCTCCTCATCCGGGCGCGACCGTACCAGATGTCACAAAGATGGTGTGTCGTATGAACGTTGCTGTTCACAGGCCGTCGTGGTCACGGCGCTACGCTGCCCGGCGGTGATCGAGCAGCTCGTCTCCCAGATCGAAGCCCGGTTCGCCGAGCTCTCCCAGCAGATCACCGACCCCGAGGTGATCGGCGACCGCAAGCGCTACGCGGAGGTCCGCCGCGAGTACAGCCACCTCGAGGCGGCGGCCAAGTTCGCCGAGGAGTGGCGCCGGGCGACCGACGACGAGGCCGGCGCGCGTGAGCTGCTGGAGGAGGACGAGGATCCCGAGGTCCGCGAGATGCTCGCCCGCGCGCGGGAGGAGATCGAGCGCCTGGAGGAGGAGATCCGCCTCGCGATGGTCGAGCGCGACCCCAACGACGACAAGAACGTCATCGTCGAGATCCAGGGCGGCGCGGGCGGCGAGGAGGCCGGGCTGTGGGCCGGCGACGTCTACCGCATGCTCACGAAGTACGCCGAGCGCCGGGGCTTCGCCACCGAGTCCCTGGAGGCGGGCGACGGCAAGTACACGTTCGCGATCAAGGGCGACGGCGCGTTCTCCATCTTCAAGTTCGAGGGCGGCACGCACCGCGTCCAGCGTGTGCCCGCGACGGAGTCCCAGGGCCGCATCCACACGTCGACCTGCACGGTTGCGGTGCTGCCCGAGGCCGAGGACGTCGACATCCACATCGACCAGAACGACCTGCAGATCGACGTCTACCGCTCCGGCGGCCCCGGCGGGCAGTCGGTGAACACGACGGACTCCGCGGTGCGCATCACGCACAAGCCGACGGGCGTGCAGGTCGCGATGCAGGACGAGAAATCCCAGCTGCAGAATCGCGAGAAGGCCATGCGCGTGCTGCGTGCCCGGCTGTACGAGCGGGCGCTGGCCGAGCAGCAGGCCGAGCTGGCGGCCGACCGCCGCTCGCAGGTCGGCACGGGCGAGCGGGCCGAGAAGATCCGCACGTACAACTACGGCGAGCGCCGGGTCACCGACCACCGCATCAAGCTCACGCAGCACAACCTCGACGAGGTCCTCGACGGGCAGCTCGACGAGTTCACCGGCGCGCTGCAGGCCGACGAGAAGCGCCGCGCCCTCCAGGCGCAGGCGGTTGGGGACACCCCGTGACGATCGCCTCCGGCGTTCCGGTGCGCGATGCGCTGGACTCCGCCGGCGTCGCGATCCAGGCGTCGGGGTCCGACACCGCGCGCCTCGACGCCGAACTGCTGCTGGCCCACGTGCTCGGCGTGCGGCGCGAGGCGCTGTTCCTCGACCCCGGCCGCGAGGTCGCCGGGCCGCAGATCCGGGAGTACCAGTCGCTGGTGCGCCGCCGGGCCGTCGAGCACGCGCCGGTCGCGTACCTCATCGGCACGCGCGGGTTCCGGCGGCTGGATCTCGCGGTGGACCCGCGCGGGCTGATCCCGCGGCCGGAGACCGAGCTGCTCGTCGAGGTCGGACTCGAGCTTCCCGAGGGCGCGTCCGTGCTCGATGTGGGGACCGGCAGCGGCGCGATCGCACTGGCCCTCGCCGACGAGCGGCCGGACCTGCGCGTCACCGCCACCGATGTTGACGAGAGCGCGCTGGCGCTCGCGCGAGAGAACGCCGCGCGGCTGGCGCTCGATGTCGCCTTCGCCGCGGGTGATCTGCTCGACGCCGTGTCCGGTGCGCGGTTCGACGCCGTCCTCTCCAACCCGCCGTACATCCCCGACGGAGACCGGGCCGGGCTGCCCGCCGACGTGCGCGACCACGAGCCGCCGGGTGCGCTGTTCGCGGGAGCTGACGGCCTGGACGTCTACCGGCGTCTCATCCCGCAGGCGGTGGCGGCGGCGCCTGTGGTCGCCGTCGAAGTGGGCGCGGGGCAGGCAGCGGCCGTCGAGGCGCTCATGCGTGAGGCGGGCGTGACGTCCATCGAGGCGCGCCCGGATCTCGCGGGCATCCCCCGGGTGGTCGTCGGTCGTATCTAGGGCGATGATCGACGCCGCGACCGCCGAGACCTTCGCCCGCTGCCTGCGCGTCGGCGGGGTCGCCGTGTTCCCGTCGGACACGGTCTACGGGCTGGCGTGCGACCCGCAGGAGAAGGAGGCCGTCCGGCGGCTGTACGCCCTGAAGAAGCGCGACATCGAGAAGCCGTCGGCGGTCATGTTCTCCGACCTGGAGCTGGCCTTCGCTGCGGTCCCCGAGCTGGGCGTGCGCACGCGCGAGGCGATGGGACGGCTCCTGCCCGGGCCGATCGGGGTCCTCGTCCCGAACCCGGGCCGCCGGTTCGGCCTGGCCTGCGGCGCCGACCCGCAGACGCTGGGCGTCCGCGTGCCGGACCTGCCCGCGGCGGCGTTCGCGCTGCACACGGTCCGCTGGCCCATGCTGCAGAGCAGCGCGAACTTCGCGGGGGAGCCCGATCCGCGCACGGTCGATGACGTGCCCTCCGGGATCCGGGACGGCGTCGATCTCGTCCTCGACGCGGGCCCGCTGCCGGGCACGCCGTCGACGATGGTCGACCTGCGCGGCTACGAGGACGATGGGACGTTCGCGATCGTGCGCGAGGGCGCGGTGCCCGCCGCGGAGATCACCCGCCGCCTCACCCAGCACACGCGCTGAACGTCACATCGGGGTCGCTCTGGCGACCAGTATGTGATGCTCACCGCGCTGGAGGGGGCGGCGCGTCAGGGTGCGAGGGGGCAGAGGTACGCGCCTGTCGGCCGGACGGCGCCCCCCGTCGCGCTGGCCTTCGCCTTCAGCGGCGCGTGGGTCGATAGGAGCGTCGTCGTGCCCGCCGTGCGGTCGTACAGGAACACGCCCGCGAGGTTCGCCGCCTTGCGCCGGGACAGCGTGCCGCCGGTCGACGTGTACGCCACCCGCGCCCCGTCGGCGGACACGGCGGGCTCGGCGTTGTAGCCGTCGGCGGCGGTGCCGTTCGCGCGGCGGCTGACGAGCGTCGTCGCCCCGGTCACCCGGTCGTGCAGCCAGACCGACGAGCGGGTGGGGGAGGTGCCGCGGCGCAGCGCGTAGGCGACGAAGCGGCCGTCCGCGGACACCGCGGGGTCGAAGGCGAAGCCCTCACGCGGGCTCACGGCGGTGGTGGTGCCACCCCGCAGGTCGCGCACGAAGATCCGCGCATGGCCCGCGAGAGCGCCGAGGTTCGGCGCCGCGCTGGCGAACACCACGACGCTCCCGTCGTGTGACCCGGCGGGCTGATCGGCGTCCGCGGCCGCGGCCTCCCCGTCGGCGCCGCCCGCGCGGCTGACGAGCGTCGTGCGCTCGGCGGTCAGGCCGCGCAGGTACACGAGGGTGTGCCCGTCGGCACCCGCGTCGGCCGCGGTCACGAGCAGCCCGCTGCCGTCCCCGAGGAGGCGCGGCTCGTAGATCGCGCCGCCGCTGCCCTCGCCGATGAGCCGGTCGGTCCCGCGCGCGAGGTCGCGGACCCACACGCCGTTGCGAGACGGCTTGGTCCCGCCGCCGTCATCTGTCGCCTCGAACGCGACGAGCCGGCCGTCGGCGGACACCGACGGGTTGTACGCGCTGCGCGAGCGCTTCATGCGGCGGCTCGCCGGGTGGCTCACGCGGGTCGCTGCGCTGACAGCCGGCCGGGTGCGTGCGAGCACCTGCATCTCCGAGTACCGCTTGGCGAAGTTCAGGTTCCCCTCGGCCTGCTCGTAGATGACCGTGCGGCCGTCTGCCGAGACGGCCGAGTTGTAGGCCGAGCGCGGGGCCAGCGGCCCGGTCGGCGCCAGCGGGTGGCTGATCGGCAGGAGCCGCCCCTCGCCCACCTGGTAGCTGACCACCGAGATCTCGCCGAAGCGCTTGGCCTCGGGGATCTTCGCGCGGTAGGCGTCGAACACGACGGTGTCGCCATCGGCGCTGATCGACGGGTTGTTCGCGTAGTCGCCCGGCGGCAGCAGCGGGATGGACCGCGCGCCCTTCGTCCCGGTCTGCGGCGGGCCGTTGTAGCGCGACTGGCCGAGCCAGCGTGGGACCTGACGTAGCTGGCGGTCGAGCAGGATCCGCGCCTGCTTGCGCGTGATCATCCCCGTGCGCACGCCCTCGGCGTTGGTGGCGCGCAGCGCGGCGACGATGTCGCGCTGCATCTGCGTGCGGGTCCGGCCGTGCTGGCGGCCGATCTGCAACGGGCTGAGCTCTGCCCGGCGCAGCTGGAGGTACTCCTCGACCGACGAGGTCCCGAAGAGCCGCGGCGCGGCGAGCGGGATCGTCCGCTGGTGCAGCGAGTGGAACAGGATGTGCTGGGACATGTGGCCCTGCGTCAGGACGCGATACGCCCGCGCTCGCAGCGTCCGCAGGGTGGTGGGGGACACCGTGCCGGCGCGGGGCGCGACCAGGGCGGCGGCGAGGCGCTCCGGCGTGTAGCCGCGGCGGCGCCCGAGCTGCTCGAGATCGTGGGCGGCGTCGTCGCGCAGGTGCCGCCAGATCGCCTTGCGATCGGCTTGCAGCAGCTGGTAGAGGCGCCCCTCGTCGAACGGCAGCCAGTGCTCGTACACCCACTTCTCCGTGGGCAGCCAGTGGGGGAGGGCGCCCTTCGGGGCGAGGGAGTCCTGCGCGCCGGCGGCCGGGGCGGCCACGAGCAGCGCACAGAGGGCCAGCACGGTGAGGGCGACGCGACGCATTCGAGCGACGGTAGCGCTGCGGCCGGCGGGGTGGCGCACCTCCGCCCGGTGGGGCGTTGCGGCTAGATCAGCTTCTCGACGACCTCGAAGCGATCCGTCCGCGCGACGGTCCGCTCGACGTCCTCGATCGTGTGTCCTGCGGCGATGACGAAGCGCCGCGCGTGCGCGTGGACGGCGGCGAGCTCCTCCGTCGTCACCGTCAGGGTCGCGAAGCAGTCGGGGTTGCCGCACTCGCAGATGATCTCCAGCTCGCCGCCGGTGGCATCGTTGGCGTCTCGGGCGACCAGCTGGTTGCGCAGGATGGAGACGTAGCGCATGAAGCGCGGGCGCCGGAGCATCTCGACGATGTGGGGGTCGAACTGCGTCCCGGCGCCGCGCTCGAGCTCGCTGATGGCCTCGAGCGGCGGACGTGCGGGGCTGTAGGACCGGTGGGATGTCATGACGTCGAACGCGTCGACGACCGCGAGGATCCTCGCGCCCTCCGGGATGTCGGAACCGGTCAGCCCGTCCGGGTAGCCGAGCCCGTCGATGCGCTCGTGGTGAGCCCGCAGCCAGGCGGTCTGCTCGCCCGTGAGGACCTCGCCGGCGATCTCGGCGCCCAGCCGGGCGTGCTCCTTGACCAGTGCGTACTCCTCGCTGGTCAGGCGGTCCGGCTTCAGGAGGATGTGGTCCGGCACGCCGACCTTGCCGACGTCGTGGATGATCGCCGCCTCACGCAGAGCGCGAACACGCTCGGCGGGCCAGCGGAGCTCCTCCGCCACGCGGCCGGCGAGCTCCGCGACCCGGTCGGAGTGCTGCTGGGTGCTCGCGTCCTTGAGGTCGATGGCGCGTGCCAGCGCGCGGACCGCCGAGGCGGTGTGGCTCTGGTGTGGCGATTCGGGCGCACGCTGGTCGCCGGCCGTCCGCACCGTGTTCCGGCCGGCCCGTTTGGCGCGGTACAACGCACGGTCGGCCTCGCGGACGAGGTCGTCGGCGTCCTGGCCGGCCACCGCGCTCGCGACCCCGACGGAGATGGTGATCCGGACGCCGTCGTCCAGGTCCGCGGCCTCGATGGCCGCACGCGCGCGCTCCGCCGTCGCGGCACCCTCGTGCATGTTGCACTCGGTCATGAGCAGGGCGAGCTCGTCCCCGCCCATGCGGGCCACCACGTCGCTCTCGCGCACCGATGCGCGCAGGCAGTCGGCGACACGCCTCAGCACGCGGTCTCCCGCGAGGTGGCCGAACGTGTCGTTGACGGCCTTGAAGTGATCGACGTCGATGACCGCCAACGCGAGGTTCAGCCGTTGGCGCGTGGCGCGCGCGATCTCCTCGCGCAACCGGCGCTGGAACTCACCCTGGTTGGCCGCACCCGTCAGCGGATCGGTCGACGCGCCGATGGCGAGGCGGGTGGCGAGCGTCGCGTCCTCGACGACGAGGATCGCGCCATCGACGCCGACGGGATGACACCGTGCGCGTAGGTGGCGCTCGCCGTCGTCGGCCGCTGCCACGCAGTCGAGCTCATCGGGCCGTCCTCGCTCGAGCACGCCACGCGTCAGTCGGTGCAGGCCGGGGGCGACCCGCTCGTCGCAGAGCAGGGCCTCTCCGGCGGCGTTGGCCGTCACCACGCCACCTGCGGCGTCGATGAGGCAGACGGCGAACGGCGATGCCTCCAACAGGGCGCAGAACGCCGCCTCGGGATCGAGCGAGACGGTCGTCATCGGTGAGCCGGTGCCCTGCGATGACCGGCGTGAAACGCGGCCCTCGGGCCCAGGACGTCGTTGGTAGCCTGCTAGGCGTGAGCGATCTTCCTTCTGACTTCTTCAACCGGCCGCTGGCTGACGTCGATCCGGAGGTCGCCGACGCTGTCCGCGCCGAGCTGGGCCGCCAGCAGGGCACGCTGGAGATGATCGCGTCGGAGAACTTCGTCCCGCAGG
>SXGQ01087920.1_pt1 | contig 11311 bp, 10 predicted proteins | sample 3178371 | NCBI WGS metagenome assembly SXGQ01 (sample SAMN11356859, study PRJNA531348) | freshwater metagenome | isolation source: freshwater sample F1-20 | place: China: Fuxian Lake, Yuxi | collected 2017-12-25 | reverse complement strand
GACCGGGTTTGGCGGTAACAACGGCTTTACTGATTTCAAACGTATTCTGAGCCTCCCGATCGCCACGCCCTCAATGCGGATGACGCTGTTTGTGCTGACCGGCGTCACGCTGCTGTCCTTCTTCTTGCTGGCGCGCTGGCTGGTGAATGCCAAATTCGGCCGGGTGCTGCAGGCTATTCGCGATGCCGAGAGCAGGGTCATGTTCAGCGGCTATTCACCGGTGGGCTACAAGCTGACCATTTGGACCATTTCCGCCATGATGTGCGGTGTGGCTGGCGCTCTGTATGTGCCACAGGTCGGCATCATTAACCCAAGTGAAATGAGCCCGGCCAACTCCATCGAGATTGCCATCTGGGCGGCGGTTGGCGGTCGTGCCAGCTTGATTGGACCGATCGTGGGCGCTTTCATCGTCAATGGCTCCAAGAGCTGGCTCACCGTGGCCTACCCTGAGTTTTGGCTGTATGTGCTGGGGGCGCTCTTTATTGGCGTCACCCTGTTCCTTCCAAATGGTGTGGTCGGGCTGGCCCGACAGTGGCAGGGCCGCAAGCCATGACGCCGGACTTGATGGATCAGGGCGCACAGCGTGTGCAAGCCCGTCAGGCCGCTTTGGCACTGCACACTGGTCAAACCGAGTCGGGTGGACGCACAACCGGCTTCTCACGCTTGAATACGCCAGGCGAGGTGGACCTGACGCACGGCCGAATCTTGTACCTGGAAAACGTGACGGTCAGTTTTGATGGCTTTAAGGCCATCAACCAACTGTCGTTGGACATAGCGCCCGGCGAGTTGCGCTGCATCATTGGCCCCAATGGTGCTGGTAAGACTACGATGATGGACATCAGCACGGGCAAGACCCGGCCGGATTCGGCTACGGTGTTCTTTGGCAGCACGATTGATCTGTTGCGCTATACCGAGCCTCAAATTGCGCAGCTTGGCATTGGCCGCAAGTTACAGAAGCCCACTGTGTTTGAGCAGCTCACCGTGTTTGAGAATCTGGAGCTGGCCCTGAAAACCCACAAGGGCGTGCGGGCTTCGATGTTTTTCCGGCTTGACTCTGCCCAGCGCGACCGCCTGGCCGATGTGCTGCTCACCATCCATTTGAGTGCCGATGTGACGCGACTGGCAGGCACCCTGAGCCACGGCCAAAAACAGTGGCTGGAAATCGGCATGCTGCTGATGCAAGACCCCAAGTTATTGCTGCTTGACGAGCCGGTAGCCGGCATGACCGACGAGGAAACCGAGCGCACCGCTGAGTTGTTCTTGTCACTCAAGGGCAAACACTCCTTGCTGGTGGTGGAGCACGACATGAGTTTTATCAACACCATCTCGGACATCGTGACCGTGCTGTGCGACGGTTCGGTGTTGGCGCAGGGCAGCTTGGCGCAGGTGCAGGCCGATGAGCGGGTCATTGAAGTTTATCTGGGGCGCTAGCGCAATCATGCTCACCGTCTCCAACATCAACCAGTACTACGGCGGCTCGCACATCCTGCGCGATGTCAGCTTGCAGGCCACGCGCGGCAAGGTTAGCGTGATTCTGGGCCGCAACGGTGTCGGTAAGACCACATTGCTTAAAAGCCTGATGGGGCTGGTGGCTATCAAAACCGGCAGCATCGAGTTTGATGGCCGTGCTGTTGAGCGTGCCACGCCCTACGAGCGGGCGCTTGCCGGTATGGGTTATGTGCCGCAGGGACGGGAGATTTTTGCGCGCCTGACGGTAGAAGACAATTTACGCATGGGCTTGGCCAGCAAGCCGGCCGGCACGCCGATCCCGGCCGAGCTGTTTGAGCTTTTTCCAGTGTTGAAGCAGATGCGGCAGCGCCGCGGCGGTGATCTGTCTGGCGGTCAGCAGCAGCAGCTGGCAATTGCCCGTGCACTGGCGGCGGGTCCGAAGCTGCTGATCCTGGATTAGCCGACCGAAGGCATCCAGCCCAGCATCATCAAGGACATTGGCCGCGTGATCCGGATGCTGGCCGACCGGGGTGACATGGCGATTGTGCTGGTGGAGCAGTACTACGACTTCGCCCAGGCGCTGGCAGATGACTATGTGGTGATGGAGCGCGGGGCCGTGTTGGCGCGGGGGCAGGGTTGCGACATGCAGGCCAGTGCTGTCAGGGGGCTGGTGGCCATTTGATTGCAAGCCATATCGCGCATCAAAACGCAGGTGCACAGAGAGGCGATCTGCGCACAGATTAGGCCGCTGGGGGCTGCGTAGGCTAGACGCATGTTGGCCAATCTCGGCTCAAGCCAGGCCTACTGGCTCAAACATCCTCCGAATTGCCGATGCGAAGTTTCAAGCCACCCGCCTCTCGTGGCTGATCGCTGCCGGCTCGGACGCCGGAATTTTCTCCAAAATTCAAGGTCAAAGCCTTGAATTCTGCTTCGAGTTCAGGGCCATTGGCAATTTTGCTGGCATAGCGTTTGAGCAGCAGGCCAGCAGTTTCGATCAGTTTGTTATTCATGGTAGCCCTACCCGCGCTCAACAGGCGTACTGTGGCGGCGGCTGGTTCACCTTGCATGGCTAATTTAATGGCGTCCCGAGAAATCTGGAAAACCTGCGCGCTGATTTCACGCACTTTGGCGCTCAAGGGGGGGTGCGCCAGTGCGGCACCGGCAAGTAACTCCATGCGCGGTCGGTTGGTAACAAAGCGCAGGCTGATGCTGCTGCTGAGTTCTTGACCAAAGCTTTCATCGCTTCGGCGCTTGGCCAGCTGCGCCGCCAATGCCAAACAGTTGCAGGCCATGTCAAATCCAAAGTCTACTTGCTTGGCCAAGGCGCCCAGGCTTTTGAGTTGATCAACAGCTTTGGCGTTTTGTCCGGTATGAATGTCCATCAGAGCCTGGATCACGCTGGCCTGGCCTACGAGCTTGTCACTCTTGGGCCTTTTATCCATCAAGCGCTGGAAATCATCCATGCAGTTTTGCAAACCCTTGCGGTCATTGCCTGCCAGGCGTGTGAAGGCCAGGGTCACCAAGCTCTGCGGATCGAACATCTTGGAGTTTTTGCCAATCAAGGCGGCGCGGCCAAGCAGTTTTTCAGCATCCGCAAGCCGGCCAACGCTGAACATGATGTTGGCCAAATTTTGCATGCGAGTGATCGAGTTTGGCGTCTGGTTGCAGGCCATCTGGTAGGTTTGCAGCGCCTCGCCCATATTGCCCAGCTCGAGCTGGGCCCGACCCATGACATCATAGGCATCCCCATTGCTTGGGTCTTCGCTGATCAGGGCACTGAGGGCATCCACCGCATGGGTGAGTTGGCCAGAAGCAACCAGGGCCCGTGCCACTCCGAGCTTGGCCCAAGGCAGTGTCTTGGCCTCGACAATGGCGGCGTAGAGTGCGTTGGCCTTGTCATATTCGCCGATTCTGAGCATCAGCTCGGCCCCAATCCGGGCGGCGGTCAGCCAAAACACATCGCGCCTGTCGTAGCGTTGCTGACACAGCTCAGCGGCATGTGAAAATTTTTCCTCTTCAATCGCCTGGAAGATGTCTGCCAGAGTAATTTTGCGCAAACGCGATTGAAACAGGCGCTCTTCCAATTGGCTGGCTTTGTGGGGTTTGAGCAGATACCCGTCAAGTGCTGATTCGGCCGCCTCGGCCACCTTGGTGTAGGTGGCCTCGCCTGTCACCATGATGAAGACCGTGGAGTAGGGAAGCAGGTTATTTCGGCGCAGGTCCTCGAGTAACTCCTGGCCTGTTGCCGCTTCATTTTGAAAATACATCTCGCACAAAACAAAGTCAAAGACCATGTTTTCGAGTAACTCTCGAGCATCGGAAAGCCGGGAAACTTGCCGGACCGTACCAACGCCAAATTCGTTGAGTTGATTAACCAGCAGTCCCTTGGAATTCGGATTGCCGTCAATCACTAGCGCACTGGTAGCAATCAGATCTTGATTTTCAATGCCCATGGGGTGTCAATAGCGTCAAGCAAAGGCTCAAATTCGACTTCAAAAGTGATTTTCTATGAGGCGAATTGTCGAGCTTACCCAGTGTTTGACGGTAGATTTTCGGCCATATCGACACCGGCTTGGCCGCCAACAGCCAGGCTACCGGGTACTTCCCCGTAAGCAAACTGGCCTCGCGAACAGCCAGGGAGTTTAACTTGCGCTCAGGTGGCCCAAATTCTGGGCTGGTCGCAGCCCAGTTGCCAGAGCACTTGGCGCCAGCCAGCCCAGAGCTCGCGTAACAGCTCGCCAACCGGTTCTACCAAGGGTGCGAGTACCCGCAGCACCAGCACCCTTTCGTTGGGGCTGGTGACACCGGCCCTCGCCCGCAATGCATAAGTCTGCAGCAGGGTTTGGGCAAGCTCAAGAGCGGCGTTTCGGCGTTGGCGATTTATCGGGCTGCCGGTGACGAAAAACAGAGTGCCCAGGCAGGCATTGCCCGCCAAGCCGGCTGGGCCCTGTATCAGGCGCTGGTCTGTAGCGCGGATCTCGCCACGCTCGAGCCACACCCCCGGTGCCTCGAGGTGCTGCAAAAAACTCCCCCTCTCAAAGGCCTGCTGGGCATGGGGCAGACCCAGGGCTGTGATGTCCCAGCCCAGTATCTCGGAGCCGGGTGCCAGATCAAGCGTCAGCCGGTTCTCTGCCCGGCAGTCGTTATGGCACAAGTTCTCTAGCGGCAGCCATTCCAGGCGTGCCTGATCTGACAGTCTGATTTGGGTACTTTGCACAGCGGTGGGTCCCAACGAGCGGTAAAACCGGGTGGCGCCCGGGGTGGTGATCAGACCATGCGCGCCCGGGCCAACGCGGATATCGAGGGCCAGGGTGTCGCCGCCGACCAGGCCGCCAGGCGGGTGGATCAGCACGTTGTGACAGACCGCATCGCCCTCCGGGTAGAGGCTTTGCAAAATCCGCAGCGGGCCTTCATGCGCGTGCCGCGCCACAGTGCGCTGCCGCTCAAGGCTGTAGTCGAGCCGCAGCCTGGCCTGCCAAGTCATCGCGGGCCCCGCCTTTGCTCAGGTGTTTTGGCTGCTGCGGTGGGCCCAGCCGGTGGTGTGCCGCTCGACTGCGCTGAACAACTCATACATCAGCATGGCCATGGCCCCAACCACCACCAGACCGGCAAACGCCAGGCCCATTTGCATAGCCGATCCAGCCGAGATCAGCAGATAGCCAATGCCTTCATTGGCCGCTGTCATCTCGGACACGGTGGTGCCAACAAAGGCCAGGGTGATCGCGACTTTCAGCGAGCCATAAAAATAGGGCATAGAGCGTGGCAGCCCGACCTTGATCAGGACGTCCCAGCGCTTGGCACCCAGCACCCTCAACACGTCTTCGAGCTCGGGCTCCAGGGTCGCCAGGCCGGTGGCGATATTCACCATGATCGGGAAAAAACTGATCAAAAAGGCAGTCAGAATTGCCGGCCCTGCACCAATGCCAAACCAGACCACCAAAATCGGTACGAAGGCGGCCTTTGGCAGGGCATTGAAGGCGGTCATCAAGGGGTAAACCGCCGCATAGACCAGCCTGGAGCTGCCAATGACGAAGCCCAGCAGCACACCGACCACAATCGCAATACCAAAGCCCGCCATGGTCACCCAGTAGGTGCGCCAAGCATGGGCTCCGATGATTTCCTTGAACTCCCAGAATTGTTTCGAGATCCGCCAGGGGCTGGGGAAAATAAATTCTGAGACATTGAAGGCGGTGCAGATCAACTGCCACAGGCCCAGCACGATGGTCAGCAAAATCCAGGGCGACCACCGTTCGAGTTGTTTTTTAGTCATGGGGCTGCCTTGCTGCTCGCGGGCTGCCCCGCACTGCTGCGCATGGCCCCAATATGGCCGCGCAGTTCATGCACGATGTCTGTGAACTCGCGGGTGTAGCTGATTTCCAGCTCGCGCGGGCGCGGCAAATCAATCTCCCGGCGCACCACAAAGCGGCCCGGGCTGCGGCTCATGACATACACCGTGTCGGCTAAAAAAACTGATTCGCGCAGATCATGGGTGACCAGAATCACATTGAACTTCTGCTCGGTCCAGAGGTCGCGCAGAATACACCACAGCTCTTCCCGGGTGAAGGCATCGAGCGCGCCAAAGGGCTCGTCAAGCAGCAGCATTTTGGGTTCATGAATCAGGGCGCGGCAGATGCTCGCACGCTGTTGCATCCCGCCTGACAACTCCCAGGGAAATTTGTCTTCGTAACCGGCCAGGCCAACTTTTTGCAGCAGCTTGCGGGCCCGCTCTTCATAGACGCCGCGCTGCCGTTTGAAGTTGCTGCGAAAAGGCTCCACAATCTCCAGCGGCAGCAGCACATTGTCCACAGTGCTCCGCCAAGGCAGCAGAGACGGCGCTTGAAACGCCATGCCTGAGATCTTCAGCGGGCCCGTGACCGGCTGGCCGTCGATCAGGATGCGGCCTTCGGAGGGCATTTTCAGGCCGGTGGTCAGCTTCATGAAGGTCGATTTGCCACAACCCGAAGGGCCGACGATGGCGATGAACTCGCCGCGGCCGACCTTCAGGTCAATCGCCTCAACCGCAAAGTGCTTCTGCAGCCGCAACTCCTCTGTGTAGGCGAGCCAGACCCGTTCGAAGTCGACGAACCAGCCCGGCTTGTGGCTTGTCTGCATTATTTTTTCGGCAAGATGTTCAGCTCTGCCTTGGTGGGCAGGAAACTGCCGTTCCACACGGCTTCTGCATTCACTGGCGACTTGGTGGCAAAAGCCTCAGATACCTGCGCGGCCATCAGTGTCAACCGGGGGCCATTAATTTGTCCGAAGCCTTCAAGGTGCGCATTCGGGCTGTTGATGACGGTGTCTATGGCCAGCTTCAGGCGCCGGGTTTCGAGCTCGACATTGATGATGCCGTCTCGCGCCTTGACATCAGCAATTGCTGCGGCGGGGTTGGTGATCACGTCTTTGACGCCTTTCGAGAAAGCCAGCAAGAAGGCTTTCACGGCGGCCGGGTTTTCTTTGAGGATTTTGGGTGTTGCAATGATGGCGTTGCCATAGAGCTTGACACCAAATTCAGGGTAGGGCAGCACCACCACATCGGCTATGTTGACGCCGCGCGCCTCCAGGTTGAGCAGCGAGGTGAAGGTAAAGCCCGTGATGGCATCCACATCACCACGGGCTAACATGGTTTCGCGCAGGGGTGGGTCCATGGCGGTCCATTGCACACCCGTGATGTTGTTGGCCTTGGCAAAAATCGGGAAGGCGCGGCGTCCTGCGTCAAACACTGGCGCACCCAGTTTCTTGCCGCTCAGGTCAGCCGGCGCTTTGATACCTGATTTTTTCAGGGCCATCACCGAGGCCGGTGTGTCGTTATAAACCATCATCACCGCCACCGGCTTGTTCGGTGCATCGGGGTTGTTGGCATGAAACTCCATCAGCGCTGCCAGGTCTGCAAAACCCATGTCGTAGGCCCCTGAGGCAACGCGGGTCACTGCACCGCCAGAACCGCTGCCCGCATCCACCGTGACATCGAGCTTGGCGTCTTTGAAATAACCCTTGGCCACCGGGGTCAGAAACAGGGCGGCCGGACCCTCAAAGCGCCAGTCAAGTTGAAATTTGATCGGCGTGGTCTGGGCCTGGGCCGAGCCAATGACTGCCAGGCTAAAGACGGCACCAGCTAACTTAAAAATGCTCCGTTTTTTCATCGAGATCTCCATAGGTTAAAAAAATCGAGGTTCGCTGCTAAAGACTGGTCAGCCCCCAGGCCTGACCGCGCAAGAAGGATGCCAAGTATCATCGCACCGGCCGGCCGGTCTGCCCGGGTCCCTCAGCAGGGGGGTGGACCAGCAGGTCAGCCAGGCTGCGCGCAATGACCTTGGTGGCACGCCGCAGGTCAGCCAGGTCGAGTCGCTCATCGGCCTGCTTGGCATGAGACTCCAACACCGTGCGCGGTCCGGCGCCGTAGATCACACCAGGGATGCCGGCCTCACAAAACAGGCGTACATCGGTGTACAGCGGCGTTCCCTGGGTTGGGATGGGCTCGGCAAAAATAGCCTCGGCGTGTCGCTGCAGCGCCGCCACCAGCGGCTGGTTGCCGGGCATGGGTCGCATGGCGTTGGCCAGCAACAGACGCCGTACATCGACCACCACACCGGGTGTTTGCGCTGCGGCCTCGGCGATGATGACACGCAGCATGGCTTCCACCTCGGCCGGTTTTTCTTCCGGAATCATGCGCCGGTCGAGTTTGAAGACCACACGCCCAGGCAGCACATTGGTGTTGGTCCCACCTTCGATCTGGCCAACATTGAGGTAGGGGTGGCCAATGCCTTCAACTTGCGAGCTGATTTGTTGGTACAGATCATTCTGGGCATACAGCGCGCCGAGGATGCGAACCGCAGCTTGCAAGGCGTCAACACCCGAGGCAGGAATAGCAGCGTGCGCCATTCGACCATTGACCGTAACCTCGAGTTGCAGGCAGCCATTGTGGGCCGTGATCACCTGGTAACTGAAGCCGGCGGCAATCATCAGATCGGGTTTGATGATGTTGTGGCGCAGCAGCCAGGCTGGGCCAAGCTCGCCACCGAACTCCTCGTCGTAAGTGAACAGCAATTCAACGCCGCCCGTTTGGGGTCGGGCAACTGCCTCCAGCGCAAGCACGGCAAATGTGTAGGTGGAAAAATCTGATTTGCTCACCGCGGCCGCCCGGCCGTACAGCTTGCCGTCTTCGATCTCGCCACCATAGGGATCACGGCTCCAGCCTTCTCCTGGGGGCACCACGTCGCCATGGGCATTGAGCAGCAGGGTTTTGCCCGGGCCGTAATGTCGCCGCACCAACAGGTTGGTGATGCTTTGCAGGCCTGCAGCTCTCACCTCGGCATCAGGAACTGGGAATTTTTCGGCGGCCAGGCCCAGTCCCTCCAGCAGGCTTGCGGTCAGGTTGGCGTGCGGTGCATTGTTGCCCGGAGGGGTGTCGCTGGGCATGCGCACCAAGGCCTGCAAGAAAGCCACTTGTTGGTCAAAGTGGGCGTCGACCCAGGCGTCAAGCTGTGCGTAGGGAATCATCAGGTGGGTTCGGGTTGGTATGACCGCGCTGTGGGCCAGCGCGCTTTAGACGGGCTGCAGCTCAGCGGCCAACTGCGCGAGCAGCATCGAGAATGTTTCGATGGCCAGTTGCATGTCGCAGTTGGTGGTGGACTCTAGCGGGTTGTGGCTAATGCCAGCGTTCTCACCACGCACAAACAGCATGGCCTGGGGCATCAACTCGTGCAGTTTCATGGCGTCATGGCCGGCGCCGCTGGGCATGCGGTGTATCGGTACGCCCAAGGTGTTGAGCGCCTGCTCCCAGCGCGCTTGCCAAGCCGGTGCGCTGGGAGCGGCACTGGCGCGCATGGTCTCCTCCAGACTCAGGCGAACCTGGCGACGCTCGCAGATGCGGCGTAATTCGGCGAGTATGTCGTCCACCAGCGCATCGCGCTGGGCATTGGCAGGTGCGCGCATGTCAAGCGTGAATTGGCAGCGCCCCGGCACCACATTGGTGGAGCCGTTGGGCACCAGCAGTTGGCCTACCGTGGCCACCGAATCGGCATCACGCCCGGCTCGTTGCTCGGCGTACAGAATCAGCTCGGCAGCTGCCGCAGCGGCGTCGTTGCGTTGGCTCATGGGGGTGGTACCGGCGTGGCAAGCGGTGCCAGTGATCTCGCAGCTGTAGCGAACGCTGCCATTGATGGAGGTGACAACGCCCAGCGGCAGGTTGAGCTCATTGAGCACTGGGCCCTGCTCGATGTGCACCTCGATGAAGCCGAGGTAGTCCTTGGCCTGACGCTGCAGGCTGCCGATATCTTGTGGGTTCAAGCCCGCCTGCACCATGGCGGTGCGCATGCTGATGCCCTGGGCATCGGATTGCTCAAGCCAGCGGTCATCAAATTGGCCAACCAGTGCGCCCGAGCCTAAAAAAGTAGCCTTGTAGCGTTGGCCTTCCTCTTCGGCAAAAGCGATCAGCTCCAAGTCAAAGGGCAGGCGCTGCTGGCTTTGGTGCAGGTGGCGCACGCAGGCCATGGGCACAAAAATACCCAAGCGGCCGTCGTATTTGCCGCCGTTGCGAACACTGTCGAAATGTGAGCCGGTCATCAGGGTGGGCGCACCCGGCCGGCTGGCGTGGTAGCGCCCCACGACATTGCCCACAGCATCAGTGGTGACCGTGTCAAAGCCGCAAGCCAGCATGCGCTCTCGCAGGCTGGCTGCACAGGCCAGGTGGGCCTCGGTGAGATAAGTCACCGTCAACTGGCCGTTCTCGCGGTAGCCCGGGTCGCTGAACTGAGCCAAGGCCTCATGCCAGTCCCAAACCTCGTTGCCAAGCGTCGGGACCATGCCAAACTTGTCGTCCAGGCGGATTTCAGCAATCCTGTGAATGTTGCGCAGGCACTCGGAGAGTTCGGTGTTCACCGGGTTGTGTAGGCGCCGCTCAAAGGTGGCGATGATTTGTCGGCGGCTTAGGCCATCGCCCCGTGGTCCACGCACCGCAACGATGAACGGATGCCCGAAGCGCTCGTTGTAGGCGCTGTTGAGTTGCTGCAGTCGGTCAAACTCTTGTGGGCTGCATTCGCTTAGCCCCGCGCGGCTTTGCTCACCAGTCGACTCGGCGGTCAGAGTTTGGCTGACCATCGCCCGCCCGGCAAGTTCGGGATGGGCTCGCACCAATGCGAGTTGGGCTTCACGGCTGGCAGCCGTCACCACCTGTGCCATGGCATGCTTGAGCTGCGCCAAGGACACAAAAGGCCGTTGTTGCAGGGCCTGCTCGGCAATCCATGGCGAGTGTTCGTACAGCCCACCGAGCTGCTGCAGCAGCCAAGCGCTCGGCGCGGTGTTGAGTTGGTCCAGGCTCAGTGCCATGCTAAGAGGCTGCTCAGGGTAAATAGGGGTGGGCGCTGCGCCAGTGGCGAGCAATGTCAATGCGGCGGCAGACCCAGACCCGGTCCTGCTGGGCGATGTAGTCTAGGAATCGTTGCAGCGCGGTGATACGGCCGGGGCGGCCGAGCAGGCGGCAGTGCAGGCCCACACTCATCATGGCCGGGCGCTCAAGGCCCTCGGCATACAGCACATCAAAGCTGTCTTTGAGGTACTGGAAAAACGGGTCGGCGTGCGAGTAACCCTGGGGCAGGGCAAAGCGCATGTCATTGCAGTCCAGTGTGTAGGGCACGATGAGTTGCGGCACCAGGTCGCCATTGCTTTTGCGCACCTTCATCCAGAACGGCAGGTCGTCTCCATAGTAGTCACTGTCGTACTCAAAACCACCATAGTCGGCCACCAGACGGCGTGTGTTGGGGCTGTCTCGGCCGGTGTACCAGCCCAGCGGACGTTCGCCGCAAAGCTCGGTCAGTATGTCCATGCCGCGGGCCATGTGCTCGCGCTCGGTGGCCTCTGGTGCTGG
>SXGQ01059107.1_pt1 | contig 11312 bp, 8 predicted proteins | sample 3178371 | NCBI WGS metagenome assembly SXGQ01 (sample SAMN11356859, study PRJNA531348) | freshwater metagenome | isolation source: freshwater sample F1-20 | place: China: Fuxian Lake, Yuxi | collected 2017-12-25 | reverse complement strand
GCAAGCTGCGGGCGGAAGGTTGAATTACGACGATGACAGCACGCCAGATGAAATTCGTCAGCGCTTTGGAACAAGTAAAAAGGCTTTCAAACAAGCACTCGGCAACCTTTTTCGCGAAAGACGGATCGCATTTATGCATCCAGGAATTCAACTTGTAGAAAAGTGAAGTCGGGGGCCAGTCAGAGAATTGCTGAATATTTTTTATCTTGCGAAATATTTCGAGTACTTCCGCGTTCTCCTCGGTGGAGTGGATCGGTTTTGGAGGAACCCCGAACGACTTCGGTCTAGGAACACTTTCGAGTGAACCACAGGTCATTCCCCCTGAGATATTTTGTCCATTGAAACAAAGTCACATGTTCATTCTCCTGCGGTATTCTTGAACTATCACAGGAGAATGAAATGAAGAAAAGTTTTCTCAAGTCATTGCGTCGATTCTCAATCTGTGCGCTCTTTGGACTGACATCGGCGATTGCCAACACAGCGCAGGCAGGCGGAGATATTCCGAATGAGTGGTTCTTCGAGGGCGCGAACCGACCGAAGGCTCTTCGCGCGCTCGAAGGAAAGCCCGCGCCAGAAATCGTGACACAAGCCTGGATCGGCGAACCAACAACAATTACCGCAAATCGTGGCAAGGTGGTCGTCGTTGATTTTTGGGCGACTTGGTGTGGACCTTGTATGAATGCGATTCCTGAAAATGTCGAGTTGATCAAGAAGAATGCAGGGAAGCCACTCGCTTTCATCGGCATCCATGATTCAAATTCTGGATGGCAAACCGCGCCACAAGCGGTCAAGAGCAAAGGAATCAACTATCCAGTTGCGCAAGACAAAGGCGATTCTGCGAAGGCGTATCAGGTTTCATTTTGGCCGACATATGTGGTGATTGATCACGAAGGAATCGTGCGCGCCGCTGGATTGATTCCAACCCATGTCGCAGCAGTCGTCGAGATGTTGTTGAAAGAAGTTCCCGCAACTTCAGTTTCTGGGGGAGATTCTTCCGCAACTTATTTTGGTGGTGGCGCGCGACCCGCATGGCTGAAAGTGATGGAAGGAACCCCAGCACCCGCATTTCCAGAGGATGCAAAGTGGATCGGAACAGCAGTCACAGCAGAAGCGCGGCAAAATCAAATCGTTGTGATGCAGTTCTTTTCTCCTCAAGGCGACGCATCAATGAAGCAACTTCAACAAGTCGCAGAACTCGCCCCAGAATTTGCTCCGCAAGGTGTTGTGATAATGGGCGTGTGCGACGCTCGCTCCAAGTGGCCTGCAGCAAAAAAGGAAATTGAAGGTAAAAAAATCACCATTCCAGTGATGCAAGATGGAGCGGTCACTGCTGTTGCGGGCAGTCAATCACCAATCATGCTGGGCACGACCGCTGCTTCGATGGGAGTTCGACTTGCGCCAACAACTGTGATCATCGATCGCGATGGGAAAGTCCGCGCGGCTGGCGTGCGTCCGGACAAAGTGAAGGAATTGATCAACACCATTCTTGCAGAACCAATTTCTGCGACAAAAACAACGAGCCAATGAATATGTCGACGGAAAAAACCACGAACAACAATTTGAGTTCTCCCCCTACTCAACCTGCAACCATTCCAGCTGTTGGCGCTTGTCCATTCGCAGACACAGTTCGATCGCATGTTGGCAAGACGGTCGTTGGACAGCAAGTTGTCGTCGAGCGCGTCATGATCGCACTGCTGACCGGCGGGCATCTTTTGCTGGAAGGCGTGCCTGGCATTGCCAAGACGCTCATTGTGCAATCTGTTGCGAAGGCGATCGATTTGAAATTCTCACGCGTGCAATTCACCATCGATCTTCTGCCATCGGACATTCTTGGTTCAGAGATTCTTGATCAGAAGACAAGCGAGTTCCGCATTCATCGAGGGCCGATTTTCACAAACCTTCTCCTCGCCGACGAAATCAACCGCGCATCTCCCAAAGTTCAATCCGCACTTCTGGAAGCAATGCAAGAAAGAAAAGTGTCCATCGGCGATACCTCGCACGCACTACCCGCTCCATTCTTGGTGATTGCGACACAGAATCCAATCGAACAATCTGGAACATTCGAGTTGCCAGAAGCGCAGTTGGATCGTTTCCTATTGCGCCACCGTTTTTCCTATCCATCGGCGGAAGAAGAGACCGAAGTTGTGCGCAGAAGCCTGAAATTGAAGCTGAAAATGCAAGGAGATGGCGCGGTGCCGATGACGGCATTTGACGCCATAGACGATGGCGCGAAACTGCATATTCGCGATCTCTCACAGGCCATGGCCGCAGTACAGAATGTTCATGTCAGCGAGGTCTTTCTGCGCGACTGTATTGAGTTGGTGCATTTGACGCGCAAGCATCCGGACATTGAATTGGGATGCAGTCCACGCGCCGCGCTTGCGCTGGTTCATGCATCTCGTGCGAGAGCTTTCCTGCACGGTCGGGAATACACGATTCCTGAAGATTTCTTCGCACTTGCGGAGGATGTCATCTTGCACCGAATGCGTCTTTCATACGAAGCGCTTGCGATAGGACGAAAGTCCACAGATGTGCTGACCGAAATGCTTCGCTCGCTTTCATAAGAGTCCTTGCGTATGACCACCATCCTGCGACCACCCGACGAACTTGCGCGCGGCGACTTTGAAATGGTCGTTCGACGACTCGCAGACGATCTTGCATTTGGAATGGACCCATCACGCTTCATCGGATCAGGTCTCGAATATGCGCAGTCTCGCCCTTATGCGCCGGGGGATCCAATCAAGATGATGGACTGGAAAATCACCGCACGCCTTGGGAAGCCTTTCGTGAAGGAATACGACACCCCAAAGCGTACCAATGTTTTTATTGTCGTCGATACATCTGCTTCGATGGGAATTTCTTCGACCACGATCACCAAGCATGATCTTGCTGTGTGGATTGCATCAGCGATTGGTTTGATCGCTCAGCGGCGGATGAGCCCCGTCGGAGTGATCGGCGGCGGCGAGCGCGAAACACGCTTGAATCCAAGCCTGAATCGTGCAGATTTATGGCAAGCGCTTGACCCTCTGCGCGCAAGCAATTTGAGCGAAGGGACCAGATTGTCCGATCGTCTGGCTGATCTTGATCTGCGGGCAAAGAGATCAAGTGTCTTTGTTGTGATCAGCGATATGCACGACCCGGATGCGATTCCTGCACTACGACACGCTTCCCAGAAGCATGACTGCGTTGCAATTCATCTGATGGATCCTGCCGAACGCGGGAGGTTGCGCGCAGGATTTTTTCGTGGCCAGGAAGCGGAGAGTGGACGATCATTTGTTGCACATGGTGGGAGTGCTTGGGGGCGCGGTGGCGAAGTGGCCTCCGACCTTGCAAAGTCCGGAACAAGCTATCTGCGATTGCAGACTGACCAACCGTTTATCGCACCTCTTCGGCACTTTCTATCTTTCAGACCGATGATGGGCGGAGGTCGCGGATGATCTGCGCACACTTCATCTGCGCAATTCTTGCGACGACATTTGTTGCTGATGATGTTGCGACTCCGCGTGGAATAACAGGAAGCGTGACGATCTCGCACTCGGGTGATCCACTGCAAGCAAAATTGGATCAAGGGCTTTCTTCGCCGATGTTGGTACGCGTGACGGATATCACTGGCGCAAGTTCAGCACCAGAGTATCGATACAGAATTGATTACATCGGAGCGGTTGCTGGATCCTTCAACCTTCGTGATTTGATCACGCACCGTGACGGAACGCCTGCGATAGAACTTGGGCCAATTCCAGTGCAAATTGTCTCTGAATTGCCCGACAAATTCGGGAGTGATCTTTTTATTGTCTCTGCAAAACCAATGTTTGCGCGGAGTTATTACAGAGTGATCATCGGGTTGATCGCTGTGATTTGGATCGCGATTCCAATTTTTGTTTTTGTTCGAAGGTGGATTCTCAACAAGCCTGTTCCTGTTGCTCCCCCACCACCACCCGCGCCAACATTTGCGGATCAACTGCGCCCACTCGTTGAGGCGGCTATGAATCAGGGACTCGCAGTGCATGAACAAGCACGATTGGAACTTCTGCTTATGGCATTCTGGAGTGAGCAACGCAATCTTGCATCGCTTCCGCCAGTCCAAGCAATCGAGCAACTTCGGATTGATCCTGAAGCAAGCATTTTGATTATTGCGGTTGAGAAATGGCTTCACTCTCGCGCAAGCGCAACTCCGCAACCGACAAAAGATCTTGCGCAATTGCTGGCACCATTCCGTGGATATGCGCCGATCCCACTTGCGGAGGTTTCGCAATGACATTCACATATCCAATGCTCTTATTGCTCTTGGCAATCCCAGCGCTGATGCTGTGGGCAGTGCCATACCGCAGTTGGGGATTGCTTCTCCCATTTGATCACCAGTCTCATCATCGGCGACGATGGCTTTCCGTGGTGCTTGGTGCATTCGATTGCGCTCCTGCACTCTTGTTCGCCGTGGCGATCATTATTCTTGCTGGCCCTCAAACAATGCAACAACCAAAGAATGCTCGCAAGCTGACAAATATCCAATTCTGCCTCGACGTTTCGGGAAGCATGATGATGGAAAATCGCAGTGAAAACTCCCGAAAAGCGATCAAAGACTTCATCGCTGTGCGAGAAGGAGACGCATTTGGGCTGACGATTTTTGGATCGCAGCAAATCCGCTGGACCCCGCTCACAAAAGATCTTTCCGCCATCCACAACGCATTGCCATTTGCAGATCCAAGTCGCCAACCAAGTCATATGAGCGGGACAATGATTGGCGCGGCGCTGCGATTCTGCAAAGACAACATGACCAACGAAGCCGAGCAAGGTGATCGAATAATTATTCTGGTTTCAGACGGAGATAGTTTTGACCTTGCTGGCGAAGCTGGTGGAGAAATTGCAGATGAGTTGAAGCAAGAAAATATCAGGCTCTACCATGTGCATGTCGCAACGGATCCAATCCCAGATGAAGTTGTCGATATCGCACGCGAAACTGGCGGCGAAGCATTTCAAGCGACAGATGCGCTCAGCCTGAAGCGCGTCTTCACGCACATTGATCGGATGAAGCCCGCGGAATTTCGCACGCTTGGCACGGTACCGCTTGATCACTTCAAGCCCTTTGCAATTATTGCGCTCGCCTTTCTTGGACTTCATGTGGTCGGACTTCTGGGAGTTCGCTACACCCCTTGGTAAGAATTCAAATGATGCAGACTTCACACATCATCATCGCAATCGCAGTTCTGATTATTGTTGGAATTGCAGAATGGTTGCATGCACGCAAAGTCGCACGAGTCGCACGACTGGCGTTGGGACCAAGCGGCCGAGCGTCGAGATGGACGATCGTTGTCGCACCATCACGAACGATCGCGGCGGCGCTTGCGACATGGGGTTTGCTTTTTCTGCTGACATACGATCCGGTCGAAATAGATAAAAAACCAGCCAAAATCGCATCAAATCATTTGCTTGTGCTACTCGATGTTTCGCCAAGCATGCATTTGAAGGATTCTGGCGCGCAGGCACAAGGAATCAGTCGTGCCGCGCGAGCTGGTGAAGTGGTTCAAGGCGTGCTTGACCGCCTTGATATGGAAAACACGCGCATCTCGATCGTTGCGTTCTATACGGATGCTCTGGCAATTGTGCAGGACACTTTCGACAAGGAAGTTATTCGCAACGCACTCGACGGGCTGCCGATGTACACAGCCTTTGAGCCCGGTCCAACAAATTTGCAGAAGGGACTTGTAAAGGCATTCGAGATCGCACGACTCTGGCCTGCAGAATCCGCGACTCTCTTGATTGTGACCGACGGAGATGTTGCGCCGAGCGTTCCTTCGGCGATTCCCAGCTCGATCGCTGACACAATCGTGATTGGCTTGGGCGATCCAGTCAAGAGTTCGAATGTGAATGGACACGGAAGTCGTCAAGACACAATGGGATTGCGCCAACTGGCAACGCGCCACGGAGGTTTTTATCACGACGGCAATCGCAAGCACCTTCCAAGCGAAATCGTCAATAGTCTGACAATGATTGCGCCGCGTATTGGCGATCATTGGAGCGAACGAGACTTGGCGCTGCTCGCCGTTGGCATCGGTTGTTCGACGCTCGCACTCGTTGGACCTTTACTGACATTCTTCGGACGATCGCGAGCCTTTACGCGCGAAATCCGCGCTTTGAAACCTCTTCGGAAAGAGGTCATTGCATGATTTTTTCACGCATTGCATGGGGATTTTGGGCTCTCGTTCCAGTTGCGGCTGTGACATATCACTTTGGTCCTGGACAAACTGCGTATGTATTGGATCAAGCTTCCCGATTACAGAATGAAGCGTCCATTGCTCAGGGAATTGCGCAGATCGATCAGGATACTGCATATGCGAAGCACCTCGAAGCAATCGATGCGAGGCGCAAGGCATTTATTGATCCATCATCGGATAATCAGCGAATGGCACTTGATGCGACTGGATCGGAGGAGCGTGCCTATGCAAAAGCAGCAACAGGATGGAAGACAACCGCTGATCGCTTTCAAGAGGTGCTGACAATTCTTGGCGATGCATCACCAAAAGAAGCGCGTGATATTCGATGGGCGAAGGCACGCGCGAGTGTCCGCGCAGGAGAAATCTGGACTGGAATCCAAGAACTGGAATCTCTTGTGACGGAATTGGATGGTTCAGCCACTTTGGATGATTCTCTCGCACGAACTGCGCGAGAAGAACTTGCGACGGCGTATTACTATGGTGCGCGACTGCTGCGGCTTTCTGGAATGCCCGCGCAAGAGTGGCGAATCGAATCTGGAAAAGCGCGACAGCATTTTCGATATCTCGCAGAGAGCGAATCTGGAAAGTACCGCGAGAAGGATGACACCAACGATGCCGCGAAAAATTATCAGCGGAATCTGGAACTTGTGCTCAATTTAGAGCAGTCGAGCCTTGCAGAATTGCAGGGAAGACCACTGCCGAAAGATTCGCCCCGTGCTGGGAAACCTGGCAATAGGCCTGGAAAAAGGCCTGGAAAGGGCAAAGGGCCTCCAAATCAGGATGGTCGTGGTGCTGGCGGTCCAGAAGAAATACGCGATGGCTGGTAATGAGAGATGAAAAGTAAATTCAACAAAATCAATAAGAAAAACATTATGAAGCACAGATTGAAATTACACAAACTTTTTATCGTTGTTTCCACACTGTTCACGGTGTTCACGCTGCCTAGCACCGTTGCGCTTGGTCAAGTAACAACGGTCAAGCTTGTTCCAAGCACGCCAGCCGCCCCGAATGCAGCAGGTGCTGTGGGAATTACTGTCATTCAATCCTCCTCAGGTGTTTCAATTCAAGGTGCAACGACGATGCCCACAGGCGTCGCAATCCCGATCGTTCAAGAAGATCAATTCATTCTTGATGGCGATGCGCAAATTGGCGGACCTGCGATTGCTTCTGGACCAATGCTTTCGCCAGAACAACTTGATGACTTGCGAAGGGAATTTAATGGCGCAAGTTCCGATGACCGTGAAGCGCTGCGAGCGTACTTCCGCGATATGGGTATCGATATCAAGAAACTACTCGGTGGTCCGGGCGAGGCGATGGAGCCCAATGCGTCTTCTCTTGCCCAAGCAGTTCGAATGATCGAATTTACGCGTACGCCACAGACGGTGCTCGCCGCGCGATCGAAAATCGGATTTGCTGTTGAAGAGAAACCCCCTGCCACCGACTTTGCCGCAACTGTGAAATGGCTGCAATTACAGGTACTTGCTGGCGAGTGGTCTGCGCTCGGCGACGCGCTGGGACAACTTCCACCAGCAGATGCCATCGCGGTTTATACGCAGATTCTTCAGACGATCAATCGTTCGCAGCGCGGAGATCCAAATCAGAAACCAGATCCAGGTCTGCTTCCTGAAGAAGTTCTTGCGATCGCTGATAGCGCGCCCGAAGCTTTGAGTGATTGGCAAGTGACCATTCTTGCGCAGTTGTTGAAAGATGCGGCAGAAAAATACAGCACCGCGCCGATGCTTCAAAAACTTTCTGGAAATACTCGAATGTTTGGCAGACAAGATGCCGCGCACCGTGAACGAACTGTCAAGTTTCTTGTTTCCGCTGGAATGGCCCTTGATGCCTCTGCATACTTTCCTCCGCTTGATGAAGCACGAGCGAAACTCGATGCAGTAGCACTCTTCAATTATGCTCGATATCACGAAGACTTTGCAAACAGCAATCGCGCAGGTGGAGAAACAGAAAGTCACTTGCGTACCGCGTGGGGTTTGTACTGCGAGACTGCGTTGATTGAAAGCGCAGATGCCGCCCTGCGCCAAGATGCAATACGGCGTGCGATCGATCTCTTGCCATCAATGCCTCCAGCACGAGCGTCGGCGTGGCTCAATGAAGTCTTTGCAAATCCAACGCTTGCTCCAGCGGCACTGGAAATCATCGCATTAAAGGCGGTTTCATTGCGGGATAGCCAACTCGATCTTGCACAGCGTGCTCAGACAATATTGACAATGAAAGAATCCGTCGACACTCTGCTTGCGCAGACTGGAATTGATATTCGACTGCTTCGTGTTCCACTTCGAATGTTGACAACGGCGCTTGTTGGTGAAGCCGAGTCCGCCTTGGATGGCAATGCTGGCGTAGGAGGCGGCGGCCGTGGCCGTCGCACTCCACGCCAACAAGGTCCTGCAGGTCCTCAAGAGATGAACTTATTGCTTCGTGCGATGCCCAGTGAAAATTGGATGTCAGTGCTCGAGCCAAGCCTTGCGAGTCGGGCGTATCGAGCGGCTGTCGAGATTGCGACAAGCGCGGACGAAGTGGATGTTGCGATCGACTCGTTGTCGTATGCGGTCACGCGATTTCCAGATCAAGCCGTTCAACTTGCTGATGACTTTCTGCGCCGCTGGGAGACTCGACTTGGTCCACAGAATGAAGTCGATCCGAATCAAATGATGTTCATCGGATTTGCGCGAGATGGAATGACTTCCGCCCCACTCACCCGTGGACGACAGAGACGAAATCTCGATCGATTGGCGAGACTTATGCTTGTGCTTGACGAAATTGGAGTTGACTCGCGCAAACTCCCAAATGTCGCAAAAGTTTTTAGCGCCTGCCACGGTCGAACCGAAGTCTTTACAAAAGATGGAATCACCAGCATTTTCGGCCCAATCGATCAACTTGAGTCCGAAACTGCATCCAGCCTCGCGGATCAAATGCGCGCGGGATTGAGCGGAGATTGGCGCGACAGGAAGGCTCAACAAGCGGCTGGCATGAAGCGATCACCAGAAGAAATTAACGCGATGGTCGAGAAAGGCTATGCGCTTGCGATCGAATTGATTGATCACTCGATCGCTGAAAGACCGAATTCGTGGCGTTATGCCGTGACGAAAGCTGGACTGACATATGACCGTGTGCAATATATTCAAGATCAGGAGAAGGAAGACTTTGCGACATACAACCAGTATCGCAAGGAAGCATTCGAGGCCTTCGCACAAACTGCCAATCGATATGCGGAAGTTGTCAGCCGCGGCGATCAGCGAGATGATCCCAGTGTTTATCTCGCATGGTTCAGCGCCGCAGTTGGCGCGACCGAATTGAATTATCTCACGCGAGATGATTTGCTTGTTGAGGGTTCGCCGCAGGATGATCAGATAGACCTCATTCGAAAATCAATTCAGCAACTCCCTCCTGGTGCTTCAGAACGACATATTGCTGCATTTGCTCAGGCAATCACGGATGCACTTGCCAAACTTGAACCCGACGTGAAGCCTCGCATTGTTCGGCACGCGATGCGAATCATTGGTGACAACCCCGCTGGCGCATCTCTGCGACGATTGACAGATCTATATCAGGATCTCATGAAGGATGAGATCAAACTGCGACTCGCAATCGACGGCGACGATCAAGTTGGGACAAACCAGCGTTTCGGGGCGGCGCTCACATTGCGTTTCACTGGCGAAGTCGATCGGGAAACAGGTGGATTCAGCCGATATTTGCAAAATGATGTTTGGGCCCGAGTCGGCAATTCATACCGCCCGATGAACTATCGCGACCTCCTGAAGAAAAGCCTCGAAGCATCATTTGGCGACAACTTCGAAATAGACGGCATCGGGTTCTTTGAAGCACTTGCTCCACCACGACCAATTCGTGAAAGTGGTGCGGATGGCTGGTTGGAAAAGCCAGTCGCATATGTCGTTTTGAAAGCGAAGGATCCAAGCGTTGATCGCATTCCGCAGTTGTCAATGGATATGCATTTCAATGACACATCTGGTCCCGTGGTTCTGCCAATCATGTCAAACTCTCCACAGATTGACGCGGCGGTGTCGAGCACTCTTCGTCCATTGAAAAATCTCGAAGTCATCCAGACAGTGGACTTGCGCGACATGGAAAATACTCAGAAGGGTCGTCCGATTATTTTCGAAGTTCAGGCAAAAGCGGATGGGATAGTTCCAGAACTTGCTGAACTGCTCTCTGGCTATAGGGACGCAATACAGGGTTACGAAATTTCTGCAAATGGAATTGAAACGAGACCCCTGAATCTGATTGAAGCTGATGCTGGATCTTCCGCCATGAAATCCATGATGATGCTGATTCAACAAACTCAGAAAGCTGATTACATTCAAGCAGATGAAAGTGGTGCGTATCGACTTCCAACTGAAAGGTCTTGGATGATCACTTTCACGCCAACGGCGGCGACAGTTGGAAGTGCATTTACATTTCCAACCCTCAACAATAAGTTGCAGGGAACACTTGTTTCACGGCAATTTTCGGATATGGATGTGGTCACGATCACCACACCATCAGTTGCTGTTCGACAAAGACTGTTGAGTGCAAGAAATATAATCCTTGCTGGAATCGTTTGCGCTCTTGTCGTGATTGGCTTCATCGCACTTCGTCGGCGCAAACCTATGATTTCACAAGAACCAATTTCATATTTCCCCACCCGCATCTCTCCAATGAGCGTGATCACCACCTTGCGCAGAATTGACTGGGAGCATGGCGCGGTTCTGACACCGAATCAACGCACAAAGTTGATCGCCGAGATTGCGACACTCGAAGAGACATATTTCGGCCGAAGTGAATCAACCGACGCGGTGCAGAATGGCGAGGCGACCGCACAACTTCGTGATGTGCTCGAACGCTGGGCGAAAGTTGCAGGATGATGGGAGCAATAAGCCTGCAACGAATTTTAGGACGCTTCATTACAAGGAGTCTTCCTTTTGTCATCTTCGCATCTCTTGTTTGCGTCGGTTGCAAGGCACTTCCGGGGAAACTGATTGTCATACAATCGACATATTCGCCGCCAGTTGTGCCCGCGAATCCGAAGGGTCAGCACGAAATCACGGTCTATTTTGTGCTCCAAAATATCGGCAAGTCTGCGCTTCAAGT
>SXGQ01297326.1_pt1 | contig 11314 bp, 8 predicted proteins | sample 3178371 | NCBI WGS metagenome assembly SXGQ01 (sample SAMN11356859, study PRJNA531348) | freshwater metagenome | isolation source: freshwater sample F1-20 | place: China: Fuxian Lake, Yuxi | collected 2017-12-25 | reverse complement strand
CTGAACGCGATTCTCGGTTTCACGCAACTTCTGGAACTGGAGCAGCACAACGAAAGGCAGGCCGAAAGTATCGACCACATTTCCCGCGCCGGGCGGAACCTCCTTGCCCTTATCAATGAGGTGCTCGACATCGCACGGATTGACTCCGGCCGGATCGCCCTCCAGCCCGAGCCGGTGGAATTGATCCCGCTGCTCGAGGGTGTGATCGCCCAGGCGCGGGAGGTAGCGACATCGCGTCAGGTCTCGCTCCACCTTATCCACGACGACCCGCGGACTCCGATCGCTACGACGGATCGCGAGCGCTTCAGGCAGGTGATGGCGCACATCGTGGAAAACGCGATCCACTACAATCACGCCGGAGGAAAGGTCACAGTGACCATCGCGATGACCGGCACCGATTACTGGAAAGTCAGCATCGCGGATACCGGAGAAGGAATTCCGGCGGAGCTTGTGTCCCGGCTGTTCGTTCCCTTTGAGCGCCTTGGTCAAAAGGAAGGCGGCACCGCGGCAGGCGCCGGGCTGGGACTCGCGCTCTGCCAGCGTCTCGTCAAAGCGCTCGACGGACGGATCGGAATGTCGAGCAGCGTCGGTCTGGGCAGCACATTCTGGGTGGAGATTCCCGCCCTCGTTTCGGTCAATGTGGTCGAATCACCGGTGCTCGAGGAAACTCCCGCCGCGACGCCGGGGCCGACCGCGGAACCCGCTGCGCAAGCGGCGTTGCGCACCATTCTTTACATCGAGGACGACTTCGCGAATTTCCACCTGCTCCAGCGGATTCTGGAGACGCGAAAGAACGTGAAACTGGCGTCCATGATGCAGGGCTCCGGCGCACTGGAAGCAGCGATTGAGCAGCAACCGGCTTTGATCCTTCTCGACCTCAATCTGCCCGACATGTCGGGCGAGTCACTCCTTCAAAAGCTGAAATCAACCCCGGAAACGTCGTCCATCCCGGTGATCATCGTGACCGGAGACGTGATGGGCGACCGTGCGGAGAAAATCATCGCCCAAGGCGCGGAAGCGGTAATGGAGAAGCCATACCGCGTGCAGGATTTACTCAAGCTGATCGACCGCTACGCGCCGAGATAGCGCGGCAACTCAGCCAATCTGCGCCTTGTAGTCCGCCGGACTTTTCAGCCGCTCCCGTGCCGACGCATCGGATGGCTCGAGTTTGAAGAGCCAGCCCTCACCGTAGGGATCGGTGTTCACGAGGGCCGGATTGGAGCGGACCGCTTCATTCACTGCCACGACCTTCCCGGAGACGGGCGCATAAATGTCGCTCGCAGCTTTCACGCTCTCCACGACGCATGCGACCTGGCCCGCCTCGACGGCCTTCCCGATTTCGGGGAGGTCCACAAAGACCACATCGGTCAGTTCGTGCTGGGCGTGGTCGGTAATTCCCACGGTTCCGTCGGCGCGGAGCCATTCGTGGGATTCTGCATAGCGGAGATCTTCGGGTACGTTCATAAATAGTGTGCTGCTGTTCTGTTCCGGATTGCGGGCGTTTGAAAAGCCCGAACTCTACGCGCCCGCTTTTCGCAGCGGCTTTTTTTCCACCACGGCGGGAAAACGACGGCCGCGGATATCGATCTCAATCGTCGTCCCGGGCGCTGAACTTGCGGCGGGAAGATACGCCATGCCGATGCCGCAACCGAGCGTGGGCGACAGACCGCCGGAGCACGTCTCGCCGACTTGCGCGCCGTCCTTCCACACGCCGTAATGACTGCGCGGCGGCGGTGTCGGTCCCTGCATTTTGAATGCGGCGAGCTTTCTCGCGGGCCCGTTCTCCTTCTGCGAAGCGAGAACGGCACGACCGATGAAGTCCGGCTTTTTCAAATCGACGAAGAAACCAAGCCCCGCCTCAATCGGCGTTATCGACGGGGAAAGATCATTCCCATTCAGCGGGTAGCACATTTCGAGGCGCAATGTATCGCGCGCACCGAGACCGCACGGCTTGATTCCAAACGCCGCACCGGTTGCGAGAACATCGCTCCAAAGCTGCACCGCAGCAGCAGCCGGGCAGAACAATTCGAAGCCATCCTCGCCCGTGTAGCCGGTCCGTGCGATGAACATCTGTCCGCCGCCCATGTCGAGGCGCACGATCTGATTCCGCGTCGGCGCCTGGCATTTCCCGCCGACGAAAGTCTCGAACCAGGCCGCCGCTTTGGGTCCCTGCACTGCCAGTCCGGCAAATTCGTCGCTGCGGTTCGTCAGCGTCACGTCGGCGGGCAAATGCGAGCGCAACCACGCAAAATCCTCATCGATCATCGAGGCATTCACCACAAGCAGCCAGTCATCGTCGCAAATGCGGTAAATCAGCAAATCATCGATCACCCCGCCCTGCTCGTTGAGCATCAGCGTGTATTGGCCCTGACCAATGCCGAGACGCTCGACGTTGTTCGTGAGCATCCGGTTCAGCCATGACGCAGAGCCCGCGCCTTCGACGAAAAACTGTCCCATGTGGGAGATGTCGAAAACGCCCAGAGCGCTCCGCACGGCATTGTGTTCATCGATGATGCCGCTGTATTGCACCGGCATATCCCAGCCGCCAAAACCAATCAGTTTTCCGCCCATGCGGATGTGTTCCGCATGAAGCGGCGTCTTTTTCAAAGCAGTGGAGTTTTCAGACATGAGGCGCGGACACTACGGGCCATGTGCCCGCTGTCAAATACGCTCACCGCTCTCTTGCGGCTTCCATCGCCGGTGTTAAACCGGACGCGCTATGAATCGACGCACTTTCTTTCAACTCGGAGCCGCCGGAATCGCCGCCTGCGCGTGCGGTTGCGTATCCACCGCTCCATCGCTCGGCGGGCGCGTGGCCGTCCGCAAGGATTTCATTCCCGACGGAAAGTTCGGCCGGCACATTCACATCCCGCTGCGGCCGACGTTTGTTACAGTTCACAGCACGGGAAGTCCCGGCGGCACGGCGGCAGCGCACGCACGTCTGCTCCGCGAAGGGAAAATCCGCGCGGTTTCAACATCTGGCATTTCACGGTCGATGATGCGGAAGCCGTCCAGCACATGCCGCTCAACGAAGCCGGCGAACACGCCGACCACGACGGCCCCGGCAACCGCACGAGCATCGGCATCGAAATCTGCGAGTTCCACGAAAGCGGACGCCAGCAGCGCGCGCTCGACCGCGCGGCGGAGCTCATCGCCGACGTGCGCAAACGCTTCGGCATCGGAATGGACAACGTCGTTCCGCACTACTACTGGACGATGCACCGCTACAACAACTGGCAAAAACCCTGCCCCGCCATTTTGATGAACGACGGAAAGCCCGGCGCAAAGTGGGACGCTTTCCGCAATCGCGTTTCCCGCGCCTGAGCCGCGACTCGCACGAACGCGATTGCATCCCGCCCACGGATCGCGCATCCACGCGGCGATGAAAACACATCTCCTCGCAACACTCGCCGCCGTGACCGCATCCGCCGCCGAATTACCCGCGCCCGCCGACCTTCCTGCCGGTCCGCTGCCGGATGTCCTCGCGATGCGCGACGGCACGAAAATCACCACCGTCGAGGACTGGAAAACAAAACGCGCCCCGGAACTTCGCGAGCTTTTCCAGCACTACATGTATGGCAGGAACCCGGCGCCGAAGACGGTTTCCGGCAAGCTTCTGCGCGAGGATAAAAGCGCGCTTGGCGGAAAGGCGACGCTGCGGGAGTTCGACATCGACTGCGGCCTCGCGGCACCCGTCCATCTCCTCGTCGTATTCCCGAACAAACGCGAGAAGCCCGCGCCGTGCTTCCTAGGGATGAACTTCCACGGCAACTACCAGTTGCTCGATGATTCCGCCATCGCGATGCCTAAAGGCTGGGTGGGCGACAAGTTCCCCGACACTCCGCCGAACCGCGCCGCAGAAGCCGGACGCGGCAAGGAGAAAGCCGTGTGGGCGATCGAGCAGAGCATCGACCGCGGATACGCCGTCGCCACATTCTTCAGCGGCGACGTCGTGCCCGATGACAAGGCGCTCGGCGAAGTCGCGCTCTCAAAAATCCGCGGAAGCGACGCGCCACGCGGCCCCACCGACACAGCCACCATCGCTGCGTGGGCGTGGGGGTTCTCGCGCATGCTCGATTTCGTCGCGACCATTCCCGAGATCGATGCAAAGCGCGTCTCGACCGTCGGGCATTCCCGCAACGGAAAGACCGCGCTGCTCGCCGCCGCGATGGACCCGCGATTCGCGATGGCCATTCCGAGCCAGGCCGGCAGCGGCGGCACCGGCCCCAGCCGCGTATCGCCGGAACTCGCCGCGCCGCAGGCAAACGGACGTCCGAAAGCCGAGACCATCGCGGTCATCAACACCAACTTCCCGCACTGGTTCTGCGAGAACTTCAAAGCATTCCGCGAAACTCCGGAAAAGCTGCCGTTCGATCAGCACTGCCTCATTGCGCTCTGCGCTCCGCGCCCCGTGCTGCTCAGCAATGCGGAGGACGATGTGTGGGCGAATCCCGACGGCCAGTTCACCCTGCTCGCCGCCGCCGCGCCTGCCTACGCGCTGTTCGGCGAAGCGCCGAAGCTCCCTGCCGCGCGTCCGCCGTCGAATCAATTGCTCAACGAGCGCCTCGGCTATTTCATCCGGCCGGGCAAGCACGCCATGAGCACGCCCGACTGGGCCGCGTGGCTGGATTACGCCGATCGCTGGCTGAAATAGAGCATTTCCTTGCCGACCCGCGCGGCACTGGCTAAAGACCGCCTCGCAATTCAACCACAACTCCTATGGGCAAAATCTACAATAATATCATCGAGACCGTCGGCCGCACACCGCTGGTAAAACTCAACCGCATCCCTTCCGAAGAGGGAGTCGATGCCAGCACCACCATCGCGCTCAAGTGCGAGTTCTTCAATCCGCTCGGTTCCGTGAAGGACCGTATCGGCATGGCCATGATTGAGGACGCCGAGAAGAGCGGCATCCTGAAAAAGGACACCGTCATCATCGAGCCCACGAGCGGAAACACCGGCATCGCCCTCGCGTTCGTCGCGGCGGCGAAAGGCTACAAGCTCATCCTCACCATGCCCGAGACAATGTCGCTCGAGCGCCGCACGCTTCTCGCCATGCTCGGCGCGAAGCTCGTGCTCACGCCCGGCACCGAGGGAATGAAAGGCGCAATCGCCAAGGCCGACGCGCTCGCAAAGGAGACGCCGAACTCCTGGATTCCGCAGCAGTTCAACAACCCCGCGAACCCTGCAGTTCACAAGGCCACGACCGCCGAGGAAATCTGGGAGGACACAAACGGCGCGGTGGATATCCTCGTCGCAGCAGTCGGCACCGGCGGCACCATCACCGGTTGCACCGAAGTGCTGAAGCCCCGCAAACCCAGCTTCCAGGCCATCGCCGTGGAACCCTCGGATTCGCCGGTCATCAACCAGACGCTCGCAGGCGAACCGGTGAAGCCCGGTCCGCACAAGATTCAGGGAACCGGCGCCGGCTTTGTGCCGAACAACCTGCACCTCAAGAATCCCGATACCGGCGCCGCCCAGATCGTGGAATGCGTGAAAGTGTCGAACGACGACGCATTCGCGATGGCCCGCCGCATCGCCAAGCAGGAAGGCATCCTCGTCGGCATCAGCACCGGCGCAAACGTCTTCGCCGCAATCCAGGTCGCCAAGCGCCCGGAGAACAAAGGCAAGACCATCGTCACCATCGCCTGCTCCACCGGCGAACGCTACCTTTCCACCGCCCTCGCCGCCGAAGCACGCGCCGAAGTCGGCGGCTAAGCCGGCGGCTGGAAAAAGCTCTGACCAAACACCTCCAACAAAAGCAGGGGCACCCGAAAACGGTGCCCCTGTTTCGTTTCCTCCCCCTAGCCTTCCGGACTCATCAGCCGCACCGGATTCACCTCCACCGAGCGCGCGCCATCGGCGACCCATGCGGTGCCGTCCTGCACGCTCACGTGCAGCTTCATCGTCTTCCCGGCCAGCGCGGCGAGCGCCTGCGTTTCCGCTGCCGGGAGCTGCCACACCGTCAAATTGCGCGTCCGTTTCAATGCCTCCGCGATGCCGCTCCACCAGATGCCCACGCTCGTTCCATACGCATACACACTCACGCGCCGCGACTTGCCGCATGCGCGCAGCAGGCGCCGCTCGTCGGGCTGGCCGAGCTCGATCCAGTGCTCGATTTCCCCCGTCAGGTTCTTTTGCCAGACGCTCGGACCATCCGTCTCGCAAATGTCCTTCGCGAACTCCAGTTCACCGAAGTCATTGTTCTCCGTCACATTCAGCATGAACGCGAGAAACCGCACCATCATCCGCTCCGGCGTCTCCGATGGATGCGACGCAATCGTGAGACTCTGCTCGCAGTATAAATTGCGATCCATATCCGCGAGTTCCGCCTGAATTTTATAAATCGTTGCCTTCAGCGCCATGTTGCCGACGACGACTACGGAGTCCGCCGCCCATAGTCACGGCTCCAGATCACCTCCCGCGCCCTCATCATCAAACGCCCGCCCTTTTTTAAAACGACGCGCAATCCGCCTGCGCTACAGCCGCAGCGCATTGCAATGATTGCGCATTTCCGTGGCGCAGAGCGGTGAGTTGGCTGCGGATTTGGTTGAGGCGAATGACACGTTCGTGAGCGAGTCTTCGGGGGTTGGGGGCGTTCGGCTGAAAATGATTCGATTTCGGAGGCCGGAACTCCTTCGTCGGAGGTCGGAACTCCTTCGTCGGAGGTCAAAACTCCTTCGTCGGAGGTCGGAACTCCTTCGTCGGAGGTCGGAACTCCTTCGTCGGAGGTTGGAACTCCTTCGTCGGAGGTTGGAACTCCTTCGTCGGAGGTTGGAGCTCCTTCGCCGGAGGTTGGAGCTCCTTCGTCGGAGGTTGGAACTCCTTCGTCGGAGGTTGGAGCTCCTTCGTCGAAGGTCAGAACTCCTTCTTTGATGCTCGGAACTCCGGAGAAGGAGGTCGGAACTCTGGCGAAGTCCAAAAAAGCTCCGACTTTCTCCTTCGGAGGTCCAAATTGGTTCCAAAAAGGTCCTTTTTAATACCTCGCGACGAGATTTTTCATGATTGCAAGTCCCTACTTACGAAAATTTTGCTGCGCATCGACTATAGGACGCGCGGCGGATGGGTATCGGGTTGTCGATACGTGTGGGAAAGCCCGCTGATTGACCGACGAAAATCCTACAAATGAACCCGCGGCGAGCCTCGCCCACGAAGCTGAAGGTGACGTGCCGCATCTCGAAGACATTCAGCGACGAAATCGAAAGCGTCGTGGCCGACCCGCAGCAGCCGGAGCTGCTCTGACTACTTTTGCACTCTCGCTGAGCCGGTGACCCGGCCTGACGCGTCGCGGTAGGTGATCGAGTTGCCGGACACGCTGCTCGTTCCGATGATTCGTCCGCTCGCATCGCGATAGGTGGTCGAGCCAAACGAGGACGTGGATGCCGAACCAGACACGCGTCCGGAGCCGTCCCGATAGGTCGTGCTGTTGCCCGATGACGAAGCGGACCCGATGATTCGGCCTGCTCCATCCCGGAATGTCTGGCTGCCGCTGGCCGAAAGGCGTGCGCTGCCTTCAATCCCGCCGCTGCCGTCGCGGAAGATCGTGGATGTGCCGGACGTGCTTGCTGATCCTGTGATTCGACCGGAGGCGTCGCGGATCGAGGCATTCCTGCCGACGAGCGTGCGTTCCTTTTCCAGAGCGTCACCAAGGGAAATGGAAGTAAGGGTAAACAGCGCGAGCAGTAGTGTCTTCATCGCAGTATCAGACGGGAGAGGCGCGATTTTCATCAAATAATCTCGCGCGCTTTGACAGGCATGCGCCGTCATGCGTCTTCGCTTCCGCGACAAAAAACCGCCATCCCGCCAGGAACGAAGATTTCTGCTCTACTGGCAATCGTTGGGTGGGCCGGAGCTGAAGTGCGAGTTCACCTTTCATCCGACTCGGCGATGGCGCTCGGACTTCGCCCACATCGAGAGTCGGACGCTCATCGAGATCGAGGGCGGCATCTGGATTCAGGGCCGCCACAACCGCCCGCAGGGGTTCGCCGCAGACGCCGAGAAGTATCTGGAAGCCGCGCTGGCCGGCTGGCGCGTCCTTCGCCTCACCGAGCTTCAAATCACCGCGCCAATGATCGAGCGCATCATCGCCTTCATCCGGACGGCAGGTGTAAAGTCGGTGTAAAGTGGCGGCCCAACCTTACACTTTTTGGAGCCCGGATTTGGGCGCGTTTCCGCGAGGCCGTATCCAATATAAACGCCACGTCTAAAGGACGTTGTAGCCGCGTTTGTGGTGCATATCAGGCCACGGGAGGGACGAGAAAAGGTGTAAGGTGCGAAAAACAGGCCCGCATAGGATTGAAGGGAAGGTCGCCCATCCCAAGTGGAAGACGCTCACGCAGAAAAGATTGCTTATTACTTTAGGGGGATAAAGGGCGGGCAAGCGAGCTGGCATCACCGACTGAAAGCGCCAAACGTATCGGCTATCGGCCACTTTTGTCATCTTGTCATTTAACGATGTGGGTAGGTCTGCCAATGTCCAACCCCATCCGCTATCGCTAGAAAATATCCCTTTGCAGGAACCAATTTTGTAGCACTAAACAGAGCATCGCGATTTGAGCCAAAAGACAATCAAAGATCATGAAGACTAATTTAATCACGCATGTCATCAGAGCATTGGCGGTGCTCCTGCTTTCCTGTGTGAGCGCATTGGCCGCGCCCAGCATCAGCACCCAGCCCTTGGCGCAGACGAAGAATCAGGGGCAATCCGCTTCATTCAGCGTGGCAGCCACGGGTGCGGGGGCGCTGACCTACCAATGGCAGAAAGACGGCGTGGATATTCCGGGAGCTACCAGCAGCACCTTCAGCCTCGCCAGCGCCAAGCCTTGGCACATTGGCGACTACTCAGTGAAAGTCACCGATGCCAACGGCACCATCACCAGCAACGCCGCCACCCTCAGTCTGACGGGTATCAATGGCGGGATATGGAAGGGATTGGTGGCATACTACACGTTTAATTTCAATTTGACTTCCGAGACCACTGGTCTCGGCCAATCTTTGACTAATTTCCAAACGACCCGAGGTTCTGATAGGTTTGGTGCGGGAAATTCAGCGGCGAGTTTTTCGGTTGCCCAAGCCTCAAGGCTAACATCTACAACGTTCTTCCCGATCAGAGGAGCAGGTGCCAAGACAGTTTCGGCATGGATTAAATACAATGGAGGCACACCTCAACCGTCGAGGGAGGGACCGATTGTTAGATGGGGCGGAAACCCCACTTTTGGCAGTGTATTTGAGTTTCGCGTTGCCTCCATGGATTCACTGCCTGGGACGAGTCTTTGCTTGGACGGTGGTGGCAACGTTACTCTGGGAAATCAGGCGATTGACACATCTGCATGGCGGCATGTCGTGATTGTGAATCCTGAAAACTCAGACATTAATGACCCCGACATGTGGGTTGATGGAGTCCTGCTCCCGAAGCGGATATGGTCAGATCCAAATTATTTTTTTGACACCCAAGGATTACAAAGCCTTACCATCGGGGGTTCCCCGGATAATAGCAGATTTTTCGAGGGTCTGATTGACGATGTTCGCATCTACAACCGCGCACTGACCGCATCTGAGGTTCAGGCACTTTATGCCAGTGAGGCTACGGTGCAGTTCGCAGCGCAACCACAGCCGCAAACCGTGAATCAGGGCCAATCCGCTTCATTCAGCGTGGCAGCCACGGGTGCGGGAACGCTGACCTACCAGTGGCAGAAGGACGGAGTAAACATCCCGAGCGCGACCAGCAGCACCTTCAGCCTTGCGTCGGCGCAGCCGCAGAACATCGGTTATTACACATGCAAAGTGACGGATTCTGTGGGCACGGTCACGAGTCAGCAGGCCGCGCTGAATATCAACGGAGTGCCGTTTGGGGGGTGGCAGGGGCAAGTGGCTTATTACCCGTTCAACGGGAATGCGAACAATGAAAGCGGAACTGGCATCAATGGCATCCCGTTCCAAGCTACTCTTGCAAACGACCGTTTCGGAACTGCAGCGAAGGCGTATTCTTTCGATGGTATTGATGACACCATTGGCACTAATGATGCCTCAGCGACGTCGGATACTTCCCCTACGACGGCGTCAAGTAACTGCACGCTCTCGGTTTGGTTTAAGGCATTGGCGCAGGATCCTCTTGCACAAGAGAGCGGCGGAGGAACTTCTTATAATCACAGCTATGTTATCGTACCGCACCATGGGGGCGCAGGCTCTGGTGTAGGAATAGCAGCTGGCACCAATGGCATTGTCGTGCTTGAGCATGGAGATGCATTTTTTGCGCCGGTTTTAGTATATTCGAGTGCATTAGGAAGCTCTTGGAACCATGCGGTTGTCACCGTTTCAAACGATGGCCCGCCTGAGTTATATCTCAACGGAACAAAAGTGCGCACAGGGCTGGCAACAGGCAGACATAAGACCATGTCAGCAATTCAGGACATATCGAATGGAATTGGGGGCGGTGGGTATGGTCATTTCAATGGCTCGATCGACGATGTCCGCATCTACAACCGCGCCCTGAGCGCTGCGGAGGTGCAGCAGCTATACGCGAGTGAGGCTACGGCTCAATTCACCGCTCAGCCCCAGCCACAAACGGTGAACCAAGGGCAGGCGGCATCCTTCAGTGTTACGGCGACGGGCAACGGCACTTTGTCTTACCAATGGCAGAAGGACGGGGTGAACATCCCGAACGCGACCGGCAGCACTTACAACATCGCCAGTGCGCAACCGCAGCACATCGGCTACTACACCTGCAGAGTCAGCGACTCAGTTGGTTCAGTAACAAGTCAGCAAGCGGCGCTGAACATCAATGGTGTGGCGTTTGGCGTGTGGCAAGGACTCGTGGCCTATTACAAATTAAACAACACAGCTTCAGACTTAACTGTATTTAATAATATCGGCACGGGCGAAGGCGTAATATTTACAGGGGATAGGTTTGGCTCCGCTTTTTCATCCTGCGCCGTGACTAACGAGGCCGGCACATCAAACCGAATAAGGTGTGGAAATCCACAGAGTGGAATTTTTGATTTTACAGATACCGCCAGTATTTCAATTTGGATTAAGCCTTCAAGCAATTTGAGAAATGCAGATGGGCAGAGATTGAATGCTCTTATAAGTAAGGATGAAGGCCCAGGTTATACTAATAAATGGATCGTAAGTGTTTATCCAAATAAAATAGGTATTTACATTCGAATATCAAATCAGGCGGAGGGTTTTGTATATTCAGATAACGTGGTTTTCTCGGCTGATAAATGGTCTCTAGTCACAGTTTCAAAAACTGGGCGGACTTTTAACTTCTATCTTGACGGTCAACCTGCCGGATTTGCGACTCACTCATTAGATG
>SXGQ01550548.1_pt1 | contig 11315 bp, 4 predicted proteins | sample 3178371 | NCBI WGS metagenome assembly SXGQ01 (sample SAMN11356859, study PRJNA531348) | freshwater metagenome | isolation source: freshwater sample F1-20 | place: China: Fuxian Lake, Yuxi | collected 2017-12-25 | reverse complement strand
TCTTTACAGTGTTTGACAAAGATACCACTCGTTTTGTTGATACCTTGCGCAATTCTGGTGCTGTATATCTGTACGACCTATTGCCTATACCAAACGAAACAGTTGAAAACCCCAGTCAGTATTTGTACAATCAGGTGCTGTCAAACAGTTTGATATTGTTTGGTGATAACTTTGGTTCAGGTGTTGACATTAGAAACAACTGGATCGTGGTTGGTGCAAACAAGAGCGATTACTATACTCAAGACGGTGGTATCTTGCACCTGTTTGTAAACCAGCAAAATAAAAAAGGTTGGAACAGATTGCGTTCTAGAGACAGCAAGGTTGACATTGACTATGTGAATCAGGGATTCTTATACAACAACAAAACTCAGTTGATTGTGGCAGACCTTGATTATTACGATCCTGCCAAAGGTAAAATTCTTGGTATAGCAGATCAAGACTTAGATTACAAAACTATCTACGATCCTGCGATCTACAATAGAGGCACAGGTGTAGATCAAACCTTTGACAGCAGCAGTGCATGGGCTCAAAATCAAGTGGGTAAAACCTGGTGGAATCTTGATTTGTGTAGATTTATTAATTATGAGCAAGGCGAACTCAACTACCGTGTGGTTCATTGGGGCGAATTCTTCCCTGAAAGTGTAATTGAAGTTTGTGAGTGGGTAGAAAGTTTTGCACTGCCTAGTGAGTATGCGGCCTTGGTAGGAGACGGCGAAGCCAAGTATTCTGACGATAGTGCTTATGTTGAATTTGCCTTTTTAGACAATCAGAGTGGCCTAATAAGAACCAAATACTACTATTGGGTTAAAAACAAAACTTCGGTAAACACTGTGGCTACAAAACGTACCAGCAGTGTGGCTACACTGGCCAATCTTATTGAATCGCCAAGAACGCAAAATATTCCATATTTTGCAGTGGTAGCCAATAATACTTTTAGTTTGTATAATATCAATGATTATCTACAAAGTGATAATATTGTGTTCAAACTTGAATACGCTACCACACTAAGCGAAAATATTGCACACAGTGAATATGAGCTGATACAACAAGACAATCCTCTGAGTGTGATTCCAGAAAAATATATCAGTAAGTTGATTGATAGTCTTTCAGGAGAAAACAGTGTTGGTGAAGTGGTTCCTGATTTGCGCTTGCGTGAAAATGACAAACTGGGAATTTCAGTAAGACCTCGTCAGACCATGATAAAAAATACCACAACAGCTGTGCAGGTTTTTGTGGACTATGTGAATAGATTCTTGCTGAAAAATCTTGTGGTTCGTTACAAGGATATTTCTCAACTGAAAGTAAGCGAACCTATTCCGCCCAACGCAGCAGGTTTTTACAATCTTATTGTTGACACTATAGAACAATTGGATTTTGTACAAACTCAAGATTTGATAGACGGTTACAAGGTCTTGGTAGCAAGCGATGCAGATTACGAAGGATTCTGGACCATCTATAGATATCAGGCCGATGCTGAACCTAGCGTATGGGTGCTAGATAGAATTCAAAGCTATGATAGCAATAGATTCTGGCACTATGCCACATGGTACGCAGATGGGTTCAATGATCAAACACAAATTGATTTTATCGTACAAGAGTTCAAGGATATTGTTACACTGGATTTACTACCAGGCCAAGTGATAAAGGTACTGGATGATGGTAATGGTCAATTTGAACTTTTCACATTGAACGATCAAGGAAACTTGATAATTATTGGTGCTGAAAATGGTACCATACAATTAAGCGAAAGTTTGTATGATGCAGATCAAAGTCTGGTAGGGTTTGATAACGCACCATTTGATAACATTGGCTTTAGTAAAACCGCAGCAGTTGAAATGCGTAATATTGTGCAAGGCCTATTGAAAGGAATATTCACTGACACTGACCTGGTGCAAATCAACAACACATTCTTTGTGCTGATAAACTACATTCTCAGCGAGCAAAAAACTTTAGACTGGTTAATCAAAACCAGCTTGGTATCAGTGGTTCACAAGATCAGAAAACTGTTACAGTTCAACAGTTACATAAGAGATCAACAGGACTATTTTGAAGATTATATAAAAGAAGTCAAGCCATATAGAACACAAATTCGTAATTACCTACTGGATTATGAGGGTCAAGATGATGTGGCGGCCAATACCACTGACTTTGATCTTCCAAGTGTGTATGACGAAACCATACGCAGATATCGTGTGCTTGTGCCCGGGTCGGCCATTGATGCTAATATTATAGCCAATTCATCTGCGGTTGCTTGGTCAACAAACTACAAGTACAAAATTCAAGCCATAAGAGTGACCAATGGCGGTGTGGGATACAGTTCACTACCAACTGTTACCATAACAGGTGGCGGAGGCTCTACTGCCACAGCCGTGGCCAGTGTGGATTTTGCACTGGGACAGGTCATAGACATTGATCTGGTTTCGCCAGGAGAAAACTTTACCAGCCAACCAACTGTGACAATTGAAGGCGGCGGCGGTTTTGGTGCAAAAGCGTATGCAGTATTGACCACCACTGGAGGCAATGTAAGCAGCCAAACCATTAACAAGACAGTGAGAACATTCAAAAATGTTTTGAGTTTTGACAGAGTAACATATACCACCACTGTGGTCAAATGGAAACCTTATCAAACTTTCCATTCAGGTGATGTGGTGGTTGTACCTGATGTGACTTTTGCACAGTTTAACAATTATCAAGATCAGTTGATACCAAGATACAATTTTGCCTATAGAGTGATAAAAACTGTGCTGGGCTCTGAAACCATTGATCTCAATCTGTTCAATGACGCCAGTGTGGTACAAAAACTCAACGGACAAGACATTGACAATGCAATTGATAGATTGGCAATTTACAATCAACCTGGTAGCCCTGATATTGCTCAGCTGTATTCAAGTCCTGATAGTCAGCGACTGGATGCAAGTAATTTAAACGATGCAGCAGTAAGCCAAAACAACGAGTGGAATCGTGTGGTGCATTCTACACAAGTTCCATTTTCTCATGAATACCAGTACATGGCCATAGGTAACAGATCATTGTTGGCAATCAGTGCCACAGGAGAAACTTGGCAGTATGTACCTATTAACGAAAATTCAGTAAACCTAAGAGATGCTTGCTTGTTTAATGGTAACACTTGGATAGCAGTTGGAAATCAAGCCACATTGATCAAGAGTGACAATGCACAAACATGGACCAAAGAAGAAGTTACTGAGTTTAGATTCAGCCCAGACGCCAATAATCCTCAGGGTACCTTGCAACTGAATGCAACTCAAGCAGTTGATTTCGTAGGAGTGGTATCTATCAAAACCACAAGATCAAATTATGTTGTGGCCATTGGTAATGGTAACAGTGTGCTGTTCAATCCTTATGCAACTTCTTTGGACATTGATAGAGGTTGGTACAGTGCCAAACCTCAACCAAGAGTGTTTTTAAATACCAAACAATTGCTCTGTGTGCATGCTATTTCTTTTGGTGATCTTGCTGACAACAACGGCACTACCTATACAGTAGATCTTCAGGCGTCTGGTTATTTTACTCTAGGCACACAGACCAAAATGCAGCAAGGCTTTGTCGTCATGGGCGGAGTCAACGGGAACATGTTCATAACCAGTTTCAATCGTCTTGACGATCTTGCACTTGGGTATGATAAAACATACAACTATGATGCTGGTAAACTTGGCAATGAAAATTATCCTTGGATTCCGATGGCCGTGCCTTCGGCAGTGCAGGGACTAGGGGATGGCACGTCAGGCGAACAGATCAATGCTGTGGCAATCAGTACAACTTTTGATCGTTGGATAGTGGCAGTTGGTTCTGGAGGCACACTTATCTGGAACAAACTGGATAGTCCGCTGCAAATACAAAACGGCAGTGCAGATTTGGCCAGTGACACCATTGGCGAAACTGTTGTGGACTATGGCGTTTCAGTGTTTAAAAACTTCAGAAATTTTGATGCAGACAACTTTGCATTTCCATTAACACCTGCTGCCATTGAAAAGATTGATTTCACAGACATAGCCTGGGACAATGAAAAGTTTGTGGTGTCGGGTACCGGAAGCACAGTGATATGGGGTTACCCAGCATCACAGAGTGAAGCTTATATTGAACTAGGCAATATCAATCCAATATTGGCAGGCACTTCAATATTAGGAGCATCCAGCGGCACCTTGGCACGATGGGATGCAGTGGTTTCGGGTACAACTGTAACAGTGACCATAAATGGATCTGCGCTGGAGGGTACTATTTACAGTGGCATGACAGCCACATCAGCACACTTGCCGGCAGACTGTGTAGTAACCAGTGCAACTTATAATTCCAACACAGACGAATGGAGTGTGGTGTTGACTTTTGCCAGCACATCATTCAGTGCAAGAACCGGTCAGGCAATATCGTTTGCATATGTGTTTACTGCTAACATTCCAGTTGGTACTGTGCTGACTTTCAATGGACCAAATGGTAAAACCAAAACTCTGCTGGTAAGTCGTTTGGCCACTCAAGGTGATAACATTGTATATGTTGATGACTTTGACATGATAGCTGCTAACTGGAGCATATCAGGCCTAGGCATTCCAGCTGGCGCAAGAATCAAACAGATAGGTAGATTTGCTCAGTTTACCTGGCAGTATGCACAAGGCAGCGGAAGAGATGTGTTTGTAGATTACAACAGTGTGAGTGTGAACACCACTACCATACAGTTGAGTGCGCCTTTCAGTGCTAATGTGCCTGCAGGATCAACTATCACGTTCTTTGACAGTACTGGTACAAAATCTCAATTTGTAACCACACAACGGTTACAAAAGAATACCAAGACGCTGGCATTTGCAAACACGTTGCCTATTGGTGTTGGATTTACTCTAGAGGCCAACAGTGCTCTTGGCATTCTAGGCGGCACTCAAGTGGTAAGCACCAAACAGTATACCATTGGTGGCGTTTTGAATCACCTGTCAAAAGATATCCCGGATTTGATTCCTGGCACCAGCTATACCGGTGTGAAAGTTCAAGGTCAGCCTTTTGATCAGACTGCCACTGATATTCTCAGCTTGGATACCACTATTAGCAGTGAGTTTACTGATTCGTTACTGGGAACAAGACCAGAAGATATTATTATCAATGGCGGTAAGTTTATTGACACGTTCTCTAGCCATGCTCCAGAAGAACTTGTGCCAGGACAGGTAATTGATAGTTTGCAGATGAATGTATTTACTGCAAACGTGGTTGGTGGCAATGTTGATTATGGTAATGTGATAGCATATAAAATATTCACAGACTATAAGCTGCCCACGGTGTACTATCGTTTGAGTGAAGCTAATACCACGGTGTTGTCCGCAAATCTTGCATATGATGATACTGAAATACTGGTATCAGATGTAAGCAAATTGCCTGCTCCGGATCTAATCAGAGATGAGCCGGGTTCTATTTGGATTGCCGGCGAACGCATAAATTATTTTGGTAGAGATCTTGGTAGAAATGCTATTACCAACATTCGTAGAGGAGCATCTAGAACCAGTATACCTTTGGCACATGCAGCAGGCAGTTTGGTTGTTGATGCAAGTGCTGCCCAAGAGATCACAACAGATTCTCAGCTGAGTATCACAGGTGATGTGTCGGTGAACAATGGATTCGCAGGCGCAGCCAACACAGCTATCTATAGAAGTGCCGTGACCACCAGTGTACCACAGGGACAAATTTGGCTTACAATAGGAACATAACATGACCACAATTAACAATAATGTAAATGTTGAAGGAAATGGATTGTGGTTAGCAGATACCATTCCTTCGTATTTTTTACGTTCAAGAAAATCCTATGCTCCTAACGTTGATATAAGATTGCCAAACATTGATTTTCTTACCAGCAATCTTACCGCGTATGCAAATGCTGAAATCGCAGTAGGTAACATTCAACTGTTTCCATCTCCTGCTACCATTACAGCAAACACATCCACATTTGCCAATACATTTGTGGCCAATGTGAATACAATACTAGTGGCCTTGTCATCAGTGGCAGGTTTATCAAATGGATACAAAATTGTCACTGCAAACATACCCAGTGTTGCCAATGCCAGTATTCAAAGAATTTTTTCCAATGCCAGTGTGATCATTGAAGATTTGCAAGCAAATGCAAATATTGTTATTAGTGCAGGAGAAAGTTGTTATTTTTATCCAAAAACTTTTGCATACAGAAATGTGAAAAAGGTGGTGTCTAATACAGCTCAAGCCAATGTGCTGGTGTTAGCACTTGAATCAGTTGACAACATAACCATTGGAGCCTTGGCATCTACTGCCAACATACTGGCAGCAGTCAGCGACGACACTGTTACAACTGTGAAGAAAATATTCAGAGCCAATAACTCTGTGCTGATACAAAACATTGACGCAAATCTCACAGTGTCGCTGGGAGAGTATGTTAGCTTTAGCACTAGACCCACAGTTGGGGTAGTAAGAATACGCGGAGAAGTGATTCACTATGAAAGACTATGGACAGCCAACAGCAGGCTTACCAATCTTACAAGAAGTGTGGGCGGGACTCCAAACAGTGCTCTAACCAGCAATGTAGCACCAGGAAACGTGATCAGCATTCTGGGCCTACAAACAGTAAGTTCTTAGGATATAAAAGCATGCTAAATAAGGATATGAATAAATTATCTGAAAACGAACAGGTGCAAGCGCCCGTGAGCCCTCCGCAAAAACCAAACGAACTGGGTGGATTTGATATTTCTGGCGCAGTGAAAATTTATGATCCAGAAAGCAAAGAAGTTTACGTTGAGGTTAGAACATGAACGCACACAGTTTAATTCAAATTGAAGGATTTGTCAAGATTCACGATCCACGCAGCGGAGAAGTGTTCGTTGATAAAAAGAACGCTATTCACTATGAAAACATGAGCGAGGCTATTGCATTCGCACTCAGTCATAGAGATGCACAATACATGTATGAAATGCACTTTGGCAACGGTGGCAGTGCAGTGGACAGCACAGGCATTATCACCTATTTGATTCCAAATACCACCAGTGTGAATGCAGCACTGTACAACCCTACATATTACAAAATCATTGACGACACAGACAGCGACAATGCTGATCCTACCAATAATAGGATGCAGGTGCGACATGTGCCAGGTAATCCATACAGCGACATCATTATCAGCTGTTTACTAGATTACGGCGAGCCAGCCACTCAGAGTGTGTTTGACAATAGCACCACTCTAAATGATACATTTACCTTTGATGAATTAGGCATCAAAGCACGAGCAATTGATGAAACACCAGGCACAGGAAAATTACTCACACATGTGATTTTTCATCCTGTGCAAAAAAGTTTGAATAGACTTATTCAAATTGATTATACTGTGCGTATTCAAACACTTACCAACCTAAGTGCAATAGGATAAAACAATGGCGTATTTAATAACAAAAACCAATGGCGATACTCTAGTAACTGTTCCAGATACAGAAAAAAATACAGATTATGGTGTGACTCTAGTCGGCAGAAACTACAGCGGCTACGGTGTCTTTCTCAATGATAATTTTATTGCGTTGATGGAAAACTTTGCCAGCGGCAGTGCACCGGCCACGCCCTTGGATGGACAATTATGGTTCAGCACAACCACTAAGAATCTAAGCCTCTGGGAAGGCTCTGCTTGGAAAGTCATGAGTTCAATTACCAGCAGCGAAGCCGAGCCAGGCACTGCTGGTAGAAAAGTTGGTGACTTTTGGTTTGATAATTCAACTTATCAATTGAAAATCTGGACAGGCAGCACAGCATTCGCACGTAACATCACAGCCACCACCAGTGCTAATTTACTAACTATTACCAGTACCATTGGACTGGCTGCAGATGACAAAGTCACACACGCCAATATTGCACTACTTGACGATGTACGAGTTACCCAAATTTTAAACAGTAATCAACTGAGGATCAGTGCCAACGCCAATGTGACCCTGGGTGATAGCGTGAATTTTCAAAGAGGCAGTTCTTGGTACACTATTGGTCCAGAATACACACGAGGCCAAAGAACCAACGGCATCATTCCAGCCACACTCACAGACACACTAGGCATTGCTCATGTGGTAGGTCTTATCTATGTGAATGGATCTATTGTAGGAGCCCTGAGTAACGATCTTGAATATACTCCTATCACTGCATCAGCTATTATTGGATTCCCTACTATCAAGCCAGGCATGCAGCTTAAATCATCTACCAGTGAACAGGTTACAAAAACTGTACAAAGCTTCAGTGTAGGCGCAAATGGTACCACACTGATTCCTCTAAATTCAAATGCTGATCTGCTGGTAGGCGATAGATATCTATCTGCCAACGTGAGCATTGGATCTGGTGCTTTAATCACTGCACTTTGGCCAAACAATGCTGTGTCTGTTGGGGTAGTGACCACAGTGTATCAAAACGAAGAAATTGTTTTCCAGCGCGGCGACAACAACGTATTTTTGTACAACGGTATTTCAACCAATGCTCAGCAGTTGAATGGCAAGTCAGCTGACTTGTTTGCACAATTAGATCTGTATGCACGTTTTCAACAAGGCGTTGATGTTGATGGCAATTTAAAAGTTGGTGGCAATATCAATTTCCTACACCATAACGGTAATCTTACCATTAGAAATCAGGTAAGCAATGGCAATATCACATTTACCAGTAATGTACCTGGTGTGGGTTCGCAGGCACAGGTGATGCAGATTAGAGGCATTGATGGCTTGATCACTGTGCGTGATGTGCCCACAGTGCCACTAGGAGTGGCAACCAAAGGCTATGTGGATACCACTAGAGATATTATCAACGGATTTATTGCCAGTAATATATCTAACATTACCAGCAACTATGCTACCATCACCTATGTTGATAACCAAAATACAGCTATTACCACTGCCTATGAACTAGCTGACACTGTGATCTTGAATGCAGTGAATGGCAAAGCAGATATAACCAGCCCAGTGCTTTTGGGTACACCAAGAGCGCCCACTGCCACAAGTGGGACCAATACAACACAAATTGCAACCACGGCATTTGTCACAGCAGCCATAAGTGCATTTAATGGCACACTGGACTTTGATCCGTACGCAACCAAGGCCAGTCCAACGTTCACCGGAGACCCTAGATCAGTTACGTTTGCCACAGCTACTAGTAATACTTCAATAGCTACCACAGCATTTGTACAGGCACAAAAAACCAGTCCTGTGTTTACAGGCACACCTACTGCGCCAACTGCTGCACCAGGTGATAATTCATCGCACATTGCTACCACAGCATATGTAGAAACTGCTGTTACCAATGCTGCACCTGATCTCACAGTGTATGCTCCGCTGGCAAGTCCTGCATTCACAGGCTCGCCTACAACTACCACAGCATCATCTAGCACCAATAGCACACGCATAGCATCAACTGCATATGTGCAAAGTGCTATCACAGCCAGGGATCTAGGCAGTTGGTTATCTGCTGCCAAGACTATAAGTGTTAATGATCCCGCCGGCGGTAATGACGGAGACTTCTGGTTTAAGGTATAAACATGGCCACTAAGTATACCTATGTCAAGCACAATGGAGTTTGGAAACAGCCTAAAAACGTTTTCATCAAGCAGTCTGGCAGCTGGGCCCCATGTCAAGGTATTTTCTACAAGTACAATGGTGCCTGGGTAAAAGTCTGGCCCAGCACCGCGGGCAGTATTTCATTAGATCTTGATTCAGTTAGTTTGAGTGCTACACTCAATCAAACCAGTAATAGACAAAGAATAAACATCACCAATTCAGGAGATGCTGATCTTCGCATAACAGACATCACCAGTGTTGATCCTGCACTGTTCACTATTCAAATTATCAATGATGGACTAGGTGCTACTCCTTCCATAGGCAGTCCGGTGACAATTGAACCAGGACGTTCAAAATATTTTGAAGTAACAATCACAGCAGCCTTGCTTGACGGCACAGACACTGGCACCATTACCATTGATGCCATAACTGACGTTATAGGCACCACAACTGCCGCTACCATATCTGTAGCAGGATCAGTTGGAGTGCGTTCAGCTGTGGCCGCAGTGTCTCCGAGCAGTTTGAGTTTTGCAACATCATTAACACGAACATCAACTGCACAAAACTTGACGATTAATAATACTGGGCAAGAAACCCTACGCATAACCAGTATCACTGCTACCACACCAACTGCTTTTACTATTGGTTTGAATTTCACAGGACTGGGCGCTACGCCCAGTATTGGAAGCCCGGTATCTATTGCAGCAGGTGCAAGTAAAACATTTGCAGTTTCGATAATCGGCGGAAGTACCGCTGGCTCAGAAACTGGCACTATAACCATAAATTATCTAACAGATTTACAAAACACCGCAGACAGTGGCACTATCAATGTCAGCGGAACAGTGGCGGCATTGACCGCGCAATTGACCTTGGAACCAGATACCTTGAGTTTTGGGCAAATTGTGGCCTTGAATTCGTCTGCACCACGCACAGTGAAACTGCGTAATACTGGTAATGATGTGCTAACAATCAACAGTATCACTCCAAGCACTCCCAGTAGGTATACCATTTCTGTAGATCAAAAGTCAGTAGCAGCAGGCGGTCTAGGTCCAACATTGCCTACTACAATTGCTGTTAACTCCAGTAAAGATATTGATGTAAGAATAAATGCAGGAGCCACAGCAGGTTCAGATACTGGCACACTTGCCATTGGGTACACTACAAACGTGCTTGGTGCAACTGCATCCACCACACTGCCAATATCAGGATCAGTTAGAACCTTGACCACAGGTACACTTGATGCTACTCCAGCCAGTTTGTCTTTCTCTGCTACCGAAGGTGGAGACAGCACATCAAAATCATTCTCTTTGAAAAACAACGGAGAATCTCCTGTGACTGGCATAGCTGTTAGCACAACAGATTCTGCAAAGTTTGACATAGTGGTGCAAGGCTCGGTATCAACTTTGGCCGCAGGTGCTACAGCATCATTTACTGCATATATTGATGGTATTGATGCTGGGTCTGGTACTGGTACTATTAATTTTACTGGCACTAGTGCTAGCACAGCAGTCACAGGATCTATTGCTGTATCAGGAACGGTGAGAGCGGTTGAACCACCACCTCCTCCTCCACCACCTCCCCCTCCTCCACCACCTCCCCCACCCCCACCACCTCCTGCAGAATTATCAGGGGCAGTGACAGGATACAAGGAAGTAGTAGTGCCTGCTGGTTACACCACTTTGACTTTTACTGCCAAAGGTGGAGGTGGTGGTGGCGGTGGTTACAATGCTGCCGCAGCGCAGCCAGGGCAAGCAGGTGCTAGCGTTTCGGGCAGTTTTGCTGTGACAG
>SXGQ01778164.1_pt1 | contig 11316 bp, 13 predicted proteins | sample 3178371 | NCBI WGS metagenome assembly SXGQ01 (sample SAMN11356859, study PRJNA531348) | freshwater metagenome | isolation source: freshwater sample F1-20 | place: China: Fuxian Lake, Yuxi | collected 2017-12-25 | reverse complement strand
CCTGGCAGGGCACGCGCGATCGCCTGGATGTTCGCAGCACTCGATACGGTCGAGCCGCCAATCTGGGAGTTCGACATGGCGCGGCTGCTGGAGGGCGGCATGCCCTGGCACGCCGCGCGCGAGCCGATGCTGAAGGACCGCGTGCGCGTCCGGCTGGACCAGCTCGCGTCGCGGCTCGGCGATGCCGCATGGCTCGATGGCGGCTTCACGGCCGGCGACCTGCTGATGGTCACCGTGCTGCGGCGCCTGCACGGATCGGGCCTTCTGGACGAGCATCCGAACCTTGTCGCATACGTCGCGCGCAGCGAAGCCCGGCCTGGCTTCTGGCGCGCCTTCGCCGCCCAGCTCGCCGTGCTCACCAGACAGCAGCAGGAGACGCCGGAGCGCCGCGGCGTCCCGCCCGACCCATGACCGGTGAAGCCGTCAGCACGGCCTTGCTCTGGGTCGGCGCGCTCGGCTGCGGTGTCATGGCGGGCGTCTACTTCGCCTTCTCGGCCTTCGTGATGACGGCCCTGCGCGCGCTTCCGACCGGAGCGGGCATGGGGGCGATGTGTGCGATCAAGCGCGTGATCCTGCGCTCGCCCTTTATGCCGCTGTTCTTCGGCACGAGCCTCGCTGCGCTGTTGCTTTTCGTTCCGGGCGTTCTCGGCATCTGGGGCGCTCAGCCATTGCCTGTCCTGGTCGGCGCCGCAGTCTATCTCTTTGGTATGGCGGGCGTGACCGTGGCGATCAATGTGCCGCTGAACACGCGGCTCGACAGGGCCGGAGAGAACGGGCCTCAGGCCGAAGCGGTCTGGCGGCACTACCTGGCCGTCTGGACACGCTGGAACCATCTGCGCGCGGCTGCCTCCTTCATCGCAACAGCCCTTTTCACGCTCGCGCTGGTCCGCTCCGGCTGATGCGCGCTCGGCATTCGTCATCAAGGCCGACATCATCGATGCGGATTCGCATCGAGCCCCGGCGATGCGCGGGCTCGCCGTGTGCCGCATCGTGCTGTCGCCTGCGGCGGTCCGCAGCGGTGCTGTGGACATCCAGGGCCTTGTGCGATGGCTGTTGGCGAAATCCTGCGTCACCGGTACGGATTCGACGCAAGGCTGCCTCTGCCATCGGTCCAGATATCGTCCGGCAGCGACCGGTCGCGCTGGCACACCCGGTCATGGTCTGGATAGCTGATCGTATAGATCGGCGCGCGCGTGCCGACGATGAGGCAACGTGTCGGGCTGGCGCTACGATTGTGCAGGTAATGTCCAACCGCGACGCCTGCTCCAAACGTTGCCGCGTCGCCTAGGCGCAACAGGGTCTCGACATCGCCCTCGATGAGCGTGACCTCGCCTTCGAGGACGTAGACCATCTCGTCTTCCGCCGCGTGCCAATGCTTGAGCGAGGACCGCGACCCGGGCTGCAGGATCTCGATGTTTGCGCCGAACTGCGTCAGGCCGCCCGGCTCGCTGATCCAAAGCGTCTGCGCCGGACCGCACGCATCATCTTGCCCGCGCTCTTCCACGATGAACTGGTCCTGAGTGAAGGGCGGCATTGGCTCAACTCCATTCGTCAGGGCGAGATGCCTCAGAATGCCGGTCTCCCAGTGTCGCATGGAACACCAGATCAAAGGCCTCGGGCCGCATGATCTCGGCGAAGTAGTGCGCTTCCGCAGCATGCCACTGCCGCTCCCACGGGCCCATCGTTCCCTCGCGCGCGATCAGTCTGGCCTCGCGTTCGGCATCCTGCGTGACGGCGAGGATGCGAAGGTCGAGCAGATCGGCCAGTTCGGGGCGAGCTGCATACACGCCTTCCAGAATGACTACGGTGCGAGGGGCCAGCGTCGTCGGCGCATCGACCAGCCGACCGTCGAAGACGTCCCAGTCGAAGGCGCGCCAGCGTGCTGTGCGCCCGGCGCGCAGCGCCGCCAGCACGTCGCGCTGCCGTGTCCAATCGATGCAGGCGGCGGCTCGTGCGGCCGGGTCATCGTCGCGCAGCGCGGTGCCGCCGGCGTAGAAGTCGTCGCCGGCGATCAGCGCCGCATCGAGCCGCTCAGCCAGCGCAGCGGCCAGTGTGGACTTGCCCGTCCCGCTCCGCCCGTCGATCGCGACGACGAACGGTCCCGACGATCCACGCGCCCGTTGCCCGATCGTTTCCGCGAGGCTGGCGGCGGAGGTCATCGTTGCACCGACACGCCGGCGGGCAGGTCGGGCGTCGCGGCGGCACAGCCTGATCCGGCCAACGGTGCCACGTGGCGCACGATCACCTCGACGAAGGCGGCAGGTTGCTCGAAAGGCGGGTTGTGTGCGCTGTCCTCGAACCAGAAGAGCCGGCGACACGGCGCCGACACGGCGCGGAACCAGGTCTCCGCCAGCGACGATGGCACCTGCCGGTCATGACGCCCCTGGATCAGGAAGACCGGCACGTCGAGGTGGCGGATGTGCCACAGGCGAAGCTGGGAGAATTCCGGCCAGAGGCGTTCGAGGGACCAGCGGTTGCCGCGGCCGAACAGCCAGAGATCGTAGAGCCCAACCTCGCTCTGCTGGAGCGCACGCCAGATCAGCGCGCCGGTCGAGAGGTCAGGCGCGTGGAACGCCCCGCCGAGCCGCTCGTTCCAGCGGCGTGACACGAGCATGGCGTCCACGTCATGCGGCGGCGGCCCGATATTGCGCAGTGCCGCGATGGCCGCGGTGTCGCCGCGACGTTCCGCCTCATCAAGCGCGCTTTGCCACGAGATGCGTTCGCCCGCGAGCATGTCCACCGTCTGCGCCACGCCGACATAGGCCAGTACGTCGCCGGGATGCCGCGCGGCGTGCAGCAGGCCCGGCGCCGTTCCCCACGAATGCGCAACGATTATGGCAGGGCCCGCATCGAAGCGGGTGCGCATCGCGTCGATCAACGCGTGCAGGTCGGCCACGAACTGGTCGATCCGCATCGTCTCGGGCGGGATTGTTGGATCAAAGGACCGTCCGGTGCCGCGCTGCTCCCAATACACGACCAGGAAGTGGCGTTCGAGTTCCGGCACGAAGGCGCGGAACAGCGGGGATTCCGAAGCCCCCGGCCCGCCATGCACCAGCACCAGCAGCGGGTTTCGCATGCTGGCGCCACGCAGCCAGATGCGCTGAGGCACGCCGTTGAGCGGCAGGTCGGTCATCTCCGCGACACTGCCGTCAAGAGGGCGCCCGTCCGACTCGCGAAAGGCAGGGGTGCTGGTGCAGGAGCCGAGCGCCAGAAGCATGGTCAAGGCACCAACCACCGCGAGCCACATCCAGTGGCCGGAACGAGCGGCTGCAGTCATGCGCGCGCCGGGTGCGCGACGATCTCGGCAGCATTCGTGAGTGAAGTCCACATACGAGGCATTATCCGGCACAAGTAGGCTCAGGATAAAGTCCGACGGTCTGCACGGTGCCGCGATGCGCCTTTCGACAAGTGTCGGTTTCGCGAGGTGGCAATCCCAGTGCCTTCGAGACGACCACCGATCGGGGGGCACCGTCACATTGATCTTGGGCATCAATACTTCTCGCTTTCGGCCACTCGATCGTGCGCGCATGATTTCGAGATGCCGATTGATCCATACCTATTCCTTGCCTTCCTCGGCGCCGCCTGGGTGCTGATCCTGGCACCTGGACCCGACATGGTGTTCGTCATTGGCCAGACGCTAACGGGCGGTTCGCGTCGCGGCTGGGCAGCGCTGTTGGGCATAATAACAGGTGCGATGGCGCACATCGTCGCGGCCGCTTCGGGAGTTGCGGCGTTGCTCGCGGCATCCCCTGGGCTGTTTGACACGCTGCGCTTCGCGGGAGCCGTCTATCTTCTCTGGCTTGCGGTCAGTTCTCTACGTGCGGCCTGGTACGGCCGAGCGCTCATCAACGTGACGGCGCCAGCCCGCAAGGCTTACTGGGATGGCTTGGCGACGAACCTGACTAATCCGAAGGTTGCCCTATTCTTCCTCGCCTTCCTTCCGCAGTTCGTGCATCCCGGACGCGCTCCGGCATGGCTTCAGATGCTGATCCTTGGCCCTCTTGTCCCGCTGATGTCGATCCCCGTCTTTGCGGCGCTGATCGCGAGCGCAGATCGCGCGGCCGAGCGCCTGACACGTTTCGCACGCTGGCTTGACGGGTTGGCTGGCACGCTCTTCCTGGTGCTCGGATTGCGGCTTCTGTTTAGTGAGAAGCCGACCTGAGGAGCCGCCGCTTCGTTTCGGTCATCCATTCCATCGCTTGCGCGGTCATGGCATGACGCGCAACGGCATGAAAGCCTACCTCTCGGCGTCGCCATTCCCTCCAGTCACGGAGAACCCGCCTGACCGAGCGCATCTTCCTGAGCCTGCCGGGCGACAGCCGACCAGGCCCCGAGACCCACACCGCGATCGACGCGATGCCGCTGCTTGCCGTGCCGCCGGATCTGCGCGGCGTCATCGGCGCGGCGCTGAGCTATCGCGAGGACATCCCGATGGAAGCCGCCGTTTCTGAGCGCGTGCTGCCGGACGGCGCCGTGCGGATCGTGGTCGATCTCTCGCACCCAACCGTCCTGCCGCACATTGCCGTGGTGGGACCACGGACCACGCCGGCGCTGGTCCGGCTATCCGGGCGGATGGAGGGGCTCTCGCTGACGCTCACGCCGGCCGCTTCCATGACCGTGCTGGGCGTTCCCGTTGGCGAGATCGCGGGACGCGCCGTGCCGCTGTCCGGGTTGTGGGGTGCGCCTGCGGGTGTGTTGGCGGAGCGCTTGCACGCCACCGGGCACGACCACGAGCGCGGCGCACTGCTCTGGGCCTGCCTGCGTGCGCGCCTGGCGGGCCGGGATGACCGCGCACCGCCGGCGCTGCTCCACGCCGTGGCAGGCGCCACGCAGCGCGCGCCCGGCCGAGTGCGGGATTGCGCCGCCGCGCTCGGCGTCGGCGAGCGCCGCCTGCAGCAGCTCTGCCGTGATCACCTGGGCCTGGGTCCACGCAGCATCGGGCGGCTCCATCGGCTGCATGGGCTGCTGCGCGCCTTGCGGTCGGTCGCGCGGCCCCATTGGGCCACGCTGGCATTGGACCATGGCTATTGCGACCAGGCCCATCTGGCACGAGAGTTTCAGCACTTCACGGGCCTCACGCCCACCGACTATCGTCGCCGCACGATTTCGGCTGTGCCCAAGACAGATGCCGGTTAGGCCGAAGACACTTCATTCCGGGTCGCGATACTTCCATCTATCGACGTCGAACGGTTTCGGGCCGCTCCTCATCGTTTTCCTTCTGTCGATGACACGGCCTGAATGGGCGTCCGACCGGCCGCTTTCGACGCTGCCATCATGCCGAGCCGGGGTCTCACCCTGCTCATCCTGCTGCACCTCGCGAGGAGAGATGAATGATCACCGACATCGAGGATTACTTCGCCAAGGGATGCGGCCGTTGCGAACGCTTCGATACGGAGGACTGCTCGACCCGGCGATGGCGGGAGGGGTTGCAACGGCTGAGGGACATCTGCCGCTCGTCCAGTCTGACCGAGACGGTCAAATGGGCACACCCCTGCTACATGTATGCCGGCCGGAACATTGTGATCATAGGGGCACTCCGGAACGATTTCCGGCTCAGTTTTTTCGACGCGGCGCTGCTGCGCGATCCGCACCGGGTCCTCGAAAGGCAAGGTCCGAATACCCAGCAGGCCGACATGATTCGGCTCACCTCCAACGCCCAGGTCGCCGAGATGGAGACGATCATCCGAGCGTATCTAGACGAAGCGAAGGGCTACGCTGCGGTAGGCAGAAAAGCAACAAATACAGAAAGCGTGACCGACCTTCCCCAGGAACTGGCCGAAGTACTCGATGCCGATCCGGAACTGGCTGAAGCCTTCCACGCGCTGACGCACGGCCGGCGCAAGAGCTATGTGATCAACCTGATTTCAGCCAAGCAGTCTGCAACGAGGGCGAAACGAATCACAAAATTCCGTGAGAAGATCATCGCTGGCAAGGGCGCCACGGAACGATAAGCCGCTCCGAGTCGTATCCGATCGGCCGAACCGGGAGGTGCGGCCGTTGGATCATGGCTATCGCGACGAGGCGTATCTGGTCCGCGAGTTCCGGCACTTCATAAGCCCCATCTCCACCGATTTCCGGCACCGCGCGCTTTCGCATTCGTCCAAGACGGTCGGCCGAGTGGCCATTATGGGAGGCCCGGCAACCGGCAGGGCAATCGCGCATGACCACGACACCAGAGGCTCCCCTCAACGGAACGATCGCGCTCGTCACAGGCGCCAGCCGCGGCGCAGGACGCGGCATTGCGATCGAACTCGGGGCGGCCGGCGCGACCGTGTACGTCACCGCGCGCAGCACGCGCGCGGCGCCGGCCGATGCGTATGGCCGGATCCTAGCCTTATCCGACCTCGCGACACCGCCCGGCACGATCGAGGACACGGCCGAGGCCGTGACGGCGGCGGGCGGGCGGGGCATCGCCCTGGCCTGCGACCATGCGGACCCAGACGCCGTCTCGACCCTTGTGCGCCGGATCGAGGTCCAGGCCGGGCGCATCGACCTGCTGGTCAACAATGCCTGGGGCGGCCATGAGAGCTTCGACGGCCGCTTCGACGCACCGTTCTGGGAGCACCCGCTTTCCCATTGGAACACCATGATGGATCGCGGCGTGCGGCTGCACCTGCTGGCCGCCCGGGCCGTCGGGCCTGGCATGGTGGCGCGCGGCAGCGGGCTGGTCATCGGCACCACCTTCTGGGACCAAAACCGCTTCCTGCGCGGCAATCTCTACTACGACCTCGCCAAGGCCGCGATCAGCCGCCTGGCCTTCGGCATGGCCGAGGAGCTGCGGCCGCACGGCGTTGCTTCGCTCGCGCTGTCGCCGGGCTGGATGCGCACGGAGTGGGTGCTGGCCGGACACAAGACGGATGAGGCGCATTGGCAGGACGCGCCGGCGCTCGCGCGCACCGAGTCCCCGCGTTATCTCGGCCGTGCCGTTGCGGCACTGGCAGGGGATGCCGGGGTGATGCGCCATTCCGGCAAGGTGCTGCGCGTGGCCGACTTGGCGGAGGACTACGGCTTCACTGACGTCGATGGGCGGCGCGTGCCCGCCTTCGAGCTGCCACCGTCATGACCGGCCTCTCGCCGAGCCCGCGCGCCATGCGCACCGACATGTCCGATCCTGTTGTGGTCCGGGCCGCGTCTCCTGCGGACGCTGATGCGGTCGGGGTTCTCCTGCTGGAGTCCTATCCGCCGCTGCTGGCGCCCGGCTACGAGCCGGCGCTCCTCGCCCGCGCACTTCCGTTGATGACGAAGGCGAACCCGGCGCTCCTTGCATCCGGCACCTGGTATGTTGCCGAGGGCCCGGGCACCGACGGCGCGCTGGCCGGCAGCGGGGGCTGGACGCTGCAGCGACCCGGCGCAGCGGAGGAGCTGGTGGACCCGGCGCTCGGCCACCTTCGGCACTTCGCGGTCCATCCAGCATGGACGCGCAGGGGCGTCGGACGGGCCCTGTTCGACCGCTGCATGGCTGACGCCCGCGCGACCGGCGTCAGTGCCTTCGAGTGCTATGCAACCACGGTGGCTGTGCCGTTCTACCAGGCCCTCGGCTTCGAGACCGTCGGGCCGTTCGCAGCAAGGTTGGGACGTGACACCGATTTCCCGAGCATCCGCATGGTCTGCCGCATCGCATAGTCGCGCGAGGCCATCCCCTGATGTGCTGGCTGCTCACTGCCCGAGCAGCAGCGGCACCAGCGAGGCGGCAAGCAGCAGCGCCATCGCCAGGTTGAAGACCCGCCGCGCCGCGCCCGTGCGCAGCATCATCCCAGCGCCGACGCCGACCATCGTCCAGAATGCCACCGAGGGCAGTGTGACGAGGAAGACGATTCCGGCGAGCAGCGCGGCCTGTGCGATGAAACCCGCCCCACTTGAGGTGATGTAGGCCCCGACCGCGCCGAGCGCGACAATCCACGCCTTCGGGTTCACCCACTGGAACAGTGCGCCCTGGATGAAGGAGAGCGGACGAGACCCTGCTGCCTCATGCGATAACGGCGGTGCGGTGCCGACGTCGGCAGTCGCGATCCGCCACGCCAGCCACGCGAGATACGCCGCACCGACCCAGCGCAGCAGGCCCTGCAGCCAGGGATGTGCGCGCAGCACCTCGCCTGCGCCGAGCGCGACCGCGGCCAGCATGGCGGCAAGGCCGAGCGAGATGCCGAGCATGTGCGGCACAGTCCGCCGAAACCCCCAGGTCGCGCCAGAGGCGGCGACCATCGCGTTGTTCGGGCCCGGAGAGGCGGACATCGACACGGCGAAGGCGAAGGTCGCGCCGAGCCAGGTCATGTTGACGTCATCCCCCATGCGTACGAACTGCCGCCACCGCGCAGGCCATTTGCTCTCCTCCATCGGGTCGCCGTAGCCTTCACTCGGTCAGGCGATCGCGACGCCCCTGTGCGGCATCGGCGAGCCGCCGTCTTGAACGGGATTGACCGAATGGCCCCCGGCGGGCTGGACGAGAGGCAGGTCTTCTGGCGCCACCCGGGGCTCGCCGGGCTCGGGCTGCTCAAGGCGCGCTTCACCCACCACCGCTACGCGCTGCACACGCACCCGACCTATGTCGTGGCGCTGGTCACGGCGGGGTGCGAGCGGCTCCGCGTCGGCCGGCGCCAGGTGGTGGCACCGGCTGGCCACCTGATCCTCGTCAACCCGGAGGAGTGCCACGACGGCGAGCCCGGCGCCGCAGGCGGCTGGGCCTATCGGACGCTTTATCCCTCCACGCAGCTGATCACGGACGTCGCCCACGAGCTGGGCGAGGGGCGGCTGCCGCTGTTCACCCACCCCGTGGTCGAGGATCGCCAAACGGCGCAGGCCTTCGCCGCCGCGCACCGTGACGCGGAGGATGCCGCCGATGCGATCACGGCCGAGGCGTCGATGCTGTCGGCCCTTCGCCTGCTGCTTCTCCGGCACGCCGACCCGCTCTATCCCGGACGGGAGAACACCAAGGGACAAGGCGCGCGCGATCGCGTTGCGGCCTATGCCAGCCTGATCGAATGCTGGCTTGCCGGTGGTGCCATCACGCTCGCAGCGCTCGCCGAGGCCGTCGGCGTGACGCGGTTCCAGGTCGTGCGTGACGTCAAGCGCGAGACAGGGCTGACGCCTGGCGCCTTTGTCCGCACCCTCCGCCTCCGCCTAGCGGCCAGGCTGATCGAGGATGGGGAGGCATTGGCGGAGGCAGCGGCCGCGGCAGGCTTCGCCGACCAGAGCCATCTCACCCGAGCCTTCCGGGCGGTGCATGGCGTCACACCGAAAGCGTTCCAGAGGTCTTTGGTTCCGGGAGGTCGTTGATCCGCGCAGGATCACGGCGGTGGTCTCGGGCTCGGCGACGAGCTTCGTCGGGTATCGGATGTCACGCTGTCTGGAAGTACGTGATGCGCAGACGAGCGTGACCCCGCAAGATTGCACCCACATCCCACCTGCCTATGCGCGCCGCTACTACGCCCTTGGGCCAATTGAACCCGCCCCGACTTGCCGTTTTCTGATCGTCCACGCCCGCTGCGGCGCTGACGTCGCAGCACCACGACGGGGATCGCATGTCGCTGCATCCTCTCAAGGCCGAGACGACCGCACGTGGCGCACGGATGCTGCGCACAGCCTTCGGCCTCGGCATCGCCGCATGGCTCGCGGACCCCGCCCTCGTCGAGGTGATGCTGAACCCTCACGGCCGGCTCTGGATCGACCGTCTCGCGGAGGGCCTCGCCGACATGGGAGAGCGGCTTGCCTTCGCCAACGGCGAGCGCATCATCCGCCTCGTCACCCGCCAAGTCGGCGTCGAGGTGAAGCCGCGTCAACCGGCGATGCGGTCGATCGAAAAGGAGCCCTTTGCGCCTTCCTTGTTCGGCCCGACCTGGCGGATGCGCTCCATCACCTCGACAGTGATGCCCTTGCGCTTCAGCCCGGTGAGGAAGCCGCGGACCGTGTGGCTCTGCCAGCCAGTGGCGTCGACGATATGCGCGATGGTGGCACCCTCGTCGCGGCGCAGGAGGGCCAGTACGGTCTCCTGCTTCGTGCCCTCGCGGGGCTTCCGCGGCGCGCCCGGTTCGCGCGGGGTGCGGGCGGGCTTGCGCACCGCGACAGTGCGGAGCGCGGCGACCAGGTCCGCGTGATCCGTGCAGAACCGAGACCATGCGTGCTGGTCCGCGGCGTGTGCGGTGATGGTGCCGATGGCGCGGATCAGCGCCCGCTCGATCGGCTGATAGCTGAGGTCGTCGGGTCCGTCGATCAGTGCCGGGTCCACTCCAAGCCGCTCGTGCCGCGGGCGGTTGTCCTCGTGATCGGTGTCGTCGTCGCCCTGGGGCGCGTCCTGGGTGGCCTCGGTCTCCGCGGCGTCCTCGTGCGGCGGCGCCGGCTCCTCCGCGCCCGTGGGCGCCGTGTCGGCTCTGGCGTTGCCCTCGCTGGGGTCGATGCCGATGGCACGCAGCCCCTCGTCGGTGATGCGCGCCACGATGGAGGTGCCGTCCTCGTCCTGGCGCCAGCCGAGCCCCACGTGGTCGGGCTGGGCGTTGATCTCGGTCAGCAGGTTGCTCTTGATCAGGCTGCGGAACACCGCGTTGCGGGCTGCAGCGGGTAGGCCCTTGGGTGCGCGGGCCAGTCCCATCTCATGCTTCGCAGCGGCAGAGAGGATCACCAACTGGGTGTCGGAAAGCTTCATCGTCGTGGCTCCTTCGTCGAAGCCCGACCATCGGGCCTCTACGAGCCCGAGCCCCGCCGGGTCCACCGGTCGGGGCAGTGCGGGACGGGCCCGCATCAGTCGTGCGCGGCGTCGGCGGCGATGCCCTCGCTGATCACGAAGCCCGTCAGGAAGGGCAGCCCCGCGGGGATGTCCGTCTCGCGGCTGGTGCGGCGCCCGATCCGCCAGCCCATCCAGGTCCCGGTGGCGGCGGCGATCGCGTCCGCGATGCTTTTGTCCGCGTGCAGGTGGTTGGCGACCTCGTCGGCGAAGTGGCGCCCGTGCCGGCTGTCGAGGAAGGCGCGGACTGACTCGCGATCCGCGGCGGTGGCGTCGTGGATCGCAGTGAAGACGATCGGCCATGCCTCGGCGGCGCGCTCGCGCATCGTGCCGCAGAAGCCCCACTCGGTGTTCTGGGCGGGAAAGATCGTGCGGTTAGTCATCGTCGTCTCCGCCTGCTGTGCGTTGCGTCCTGCGCGTGACGCACCATTCGCGCTGCGGCGGAGACGAGCCAAGCGGATTAGGGTCCGTACTCAATAGACTTTGAGCGACGCGGTTTGGTGTGATTCGAAGCTCCCGATGGATTGGGGGTAACGATGGCACGCGGGACGTACTGGCTGAGCGATACCGAGTGGGCACGGATCGAGCCGCTGTTGCCGCGG
>SXGQ01636819.1_pt1 | contig 11316 bp, 12 predicted proteins | sample 3178371 | NCBI WGS metagenome assembly SXGQ01 (sample SAMN11356859, study PRJNA531348) | freshwater metagenome | isolation source: freshwater sample F1-20 | place: China: Fuxian Lake, Yuxi | collected 2017-12-25 | reverse complement strand
GTCCGGCGCCGAGCAATTGAAGACTTCGCTGCTCCAGGGCACACGCCCCATGATTTCAGCCAGAGGGGCGTACTCCTGGTTGCTCAGGCCGGCGCCTAGGAGGCTGTCGGGCAGGAACAGGTTCCACAGGCCTTGCTCGCGGGCTTTGGGCTTGAGCTGCTCGATGGTCTGCAGGGGTGTCCAACGGCGCCCGGCGGCGGTATTGGCCTGCAGTTCCTCGTGCGCCCGGGCTTCGTTCAAATAGATGTGCGCATCCATGAAAGCCAGCAGCCGTTCGCGCAGGGCCTGGGTCTTGGGGGAGTAACTGAAGTCCATCGTGTTCTCGATTCTTGTGAGCGTCCTTTGGACGTTCCGTGGGCGTCCTCAGGACGTTTTCTGGGCGTCGTGTGCAGGCGCGTTGAAAGTCTCAGGGCCCAGTGTAGGCTTGTGCAATCCGCCAACCCAGCTCGGCCAAAGGACGGGCGCCAGCACCGGCGAGTCGAGCCTGCTCGCTGCTGGCGGTTCCGGCTTCCACCCGTTTAGCAATCCCTTGCAAGATCGCAGCCATGCGAAACAGGTTGTACGCCAAGTAAAAATTCCAATCTCGGGCCAGCGTGGCCCGGGCTGTGGGGCTGGTGCGGCCGGTGCGTTGACAGTAGGCCTCGATGTAGGCCAACTCGCTGGGGATGCCTAGAGCCGCCAAATCCAAGCCACCGATGCCCCGGAAGGATCCTGGCCGGATGTGCCAGGCCATGCAGTGGTAGCTGAAATCAGCCAGCGGGTGGCCCAGGGTCGACAGCTCCCAATCCAAGACCGCCAACACACGGGGTTCTGTAGGGTGAAATATCAGGTTGTCCAAGCGATAGTCACCGTGGACGATGGAGACTTGGCTTTCATCACGGGCGCTGTCAGGCATGCTGGCCGGCAGCCAAGCGATGAGGCGGTCCATGGCCTCGTTGGGCTGTGTAATCGATGCCGCATATTGCTTGCTCCAGCGCCCGATTTGCCGCTCAAAGTAACTGCCCGGCTTGCCGTAATCGGCCAGGCCCACGGACTGGACATCGCAGCCGTGCAGCGCCGCCAGCACCCGGTTCATTTCGTCGTAAACCGCGCCGCGCTCAGCCTGGCTCATGCCCGGCAGCGATTGGTCCCACAAGACGCGGCCGTCCACACACTCCATGATGTAGAAGGCACGGCCAATGACGGATTCGTCTTCGCACAGCAGGTGCATGCGGGCCACGGGTACCGTGCTGTGGGCCAGGGCCTTCATCACCCGAAATTCGCGCTCAATGGCGTGGGCTGACGGCAGCAGCTTGGCCACCAGCCCAGGCTTGCTGCGCATCACATAGCGCTGCCCCGGGGTGCTCAGCTGGTAGGTGGGGTTGCTTTGCCCGCCCTTGAACTGCTCGATCTGCATCGGACCAGAAAACCCCGGTAGCGCCTGGGCCAGATAGGCCTGCAGCGCTGCGGCGTCAAAGGGCAGTTGGACAGGCGTGCGGGTGCCGGTGTAGGCGTCCATGGTGCGGTGGGGAAGGGAAGGGGGCTATCGGAAGTCGGGGCTGCGTTTTTCAAGAAACGCGGTCGGCCCTTCATGGCCGTTGGGGTGAAATAGGTTGTCGACAAAGTGTTCCCGCTCAGCGTCAAGTTGGCGGGCCAAACCGTCCAAGAGTGCTGCCCGTGCAAGTTTCTTCACACTCGCCACGGCATTGGGGGCCAGGCGGGCCAACTGTGCCGCCATCTTCAGGGCTTCATCCAGGGCCTGGCCTTTGGCCGCCACATGGCTTACGAGGCCATGGGCCTGCAATTCAGCCGAGCCCAGCGGCGTGGCCAGCCACAGGGCCTTGAGGGCCAGCTGACGCGGCAGGAAGCGCGCCAGCTGCCAGCTGCCGCCCCCATCGGGGCTGAAGCCGATGCGCGAGTAGCTCATGACCAGCTTTGCATCATCAGCGGCCACCAGCAGGTCACAGGCCAAGGCCAGCGAAGCTCCCGCACCTGCCGCAAAGCCCTCAACAGCGGCGATCACCGGCTTAGGGCACTCGGCGATGGCCAGTATCCAGGCCTTTAGCAGGTTGATGGATTCGGCCTGAAAGGGACGGCCTTGGGCTTCACCCATGCCGCGCACCCCCAAGATGCGCTGCAGATTGCCCCCGGAGCAGAAGGTGTCGCCCGCGCCACATAAGACCACCGCTCGCACCGAGGCGTCGGCTGCGGCTTGTTGCACCAGCTCAGCCCCGCGCCCATAGACCTCACGCGACAAGGCGTTGCGGGTGCTGGGGTCGCTCAGGGTCAAGACCAGGGTGGCGTCACGTTGCTCAGCCAGCAGTTCGGTGGGCATGGAACTCTTTCAGATGGTGGCCAGCCGCTCCAGGGCTTGGTCGAGCGTGTGATCTTGTTTGGCAAAGCAAAAGCGCACGATGCCTTGGTCAAAGCCGTCGGCGTAGAAAGCCGACAGGGGAATCGCGGCCACGCCGATTTCGGTGGTGAGCCAGCGACAGAATTCAGCTTCACTTTGCTGCGAAATGGCCGAGTACTCCACGCACTGGAAATAGGTGCCGGGGCTTGGCAAAAGCTTGAAGCGGGTGCGCGACAGGCCTTGGCGGAAGCGGTCGCGCTTGGCTTGGTAGAAGGCCGGCAGGTTCAGATAGGGCTCGGGCCGCTGCAGGTAGTCGGCCAAGGCATGCTGCATGGGGGTGTTGACGGTGAACACATTGAACTGGTGCACCTTGCGGAACTCGGTACTCAGAGCCGCTGGGGCCAGCACCGTACCGATCTTCCAGCCGGTCACATGAAAGGTCTTGCCAAAGCTCGAGACCACGAAACTGCGTGCTGCCAGGCCCGGGTATCGGCTGGCGCTTTGATGCGCCTGCCCGTCGTACACCATGTGCTCGTACACCTCGTCGCTGATCAGCAGCACCTCGGTCGGCTCCAGCAGGTCCTGCAGGCGGCGCATCTGCGTTTCGCTCCAGGTGGTACCGCTGGGGTTGTGCGGGCTGTTGATGATCAGGGCCCGTGTACGGGGGGTGAGGGCTGCGGCGATACGATCGAAGTCAGGCTCGAAGGAGCCCGGTACCAAGGGCACCCGAACCACGCGGCCGCCGGCCAGTTCAATATTGGGGATGTAGCTGTCATAGCAGGGCTCGAGCACGATCACTTCGTCACCGGGGTGCACGATGGCCAGCACCGCCGTGAGGATCGCCTGCGTGGCACCTGCGGTCACCGTGATCTCGGTGGCTGGATCGTAGCGCCGCCCGTACTGGGCCTGTACCTTATCGGCCATCGCTTCTCGCAGCGTTGCAATACCGGTCATGGGCGGGTATTGGTTAAGCCCCGCCTGCATGGCCCGGTTAACGCCCTCCAGCAACGCAGGGTCGCATCCAAAGTCGGGGAATCCCTGTCCCAGGTTCACCGCTGCGTGTTCTTGGGCGAGTGCCGACATCACGGTGAAGATGGTGGTGCCCACTGCGGGCAATCGAGACTTCAAGGGGGACGTCAGTGGAGACTTCAGGGCATTGGGTGTGGCCACGGTATGGGGCTCCCTCAGTTGGGCTCGGCAGGCGAAGGCGACATGGCCGCATCAATCACGGCTGGGGTCAGTTGGGGCGATGAGAGGCTGACCAAGGCGTGGACGACCGGGCGCCGGCCCGCATAGGCGGGCTGACAGCTCACCTGCGGGTATTGGGCAAAGGGCTCCATACTCAAGGGGCGCAGGCGTTTGCCATGGCGCACAAAGATGTTGGCGCCCAAGTCCTCTTGGAGCTCAAGGATGGCCTTGCTCATGCGAGGCTGCCAGGTGTGCAGTGCCCAAACCGTCTCGGTCAGGTTCAGACCATGGCGTGGCGCATCCTGCACGACGCAAAACCGGTGCAGGCTCATACTGCCGACCCTGCACTGCGGGCTTGGGCGATTGACTGCGCCACGGCCTGAATCGCCTCTTCTCGCTCGCCGATGGCTTGGCCCACCTCGAAGTGCACCGAAGGGTGGTTCGCCCGCAACGTGTGCAGGAGCACCGGCAAATCGTTGCGAACATGGCCCCTGGCCCCCAAGAACAAGCGCACCAGGCGCGCCTGCTGAGCACCTTGGGACAGCGCAGGCTGCACAGCTTCCGCTGGCCCAGGGCTCATGAACTCCAGGTCAGCCAGTTGTACCTCTTGCCTCGGATACAAACGCCAGAGCACTGCAGCCACTGCCTCAAAGGGCCAAGCCCAAAGCAGATTACGTGCGCCGTGCACAAAGAGGATCAGGGCGGTGGCTGTCATGAGTGGGCTCAACGATAACGCACGAGCCAGGCAAAGGCGCCCAATGACAGCACGAGGTACAACAGGCCTGGTGCTGCAGCCGCCACCCAGGGCGACCAACCTTGAAGCAGGCCCAGATGACTGCTCAAGCTGTTGAATACCATGAAGCTGATGCCAATCATGATGCCGCCAAAGACCTTCCAGCTGATACCACCGCCGCGCGCGTGCAAATACGCAAAGGGCAGGGCCAGCCCCAGCATGACAAAGCAGGCCATGGGGTAGAGGGCCTTTTTCCAAAAGGCAATGGCGTGCAGTGCAAAGGCCTGATCCTGTTGAGACAGGTGGCGGCTGTAGCGCCACAACTCCATGGTGGTCATGGTGCCCACGGGCAATACCGCCGCCGACACCACGCTGGCTTTCAAATTGCTCGACCACAGCATGGTGGGCATTTGTTCCACCGCCACCGTACCCGCCTGGCCCTCCCACTGGTCAACTCGTGCATTGGTCAGGATCCAGCGCCCGTCATCGTCCGCAACCCCTTGGTGGGCTTCAATTCGGCGGACCAACCGCCCACCTGGGTCAAATTCGTAGATGCGCACCCATTGCAGCTCACCTGCGGCGCCCAGCCGCGAAACATGGACCGACACGGTGCGCTGCTCGCCTGAGGGGTAATCGATACGATCACGCATCCAAGCACCAGCCGGGCCCACACTCAGTCCACCTGAGGCCAGCGCCTTAAGCGAGACGCTTTTCTGTCCCGCCGCTGGCGCCACCCAATCGCCTACCAAAAGGGTCAGCAGGGCAAATACAACGCCGAGCGTCGTCAACATCCCCAAGGCCCGACCCGGGCCCAGTCCCGCCGTGCGCAAAATGGTGAACTCACTGGATTGCGCTAGCCTTGCCAGGGCGTAGATGCTGCCGATCAGCACGGTGATGGGAAAGAGTTCGTAAAAGCGCCCCGGCAGTTCAAGGGTGGTCGACAGCACCGCCGCCGTGAGGGTGAACCCCGACCGGCCTATTCGCCCGAGCTGGTCGACAAAGTCGAAAAAGAACATCAGGGCCAGAAAGGCCAAGGTGGTGAAGGCCACTGCGGAGAGCACCTCGCGGTAGATCAGGCGGTGAACAGTTCTCATGCTCATGCCCCACGGCTCAAGCGAAGGGTCAAAGCTTGAGACAAGCGCCAGCCCATGGCTTGTGAGCGCCACAGCAGCAGGGTCCAGCCCAACATGGCCACACCCCCATGTAAAGCAGCCAGCCCAATCCACAACGACCAGCGCTGCGACTGCACCCAAGATTGGCTGAGGTTGATGAGATTGAAATACACGACAAAGGTCAGCAACCCGAACAGCACGCCCCACTGGCTTGGTTTGCGAGGGTTGCTGACCGACAGCACGACACCCAAGACGAGCAGGTTGGCTGTAGCCAATGCCAAGCCGATGCGCCAAGCCAGCTCCCCATGTGCCTCTGGTGTTGCCAACTGGAGCAGTTCCCAGGTAGCCATGGTCTTGGGTGTGACGTCAGCGCGGCTGCTGGCGGGGGCATCGCCAATGCGCACCCAGGCGTGAGTAAAAGATGCCTGCGAGCTCCGAGCGTTGTCAGCCTGCCGATCGAGGCGATGTCCCTGGGTTAGCGCCAAGTAACGGCCATCGGCCTTCAGCATCAGTTGGCCGCTTTGTGCCGTGGTCAGCGTTTCACTGTTGGCCGCTTGGCTGTGGATGAACACGCTGCGCGCCTTGGTCTCGGCGCCCTCGGGTTCCTCTCGGTCGCGCTCAATGAAGAAGACGCTGCGGCCGTCGCGGGAGACCTGAAACACGCCCGGCGTGACGCGAGACAAATCAGAGCGTTCAGCGTATCGCTGCATCACCTCAGCGGCTTGGCGATTCATCCAGGGGGTGACGAAAAGCACCAAGGCTGCCACGGCCAAACACATGGGCCAAGCCATCCGCACCACCGGACGCATGAAGCGCTGCAGCGACAGGCCAGCGCTGTTCCAGATCACCATCTCGCTGTCGCGCCACAGCCGGCCCATGGTGTGAACCACTGCGATGAACATCGACAGGGCCAGGAGCGGAGCCAGCTGGCTGATGCCGGAAAAACCCAGGAGCAGCAGGACATCTTGCGCTGAGACGCGCCCCTGCGCCGCCGCACCCACGGTGCGCACCAGCCCCAAGGTGAGCACGATGGTCATTAAAACGACCAGAGTGGCACCAAAGCTGCGCGCCAACTCCCGGCGGACGGAGGTATCGAATAACATAAAGGGTGGTTTAGGAGCGCTCGAATTATGGACTTCAAATCAGTTGCATTGGGCCCCGCCGGAGTCCCGGCCTTGAGCGCCGATGCTCTATTGGTGGTGGTGGCGGGCACCACCATGCCCAGCGATCTCGATGCCGCCCTGGCGCCAATTTTGCGCAACGCCGTCAAGGGCGGTGACTTGGAGCTCAAGGCGGGCCGCACCTTGTATGTGCACCGGCCTTCTGGGCTGAAGGCTCAACGCCTGCTGCTGGCCGTGGCTACAGACGACTCGGCCAAGTCTTTCAAGGCGGCCATGGCCGCCGGATTGGGCACTTTGAAGGGCCTGGGCGTGGCCCACTTGGCCGTGGCGCAGGTGGGCACCGCCCGCATGACCGAGTCCCATGCTGAGGCCTTGACCGCGGCCGTGGCCGATGCGGTGTATACGTACCGCCACACCAAGCCCAGCGCCCCTGCTGCACCACGCTTGAAGCGGGTGTCCTTGGCCTGTGCCAAGGCTGATGTCATCACGGTGACCGTGGGGCTGCGCCGCGGGGCGGCGGTGGCCAGCGGCGTGGACCTTGCGCGCGAGTGCGCCAACCGCCCTGGCAACCATGCCACGCCCGGCTTCCTTGCTGAACAGGCCCGCGCTTTGGCGCGCCAACACGGCCTTCAGGTTCAGGTGCTCGACCTGGCCAGGGTGAAGAAATTGGGCATGGGCTCCTTTTTGGCGGTAGCCCAGGGCTCAGATGAACCTCTGAAGTTCATCGTGCTGCAGTACCAGGGCGCCGCCAAGAGCCAGGCGCCGGTGGTGCTGGTGGGCAAGGGCATCACCTTTGACACCGGCGGCATCTCCATCAAACCCGCGCCCGAGATGGACGAGATGAAGTTCGACATGTCCGGCGCGGCCAGCGTCTTGGGCACCTTCAGGGCCTTGGGCGAACTCAAACCCCGGGTTAATGTGGTGGGCTTGATTCCTGCCTGTGAAAACATGCCCAGCGGCAGGGCCATCAAACCCGGCGATGTGGTGAAGTCCATGTCGGGTCAGACCATAGAGATTCTGAACACCGATGCCGAAGGTCGCTTGATCTTGTGTGATGCCCTGACCTATGCCGAGCGCTTCAAGCCCGCGACTGTGATCGACATCGCCACCTTGACCGGCGCCTGCGTCATTGCGCTGGGGCACCACCACAGCGGCTTGTTCACGCCCGATGATGAACTGGCTGAAGACCTGCTGCAGGCCGCCAAGCGTGCACTGGACCCGGCCTGGCGGATGCCGGTGGACGAGGAGTACGCAGAGGCGCTTAAAAGCAATTTCGCCGACATGGGCAATGTGGGTGGGCGTGCCGGTGGCGCCGTGACCGCAGCCATGTTCCTCAAGAAGTTTACGGCGCGTTACCGTTGGGCCCACCTCGACATTGCCGGCACCGCTTGGAAGAGCGGGGCCCAGAAAGGCGCCACTGGGCGCCCCGTGGCCTTGCTGATGCACTACATCCTTTCGCAGGCGCGATGAGCGAAGCGGTCCCGGCATCGGACCCGGCTGTGGGCCCTTCGGTGGCGTTCCACACCGGTGTGGTTGATCCGGTGCAGCACGCTGCGCGCCTGGTGCGCAAGGCGGTTTCCCTGGGCTCGCGGGTGTTGGTGGTGGGCCAGGCTCAGCTCCTGCAGCAATTGGATGAACAACTGTGGAAGGCTGAGCCGGGCAGCTTTTTGCCCCACGGCCTTTGGACGCCCGAGGCCCGCGGCAGCACACGGCTCAAACGGGCCCCGGTCTGGTTGTGCAGCCAGCCCGATGCGCTCTTGCAGGCTGGGCGATCAGCCGATTTGCCCGAGGTGTGGATCAACCTGGGCTCGGCTGCCGTGGAAACCGACGCCGCGGCGCTTTCAGCCGCGGGGGTATCCTTTGCCAAGGTCATTGAACTGGTATCCACCGAGCCGGCTGCGCGCTCGGCCGGGCAGCAGCGCTGGCGCTCCTGGCGCGAACAGGGTGCGGTGCCAGTGCACCACGCGTTCTCATGACATCTGCTTTGCGCACACCGCCCACCAGCCTGGAGCTGCCAGTGCTGACCGAGGTGCTGAGGGCAGGAATCTACCCCCAGCATGCGCCAACCGCACCCCATCCGGCGCTGCAGGCCCCAGTACTGGCCCCAGCTGCGCTAAACACGCACGCGCTGGATATGCACGCGTTGGATGTGCACGCGTTGGAGCTGCGCCTGCTGGAGCAGCTGACCTTGAGTCTGCAACGGCAGTTGCAGCAGCGCGTGCATGCGGCAGTGGTGCCAGCCGTGGCGGTGCTCGCTGAGCGCATTGCCCACAAGGCTGCGCAGGAGGTGGCCAACGATTTGGCCGAGCGCATGCAGGAAGACTTGCAGCAGGCGGTACACGTGGCCGTGCGCGAGGCGCTAAGCCAGGGCTAAGGCGCCTGTAGAGCGGAGTTCCAAGAGTCCTGCGGGCTATACTTTGAAGCGTCACGGAGAGATGGATGAGCGGTTTAAGTCGCACGCCTGGAAAGCGTGTGTGGGTTAACAGCCCACCGCGGGTTCGAAGCCCGCTCTCTCCGCCAACGACCTAGCAAATTCGCGCCTTACAGGCGCTTTTTCTTTTCTACCCGTCATTCAACCCATCCTCAACAAAGAGGTTACGACGGCGCTCATGTGTAGCCGCTCGCCAACGATGCTGCGCAAGCGGACTGACCAGCGCACAGACCAGTGGTGCAGTGTTCACATAAACGCCCCTCAACCCGAAGCCCTTCGACAATGGCTGCGCCTTTGCTGTTTCAATCCTGAGCATCGAGTGGATGTCGCGTCTGTTGCAAGATTAGCCGGTGGCGAAGTGAATGCCCCGAGCAGCGCTGGGCCCTGCGCAGGGCTTGCTGATGCTGCGGCCTTTGTTGGGCCGGGGTTGACCCCGGCTGGGAAGGGTTAGCACTAGCCCACGGGCAGGAGCAGCTCGTTAGAGTTAGGCCAGGGCTGGCTGTTCGCCCCTGAGGCCGCGCAGCGAAGCTCCGTTCGACAACAAGCAGCAGGAGACTTCATGCGAGACCTTCATATTCCTTCTTCAATGGCCCGTGTACCGGCCAGCCAGGTGGTGCGGCGTGCGCCGCGCCTGTTGCCCGCGGCTCTGGTGGCCGTGGCCAGCCTGATGGGCAGTGGATTGGCCACAGCCCAGACCGTTACGGTCAAGGCTGAGGATTTCCAAAAGACCGACATGCCCTGGGACATGGCCTTCTTGCAGGACGGCGCCATGTTCTTTACTGAGAAGTGCAAGGGCCTGTCGGTACGGCTGCCCTCGGGCAAGGTGCAAGCGCTTCTGGGCGTGGGTGGCAGCACGGGCTACGGTACGGTGCGCGCCGACCTGTTTTGCGACGGCCAGGCCGGTGTCCAAGGCGTGGCCATCGATCCGCAGTTCGCCTCAAACCGCTTTGTTTACCTGTATGCCAGCTCCCAGGGCCCCAACCGTACCTACGGTGGTTACAACAACATTGTGATGCGCATGAAGGTCGACGTAGCCCTGGCCAAGGTGTCAGATATCGTCGAGATCATCAACGACATCGGCTACAAGCCAGCCAAGTCCAACCATCCCTTTGGCGGCCCGGGTGCCCACAACGGTGGCCGCCTGCGCTTTAATCCCGGTGACGGTTTCCTGTATGTCACCACCGGCGACAACCACAGCGGTGAGGGCCCCCAGAACCCCACGCAAATTCGTGGCAAGGTGTTGCGCGTGGACCGTGATGGTAAAGCCGCCCCAGACAACAACCCCCCGGCTGGCTTTGACAAGCGTGTCTTTGCGTACGGTTTCCGCAATCCGCAGGGCATTGCGTTCCGCCCGGGCACCAATGAGCCCTTTATCTCGGAAAACGGCCCCTGGCACACCGACGAAGTGACCAAGTTGTCCAACGGTGGCAACGGTGGGTGGGACCCGCGTGACAACCGCAATGGCCGTAGTGCCTGCCCGGATGGCTACTGCGGCTACTCGCCCAACCAGATGGGCGCCTTGCCGCCGGCCGAGCGCGGCGCCTTCATGCCCATGACGGACCTGAAGGCTTATCCCAATGCGCTCAAGCCCGCTTGGACCAACAATGGGCTGTCGCAGGGCATGTGCGGCAGCGTGTTCCTGGTGGGTAAGCAGTGGAAGCAGTGGGAGGGCCGACTGGCGGTGGGCTATGCCGGCATTGGCATCCACGGTACGCCTACCGGCAACCGTATTGACATCCTGGATATCAGCAAGGACGGCTTGAGCTCCAAGCGTGAAGAGCTGTCTTGGCCGACCTTTGCGGGCCGCCTGCGCCATGTTTCATCGGGCCCTGATGGCGCTTTGTACGTGGCCGACGAGTCTAGCGGCATGATCTATCGCGTCACGCCAAACTGATCCACACCGATCTAGGAGGCGCTGCAGTCTGCGGCGCCTCTTTTTTTGCCCCAACTCAACACAATGGAGCCGCTTCAATGACGATGATGTACGGACGAACGCGCAAGCTCTGGTGGCCATGGGCCTCACCTGCGGTTGCCGCCACGCTCTTGACGGGTCTTGGCGCCAGCCCAGTGGCCCAGGCCGACACGCAGGCGTTGCAGAACCTGCTGTTGCGCAACAACTGCATGGCCTGCCATCTGATCGACAAACGCAAGTACGGCCCTCACTTGCATGAAGTGGCAGCCAAGTATGCGGGGCAGCCTGGAGCGGTGGCCATGCTGGCGTCCAAGATTAGAGCCGGCGGCAGCGGCGTGTGGGGGCAGGACATCATGCCGCCTCAGCCCTCGGTGAGCGAAGCCAATGCCAAGGCTATGGCTGAACTGATCCTGGCACTAAAACCTTGAGCGTGTGCTGGTGGCCCAACCCCAGTACCACCGAAGCAGCACTAAAAAAGCCGGCTTGC
>SXGQ01574943.1_pt1 | contig 11316 bp, 9 predicted proteins | sample 3178371 | NCBI WGS metagenome assembly SXGQ01 (sample SAMN11356859, study PRJNA531348) | freshwater metagenome | isolation source: freshwater sample F1-20 | place: China: Fuxian Lake, Yuxi | collected 2017-12-25 | reverse complement strand
GCTTTTGAACGGTGAGATCTTCTACACCCTACGCGAGGCCCAGGTGCTGATCGAGCAATGGAGACATCACTACAACCGAGTTCGACCGCAGAGCGCTCTCGGCTATCGACCCCCGGCGCCCGAGGCCTCGCAGCTCGCCCCCAGCCCTCGGATCTTCATCACAACCCACAACAGGGCTGCCTAAACTAACTTCAACACTCGACCAATCAAAACGGGCTGGACAATACGCGCAGAACGTCACGGGGTGGAGCAAGAGCTGAAATTACTCTGTCGAGGCCTACTTGAACAAAACATCCAATGTCTTGTCATCGATACGCAACGCAGCTTTCTCAGTCATGGCCCAGGCGAAAACCTGGCGACCTGGCTCGGCGGTCGATATCTCTACTTACCCAACGCAAGCGCGGATCAGCTTGCAAGAGCAGCGATTGGTCGTGGGTAACACCGTTGTGAACGCCGCGCCATATAGTGAGTAGCGAATTAGTCGGATCGATCCGCCTCGTCCATCAATCCGTTCACGATCAAGTCGCGGGCTTGACAGGACTCTTGTTGCTTGATGCGCCATCATCTTTTACGGTGTCCCAAGCAACTTTTTGTAGAAAAAGCGCATCCTCTTTTGATAAGCCGGCGGTGTAGCCGTTGCCGCGAGGATCTATCCGGTAAACCGACGCCAACACAGTGCATGCCGCGAGGTAAGTCCCGGCCAGACTCGGATGTCGGCGATCGGAAGTATGCAGGAGCAAATCAGGCCGGCTCTGCAATGAGCGAGTGAACGCCAAGCCGGCGGGCACAACACCCATATTATTCTCCCGACCGGCGCGAACATACTCACGAGAGAGTGTTTCAATCATTTCCGGCTTGTCGGAGTAAGCCCAAGTCATGAATAGGAGCGGGTTAGCACCTCTCTCTCGAATGACTTTTCCTTGCTTGTGGACCTGCTCATGGAAAATCGACCGTGTCGCCTCGTCGTAGGGACACCGACTGCAATCCATCATCAAGACGGTGTCAAATCGAGAAGGCTCGGCACTTGCGACGACTTCGTTGTTTTCATCAAAGGCGCTATCACCAATCCCTGCATCCAAATATGCACCGATGTTGTGCCACCTCAGATGCCCGCCACTGATCGTGACGGAGAAGCTCTGCAGCCGCCCTCTCTCGCTCTTTGATAATGCTGAAGAAAGAAGTCGATTGACATGCCCATGCAGCGAGTTGTTGTAGTAGTAGAAACTATTGCCGACATACAACAACCGTTTGACGGACTTTCCTTCAGTCTCGGTTTTGAAATCAAGCGGAGCCGCCGTGACCTTCGGTATCGGCGAGAGCAACATGCAACTCATCAAAATAACGAGGAATAAGTGCAATATACGCGTGTTTGCCATGATCACCGCTCCTTTGATTCTCCGTTGACAGCGCTTTGATCAAGGGCGCCCTCCCAACGCACAACAACAATGGTCGCTGCTAAAGTAATGACGCCAGCTCCCGTCACCCACGCGGCTTCTATTGAGCTGATAGTTACCACAAAAAGCAACAGCAGCCGCTCTTTTAGGGTCAGCTCGATTCCCGTTGCTGTTGAATAAGTAGCCTGTCGGAAGCAACAAACGCATCAACGATGGCAGTGAATAGAATCAGGAGTATTTGTCCTCCAGTCAACGCGCCAGCAGAGGTATCGGAAATGATGGATAGTAAAACTCCCGTGATTGTTTGCTCCTCCGCCTTACCCATATAGCCGCTGACCGCTTCGACGTTCACGGCGGCGGGGTCGACACCCTCCCCGCACCGGGTCTATCACCATCTCGACTACCACCGCTCGCGGATCCTGGGGTACTCAAGGCAGGTCTGGCGTTGACCCGAAGGGGCTCCAGAGATCAAACAAAATAATAGTGCGGAAGCCGGGATGGCTCTTTTGGGAGGCGAGGAAATCCCCAAGATTCGCCTTGCAAGTATTCGTTTGCAGTAAACTCCGATGCATTACCGTCCGGCAGCATTCAATACGAAAAGGAGAGGGAGATGCAATCTCGCAAACGAGCGCTAATCGATTTAGTTGTCGCACTGAGTCTCGGGACTAGCGCGCCGTTGATCGCCCAACAAGCCGTTCCTGCCGAAGACGAACTTGAAGAGGTCGTCGTCACGGGTTCGCAGATTCGCGGCGCTGTCATCTCGGCGGCTCTGCCTATTTCTGTCATCGGTAGCGAAACCATCGAGGTTTTCGGTATTGACTCCGGTGATCAGCTCCTCGACCTCATCCCCGAAAACGGGAATAACTTTGTGAACGAAGCCGCAAACATCAGCGGCGGCGTGAACTCGGCGGGTGGCGACGTAGGTGCTTTCAACCTTCGCAGCCTCGGTACGGGAAATACCCTTGTCCTGCTCAATGGTCGACGGATGGTGAACTCACCGCAGTATCAAACCGAGCAGGTCGGCGGCAGCTTCGTCCCGGTCAACAGCGTCAACTCCAACATGATTCCGACGTATGGCGTGGATCGCGTTGAGGTGCTTCGCGATGGTGCGTCGGCAATTTACGGGGCCGACGCGGTCGCTGGTGTCTTCAATACCGTCATCAAGCGGGACTTTGAGGGCTTCAATATCGGAGCTCGGTATACGGATTACGAAAATTTCTCGCGAAGCAATCAATCCGTCTATGCGGAATTTGGCCGCGCCTTCAATGACGGACTTACCAAGTTGAATGTTTTTGCGAGCTGGTTCGACCGCGATCGGGTGAGTTCACAAGACGATCCTCGCTGGGCCGATTCCGACTATCGTCGCTTCGTTGCGGCCGATTCTCCGTGGGCAGGCGACTCGCGCTTTTTGAATGATTCGGCAAACTCGCTTTGGGGTCAGTTTGACGTCGTGCCGGCTGTGACGTCTTACGGACTGACCGACACAATCTGGGACTCTGCGGGCGAATTTGAGACCTATCCGGTCGGCGATCCTCGCTGTCGATATGCGCTCACTGCCACCGTATGTGGCGCAGTCGACGGCCAAGGAACTTATCGGTTCAATCTTAACGACGACCGTGATCTGCGTTCTGCTCTGCAGCGCTTGAATGTGTATGCCACGGTGGATCACGAAATCAGTGAGACGCTCGAGAGCTTTACGGAACTGATGTATTACTCGTCTGAGACGACTACTCGTCGCGGACCCAGCAGCTTCGTTAATGCCGCATCAAATCTTGTCGTCGGCGCGCAAAACTACTACAACCCGTTTGGTCCATGCGGTTCGCCGAATCGCTTGCCGGCATCAGTAATCCCGCGCGTTCCCTGTACAGGCATAGCCTTGTTGATGGACAACTATCGCTGGTCTGAGAAGGGTCGTATTGTCGATAACGACGGCGAAATGTTCCGAGTTGTTCAGGGATTCCGTGGAAAACTCGGGACGTGGGACTGGGAAGCGGCTGCTACATGGAACAAAGCCACCAACGACGACATCACCAGTAATCGAATCAGCAATACGCTGATGCAGGCAGCACTCAACGACCCCACGGCAGCTGCGTACAATCCGTTCAGCGGTGGAGTGAACTCCAACATTCAGCGAGCTCTCATTGATGTTTATCGACTCACTGAGACCGAGCTCACCATGATTGATGCGAAGTTCTCTCGAAATGATCTCTTTGCTCTGCCGGGTGGCAATGCCGGCATGGTAGTCGGAGTTGAAACCCGAGAAGAGTCGTTCGTGGATGATCGTGATCCCCGCCTTGACGGCACAATCCGATTTACCGCCTCAGGTGGCGAAACTTATCCGTTTATCTCGGATGTGATGAATTCCTCGCCTACACCTGATAGCTCAGGCGATCGTCGCACCAATTCGGTGTTTACCGAATTCTCGTTGCCCGTGCTGAAAACTCTTGGTGTTCAACTTGCTGGGCGTTACGAGGACTTCTCGGATCTGGGTGACGCAACCGTCGGAAAGATTGCCCTCGGCTGGCGGCCGTTGAACAACCTGTTGTTGCGCGCATCGTGGTCACAAGGATTCCGTGTCCCGAACCTCGTAACAGTAAACGAGTCCATTGTCTCCCGAACAAACACGACAACAGACTACGTTTGTCAGTACGCCGCAGAAAAAGCAGGTGTCAGCGCGACACCCTGCCGTGAAGGTACTCTCCGGCTTGCGCAGGGTAGCGATGCTCTTGAGCCCGAAGAGTCTGAGAATTTTTCTATCGGCATTGTGTTTGAGCCGCTCGATGATCTCGCTGTGAGCCTTGACTACTGGGAGATTGAAAAAACCAACACCATTGGACTCTTGGGTGAAGAGAACCATACGTTGGTTGATCTGCTCGCGCGTATTGCGAAAGGCCCGAATAACTGCAGCGGGTTTATCGGCAACGCAGCGGTAGTGCGCTCGACCACGAGCTTCAATCTCGATCCAACCGTCTATGCAAGAGCTGGCCTCTGTCCCGCGGGCGACGTGAACTTTATCGATGATCGATACACGAATCTCGATACCCGCACCGCTGCTGGGATCGACGTGGCGCTCGACTACACGCTGCGCACAGATCTAGGTCGGTTCTCAGTTCGCTATGCAGCCTCATTCATGACCGATCTCGAGCAGTTGGCTGGCGGCTTGGCAGGTGATCTCGTCGCCGCACAACAGGCCGGAACGCTCCCAGGCAATTACCCCGTCGACGGATTCGCCAATCTTCTTGGCATGGATGGCAACCCTCGGAATCGTCAAAACCTCACGCTCAGCTGGCGCAAAGGCGACTGGAGCGCATCCTTGTCGGGATTCAGAATCGGTAGCGTGTATGACAGCGGACTCACCTTGCCGAACGGTACCCGCTGGGTACTCCCGGCCATGACAACGGGCAACGCCACGGTGGATTATCGATTCGAGTTATCAGGAGTGAATAGCCGTGTGAGATTCGGCGTGAACAACTTCACCAATGAGCGCGCCCCGCTGGCCGACGATTTCTTTGGGTATATGTCTGATGTTCATTCTGATTACGGTCGTCACTACTATCTCGACCTCCGTCTGAACTTCGGGAAGTAATGGCAAGGGCTAGGGTGACGCTGCGCGGGGAGACCTGCGCAGCGTCATCGATCGACTCGGAGACAGGGGATTTTGCAGCAACAGCAGCCGACCGAACCTTTTCACCATGCCGATTGGCTTGCAAACATATTTGACTAACTTTTTGTTGATAAGCGGCTCATCAAAAAAACCGCCCCTATCGCGTGATCGCTGTCGATGAAGCGCTGGGGATTGGCGGCTTGGCATTGAAGGGACTATTCGTCTGGCTGGGGGTAGGGCCAGAAACCCATGACATGACCACCCACGAAATCACGCCAGAAAATCCACTACTGCTTAATATTCATCACCTTTTTCAACATCAGGTTTCTGTTTTACACTACAGCAACGATCAGTGTCGTAACTAAAAAAATCAGGGGGCACGCAATCATGAAGCTTTTCATCGCGGTGTTTTCGACTGCTCTTTTCACTCTCGGCTCGTTGGCGAGTGCCAGCCCCAAAGGTCTTTCGCCTGAAGGCCAAAAAGCTTCCGCGCCCGACATTGCAATCAATTCGAAAGGCGATATCGCTGTACTTTGGGTCGACCGGTCACCCCAAGAAAAGCCAGCCGATGGCGCTCACAACCATGACCGACATTTGGCCGTCACGGACGTCTATGTTTCTATTTCCAAGGACGGTGGGAATACTTTCTCCGTACCGACGAAAGTCAACGCCTCATCAGGGGCCGTATGGGGGCAACAAGTCAGTCGCCCGAGAATCGTCGGTACACCCAACGGAACCTGGCATGTCGCGTATTCCGCCAATGACATTCATCCAAAACTGAATAAAACGCTGCTGACCACACACTACACTCGCTCTATTGATGACGGTCGATCGTTCGAAGCGCCAAAGCGACTCTCGTCGGTGACGGACCAGGACATGAGCGACGTCATACACGGCGGGTTTGCGAGTGCCGCTGCGTTTGGAACAATGGCTTCTGCACCTGACGGCACTGTTCATGTGTATTGGATTGACACTCGGCACATGAAGCCCGACAGCGACTCAGGCGCGCTCTACGCAAGCGCTTCACGTGACGACGGGAGAACCTTTACGACTGATAAACAGTTGATTGATACGAGTGTTTGCCCATGCTGCCAATTGACCGCCGTAGCGAACTCGAAGTCAGAGATCGTCATGGGTTCGCGACGAGTAGAACAGGATAGCTACCGTCCTGCGACCGTCATGACGCTATCTCGCTCAGATAATGTCACTCATGAACGCCAGTCCATCGGCGGTGCGCCCTGGCAAATCAACGGATGTCCATTGAAACCAACAGTCGTTGCCGTACAGGACTCGAAGATTTTTGCCGCTTCGCATAACGGTGGCGAAGCCACACCCGGAGTCATTTTCTCCGTATCACATGATGCAGGAAAATCATTCAAGCTCCACGGTATCGTTCATCCAAGCGCAGCGGTGTCTGATGCGCCCACAATCGCCGTCAACGGAACACGTGTTTTACTCGCATGGCACGCCAAGGTCGGAAGCGCCCCGAGACGGGTGTACTACCGATTTTATAGTCTGACGGGCGAACCGATGGGAGATATCAAAGAGCTCGACTCCAGCCCTGGCGTGTCCCAATTTCCAACCACTGCTGTGAGAGCAGACGGAAGCTTCCAGCTACTCTGGCAACAAACGGATCGCATCTGGGCAAAAACCATTCCAGGACCGTGATCGGTAAATTGTCGGCGGCATGCGTCCCGCGGCTCTCCGCCGAGTCACCAGCCAAACCGATTAATGCAGCAGTTTCCGCTGCGGCTCATGTTCGGGAGAGACGCTTTGATCTGTAGGCGATGTCATCGATGATCCTTCAATGATCAAGAAAATCGGCTACATGGCACCGTTGTTAGTCGCCCTACTGCCAATAGTCGGGTTCATCGTCGGCCAAGAAACGAGAAGTTTGGTGATCACAATCGGTCTCATGCCGTTTGTTCTATTTGTCGTCGTCCCGATTCTCGACTGGCTCATCGGGCGTGATCCGTCTAATCCTTCAGTAGCGGCATCTGCAGCACTATCCAAGGATCGTTATTACCGCCTACTGCCCATGCTATGTCTGCCCGCGTATGTGGTGACTTTATTATTCGGCGCTTGGGTAATTGCCAACGAACCCATGTCTCCGCTCATTATGCTCGGATGGATCGTATCGATCGGCCTCGTGGGCAGCATCGTCGCTATCACTCCGGCACACGAACTGATTCACAGGCCCAACAAGATCGAACCTTTTTTCGGCGGGACCCTGTTAGCCATGGTCTCGTATGGCACTTTCAAGATCGAACATATCGCTGGTCATCATATCGATGTAGCGACTCCACGAGATTTCACGACTGCAAGGATCGATCAGTCGGTCTTCAGGTTCGTCTTTCGGTCGATGACAAATAATCCCGGGCGTGCACTTGAGCTGGAGAGGGCGAGGCGTGTGCAGCGCGGAAAGACATGGGATTGGTACACCAGCGAAAGTGTGGGTTGGGCTGCGGTGTCGCTCGGGTTCTGCGCTATCTGCATGTTGATAGTCGATACCGGATCGCTGCGCGCTCCTTGGGTGGGCGGTATCTATTTTTTTGGGCAATCATTCATTGCTGTCGCGCTGCTGGAAATCGTCAACTACATTGAGCATTACGGATTGACGCGGCGCGAATATCATTCAGCCGATGGCTCCATCGAATACGAGCAGGTCAACCATCTGCACTCGTGGAACGCCAACTTCGCAGTGACCAACGCGCTTCTTTTCCAACTGCAACGACATAGTGATCATCACGCATTCGGGTTTAGGCGCTACCAGGCGCTACACCATCACCCCGATAGTCCGCAGCTGCCAGCCGGCTACGCAACCATGGTGCTGGTCGCGCTGGTACCACCTTTGTGGTTCCACATCATGAATCCGCGGCTTCCGCGCAGTGACCACTACCCGCCGATAGTCAGCGCTGGCAGCGCATGAAAACTGCTAGCGCATTTGCACTTGGCTGACGATATCTCGCCGACGAATCTATCGGTAACGCGCCGCAACACCCCACCACCCCGCTGCAAGAGCGAGATGCAGAACATCGGCGGGCTGAAGCATCGGGGTCGGCGAGAACGTCGTCGCAAAGCACAGCGAGCCTGCGAGCATGACGAGCGCAGAGACGCCACTGATCGTGTTGCGCGCTCGGAAAGAGACAAACGCGATGAGCAGGATGGCGCTGAGCGACGTGAGGTTGAGGTAGAGCCGTGAACCACTCGCAGTGATGATCGCGGCACCGATGACGGCAGCGAAGATCACAACGACGAGAGCGAGACGCCATTCCGTCACGATGCGCGCCTTTGGTGTCGCGATCGCTGCAGCAAGCGCCGGAAACGCCGCCACCCCTGCCACCATCGAGACGAACATGTGCGGAGCAGTGTCCGCGTAGAGCCCGGAGAACCGAAGCACACCGAGCCAGGCGGCGGCGGAGACCAACGCTGCCGAAAGTCGCATCAGCGGCGGCAAGGCCGACTGCGAGGCGAGGACGAGCGTCACGATACCAAGGATCGTATCGGTGATCGCGAGGGTATTAACGAGTCGTCTCCATCATCTTCGGGTGCAACCACAGACGACCGATGAAACTGAAGAAGATCAGCATGACAGCAGAGTACGCCATGTTCTCCACGAGGGAGAGTTGCGGCTCGAGCACGTATAGCGTCATCAGCATCACGGTGCCGATCACTGTGGAGATAGCACCAACAATCTTCATCGTCGGAGAATAAGGCGTTGCGAACGGGACGAACTCTGCCGCCTTGAAGGGCGGCTCACCGACGGACTTCAGATGAAGCGGCCCGCGAGGCGGCCCAAACACATGCGTGAATTTCTCGCGCCATGAGCGAGCCGCGCCCACGAATCGCGCGATCACGAGGTAATGCTGTATGTTGGCCCAGACGGGGTCCCAACTGCGCAGCGGCTTTCGCACACCATAAATGACTTTCTCATCGGGGCGCTCGTCGGCGTAGGTGCCGAAGAGTTGATCCCAGATACTGAAGATGCCGCCGTAGTTCTTGTCGATGCAGTAGTCATTCTGTCCATGATGTACCCGATGGTTCGAGGGCGTGATCATGAAACGCTCGAGGATCCCCAGACGACCGACGAGTTGCGTGTGTACCCAGTACTGATAGAGCAGATCGATCAGCGCCACGACGATGAAGATCTTCGTCGGGATACCGAGCAGAGCGAGCGGGAAGTAGAACGCCCATTTGAAGTAAAAGCCGGTCGCCGATTGCCGCAGTGCGGTGGCGAGGTTGAAGTCTTCACTGCTGTGATGGATGACATGCGAGGCCCAGAAGAGATTGACCTCATGTCCCGCGCGGTGCACCCAGTAGTAGCAGAAGTCATAGAGCACGAGGGCGAACACCCACACCCAGATGTTGCTCGCATCCCAAGTGAAGAGACCAAACTGTGCGACCAGAATCGAGTACATGAAGACGCTGAACGCGCCGCCCATGATGTTGATGAACTGACTCACGAGCCCGGCATTGAGCGAGGTGACGGTGTCCTGGAAACGATAAAGATCGCCTCGACCCCGCCAGCTCGCTAGGGAGTACTCGATGGCGATCAACAAGAAGAAGACCGGGACGATGTAGAGGTACGGGCTCATAATTTACCAAGCCTAACCGAAATCAGGACTGAACCGGCGGCTTGAAGGCAGCATAAATCATGAAACCGCCGAGCAAGCTGGTGAGCAGGGCACGGTGCCGCATCAGGATCTCTACGTTTGGATCTTCGATCGGAACGCCATACAACGAGACGAGTCGCGCGCTGCCCATCACCCCGGTTAACGGCAGTAAATGGATTACCCCGACCACCACAAGCATCGCTGAAACCAGTCATCGCATAAACACCTGTGACTTCTGCCATGTCGATCGGAGAGGGTGACGGCCAGAGCCGTCCGGGTCAATCAATTCCGACAGTGCTTGCTGCAGTGCGTCGTTGGTCAATGAATTGATTGAAGGCTTCGCGAGCCGCAAAGCTCGTGAACAGCGCGTCATGACCACCGGCAACATCAAGGAAAACAGGCCGCTGACAGTTCTTGCAGGCCTGTACGGCCTGCCTGAAGAGCGGCCACGAGCGCATCTGGATCGCACTATCGTCCAGTCCCTGTACGTATAACGTATCTGCCTTGAACCCCTCGGTGAACGACAACAGTGAGATCTTGCGATATGGCGCAGGGTTGGCCGACGCAAGACCGTAGCGCTGGACCATCAGTCCACACTCCTGGCTGCCCGGCGCGCTGCCGCGCTCCTCCAGTAGGCAGCGGTACTCAAAGTCCAGCGGTCCCGGGGCATTGGCGATGACTCCATTTGTCGGGTGTAGCGTGTTCAGTCGAGTTACAACATAGGCACCCTGCGAATGACCGGCCAGAAAGATACGGTTTACGGATACGCCCAGTGCTCTTGAGGCATCGTTCTTCACCCAAAGCAGGGCGGCCTCCGCCTCGCGCAAGCCCTCGCCGATCTCACGGTTCTGCTGGGGGTACGCAACGCTGACCAGAAGCATGTCGTCGCGATATAACAGGCGCTTGAAGTTCTCGAGGGTGTTTTCTGCGGCCGGCACGATTCGATCGTCGAACCATACGGTGGGATGGTAGAGCACAAGTGCATCTTTAACCGCTGCGGGTGGTATGTGGATCACCACCTGCACCGAGACTCCGCCGTAGGTGACGGTGCGGAGGCCTTGCGCAGCTGAAGCCGGAGACCTCACCGGCGGTAGTGTGGCGCTCGCGACCTGAACACCGCCCGATCCTCCTGATCCACCGCAAGCGGCGAGTACAGCCAGTAACGGGAAGCACAACACCAACGATCGTTGACGCATCCGGTAAATCCTCACATCACCTGCGGAGAGTCCTCACTCACTACTTAATGAATTCACACGAAACAGTCCATCGTTTGCAGGTGAAGAAGCGCAAAGATTAAGGAAGACTTCATCTGGGTCGTTGCACGTAGAGCTTAGTCAATGATCAAAGAATAGCGATCGGGGAGACAGAATTCTGTTTTGAAACGATATCTCTCATCTTAATAACGCGGCTCCGATTACCGGAGTTCCATCGCTACCTGATTCCGGCCATACAGCCAGTCCTCTCTTCCCGTCGCTGGCGATACGCGGAAAGCCGGTTGATCGCTCCCCTCAAGACAAGCCGGCCGATGGCGCTCACAACCATGACCGACATCTGGCCGTGACGGATGTCCATGTCACGATTTCTAAGGATGGTGGAAATACTTTCTCCGCACCCACGAAAGTCAACGCATCAGCAGCGACTCTCGATGATCACCGACCAAGATATGAGTGGAGTGATTCATGGCGGATTTGCAAGCGCTGCTGCG
>SXGQ01786574.1_pt1 | contig 11320 bp, 5 predicted proteins | sample 3178371 | NCBI WGS metagenome assembly SXGQ01 (sample SAMN11356859, study PRJNA531348) | freshwater metagenome | isolation source: freshwater sample F1-20 | place: China: Fuxian Lake, Yuxi | collected 2017-12-25 | reverse complement strand
GGTTATAATTTTACTAACCCAAACATGAAATCAAAAATCCAAAATTCTCTTTTGGGTTTACTTGAATATGCTGCTAGAAATGCAGACACACAAAAACAAGAAAATATTTTTTGGTGGCAAGATTTAAGTTCATGGAATTTTAAAGCAATTCCTTCGAAGGTTGTAAAAATTGATGAACCAGTTGATGGTTTTGTTGTAACAACTGATGAAACAAGTCCAAATAAAATTTTATCTTTAGAAGTTTTGTCTGAATATAATATTCAAAAATTTCATGAAAATAATTGGTTTACAAATTTTGTAAATTATCCAACAATAAATCCAATATTACCAAATGATAATGATAATAATATTGTAAAATCCCAATCATATCAAAATTTGTATTCTGATTTTATTGATGTCGTAGGTGGTATAACAACTGAATATTCAAAATATTTATTATCAAATAATGTTAGTTCAAATGGTTTTACTTTTGGATTAGAATATCAACATAAAATTGATAATGATTATTATGAATTATATTCATCAGAAGTTATTGGTGGAACTGCTAAAGATTTTCAAGAATACTATGATGATGTCTATGGTTATTTTTCAGATCTTTTAAATCAAACTTCTACAGATTGGGAAGAATATTCAATATTAAATCCAAAGTGGTTAAAAACACTATATCAACCACCATATGATGTTAGTCCTCTCCCTTATGAGTACTTCTATACAATTCATGAAAAAATCAGAAAACCACTTTTAGAAAATCGTAATAGATATGCTTATCTCAAAAATATAAAAAGAAAATGGGAAGTTTTCAGATGTACCGTTTGCTGTCATGAAAATGGTGCTTTAGGTTCACAAAAAGATATAGAAATTTTTACAAATCCAGGAGATATTACTGGTTACACATACAATGCTTTATTTGGTCCAACTGGTATGTTTGCAGATATGGATCAATCTTATAAGATTGCTGCTGCTGGTTCTTTCACTGATTTATTAAATTATGATTCTGGTAATACTTTTTATCAAAGAGGATTAACATATTCGTATGATTTAACAAAATATCCATATAATCAAACTATTGGACAATTCTTTAATTTATTCGGACCAGAACCACCAGCAGACTATGTTAGATTTGTTATTACTAGAGCAACAAAGCAATATGATATAGTAATAGATCAAATATCATCAAGAATCCAAGATTTGCAAGAGTTTGTTAATACCAAAGTTGATGGATATAAACAAGTTGCTGATCAAATTTTTACACAAGCAACAAGTATTAATAAATCATCTTCAATAAAAAGACCTATTGATTTATTAAAAACTGGAATACAGGGAAGATATGTTGGAGATGCGATTGTAAAGGAAAATATTCCAGAATGGCCAATTACTCAATATGAATGTGGATTAGTCCCTGCAAGTTCTATTCCAGAAAATAAAGGATTTGCTCAAGTTGTTTTAGGACAAAATCCAAATTCAACATCTTCTTCGCTTTTACTTGGTTCAAATGAATTTGGTGCAATAATAGAATCAGAATCAATGTTTAGTCTTGAAGGAAATGATAGCCTAGCAGGAGTATTTTGTTGTTTAAACCAACAATGTTTAACTGTCCCAGACCAAATAACAGAAGATCTTTGTGCTACCGAAGGTGGTGAATTATTTTCTGGTTCTGCTGGCTGTCTTGACACTTGTATTGGTGGAGGTGGAGGAGGTGGAGGAGGTGGAGGTGGAGGTGGGAACAATACAGGAAACTGTTGTAGATCTGGTAATTGTACTGTTGACACTGAAGCCAATTGTACTTCAAGTGATGGTATATTTTTAGGTGAACTTGATTGTAGTATTTGTACTGAATCTAGTTCAATTCTATGTTGTCAACATGATACAATCCTTGATACTTATACATGCTTTCCAACTTCACAACAAGCTTGTTTAAGTCAAACTAATACTAGAATTGTACAAAATTGTAATGATTGTAAATCGTCTGGACCTGGAGAATGTTGCTGCCAAGGTATAACAGGTCCAACAGGTCCAACAGGTCCAACAGGTCCATCAGCATTACCAACAGATGAAGATGTAGTTTACATAGATCCAGGACTTTTATTAGACTGTTCAAAAGATCGTATGATTCGTGGGTATATTAAATATGTAAATTCTGCTTCTCCAGCATTTAGTCCAATTTATTCATATGCTGCTCCATATCTTTGGAGACAAGAACAGATATTTCTCTATAAGCATTGGGGCATTCAAGATTATGGAACAGAATCTAATTTAATACCAGATGTTGTTGATGAAACTGTTGCTATTGAAACTAGAAATTGTCTTACATCTGGAAACTGTTATAATACAACATGCCTTAGTGCAGTTGCACTTGAAGTATTAAAACGAACATGTGTTGCTGAAATAGAGATACTAACCGTTGAAAAAAATTTATATACTCAGTTGAGAGACTTGGTAAAAGAAAAATTTAAAGTTATTTGGGAAACTTCATACAAAGAATGGTATCAAAGAAATGCATTTTTCTTTTCAAAAAAACCAGGAAGTAATATTTTTGAACAAATTCAAGACGAAGAAAATTATTATAGACCAACTATATCATCTCAATTATCACTACAAAATATAAAATCAATTACAAGAAAAGAAATCAGAGGAAGTAGATATGAACTTTTAGCAACAGCAAAAGGGATTACAGGAGCATGTGCTGGAGAATGGGTATATAATATATTTTTTGGAGGTAATAGTGGATCTACTGCACATCCATATTATGATCAAGGATATACAAAAGATTCATTCATATCCTCTAGAGATAAGCATAGGTGGTTAGGTATATCAGATAGTGATGCTACTGATAATCCAGGTAATTTTGGATCATTTGGTCCTGCATTTAAAGGAGAAGAATATATTGAAAGATCTATTGCTCATATCGGAGAAACAGATATTCAAGATATTGTAAATATAGAAAATTTTGATGAACTTAAAAGTTTAGGATCTGCACAAGATGATCTTGGACAATTTCCACTTGCTGGATCTATTAAAAATACATTTAGATTTTATGATACAAACGAAACAGAAACAGAAAAACAAAAGAAACCACCAAATCTAAAAAAAGAAGAAATTTCCTCATATGTAAGAGTTGAGTTTAATAATCCTATTGGATTGGATCGAATTCGTGAATTTCCAAATGGTTTTATTAGAGATGCTGGATCTGAATATTTCTTACCTTATCTTGTTCAAATAACACCTGGACCATTTGGAAGACAAGGAGTCAAATACAACTGTGCTGTAATTGGTATGGATCCATATGGTTTTGATGTTGCTGTAAAGCGAATAAAAGACGATCTTCCAACAAATAGAAAATTACAAGGAATTGATAAAGGAAATTTTTATAATTGGTGGAATCACGACACAGGATCAGTTTTATCAAAATCAGAATATTTAACTACTGATTATAATGGAATGGATCTTTGGCCTGAGATTGGATTTGAAACTGAATATCCATATTATTCTTATGATCCAACTCAAGAGGATATGCACGGCGGTGGTTATGATTTTGATTGGCATATGGGCGGTGCATATTTTGAAGATGGTTCACATGGATGGACAGAATCTTTATATCATTATGCTATAAGTTCTGGAAAACAATTTGATCAATTGTATAGAACTTCAGTTCTTGGTTCTTATATTTTACCAAACAGTTATAGAAAATTAAAACCACATCGTTCTTGGTGGTCATTATTTGTTCCTAGAAATTTATTCGTACCTGTTAGATTTGCAAATATGTTTAAATCAAGAGATACAAAATCAAGAGATTTATTCGGTGGTAAAGGATTATTTACATTATCTTCAAATTATTGGAGAACTTGGTATGGCAGTGAATTTGAAAATTGGTTATCATTGTCTGAAAGTGCTAGAACTATGCTTAGTGATGCTGCTCCAAATCTTTCATTCTTTATTGATGATTTAGACGATAAAACAAGCATATCTGCTTATTCTAGTGGAGTTTCTGGAATTGAATCTTATTTTACAGATTCACTGATGCATTATCTTTCTGCAAGTTATATTTTATACAAGCAACCAGGATTAGTCAAAACAGAAGATATATGGAAATATGATTTAAGTGGAGAAACGGAATATGGTTTAATCACTCCACCAGTTGATACTGAATATGATTTCTTTGACAGAAATTTTGCAATGCAATTTGTCGTATATGCTAGAGGAACCAGAAGTTGTGATGATATTGGACTTAAATGTATCAATCCACAAGCCATTCAAAATGGTTTGATTCAATCTGCTGGGGGATGTGAATATGATCCATACTGTAAGTGTCCAGCATTATATGCAATGCCTTCTGAAGAAGAACCAACTTATCTTGAACTTTACGAGGCATATCAAAAAACCAAAGAATGTACATTGGTTGAAAAATATTTAGGAAAAGACTGGTTGGGTTGTATTTGGTCAGATCCTAATGCTTCTTGCAACTGCACATGTCCAGAAGTAGGAAAATATTTCCCAGCATATAAAGCTTATATGGAAACATATGCAACATTTTGGGGAACCAGACCTTCTAAACAACTTGAAGATATAAAATCTAGACTTCTTTTAGAGAGACAAAAAGTAAGAATTGATATACCTCCAAATGATAAAATAAGCATTAATTCCATAGTAGAACTTGTACTTGCAAATGATGTTCCAGAAACTACTCATAAATTTAAGAGAATTTCTGGAAAATGGAGAGTTACTGGAATAAATCATAAATTCAAAGGAACAAATGGATATTCAATGTCAGTAATATTAGTAAGAGATGGTTTAGAAAACTACGAAGAGTATAAAACAGTTAAACCAAAAGGAATTGGAACTAGTCAGAGATAAATAATATTATGTTAAAGAAAAAACAAGATTTTCGAGACATTCCATTTTTCATTAGTAAGAATTCATTTACTAATGATTTAAATACAATTGTTAATTTATCAGCAATTCGACAATCTATTAAAAATATAATATTGACAAATCTTGGAGAAAGAACTTTTCAGTATAACTTTGGTTGTAATATATACGAATCTTTATTTGAATTAATGGAAGAAGATCAAAAGATTGCGATGCAGATTAATATTTTATCTAAGTTACAATTATATGAACCAAGAATACAAGTAAATGACATTTATATTAATTCAATACCAGAAGAAAATAGAATAAATATTGTAGTAAATTTTGGCATTCCGTCAACAGGACTGTTCGATACGATAACACTTTCAGTAGTTAGGACTCGATAAAAATGGCATCTCAATTAACTCCAACAACTCTAGGTGGACTAGAATTTGAGCAAATAAAGGAAAGTTTAACAAACTACCTAAAAACTCAGTCTATATTTGATGGATATAATTTTGAAGGTAGTGCTATGCAAACAGTCATTGACATGTTGGCATATAATACATTTTATTATGCTTATTATGCTAATATGATTAATGCTGAAGCATTTCTTGACAGTGCTCAAAAAACTTCTTCTATTATTTCTTTATGTAAACCTCTTGGTTTTACTGTTCCAGACAGAACATCAGCAAAAGCAATCATTCAAGTTTCATCAAATACTGATGGTAAAATAGATGCAGGAACTTTATTTCAGGCAAGAAACTCAGATGGGGATATTTTTAACTTTTATAATTTAGAAGATAATGATGTAGTTAATGGTCAGTCTGATGAATTTGAAATAGTTCAAGGTGATTCTTATCTTGAAATTGATGCAATTTCAACTTTTGACTTTACGAATCAAAAGATATCAATTGCTCAAGAAAATTTTGACTTAAGTACATTAAAAATAACAATAACTGAAGTTAATGATTTCGGAATAACAGAAAGTAACGTGTGGACTAAGTTACAAAATGTAGGATACACATCACAAACTAGTGAAAATATTTATTTTGTAGAAAGAACTTCAACTGGATTTTCAATCTTATTTGGTTCACAAAATTCTCTTGGAAGAGAAATAACAACAAAAGTTAAATCTATAAAAATAAGATACTTAACAAGTAGTGGTTCATCAGCAAATTCTCTTTCTTTATTTATTTCTTCAAGAGGGACAATAACAACAAAAAGTGATGCAAGTGGTGGTAGAAATGCTCCAGATTTAGATTCTGTGAGATTTGTTGCACCAAAATGGTTTGCTTCTCAAGAACGTGCGGTGACTGTAAATGATTATAAAGCACTATTATTGGAATCTGGTTTTTATACAAATCAAAACGAGTTTAATGTATTTGGTGGTCAAGATTTAAGTCCTCCAAAATATGGAAGAGTTTTTGTAACTTCAGACAAAGAACCAGATGATCCTGACGTTTTAAAAATAATTTCATTCTTGAAAGAACGAAGTGTTATCACAATATTTCCAGAATATTTGTCATCTAATGATATTAATATTTTTGTAGATTTTTCTTATAGATTAGGAAATTCTTCAGTAAATAACTCATCTAATAAAATTAGAGTTACAAATTATCTTAAATCATTATTTTTAAATAATTTTTCACAGAACAAAAAATATAATGTAGAATTTAGTTCTACTAATTTTATTGATTATATTAAACTAGTTGAAGACCCTGATGTTAAAAACTTAATATTAACATCAGAAGATTTTAATATCTATTTTAAACAAATAATAACATCAGTTTCAGATAATCAAGGATTTGTTTTTAATTTAAATAATGAATTTGATATTAGTCCTGGTGAATATTTAACAATTAGTGAACCATTTATATCAAGTGGTAATGAAAGTTGTGTTTTAAAAATGTATATTCAAAACACACAACAAAAATCTAAAATTAATAAATTACAATTATGGAATAATGAAACTGGTCAATTAATAGATGATAATGTTGGATATTTCATAGTATCTAAGGGTGTTTTGTCTATTAACCCAGACGTACTTATGCTGAATACATCAGCAACATTAATAATTAATTTTTTAAGAAAAAATGTAGTATTTGATCTCAATAATAAATCTACACTTTCAGTCAACAATGTAACGGCATTATAATGTTATCAACTTCATTAACTACATCCGCACAAGCAGAAACTATAGGAAATCAACTTACCACTTTAAGAAGTGTTATAGATGAAGTTGCATCTTTAGTTTTTGATAATACATCTTGTCCGAGATTTCATGATATTGAAAAACAAATTCCGTTATGGATTATATACGAAAAAGCAGATAGAGAAAATGCAGGACAAGATGGAATCAATATTTTTGATTTTATTCAAAAATATTATGATTGGTTATATTGCGATAATGAAAATGGTGCTCAGTATGAATTGAGTGCTGCATTTATTGATATTATTGATGTTGAAAAGACTAGAACTAAATTTTTAGAAAGACTTTCGCAAATTTATGCTCCTGGTTTTGATATAAACTCACTAACATCAAATGGTGGTTATGTTACTGAATTAAGATTAAGAAATTTTTTACATGGAATAAAAAGAGCATTTTATCATAAAAAAACAACAGAAGATTCTGTCAGATATTTTTTCAAAACTCTTTTTGGGGTTCAGAATGAAGATGTTAGTATAGAGATTCCTAAAAAAATAATTTTAAGATTGAATGGTGGTAAATTTTATGATGATAATTATTATTTTTCTAGCACAATATCTGATTATGAAAAAGTTGGATCATTAAATTCAAGTTCTTTAAATATTTCAAGACTACAGGATGGAAATTGGATTCAAGACTGGTCATACTTATTAAAAGTTGGAATACAATCTTCTGCTTATAAAAAATCTTATTTAAATATAGCACATCCTGCTGGTCTGAAAGTTATATTTGAAAAAACTTTGGCAGATTATCAAGGACCGAACTCTAACGAGGAAGATTCTACTGTATGTGAATATCCGAAACTAAAAAATTATTCTGCTTATGGTGTAAGTTTTAATTATTCTGGTAATATAACAACAAGATCTGGATTTACAGGATTTACATTATATGGTCTTGCTGCAAACATTGGTTGTTGTGGAACTTCTTATGGTTCATTTACTGGACCATCTGCTGTATTTCCAAACTGGACAGGTAGTGGAGTTGGGATATATAATTTTCAAGGATTAAAAATTAATAGTTTATTTGAACTATGTTATGATTCTGATATTGGTTCACCAAATACTGGAGTAACTTGTGGTTCGTAATAGGGAGCATAAATGAGCACTAGAAGTCAAAATATTAAAAATTTTATAAAAGATGCTGGTACTAGAAATCAACTTTTTGTTTTTGCTGGTCAAGACGATGCATCTACTGTATCTGATTCTTCAAAAACTGAAATTGATATTTGGAAAAATTCTAGTATAGGAGTTAAAGTTGGTCAAAATAGTTTGATCCCGGTTGTTCCAAATAAAAAATGGATAGAAAAAAAACCATATAAACCATGGTCTTCTAATTCTCAAAATACTGGAAATTATTATGTTTATAATGAAGAAAATAATTATGTTTATCTTTGTATATCAGATAATGAAAGAAATAGAACAGATTATTTAGGAAATAATGTTTCTAATATAAGACCATCTCACACAGTTGGAACACAAACATATTCTGATGGTTATACATGGAAAGTTTTATATAAAATAACACCATCTTTAGAAAAATTTGTAACTTCCGCATGGATACCTGTTATATCATTTGATACTTTTGATTCTACTCCACAAACATCATTAACAGCACAAGCAACTACATTCTGTGGTGGCAGTCCATCAAAAACTGGTTTTTGTGGATTATATCTTAAAAAGGGTATAGTAGATCCAACAGATTCTTCTGAATATTCGGCAAATGAATTACATTTTTCATTGGATGATGTTCCGTGTTCATCTTGTTTTAATTTAACTTTAAATAATGAAAAATATTTTGCAATATTTACAGAAGAAAAAGAGTTTGCATCAACTTATGATATTCCAGACAAATACACAGAAGTTGAAAATAATATTAATATAAATGAAATTTCTACAGCATCTCCTTATTATTACTTGTATGATATTAATGCAAATGATAATTTATTAGAAGGTTCAATTGTTTCTTCTTTTATAGATTTATCTTCATTTACACAATCTCAACTTCAGATTTCTATACCAAACCCAGAGTTTACAATAACAAGTGCAAGTGGAACTGGAGCAAGAATTCAATTAACAACTTTTATAACAAATTCTGGTTCTATTGTTATTGATGGAATTAAAATTATAGAGTCTGGTTCTGGATATAAAGATATAAATCTTGATCTTAATGAAAATATTTTTGTTACCACTTCTATAAAAGATCTATTACTTGCAACAATTCAAATAAATTTAGATAAAATTGATGGTCTTGGTTTTGATCCAATAGAAGCACTCAATGCTGAACATGTAATGATTGATGTTAAAATTGAAAAAACTGATATTGAGGATGCAAAAATAGAACTTCCAGAATATTTAAATTTCTTTGGTCTAATTATGAATCCAGAAGAAACTACAACTGGTGGTACTCAGGTAGTCTCTGGTGCAGTAGATAATAAAAAAATTAACACAATTTATCGTACATCCACAAAAGCAACTGTTTCTAAAGTATCAACAAATCCGCTACCTTCAATTGGTGATACCGTTAGTTTAGAATATACTAAAAATAACTCTAGTAAAACAATATCAAATGTAAAAATTATTGGTTTAGAACCACTTACGTCTACAACTGAAAGTGTTGAACTTGCTAATATTGATTATGATATTGTAAATGATTTAGTTGGAGGTAGAGTTTATACGTCTTCTACTCAATATTCAACAATTACAACTATTGTTAAAAAACCAAATTTTGTTCAATACACTGGAAAAATATTATCAACATCTAAAACTAATAATTTATATATCGAAGATCCAGAAACAGTTATTATTCGTATAAATATGGTAAAAGGAATGTAAATTAAATGACGTTGCCTCTTGCTACACCATTTCCATTAAAAGGATCTCCATTTTATAGTAGAATTTCTGATCAATTATCATCAGGTTCTGTTAAAAATTATTATGCAATAGCATTCAATCCTGGTTATCCTTTACAGGCATCAGAATTGAATGAAATTCAAGAATTATTTTTTCTTAATAATACTCTTTCTGCTCAACTTCCTGTTGGTTGGTTAAATTTAAATTATGATTCTCCATTTTGGGAAGGATTAATTCCATTATCTCCGAATTATATCAGTATAACTGGTGCTTCTATTTCTAGTAATAATTGGATTGGAAATATTACTATAAATTCTGGATGGTATTATTGGACAGAACCAACTTCTAAATTAAAATTTTGGATATATTTAGATTCTTCTATTACTGATTCATTTAGTGTACCAGTTGGATCGACTAGATACTTTGGTTTAAGAATTACAAATGAAGTAATAAAGTGTTGTTCGTCTGATACTTGTTCAGAAGATCAAGATTCAGATATAAGAGATAATTCTTCTGGATTTCCTGGAAGTTATTTAACTTGTGGTGCATCTAGATTAAAAGCAAGCATAATTGAAGAAATAGATGTTAGAAATACTAATCCAACTGGAACTGATTGGTCTTTTATTTTTAAAGTAGATACAACTACAACAACAATTACCGCATATTATACAGATAATACAAATAATTTTGGCAATATAAGTACTTCATACACAGCAACATAAGAGGAATAAATGGCATTTAATACGACAATTAATACTTTATCTGGAAACAATAGTTTCTATGATTGGTTTACAAAAGAAAATAGTGAAATTATTTCTAAATTAAATCAATGCACTGTTTCTGGAGTAACCAATGGTGATGGAGTTTTAGTATCTTTAAATGCTTCAAGTGGTCTTGCAACTCTATCTCTTGGTGCTACTTCTGGAACAATCCAAACTGGTTTAACTTTTGGCGGAAGTATAAATTTCCTTGGTGAAACTGTTATACCAAATATTTCTTATAAAATAACTGGAATTACTTTGGGTTCTGGTTATACATTTGGTTCTGTTGTCAGAATATCAACTTCTGGATATACTGCTGCAAGAGCAAATGATCCAGATAATGCTGAAATGGTTGGAGTAATTTCAAATCTAACCACATCAAATGCTACGGTAACTTTGGCAGGAAGAATATCAGGTAATTTTACAACAGTTGCTGGTGGTACACTTTCTCCTGGATGTGTATATTTCTTAAGTCCATCAACTGGTGGATTCATTACTACATCAGAACCAACAACTATCGGTCAAGTTTCAAAACCAGTTATTCTTGGTTTAGGTGAAACTGATGGAGTCGTTTTACAATATCGTGGAAACTATTTAAATGCATCCGGTTCTGGGGGTGGTGGATCTGGTTCTAATAGACTTTATATTACTCTTCC
>SXGQ01523553.1_pt1 | contig 11320 bp, 9 predicted proteins | sample 3178371 | NCBI WGS metagenome assembly SXGQ01 (sample SAMN11356859, study PRJNA531348) | freshwater metagenome | isolation source: freshwater sample F1-20 | place: China: Fuxian Lake, Yuxi | collected 2017-12-25 | reverse complement strand
GAAATCTCGGCCGTGAAGAGCACGGCAATCAGGATGATGGCACCGAGGTCGTCGATGATTGCGAGGCCGAGCAGAAAGGCACGCAAGCCCGGCACCACGCGGCTGCGCACCAGCGAGAGCACGCCGAGTGCGAAGGCGATGTCGGTTGCGGCGGGGATCGGCCAGCCGGCGAGCGTCTCGGGGCTGTGACGATTCAGCCAAGCGTAGATGATGGCTGGGCCCACCATGCCGCCGATCGCGCCCATGACGGGCAAGGCGGCGCGGCGCCGGTCCGACAATTCGCCGTTCAGCAGCTCGCGCTTGATCTCGAGTCCCACCAACAGGAAAAACACGGCCATCAGGCCATCGTTGATCCACAGCAGCAGCGGTTTCTGCAGCGCGAATTCGCCGAAACCGAATTTGACCGGTGTCTCGAGCGTACCCGTGTAGAGCGGCGCCAGCGCCGAGTTGGCGAGGATCATGGCGATCGCCGCAGCAATCACCAGCAGGGTCCCCGCGCCAGTATCCGATTTCAGAAACGTCCTGAGGTTTGACATGCAGTTCCCTTGCGAGTCGCGAGACTCAGCCCGATTCGATCAACCAGTGCCATACGCCGTGCGGGGCGCGCACCGCCGCGGCGCGCAGTGTGCCCGAAGCCGCGAACGGCATCGAGACCGGCGCGCAGGGCATTTCGATTCCGGCGTCGGTGCAGCGCGCGAGGATGGTATCGAGTCCTGCCACCGACAGACGCACCCCGATGATGCCGCGATGCGGTGGTCGCGCGCGCGCGCGTAAATCTTCGTAGGTGCCGGGTGGCAGGCCGTAATGGATGATGCCGAGCATCACGTCCTCGACCACTCGACCGTAATTGTTGGCGCGAATGCGCAGCGTCTGCTGAACACCCACCATGCGCGAAAAGGATTCGCTCTCGAACTCGTATTGCAAACCCATCGGCACGCCGAGCACCTGCTCGTAGAAGTCTCGCACCGGTTCAAAATCGCCCACGGGCCCTGAGCTGCTCTGCACTTCGCTAAATGTGCGATCGGCGAGGGTCACGAAATCGGCCGCGCGTCCGGTGAGCGGTTCGATGGCGGCGATCATCACCCCATCGGGGCCCTTGGCATGGGCCTCGAGGTATTTCGTGCCGTCGGGCAGATCGATGGCGGCGCCTTCCGAGACGAGCTCGAAACCGTGACGACGCAGGCGCGCAATGGCTTCCGGTCGATTTGCCGTGAAGAAGTCGATCATTTTGAGAGCGTTGCAGGCGACCCCGACCCCACCCTCGCGAATGGTGATCGTCGAGACGGGTTCGAATTGCACCAGCCAGACGCCAATCGAGGTTCCTGGCGTGACCAGCTGCAGCAGTCGCGCCGAGTCGGCCTCGCAGCCAAAGAATGCCGCGACCTCATCACGATCGAGCTGCCGCTCGGCGATGCACTGCATGCCGATGACGGTTTCGAAGAGCTCGCGTTGGCGGGCGAGCTCGGCGGTGCTGATGATCGGGCCGTCGATCGAGAGGACGCGACCCGCAGTCGCGGTCATTTCACCGTGGCCGCATGACGACGCGACACCACGTTCCAATCGACCACCTGCCACCACGCATCGAGATAGTCAGCCCGCCGATTCTGATACTGCAGGTAATAGGCATGTTCCCAGACATCATTGCCGAGCAGCGGTGTACCGCGCTCTGCGACAACATCCATCAGCGGGTTGTCTTGATTGGCCGTCGAAATCACCTTGAGCTTGCCCTCGGGTGTGACGATCAACCAACTCCAGCCCGAGCCGAAGCGACCGAGCCCGGCGGCACGGAAGGCGGTCTTGAACTGATCGAGCGAACCGAAATCGCGATTGATGGCGGCGAGCAGTGCCGCGGATGGCGCGCCGCCTTGTCCTGGGCGTGTCATCGATTCCCAAAAGAACGTGTGATTCCAATGACCACCGCCGTTGTTGCGGACGGCATCACCCGCCTTGGAGACCTGCGCGAGCAACGCCTCGAGGCTCTGTCCGGCGAGCGCTGGCGAGGCCGCGATCGCCCGGTTGAGATTATCCACATAGGCCTGATGATGCTTGCCGTGATGGATTTGCATGGTGCGCTCGTCGATCACCGGCGCCAGCGCGTCGTGGGGATAGGGCAGGGGTGCGAGCGAAAAATTCTGCGCCTGAGCCGTGGGTATCGACAGCATCAAGCAGGACAGTAGGGCCACGAGCGGGGCGAGCATGCGGGTTAAGATCATGTTGGAGAGCCTCCTCAAGGAATGGCGATGCCGCAGCACGGGTCTTTGCAAAGACCAGCGGAGGAACCGCGAGTTCACGGTGCGCAAGGGTAGGGTCTCGTGATTGAACTGCCTACCCCCCTGGAGTGCCCTGCCGAGCTGGGCATGGCCCGTACGTGCCGCGCAGCGGTCGGCCTTGCGCCGCGTCACCGCTCGCGATCAACCCCATGATTCGATTAAGGTAGCGGAGCTTTGGCGCCAAGGTCCCAGAGTGTAGGGGGAGGCATGGTGAGGGGTCAGGTTCGATGGCGGCGGGAGTGGCTGTTGCTCGTGGCGGCGACGCTGCTCGCCTCATGCGGCGGTGGAGGGGGGTCATCCTCGGGCGCTGTCTCCGGCACGCCTAGCGCTTCGGCGCCTACCCCGGCGCCGACCACCAATGTGCCGCCCCTCGAGCAGACCCAGGGGGCAGTCCTGCAGCGCGCCGTGCTGCAATGTGGCACTTCGGTCGACACGCTGACGGCCGATGCGGCGCCAAACAGCGTTCCGGTGTTCGAGAGCGGTCCCGTGCGTCCGCTTGCGCTCTCGGCGGATGGTCAAAGATTGTTCGTCGCCAACGCGCCGGCGAATTGCCTCGAAATCTATGCCGTAGAGAACGACGCGCTGCGTCTCGTCAGCAGCGTCAGCGTGGGTCTCGAGCCGGTGGCGGTCGCCGAGCGCAACGCCAATGAAATCTGGGTAGTGAATCATCTTTCCGACTCGGTGAGCGTGGTGCGTCTCGATGGCACGCCGCGCGTGCTACGCACGCTGCAGGTCGGCGACGAACCTCGCGATGTGGTGTTTGCGGGCAGCAACCGCGAGCGTGCCTTCGTCACTGCCGCAAACCGGGGGCAAAATCGGCCGGGGTTCACCTCGGCGTCGCTGACGACGCCCGGCACGGGCCGTGCGGATGTCTGGGTGTTCGATGCGACACAACTCGATGAATCCTTGAACGGCAAACCGGTGACCGTACTGACCCTGCCGGCGGATGTACCGCGCGCGCTCGCGGTGAGCAACGACGGGCGGACGGTTTACGCCGCCGCGTTCATGTCCGGCAATCGCACCACGGTGTTGCATCGCGATGCGCTCAACACGCCGAAGCCCGGCATCAGCACGAGCGTCGAGGGTGTACAGGCACCGGCCACCGGCTTGATCGTGCGTCAGGACGGCAGCGCCTGGCGCGACGAGGCGCGTACCGACTGGTCGAATCGGGTCAAGTTCACGCTGCCCGACGAAGACGTCTTTTCGATCGACGCGATGGCGGCGACGCCCTCGATCACGGCGCGTTTCGCGGGCGTGGGCACGACGCTATTCAACATCGCAGTGGGCACCGACGGTCGCTTGTTCGTGAGCAACACCGAGGCCTTCAACGAAATCCGCTTCGAAGGCTCGGGTCGGCGTGGCAACAGCAGCGTGCGTGGTCGGATTGCCGAGAGCCGCATCTCGGTGATCACGCCCTCTTCGGGCGCCGTGGCCGCGGTGCACCTGAACTCTCATGTCGATTTCGCCTTGCCGCAAGGCGCGAGTCTTCCGGCCGCCGAGAAAGCTCGTTCATTGGCGCAGCCGACCGCCATGGTACTGAGCGCGAGCGGCGATACGCTGTTCACCGCGGCTTTCGGCTCGAGCAAGGTCGCGGCGCTGCCGACGGCCTCGCTGATCTCGGGCAACTACACACCCGATGCGTCGCGCCAGATCGAAGTTCCCGCGGGTCCCGCGGGTCTTGCGCTGAACGCGGCAGGTTCGCGTCTCTTCGTTTATTCGCGGATCGCGCACGCGGTCAGTGTGGTCGATGTCGCCAATCGAGCCGTGCTCTCGACACGGAGCCTCTTTTCGCCCGAGAGCGCAGCGGTCAAGGAAGGACGACGTTTTCTGTATGACGCGACGCTGAGTTCGGCCAACGGTACGGTGTCCTGCGCGAGCTGCCATGTGTTCGGCGATCTCGATCATCTCGCCTGGGATCTCGGCAATCCCGACGATCGCATGCAGAACAATCCGAACGCTTACCTGCCGCTGAGTCCGCGCACCACCCCGCGCTTTCATCCGCTGAAGGGGCCGATGACCACGCAGACTCTGCGCGGCATGAAGGGTAATGGACCGATGCACTGGCGCGGCGATCGAACGGGCACGACGCGTGCGGTGGTGCGTGGCAGTACCGAGACGCTCGAAGAAGCGGCGTTCAAAGAATTCAATAGCGCCTTCGTAGCCTTGCTCGGACGCGAGACCGTGCTGACATCCCCGCAGATGCAATCGTTCACGGATTTCGTCATGCAGCTCGCCGTGCCACCCAATCCTGTGCGGGCGCTCGACAACTCGCTCACCGATCAGGAGGCGGCGGGACGCAGCTTCTATCTGAATTTTCCGTCGACGTTGCTCGGCTCCTGCGACAACTGTCATCGCTTGCGGCCGACCGACGGGCAGTTCGGCACCAACGGCTTGATGACCTTCGAGGGCGGCCGCATCACCGAGAATTTCAAGATTCCGCAGCTGCGCAACATGTACACCAAGATGGGTATGTTCGGCTTCAGCGCCGACAACGCGGCCGCGAGCGGTGCGCAGATTCGCGGTTTCGGTTTCAGTCACGATGGCGCAGTCGATACGCTCGACAACTTTTTCCGTGACCCGGTCTTTATCTTTCCGCCGCCCGCGGACGTTACGCGTCGTCAGGTCATCGCCTTCGTGCTCGCGTTCGATGCGGATTTTCTGCCGGTGATGGGGCAGCAGGTGACTTGGCGCCCCGGCGCGGGCAGCGCGATCGAAGACCGACTCGCGCTGCTGCGCAGTCAGGCGCTCACGGTGACGCCGCGCCGTGCCTGCGATCTCATCGCTCGCGTCACCGTCAACGGCTCGCCGCACAGTGCGCTACTGCAGGCGGACGGCAACTGGGCACTTCGTGGCGGCGGTACGCGCAGCGAGGCACAACTCAAGGAATTAGCTACGGTGGCACAGCCGATCACCTTTACCTGCATGCCGCCCGGTTCGGGTCGTCGGGCAGCGCTCGATCAGGCGTGATGCCGCAGATCCGCGGCGCTCATGGCGCTGGCTTCGGCGCTGGCTTCGGCGCCTCGAGCAGTTCGACGAGATAGCCGTCGGGGTCGCGCACGTGAAACACCTTGCCGCGCAGCGGCGAGCCGTCGACCGCAGTTTTCTTTGAGATATAAACCTGCGGCGGCTCAAGGATAGTCACAGCGGCGCTCTGCAGCTGTTGGTGAGTGGCCTCGGCGTCCGCCACATCAAAGACGAGCACGACATCACCGCGACCCGTGCGCGCGGCATCGACGCGATTGTCCGCAGGCGTGGGCTTCGAGAATTCGACGAGCCCGATGCGACCGCCCTCGCCGGTGCTGCTCGCCATGATCACGAGTCGGGTCTGCGTCGAGGCGGCATTCAGGGGAAAGTGATTGCCTTCCGGCCGCCGTGGGTTCGTCTGATCCAGCTCGATGCGAAAGCCGAGCAGCTCGTAGAACCGGATCGAGCGCGCAGCGTCCTCGACGATCAAGGCGGCGCGCAGCAAGGTGGGCTGCGGCGTCGACGCGGCAGCAAGCCCCGTCATCGCCAGCGCGAGCAGGCACAGCACCCCTGCAAAAAACGTCTTGTGTACGACCAGGGTTTTCTCCCGCTATTGCGCAGCATACAACGCCGGAGCGACCATGCAGGCCATGTCCTATTCGCTCATTCTCTGGGCCCATGTTCTCGTCATGGGCTATTGGCTCGGCAGCGAGCTCGTGATCAACGCGTTGACGCACTACATCGCGCGTACCACCTCGCTCTCGGGTGTCGAGCGCATGCGTCTCTGGGACTTTCTGCTAAATGTTGACCAGCATGTGCGCAATGCGATGATCATGTCGGTGCCGCTGGGTTTCACACTCGCCGCGATGCTCGGCTTGGTGCCGATCGAGGGTGTGGCGATGTGGGCGTTGTGGGTCGCCTCGGCGCTGTGGTTCTGGTTCATGTGGCTCGTGCACTGGCGACGCAAGGCGCCCGAGGCCGCCATGCTCGCGCGTTGGGACTGGTGGATTCGTTATGTGCTGCTGGCCTTCTTCGCGGGCAGTGCTCTTTGGTCGCTCTTCACCGGTTGGCCCTACCCGACACATTGGTTGGCGCTCAAGGTGCTGCTGTTCGCGGGCGGCATGGTATGCGGCATCTTCGTGCGGCATTACATCCGCGAGGCGTACCGCTCGGCGATACCGGCGATCGCTGCGGATCGCGCCACGGCGGCCGACAACGAAGAGTTCCGCAGCCTCATGGTCAAGGCGACTTGGGCGCTAGTCGTGCTCTGGGTGCTGCTGTTCACGATTGGCGCGCTCGGCGCCCTGAAGCCCCAGTTCGGCTAGATCCCAGTTCGGCTAGAATCGGGCGGATGTACTGCTCAACGATCCTGAATCGTCTGCCCCTCTTTGTGGGGCTCCTCGCCACCTTGCTGTTGCTTGCCGGCTGCCTCTCAAGCGCCGGGTCAGAGTCGCCGACCATCAGCGAAGATCCGAAGGATCGGACGGTTTTTGTCGGCCAGTCCGCCAAGTTCGATTTCGGCGCCTCGGGCAAGCCGCCGTTCACCTTCCAATGGTTTCGTAACGGCATTGCCATCGCGGGTGCCACCGAGGCCGTCTACATCACCCCTGCGGTCACGGCGGCCGATGATGGCGCCAAGTATTCGGTCAAGATCACCAACGCGCAGGGCTCAATCACGAGCAAGGATGCGACCTTGACGGTCAAGGCGGGTCCAAGCATCACGACCGAGCCGGTGGCGCAGACGGTGAACGTCGGCGCCTCGGCGACGTTCACGGTCGCTGCCACAGGCGAGCAGTTGCAGTACCAATGGCTGCGCGACGAACAGCCGATCAGCGGTGCGACTTCGGCAACCTACACGCTGAGTGCCACGGCGGCCGCCGATGACGGCGCGCTGATTTCGGTGCTGGTCGGCAACCCCGGTGGCGTGATCAGCAGTCGTGCAGTGACGCTCACAGTGCTTGCGGCGCCGTCGGTCACGGTACAGCCTGTCTCGCAGACTCTGGTTGCCGGGGATGCTCTGGTGCTCGGTGTCACGGCGCTCGGCGGCAATCTTCGCTACCAGTGGCGTCGCAACGGCCGCGATCTCGAGGGCGCCACGAATCGTGTCTTGCGTATCGAGGCGGTAGCCCTGGCGGATGACAACGCCAGTTACACGGTCACTGTCACCAATTCTTTGGGTAGCGTGAGCAGCAATGCCGCGACGCTGCGTGTCGTGGGCGGCGCCGTCGCGACACTGCCCGTGGCGGTCGCGCAAGTCGCGCTCGCCAAGCCGGGCACTGCCGCGGCTGCCTTCACCTTGGTGCGTCGCAGCAACGGCTCGGTGGCCAGTTGGGGATACAACGTCGATGGTCAGCGCGGCGACGGTACGACCGGTGTGCCGAGCGACTCGATCGGTACGGTCACCTTGCCTGCAGGACGCACCGCGCGGCAGGTGGCGGCGGGCGGTCTGCAGGCGCTGGTGTTGCTCGACAACGGCGAGGTCCATGCCTGGGGTCTTAATGATGTGGGCCAGTTGGGTGTCGGCGATTCGCTCTCGCGTACGGCGCCCACCAAGGTGACGTTGCCACGCGCGGCGATCGCCGTGGCTGCAGGCCGACAGTTTTCTTTGGCGCTGCTCGACGATGGGCGCGTGTTTGCCTGGGGTGCGAACGATCTCGGCCAACTCGGCAACAATACTCGGGAGGTTTCGGTGCTGCCCGTGCAGGTGAGCGTGCTCACGGATGTCGTGCAGATCGCCGCGGGCAGCAGTCACGCGCTCGCGCTGCGCGCCGACGGCAGCGTCTGGGCCTGGGGCGCCAATGCGTCCGGTCAACTCGGTGACGGCAGCTTCAAGCCGAGCCGGGTGCCGGTTGCCACGGGCCTCACGCAGATCGCGCGGATTCGTGCGGGCGGTGGCGTATCGGCCGCCATCAGCCGTCGGCTCGGGCTCTATCTTTGGGGCGAAAACGCCGACGGGCAGCTCGGTCTCGGCGCAGGCGCGCCGGGCGATGTGGGGGTGCCGACCGCCCTGCGTCGCGACACGATCGATGTGGCCGCGGGCGAGCGCGGCACCGTGGTGCTCGGCAGCAATGGGCTGCTGGTGGCGAGCGGCGCCAACGACGCGGGCTCACTCGGCGATGGCGGGACGACGGCACGCAACAGCTTTGCCGCGGTCAGCGTCGTCAGCCAGGCTATCGCACTCGAGATGGGTGGGCTCTCGTATGCGGCGGCCATCGCTGCCGACGGCACCACCTGGACCTGGGGTGACAACGCCTCGGAACAACTTGGCAACAGCGCCTTGCCGGTGACTGGCACGACCACCCCGACCGTTGTGCCGTCGTTCGACGCCGTTCCCTGAAGCGCCCACGCGGGGGGGCTCCCCCGCGCCGTTACGGCGCGGCAGGGGGGCTCAATTCGCCCGATAAGGCTTCCAGGCGCCGTCTGCGCCGCGAATCAGCCAACCGTTGGCTCGCCCTGCGACATCGAGCAGCGCGGCCGTCTCGGCATCTGGCGAGCCGTTATGGCGCGCCGGCCGATATTTCATCTGGAAGTTGGCGATGACTCGCCGGGTGGCGTCATCGAACTCGCCGTGGCGGGGCACTTCGAAGCCGATGGCATCGAGTTGCTGCTGAAACCAGCCGATCCCCGGCAGCACGGCCTCGTGAGCCGGCAACGCGCTCTGCACGGCCGCCGGATCCGGCCACGGGATCAGGCCTTCTTCAGCGAGCCTCTGCCACGGAAACTTGGGGCCCGGGTCGGTCTTGCGCTGCGGGGCGATGTCGCTGTGGCCGAGGATGCGATGCGGTGGGATGTCGTGGCGCCGCGCGATATCGCGCACTAGATCGACGACCGCATCGATCTGCGCCGAAGGGAAATCCATGTATTCACGGCCCGGCGCCGCATCGTCGCCGAGATTGACGATCTCGATGCCGATCGAGCTTGAATTGAGCTGGGTTTCGCCGCGCCAAAAGCTCTGACCTGCGTGCCAGGCGCGTCGATCCTCATCGACCAGCCGGTAGATGACGGGCGGGTCCACATCGACCAAATAATGGCTGCTGACGCGGCGCGAACCCTGGTTATCGGTCAAGACCTGCAGCGAGCGCGCAAAGTCGAGCTGGGTGAAATGGATGATGACGTAGCGCACCCGGTTGTCGTGGTTCGCGCTGCGATAACGGGTATCGATGATGCGGCCGTCGAGGGTCATCGTTGAACAAGCTCCTAGGCAGAGCAGCGGTATGAGTATGATGGGTGCGCACCGCCCCGGTCGGACGCGTCTTGAGGTTGCCATATGGATCGAACCTTCCTGCCCCTGCTCGCGACAATCATGGTACTCGTGGTCAATGCCGCGGCCAACATCGTGCCGATCAACGGCCTCAATACCGGCCAACTTTCCGACCTGTATCCGACGGGCTTCACGCCCCCGGGCTATGTCTTCGGCATCTGGTCCGTCATCTACCTTGGCCTGCTGACGTTCGGCATCGCGGCCTGGCGCGGCGCACCGCGCCTGCGTGCACGGATCGCTGAAATACAGATTCCGTATCTCATCAACGCGCTCGGCAATGCGGCATGGATCTTCGTCTGGCACTACCGGCTGGTTGCGGTCAGCGTGGTGGTGATGCTGGTGATCCTGGCCACGCTCATCGTCATCTTCACGCGGCTGCAAAGATTGTCCGCGCCGACGATCACCGAGTTTCTCTGTGTCGATGGCGTGTTCGCCATTTATTTCGGCTGGATCAGCTCGGCTACGCTCATCAACGTGGCGACGCTGTTCTTTGATCTGCAGTGGTATCCGTTCGGTCTGACCATGGATCAGTGGGCGCTCGCCACCGTGTGTGCGGCGACCGGTATCTACGTCTGGATGGGCGCGGTGACGCGCAGCGCAGCTTATTGCGCGGTGTTCGTCTGGGCTGCCGTCGGCATTTATTCCGGCGAACCGACGGTGACCGAACCCGTGCGCCTCGCTGCGCTGAGTGGCGCCGTCGCGGTATCCGCCTGTCTGCTGTGGGCGCTCTTCATGCCACGGCCGCGAGCGCTGTTTCGAGGGCCGTGAAGGCGGACTCGGCGTCGGGCTCGTTGAAAATCTCGTGATACATCGACGCGAAGCACTGCGCCTGCAGCACATCACGCGGAGCGCGGGCTGCGAATTCTTGGCTGCCTGACGGGTCGACCGCGAGGTCATTGCCCGCGTAGAGCAGCAGGGTCGGCACCGACCAATCCGTCGCCGCTGCGCGCACCCGTTCGCCTTCGAGCGCGACGAATGCGCCCAGCCGGGCGCAGATTCGGTCGTGTACCAGCGGGTCGGCGATGTAGTCCGCCACCACCTGCGGGTCATGACAAAGAATTCGCGGGTCAAGTCCGTTACCGAGCGTGAGATTCGGCGCAAGCCGCGGCAGCCATTGCACGGCGGCGCGTTGCCAGGCCGCCATCTTCACGGCCAGAGCCGGTGAGGACAGCACGAGCAGTGAGGGCGTCACGAGGCCGCGCGTCACCGCCGAGGCGGCAACCAGCCCGCCTAGGCTGTGGCCAAGCAGGACGAGACCCCTCCCGGGGTGTGAGGCTTGTGTCGCGGCCGCGACCTCGCCCAAGTGCTCGGCCAGCTGCAGGTCTTGCGCGAGGCCGCCGCGGGGGCCGCTCGATTCGCCGTGACCGTGCTGGTCGTAGATCCGCACGGCGTAGCCGGCTGCATTCAGTCGCATCGCGAGCCGTACATAGCGACCCGAGTGTTCACCGAGACCGTGAACAATCAGCAAAAGTGGCCTTTGAGTCTCGGTCGCGCCCTGTGTCGAGAGGACCCAGTCGCGTAAGACGAGACGACTGCCGTCACGGCAGTGATATCCGGAGGTTTGCGGCAAAGGCTCGGTCATGACCCCTACAGTCTAACACTTCGGTCCAACCGACGGCACAAAAAAAGAGGCCCGGTCTTGCGACCGGGCCGTCTGATCTGGCCTCGTGCGGGGCCTTCGAACTTAGAAGTTGTAGTTGACGCCGAGGAAGTAACGACGACCGAAGAGGTCGAAGTTGTCCGACGACGTGTTACCGAGCCACTTGGCGGGCTTCTTATCGAAGGCGTTGACCACGCCGCCGCGCAACACGAGATTCTCGATCGG
>SXGQ01189338.1_pt1 | contig 11320 bp, 10 predicted proteins | sample 3178371 | NCBI WGS metagenome assembly SXGQ01 (sample SAMN11356859, study PRJNA531348) | freshwater metagenome | isolation source: freshwater sample F1-20 | place: China: Fuxian Lake, Yuxi | collected 2017-12-25 | reverse complement strand
GTCGAGGGGCCCGTCGCCCATCGCGTTGCCCGACAGGCAGATCCAGTGGCCCGGATGGTCGCGCATGAACAGCAGGACGCCCACGTCGCCCTCGAACAGATCGGCGATCGCGATCGCCTGCGCCTCCGTCAGGGGCTCGCCCGGCGGCGGCACCAGCGCGATGATCGCGTCGCGGATCGCGCGCACCCGCTCGGCGTTCGGGAACAGGCTGCCGGGGATCACGCCCATGTGAATCTCTATCGCAGCATGGTGGTCTGCGGTTCTCGGCGATTAGGATCGTGTTGCGGCTATTGCCGGAGGACCACTGCTACCGAACACGGACGGGACTCATGAGAATCCGATGTCTTTCCGCGAATGATGTCGAAGGGGTAGCGCCCGACGAGGGCGAGGTGCTGGTCGTCCTCGACGACCACGCGCCCATCGCGGTGATCTTCCACCCGGCAGACGCGCTTGCCGGGTCTAGCTGCGAGCACCTCGTCGCCTCGATGACGCCGATCGGCCTGCGCATGACGGAGGCTGGAGGCGAACTGCACCGTCTGTCCGAGTCCGGCATCGCGGTCGAGGATTTCGACCCATCGCTGCTCGATTCGGCCCCGGCGCCGTATCGCGATCGGTAGACGACGGAGGCCGGACCGCCTGCGCGGCCCGGCCTCGTCATGGCTGGGGGACAGGGACTCGAACCCCGATTAACTGGACCAGAACCAGCCGTCCTGCCATTAGACGATCCCCCAACGGCGAACCGGATTCTAGCGAAACCCGGGTGATGGACGCCGAGGCCGTACGCTTCGCGCATGCCCGCCCCGCCCGGCGAGTCGTTCGGCCTCGGCCCCCTCGACGTGCAGTGGTACGGGCTGTTCGCGCTGCTCGGCTACGGGCTGTGGGTGCTCGTGACGGCGCTCCTGTGGCGCAAGGGCGGCGGCGACGCGATCGAGGCGGCCTGGGCGTGCCTGCTCGCCGCGCCCGTGGCCTTCATCGGGGCCCGGCTCTACCACGTCGTCACCGACTACGAGCTCTACCGCGGCGAGCCCGTGCAGGCCCTCGACGTCACGCAGGGCGGCCTCGGGATCTTCGGGGCGCTGCTCGGCGGCCTGCTCGCGATCGTCGTCTACGCGAAGGCGCGCGGCTGGCCGGTCGGCACCTTCCTCGACTGCGCGATCGTCGGCGTGCCGCTGGCGCAGGCCGTCGGGCGGATCGGCAACTGGTTCAACCAGGAGCTGGTCGGCGGCCCCACGGACCTGCCGTGGGGCCTCTTCGTCGACCCCGCCTACCGGCCGCTCGGCTACGAGGCCACGGAGCGCTTCCACCCGGCGTTCCTCTACGAGGGCGTCCTCGACGTCGCGATCTTCCTCGCGCTGGGCCTGCTGTGGGGGCCGCTCCTCTCCCGCTTCCGCCCGGGCTGCATCGTCGGGGCGTACCTGATCCTCTACGGCCTCGTGCGCGTGCTCGTCGAGGGCCTGCGCGTCGAGCCGGCGCTCCTGATCGGGCCGTTCCGGCTCAACCAGGTCGTGGCGTTCCTGGTCATGGCCACGGGGGTCCTGATCCTGATCCAGCTCGACCGGCGCCGGCCGCGGAGGCTGTGACCGGCCGGCTCGAGCCGATGACTGTGGGCGAGTTCGTTCGGCGCTTCCGGGTCGCCGATCCCTCGTACGAGCGGGATGTCGCGCTCGCGACGGCCGCTCCCGCTGCGCGCGATCGCCGACACGTCGGCGATCATCGGGGTCGAGGCGGGGCGCATCGGGGCCCACGACCTGCGTCGCTTCGAACTCCCCGTCTCCGCCATCACCGTCGGCGAGCTTGAGGCGGGAGTCGCGTGTGCGGATGCCTCGACGTGGCAGCTGCGTGCGCGGACGCTCCTACAGGTCCTGTCGGCATTGCCGGTCATCGCCGCGGATCGCCAGATCGCCGGCGCGTACGGCACCGTTGTCGGACGTCCGCGTGCCGCTGATGCGTCCGTCGGCTATCACGACGCGTGGATCGCCGCGACCGCCGTTGCGGAGGAGATGCCGGTGGTGATGCCGGACCGCGATTTCCTGCGCATCGAGGGCCTCGAGGTGGGGCTGGTCTAGGCCCGGCGGCGGTCGATCCGCCGCGTCAGCTGCGAGAACAGCCAGATCATCAGCAGGATCAACGCGGCCGTGATCAGCAGCCGCGGGATGGTGCCGATGCCGCTCGGCAGAAGGCGTCGCGCGGCGAGGGCGATCACGATCGCCGTGAACACGGGCACGATCCGGATCATCGCGACGGGGAGGCGGCTGATCATCCGGCGGCCGCCTCGGCCCAGTCGCCGTAGAGGCCGCGGTAGCGGCCGCCGAGCGCGATCAGCTCGTCGTGGGTGCCCTGCTCGACCACGCGGCCGTGCTCGAGCACGACGATCAGGTCGGCGTTGCGGATCGTCGACAGACGGTGGGCGACGACGAAGGCGGTGCGGCCGTCGAGGAGGCGCCGCAGGGCATCCTCGATCCGCGCCTCGGTGCGGATGTCGACGCTGGAGGTGGCCTCGTCGAGGATCAGAAGGCGCGGGTCGACGAGCAGCGCGCGGGCGAAGGCGATCAGCTGGCGCTGGCCGATCGAGAGCCGGCCGCCGCGCTCCTGGACGGGCGTGTCGTAGCCGTCGGGGAGGTCCTCGATGAAGACGTCGGCGCCGACCTCGCGGGCGGCGGCCGCCACCTCGGCGCGGGTCGCCTCGGGCCGACCGAAGGCGATGTTCTCGTGGATGGTGCCGTTGAAGAGGAAGCCCTCCTGGGGCACGATCGCGATCTGCTCGCGCAGCGAGTGCTGGGTGACGCGGCGCAGGTCGACGCCGTCGATCAGGATGCGGCCCGCCTGCGGGTCGTAGAAGCGGGCGAGCAGCTTGATGATCGTGGACTTGCCGGCGCCGGTGTGGCCGACGAGCGCGACGGTCTGGCCCGCCGTGACGGCGATGTCGAGGCCCTCGAGCACCGGGCGCTCGGGGTCGTAGCCGAAGCGCACGTCCTCGAAGGCCACCTGGCCGCGGATGGAGGGCAGGGGCTGGGCGTCGGCGGCGTCGACGATCGCCGTCTCGTCGTCCATCACGTCGAGGATCTTGTCGAGCGCGGCCGAGCCCGCGAGGAACGTGTTGTAGACCTGGCTGAGCTGCTGGACGGGGTCGAAGAAGCTGGCCAGGTAGCCGATGAAGGCGACGAGGACGCCGATCTCGATCGCGCCGTCGACGTACAGGAAGCCGCCGTAGCCGAACACGATGCAGGTGGCGACCGCGGCGAGGATCTCCACCGTGGGGAAGTACCAGCCGCTCGAGGTGACGGTGCGGTGGTTGGCGTCGCGGTAGGACTGGTTGAGCTCGCCGATCTGGGCGCGGCTCGAGGCCTCGCGCCGGTAGGCCTGGATCACGCGGATGCCGTTGAGGTCCTCCTGGAGGGCGGCGGTGACGAGGCCGAGGCGCTGGCGCATCTGGCCGTAGGCGCGCGCCGACTGCCCCCGGAAGACGAACGTCATCACGGCCATCACGGGGAAGACGACGACGGTGGCGAGCGCGAGGCGCCAGTCGAGCACGAGCAGGATGCCGCCGGCCACGACCAGCGTGAGCACGTTGCGGACCGTGCTGGTGATGCCGTCGGTGACGAGCTGCTGGAGCGCCTCGACGTCGTTCGTGAGCCGCGAGATCAGGACGCCCGTGCGGCGCCGCTCGAAGTAGCCGAGGTTGAGGGTCTGCAGGTGCCGGAAGAGGTCGATGCGCAGGTCGTTGAGGACGCGCTCCCCGACCCAGCCGGTCAGGTAGGTCTCGATGCGGCCGAGGCCGATGCCGGCGAGGCCGATCAGGACGACGACGCCGGCGATCCCGACGAGGAGGCGCGTGTCGCCGGGGATGATCGCCGAGTCGATCGCGGTCTTCAGGAGCAGGGGCAGGGCCAGGGTGCAGCCGAGCACCCCGAACATCGCGAGGATCGCGCCGAGCAGGCGCAGCCGGTAGGGGCGCACGTAGACGCCGAGCCGGCGCACGTTGCGCAGGCCCTTCTTGCGCATCCCGCGCCCCGACGCGACCTCGCCGCCGGCCGGTCCCCAGCCGCGGCTCACGCGGAGGCCTCCTCGTGGTCGACGGGCATCAGCACGCGGTCGCCGTCGGCGTCGACGAAGCGGCGCTCGACGAGGCCGTGGTCGTGGATCTCGCGGTAGACGGACGACGAGCCGATCAGCTCCTCGTGGGCGCCGTCGGCCACCACGCGGCCGTCCTCGAGCACGACGATGCGGTCGGCGAGGGCGATCGTGCTCAGGCGGTGGGCGATGATCAGGGTCGTGCGGCCCCGCATCACCTCCTCGAGGGCGAGGCGGATGCGCGCCTCGGTGGTGGCGTCGACGGAGGCGGTCGCGTCGTCGAGGATCAGGATGCGCGGATCGATCAGGAGGGCTCGGGCGATCGCAAGGCGCTGACGTTGCCCGCCACTCAAGTTGACACCACGTTCGCCAATCTTGGTTTCGAACTGTTCCGGGAGATCCCTGATGAACTCGTACGCTTGGGCTGCACGTGACGCACGTTCGATATCGGCCATCGAAGCCTCGACGTTGCCGAAGGCGATGTTTTCAGCGACCGATGCTGAAAACAACAGTGTCTCCTGCATCACGATCCCGACATTTCGGCGCAAGTCCGCGAGGCGATAGTCCTTGACGTCTATGCCGTCGACTTTCACCGACCCGCTTGATACGTCGTAGAAGCGTGGAATAAGGCTGGTCAGGGTCGACTTGCCAGATCCGGTGTGACCGATGAGCGCGACGACTTCGTTCGGGTTTGCCTCAATGCTGATGTCCTGGATGACCGATGCTGGAGAGGCGCCCGTTCCTCTCAGGAGGGTCCGGTCTTGTCGATCACGCGCGTGAACGATGGGCTTGAAGGCGGAGTTCTCGGTGGCTGCACCGTAGCCCGGTATGGCAGCAAATGCCTGTCCGTAACTGAACGCGACATTTTCAAAGGTAACCCGACCATCGATGGTTGAGCGTGCGGGAAGTCCGGGACGCTCGCGCACCGGAGATGGGATATCGAGGATTTCGAAAAGGCGTTCGCCCGATGCGATGGCTCTGGAAACCCAGGCGACAATCGAACCGAACTGCCTGGTGGGACCGGCAAGGCGCATCAGGTAACTGTTGAATGCGATCAGGCTTCCGACGGAGAGTTGTCCATCGATGGTTTGAAGACCTCCGTACCAGAGGATGGCGACAGTGCCCATGCTGCTGATGAAGACCATCATTGGGAAGACGAGTGACTGAAGGCGCGTGGTCGCGACGTTCCGTTCAAGAAACGCGTCGTTTTCCGTCTTGAACTTGGAGACTTCGAACGGTTCCCGGGCAAATGCCTTGACGACCCGGACACCCGTGATGTTTTCCTGCAGGACGGCGGTGAGTACGGCCCACTGGCGCTGAACTCGGCGGAACATTGGCTGCACGCGCGAGCCGTATTGGACGGCGGTGATGCCAATCAGGGGGAGTGTCGCGAGCGAGACCAGCGAAAGTTCCCAACTGAGGCTCAACATGATTGCGAGGATGGAAACGTAGAGGATTACGGTGTTCACCAGTTGCAGGACACCAGTGCCGACAAAGACACGGCTGTGTTCAACATCGGAAGTCACTCGGCTCATCAGTTCGCCGGTGCTCGCACGGTCGTGATATGCGAACGACAGCCTCTGGAGGTGGTCGTACAGGTCATTGCGAATGTCATAAGCAACTCGCTGGCTGACGTATTCATTGCAATATGACATGCCAAAACCGCAGAAGCTGCTGACAACGTTCACCACGACAATGGCGAATGCCATTTCCAACAGGACGGTGGAATTGCGTTCCCCGATGCCTACGTCGATGACTTGGCGGAAGATCAACGGCTGAACGAGGTTCAGGATGATCGTCCCGATCAGGCAGAGATACCCAATCAGCGTGAGCCATCGATACTTGTACGCGAATCGCAGAAGGCGAAGAAGGATCGCCATGAGTTCCCCTCATGCTTGGCACGGGCGTTGCCGCTACCGGTTGGACAGTATGCCGCCCCCACCAATCGAACGCGTGCATACCGCGATGGGTGACCCAAGCGAATGCCATGTGGCGGGGGTTCCGTCTGACTCCCCCACTGGTTTCATTGTTGCATGCCAGTGGCCCTAAGGGGGTCCGTACTTGACGTCAGTTCGTCTGGATCGCGGGTTACTGTCCGATAGCTTCCGGACCGGAAGAGGGGCGTCTGGGTAACGACGCGCTCAAACAGGACGCGCCCGAGGATTGCAAGGATTGCGGCGATTGGCACCCCGAAGACTGCGCCCCATGGCCCTCCAATCCTTGACCCGACAAGAACAGCCCCAAAGACGACGAGTGGGTGGACGCCCACTGACTTGCTCATGAGGCGCGTCGCCAGCACATTGGCAACGGCAACTTGCAATGCGAGCAGTGACAATGCAATCCACCAAATGGATGCGGGTGTCGTGACCAGACCAAGGACCAAGGGAGGGACGACAGCGATTGCTGGGCCGATCACTGGTAGCAGCATCGCGATGCCCGCGAGGATGCTGATAACGAGGACGAACGGAAGTTTGGCAACAAACATGATCGCGGCGTTTCCAATCGCGTAGACGATGGCTTGAACGAGAAGGCTTCGGACGTAGCCCCCGAAAGTCCGGTCAACGTGGTCCAGTGCCGAAGACAGATCATGCCGGTACCTCGATGGTGCGAGCGTGCGCATCGTCGCGCCGAACCGGTCTCCGTCGAGCATGATGTAGAAGGAGAAGAGCAGGACGAAGAGGGCCCGGACAACGCCATCCAGAATTGCCGTGGCAATGGAGAGGGCGTTCCCAAGGATGATTGTCCCAACGCTTTCGGCGCGCGCGATTGCTGCGCGGGAGACGTCAAGAAGCGCCGCTTCGGCGATGCCATACGAGATGAGCGTTTCCTTGACCAGTTCAGCTCGGACACCAAGGCCTGAGGCGAGGTCGGGTAGGCTCGTGCTCAATTGAACGGTCTGATCGATGAGAGCCGGGATGCCCCAGACGCCTCCGCCGACTATGACTAACACGACGGCCAGATAGACGGTTGCCGTAGCACTGGCGTGGTTGAGGCCGGTTCGTTCGAGACGCCTGCAAAGTGGCCAGAGGACGAACGATAGAAGCCAGGCAAGTAGGAAGAGCAGGAGGATGTCAGCGAACCGCGTCGCAACAACCCACAACCACTGGAACAACCAGACTGCAGTGGCAATAATCACCAGAACCGCGGCGGTTCTCGCCAGGGGGCCGTTGTCCACGGGTTTCACCGTCTCCTGCACGGCGATTGTATTGCGATTTTCCCTCCGGATGCGTCATGTGCGTGGCGTCGCTAGCATCCTGTGGGGTTGAAGGTGGTTGCGGCCTAATGCGCCACTGGTAGTCTGATGCTTCAGGGGCTCAACGGCGCGCTTTCAAGCGCGCGAGTGAGGAAAACGAGAGAATGACAATTGCTAAGCAGACCAGGTTGCTGACTATCCAGGACATGGAACAAGCATTGGGCGCCACCAGGAACAACCTGATCTGGTGGGCCGGACAGGGCAAGATTCCGAGAGCGACCGTCGATGCCCAGGGACGTCAGACTTGGGAACTCAAGGACATCCAGGAGTGGGCGGCGACGGAAGAGGGTCGTGCACTGATTGCAAAGCAGGTTCACTGACAACGTAGTCGCACCGTTTGTGCGTGACTGTCGACGGGTTTGGAGGTTTGGAATTGATCGCGGTACCGCCAATCACGCTTGAACCCCAGCCCGGACAAGTCGCGGTGAGGGGGCTTGGTCAGGGTGGCTTTGCGTTCCGATCGCCAAACGGGGTCATCTGGCTTGTGGATCCGTACCTGTCTGATTTCGGTCGGCAGGGACCGGCGGTACGACTTGGACCGCCACCGGTCGACCCGGGAACGGTGATGTGCGACGCCGTGCTGTGCACGCATTCACACAGTGATCACACCGATCCAGTGTCTCTGCAGGCGATTGCGGGGGCGTCTCCCGAGGCTCGCTTCTACGGCTGTGACGAAGCGGTGAAAATCATTCGTGATGACGCAAGTGTCGCCTCAAGGCGTGTCCAGACGGTGGTTGTTGGTGATCGCAACGTGTCGGTGCGAGGGATGCGCCAACCGATGAGTGACGTCCATGCCGATATCGTCTTTGCCGACCACTCTGGCGACCCGTGCGGGTTCGTGTTCCACGTCGGGGATGGCACCCGCCCATTTCGCGCCTATGTCACCGGAGACACGCTCTACCACTCCAACCTAGCGAGTGAAGTGACCCGGGATGTCGACCTTCTTTGCGTGTGCATCAATGGAAGGATGGGAAACATGTCGGCTGGAGACGCGGCCCGATTGACCGGCGAGACCGGGGCCAAGCGGGTCATCCCGATGCACTATGGCGTGATGGCAAACAACACCGTCGATCCGGCAACCTTCGTCGACGAGATTGCCCGGCAGGGCGTGCAAGCACAGGTGCACGTGCTTGGGATTGGCGAAAGTTGGCTCCTGAGCTTCTAGTTTTGATTTGGTCCCGACGGCTCAGCTTGGGGTCTCTTCGACGCGCTTCTTCATGGCGTTGAAGAACTGGTTCATGAGCAGTTTGGCTGCCGGTGGGACAAACCGGCTACCGATCGAGAAGACCGGGCCTCCGATCGTGGCGTCTCCCTCGACCTCGACCGTGGTAGTGCTGTTGCCTGCATCGACGAGCTTGATCTTGCCAACCCCCCGAACCCAACCAGGGCGCCCCTTTCCATCCACGCGGATCTCGTACTGGCAGGGTCGGTGTGCATCCTGAATGCTGACGTTTCCGTCGTAGGTTCCCTTGAACTGGGCAAGACCGATCGTGAGCGTTATCACGTAAGTGTTTGCACTGGTCAACGTCATTGACTGGCACCCGGGAATGCAAGCCTTGAGCGCTTCCGGGTCAAGGAGTACGTCCCACACTTTTTCAGGGTTGGCGTTGAAAGAGAACGTGCCGTCAACTCGCATGGAACTCTCCCGCAGGAACTTCAGAGGCCGTGACGGGTCATCGCGTGCGTGATTACTGGACCACTACCACGCGATGCTCTACCTGCTTTGATTGGGACGATCAGACGTGGAGTAGCTTGCCCAGGGCGCGTCGCATCAGGACTTTCACCAGTTGCGAACGGTAGGCCGACGGTGCGTGGATGTCAGACAGGCATTCCAGGCCATCGGCAGCGTGCGCAACGGCTTCGTCGAGGAGTTGGGCTGAGACTGCGTGACCATTCAAGGCGTGTTCGGTAGCGGATGCCCTGAATGCAACCGGGGTCGCACCGGTGACCCCAATGGTGACTGTGCCGATTTGACCGTGGTCGTGGGTGGCCGTCACGGCGACACCGACGGTTGCGTACCCGGAGGCAGTGTTGCGATGTTTGAGATAGATACCCGGCGTGCCGTCATCAGGAACCCGGATCTCCGACAGGATCTCGTCTGGATGGATCACCGTGGTCAGCATTCCGGTGAAGAATTCAGACGCATGGACCGTCCGTGTCCCGTGAGCTCCCGCGATGACGAACTCGGCGTCGACGGCGAGGGCCGCCGCCGGCCAGTCACCGGCGGGATCTGCGTGAGCGAGGCTTCCGCCGATTGTTCCACGATGGCGAACCTGCACGTCACCAATCTGCGGCGCCAGTGAAGCGAGCAGTGGGGAGGCTTCGGCAACGAGATGCGATTTCTCAATCTCCCGGTGGGTGGTCGCAGACCCGATGATGAGTTTCCCGTTCTCGCGGCGGATCCCTCGGATAGATGAGATTTTCGAGATGTCGATGAGCATTGCAGGCTGTGTAAGGCGTAACTTGAGTGCGGGGATCAGGCTATGGCCTCCGGCGAGGATCTTGGCGTCCTCGTGGGATCGCAACAGGTGGATGGCCTCCTCGACGGAGTGAGCCGCCTTGTAGGCGAACGGTGCGGGATGCATTGGCTTTTCTCCCTTCGCCCCGGGTGCCCTTTCGGGTCGCCGGGGCGCGTCACGCTGTCACTGCATCGGGGCGAGACGCCGCCGTTCCGGCACACGCTCCCCCGAGGTTCTGGTCTCAGTGCGATGCTGCGTCAATCGAGGCCCAAACCTTGGCCGGACGCAAAGGCATATCGATGTGGTGGATGCCCAGCGGGCTGAGGGCATCCATGACGGCATTAACGACGGCAGGGGTTGACGCGATCGTCCCGGCCTCGCCAATACCTTTCACGCCAAGCGGGTTATGCGGTGAAGGCGTTACCGTGTGCCCGAGTTCGAGAAGGGGCATCATGCTTGCCTTGGGTATCGCATAGTCCATCAACGAACCCGACAGCAACTGGCCGTTCTCGTCGTACACCGCCTCTTCCCAAAGGGCCTGGGCGATTCCCTGCGCGATCCCGCCGTGGACCTGACCATCTCGGAGCATCGGGTTGATGATCTCACCGCAATCGTCGACGGCAACATATCGCTTGATGTGGGTCTCCCCGGTCTCGCGGTCCACTTCGACGACACAGATGTGCGTCCCGAAGGGATAGACGAAGTTCTCCGGGTCGTACCAATGCTGTTCTTCCAAGATGGGAGTGACACCGGCAGGCAGGTTGCCCGCCATGTAGGCCGCGAATGCACAGTCGGGAATGGTTTTCGACTTGTCCGGGGAACCCTTGACCCGAAACGCGTCGTCAACCCACTCGATGTCTTCTTCCGCAACTTCAAGAAGGTGGGCGGCGATCTTCTGGGCCTTGGCCCTGATCTTCATTCCAGCCAGGCGCAGCGCGCCACCACCGACCGGGGCACTTCGGCTTCCGTACGTGCCCATTCCATGCTGGACCTTGTCGGTATCGCCGTGGATCACGTCGACGTCATCCACCTTGACCCCTAGGTCCCGGGCGACGATCTGCGCGAACGAGGTCTCGTGACCCTGACCGTGTGAATGGACGCCGGTGAACACGGTGACCTTGCCTGTGGGGTGGACGCGGATCGTTGCGCTGTCGTAAAGGCCCCCGGCAAAGCCCATCGCATTCGCTGCGGACGATGGTCCTAGGCCGCAGACTTCGACGAACGAGGAGATGCCAATGCCGACGAGCTTGCCCGCAGCACGCTGCTCGGCCTGCCATGAACGCAATTGCGCGTAGTCGACAGTGTGAAGCGCCCGGTCAAGGGTCAGTTCGTAATCGCCACTGTCGTAGGTCAGCGTTCCGTTTGCCACCTTGAACGGGAATTGATCCTTCTTCACGAAGTTCAATCGCCGGACATCGACCGGGTCGCGCCCAACCCTGGCGGCCACAAGGTCGATGACCCGTTCGAGGATGTACGTCGCTTCGGGCCGGCCAGCGCCACGATACGCATCCGTTGGTGTGGTGTTGGTGTACACGCC
>SXGQ01094623.1_pt1 | contig 11321 bp, 9 predicted proteins | sample 3178371 | NCBI WGS metagenome assembly SXGQ01 (sample SAMN11356859, study PRJNA531348) | freshwater metagenome | isolation source: freshwater sample F1-20 | place: China: Fuxian Lake, Yuxi | collected 2017-12-25 | reverse complement strand
GAACGCTTGAAAATGTGAAGCAAATGTGAAAATTATGGCGAACAACGAAAACTTAAAACCATTCAAGCTGGGTGAGGATGAGAGAAGAATCGGCAACGGCAGACCGAAGAAACTCATAACATTAATGAAGGAGATTGGCTACACCAAAAGTCAGGTTGAAGACACGATGTTGTCAATGCTCTCACTATCACGCAAGGAGTTGGAGAAGATTGATAGAGGGGATGAGTATACCATAATGGAACGCACCATTGCTGGGGCATTGCTGAAAGGACACGACAAGAATTCTCTCTTTAACTTGGAGATGTTATTGACACGCTCACAAGGCAAACCAAAAGAAACTATTGACCAAACAATAGAAAGCAAAAACTTCACAATCACTTTGAATTTAGACAACGACATAGGCAAATGAATATATTGTTACTCACCGATGGGATGAATGGCGTGGTCTATCACCGCATCTATACTCCACATTTACGTATCCAGTTAGACGGACAAGCAACGATTGATGTCTGCCAATCGCAACAAGAGTGGATGACATTAGATTACAAACCTTATGATGTTGTTGTATTTAGTCGGTGGCTTGGGAAGTTGCACTATGACATACTCAAACGCATTGCCGATGCTGGTAAACCCTATGTCATTGACGTTGACGATTATTGGGCAATACCCAAATACAACCCGGCTTATTGGGCATATAGAAAAGGAATAAAGAATGCCGTTAAAGATGCGATACACTATGCAGATGCAGTAACTTGCACAACGCAAGAACTTGCAAAAGAAATTAGGGTGTTAAATAAAAAAGTTTTTGTGGTGGCAAACTGTTTGGATTTAACCCACAACCAATGGTTGCAAGAAAAAACAAAAAACGCAAAGATAAAAGTCGGTTGGGTTGGTGGCATAACTCACGAAGAGGATATTAAGTTAATTGCTGATGACATCAATTCATTAGACATAGAATTTTACATTTGTGGTTATACGCCTTCGCAGCATTGGGACAACATTGTCAAACTTATACCAAAGGCAAAGATTGTTGAAGGAACAAGCGTTTGGGAATATGGCGAGGTTTACAAGCACTTTGACTTTGTTGTTGCACCATTGCAAAACAATCATTTTAACAACTGCAAGTCGGAGTTAAAGATTCTGGAAGCAGCAGCATACAAAATACCCATAATTTGTTCTGCGATATTGCCGTACACTTACCACATTGCAAATGATGGTGTGGTATTAGTAAATCACGAATGGAAGGCAGCGATTGAAAAACTCATTGACGTTGGTCATTCTGTACGGCAATCAATGGGACAAAGCAATTTTGATTACTGCGAGATATACCACAAATTAGAACTTCACAACTTGACAAGGTTGGCAGTTTACCAAAACGTATGCAGATAAATTATTCCAGACCATACGTCACAAGTTACCAACAAGCGATTCTGGATTGCGAAGCAAGGTTCACAATCACCGCAGCATCCACAAAAACTGGTAAAACGGCATCGCATATTATTTGGTTGTTTGAACAAGCATTGAATTGCACACAAGGTCAATCGGTGTGGTGGGTTGCACCAGTATATCAACAAGCAGAGATAGCATTTAGAAGGATGAGAAACCAAGTTACTGACCGCAATTTTTTTGAAACCAACGAAACAAAGTTGTTGCTCACACTTCCAACGGGATCACGAATAGAATTTAAGTCTGGTGAAAAACCCGATAACTTGTATGGTGATGATGTGTATGCTGCGGTAATTGACGAGGCATCCCGGATGCGAGAGGAATGTTGGTATGCAATGCGGTCAACATTAACTCACACAGAGGGCAAGTGCAAACTTATCGGGAATGTCAAAGGTAAAAAAAATTGGTTTTACAAGCTTGGTGAAAAGGCAAGGCAAGGAGAGGATCAATATCGGTATTTCAAAATTACTGCTTACGATGCAGTCAAAGAGGGTATCTTAAAACTTGAGGAAGTGGAACAAGCAAAAAAAGATTTGCCGAAAGCCGTGTTTGATGAACTGTATCTGGCAGAACCAGCCGATGACAAAACAAACCCATTCGGCATTGACAACATTCGCAGATGCTATGCGCCATTGTCACGGAATCAGGTTGTTGCATGGGGTGTTGACCTTGCAAAATATCAAGATTACACGGTCATTGTTGGTTTGGATGCTAACAACCAATGTACATATATTGACAGATTTCAAAATGATTGGGCAACAACACAATCAAAAATAATTACGTTAATCGGAAATATGCCATCATTCATCGACTCAACGGGTGTAGGCGATCCCATTGTTGAGCAAATACAACGAGTGTGCCAAAGAGTCAAGGGATTTAAGTTCACATCACAAAGTAAGCAGCAACTTATTGAAGGGCTTGTCTTGGCGGTGCAACAAAGAAGTGTGTTCTTCCCGAATGAACCAATCGGGAGTGAAATGGAGAACTTTGAATTTGAGTACACAAGAACGGGTGTGCGTTATTCTGCACCATCAGGATTGCACGATGATTGCGTGATGGCACTTGCATTGGCGTTGGATTGCAAAGCTCACAATAGACCGGGTACTTTTTACTTCTCATAATATGAATTGGAACAACATAACAATATATCAACTGCAAGAGATACACTCTTGTCGTGATATGAGCAACATTGAAAGGCAGATGAACATCCTTGCCATTTGCAACAACTGGACAATGGACATCGTGGAAAGTTTGCCAATAGATACGATGCTGCACAATTTTAAGGAATTGGCATTCTTAAATGTATTGCCAACAAAAAAAATTAAGTTTACTTTTTGGCACAAGTGGAGGCGTTACAAAATTGCAAAAACACCGAATGAAATTTGTGGTCATCATTTTATTGAATTGCAACAAGTGTACAATGGTGATATGATTGAGACATTGCATAAGGTTATGGCATTGCTTTGTTATGAGGTTGATATATTTGGAAGGCATAAAAAGATAAAAGATGCACAAGCACACTACCAAGCAAAGTGCAATTTGTTTATGTCATTACCCGTGCCGTTGCCATATTGCTATGCACTTTTTTTTTCGGCAGTTTATCCAGAATTGTTGCAAATTACCCTATCTTATTTGACGGAGGAGATGCACCAGTTGAACAAGGAGATGACATAAGCCCGATTCGGTGGTTGGAATTAGTGGACAGAATTGTCAAAGGGGATCGTACAAAGTGGGATGCGATATTAGAGATGCCATTGATTGAGTTCTTGAATAGCATTGCATTTTTTAAGCAAAAAACAAAAGATAGGCAGCATCGTATAGAACAAGCGTCAAGCAAAGGATTTAATAGTTATGTAGTTGCGTGTCTTCACGAACTGCTCATTTGAAACGCATTTAATTTATTGCTATTTAATAGTGTGGCACTATCTATAACCCAACAACCGAACGAATACGCACCAGCTTTCAACGACACGAACTTTTTAATAACCGAGTCGAGTGGTGCAATTTACACTTCGAGCAATTTTAAGTTCATTGCAGAAGTAAAACAGTCAAGCACAAGTCTTGCTAAACTCAAAGCACCGATATATTACGGAAGCGTAAACAAAGGGGTGTTCAACATTGGGCGCATCCTTGAGAATTATGTCACCTATGATTTTAATTACAACGACACATCGGCAAGTGGCTGCACCAACTCAATTATGGAATATAAGGTTGAATTTGGTTATGAGTATAGTGCATCTGCTACTGGGACTGTAACCGAATACACAAACTTGACGTCTGCGACTGGCAATGTCTGGAATGCAGCATTGAACCCTATTGATTTAGTTTCATATAATGGTGAATATACAATGGATGGCAACGGGTTATTCTTAACACCATTCAGGTCAAAGACAATTCATAGAACGCAAAAGAATTGGTTGTATGCAATTCGCAACACGGCAACAACGGCATTGATTACCTATTCGGATGCTTCGACACAGACTATTGTTTTGCCGTCAACGGATGTTGTTCGCATACCAGCGGGGAGTCAATTAACAATACCCGGTGCAGCGACTTACTTTGATGTGCAATTAAAATTAAGTGCAACGCTTTTGAGTGAGACATATCGAGTCACAATAATTGACGAGTGCAGCAAGTATGAGACTCAAGATTTGTTTTACTTAAATTCTTTGGGAGGTTTTGATTCATTTAGGTTTAACAGAGTGAGGCGTGACAATTTCAACATACAACGCAAATCTTTTAAGTCAAACCCATACACTCTGGGGGCTACGTATGCTTATGAAACATCAGCATTCAACTCAAAGAATTACGACATCACATCGCAACACAAGGTCAAAATGTTTAGCAACTTCATAACCGAAAGTGAGTCAACAAGTTTATTAGATTTACTTGAATCACCCGTAATTTATATGTACGATTCCGAACTTGTGGCAGTAAGCATTGAGAATGCAAATTATGAAACAAAAAAGCACGTTCAAGACAAAACATTCTTTTTGGAAATCGACATTGCTTATTCATTTGACAACAAAAGGCAAAGGCAATGATAGAAATCTATGTTACGATTCCTACTGGCTTACTTGAACAAATTGAAGGGGCTTATGAGTCAAGAATACTTGATGGTTTTGAGGAAGGTGAAACTTGCCGTATTAATGCTGAAATTGCATTAGGTGGTTCGTGGATAAATCGCAAGTTAGACACTTATATTGACCCTGACATATTAATAACTCGGTCAATCGCTGACATTCGAGAACCACAAACAAGGGAATCGGAGTATACCAAGACAATAGATTTGCCCGGCACAAAAAATAACAACATTATATTCTCACATTTATTTGAGGTCGAACAAAATATATCAGCAACAACACAGTTTACACCTGACTTTAACCCAAACTTAAAAGCGAATGTAATAATTTATGCAGATGGCATTGAACAAATGCGTGGGTTCTTGCGGTTGATGAATATCAAGGTTGACGATTCCACGCATATCCAATACCAAGTAACTTGTCACGGGCAAAGTGCAGACTTGTTTACAACGATTGCAGACCGTAAACTTAATGAATTAGACTTCAGCGAATACAACCACACTTTATCGAGTGGCAATGTTATTGATTCTTGGGCTACACAGATTTACAAAAATGGAAGTCCACAAGCTTTTGCTTATGGCGAGGGTTATGTGTATGCAATGTTTGACAAAGGTGTCAGCAATGTAATTAATATTACTGACTTCCCGGTTATTGGAATGACACCGTGCCTATATGCGAAAACAGTTGTCGACAAGATATTCACAGATGCAGCATTCACATATACCAACGATTCATATTTCAATGACGCAATCTTCAAAAGATTAATACTTACACCACCAAACGGGTTGTCATTGGCGAGTAGTACGATTGTCAACAGACAATTCCAAGCAAGTCGGTCAACAACTGCCCAAACTGTGCAGATTGGCGATACATTGATATTTCAAAATGATTCAACGGGTGGCAACTTTGACAATGGCAACAACTACAATCCAGCAACGGGCAAATATACTGCACCTATAAGTGGAGACTTTGTTTTTGGTGCGGAATTAATTGCAGCTTTTACACCATTAGGTTCAAATACAACAGTAACTTTAGAGTATGGGCTTTATGTGAATAACAGATTAAAGGATGTAAGCTTTGAACTTATTGATTTCTCTGCACCATCGACTCATACATCTTCAATTATATTTAATGACATCATTGTCAAGGCTCAAGATACTGTTGAAGTTCGTTTCAAAGGATTGTTTGATTTTGACACACAAGCATATTTAACCAATGCACAATTCATATTAGCGTTGCAGATAAATTCCTATTTTTACAACGACCAAAACGCATTGACGTTCGGTTATGGTGATGCGATTGATTTTGGTTCATTCATAAATTCCGAATTAAAACAAAGCGATATGCTGATGTCATTTGTTAAAATGTTTAACTTATACATCGAGCCGAATATAACAAACCCCAAGCAGTTAAGATGCGTTCCAAGAGACAATTTTTACAATGGCAGTCAGGTAAATTGGACAAACAAACTTGACTATTCACAACCAGTCGATATTGTGCCGATGGGCGACTTGGAAGCTAACCCTTATGTTTTTACTTACAAGCAAGGTGCAGACAAATCCAACAAAGAGTATCAAGAGAATTACCAATCTACATACGGATCACGAACGTACACAATCGACAATGATTTTGTAAAAACAGAAAAGAAAATTGAAATCATATTTGCACCAACACAGATAAAAAGTTATGACAACAGACAGAAGAATTTTGTTTTGTCGTATATTGAAAGTGAAAAGGATACGGACTTGCGGATATTCTATTATTCTGGGTTACAGAGTGGCGTGTCTTGGAAGTTGTATGCAAGTCCTACGGCTTATTCGGTCAGAACAAGTTTGCCGTTGACAATACATTATGACTCATTAAGCAACCCAACATTTGACATTTTATTCGGGATGCCCAAAGAGTTGGGAGTGGGTGCTGGTTACAAGTACGGCAATTCAAACCTTGTGAACAATTTTTATTACAAGTTCCTGACAGAAATCACAAACAAAAATTCAAAGATATTAAGGGCATATTTTCGCATCACCTTAAAAGATTATTTGAATTTGTCGTTTGCAGATTCTTATTTTTTTGAAGGGCAGTATTGGAGACTTAACAAAATTGAAGACTACAACCCGAATGGTGATGGCGTGTATATGTGTGAGTTTTTGTTACAACAATTTATTGTAGCAGCAACAATTACAAACAAAACAATAGGAGGTGCAACGGGTGGTGGGCAAAACGAGGAAACACTTGGAGACCGTTATCCAAGTGGTAGGAATCAAATAAGACCGGGTATTCGCAAAGTAAGTGTCGGCACATCCGAAAGCACGGGCAATGGCGTGTTTGTAGGTCAGGGGATTGTGAGCAGTCCTACAAATACGAACAACGCTGGTTTTGGGTTGACGGATGTTGTCTTTAACACAGAGATAAACGGAAGTGTTGCATTGATTTGTGATGACTTTGTAGTAACGGCATCGGACACTTTGTATATTGGCAATTATACAATGTACCCAAACTTTCTATCAGGTGGCAACGTTAAGACAATCACAACCACAACAAATGCTACAAAAGATGACTTTTTATTTTTGTGTGACACATCTGCGGGATCATTCACTTTGAATTTGCCTGATCCAACTGGATTGAGTGGAAAGTTGTATGCTATCAAAAAGATAAATGCTGGGCATACATTGAGCATTGCGACAACTGGAACATCAAAAATTGACGGAGTGGATGACCACAACTTAACTTCACATTGGGCATCACACATCATTACAACAAACGGAACTGATTACTTTATACTTTAAGATATGGCACTAACCGCAGTAATTGACTTAACGGTCAAAAAACCTGATTTCAAAACAATGAAGTCAGAGATCAAAGAATTAACAGTTGCAGCACAACAAGCAGTAATTGCATTCGGTGAATTTTCACCAGAGGCAGCAGCAGCAGAAAGAAAATTGGCTGCTGCAAAGGATCAAATGCAAGACTTCAACGACCGGGTTAATGCAATCAATCCAGATAAATTTGCACGGGTTAATACAGTTGTGCAAGGTGTGGCTTCTGGATTTGCTGCTGCACAAGGGGCGATGGCGTTGTTCGGTGCTGATAGTGAAAACTTGCAAAAAACAATGGTGAAGTTGCAAGGTGCAATGGCATTGTCGCAAGGTCTGGAAGGACTTGGCAAAATTCAACAACAGTTCGGTGCGATATTTACTGATGTTGTTAGTGGTGCAAAGAAAGCATTTGCAGCAATAAAGGCGGGGATAGGTTCAACGGGTATTGGATTGCTTGTTATTGCTCTTGGTTCTATTGTTGCTTATTGGGATGACATTAAAGAGGCGGTAAGCGGTGTAAGTGATGAACAAAAAGATTTGTTAAAAACCACCCAAAAAACTGCCGAAGCAAATGAAAAAAATCTTGACAACATTTCAAAGACTGAAAATATACTCAAGGCACAAGGCAAAACTGAAGAGGAGATTCTAAACATCAAAATCAATGCAGCAAAAGTTTCAATAAAAGGTCTACGAGCGCAACTCACCACACAAGAGAATATTCGTCAAAGTCAAATTGACGCATCCACTCGTAATCGTGATATTTTGCAAGGAATGATTCGTTTTGTGAGTTCGCCTTTGGCACTTTTGTTGCAAAGCATTGACTCTACGGGAAAGGTATTTGGTAAGAATTTTGGACTTGAAGAAGGATTCTCAAAAGGGATTGCGAACATGGTTTTTGATCCAATAGAGGTTGAAAAAGAAGCAGATTTAGCAATACAAAAAAGTAAAGATGGATTGCTAAAATTAGAAAATGATATTGCTGGACACGAAATAGCAATAAAAAATATGCATACAAAAGCGGTTGAAGACAGTAAAAAATCAGAGCAAGACAAAGTAAATGCAAAAACTTCAGCAGCAGAGCAAATCTTAACTATTGAGCAAGAAAATGAACTTGCATCAACAACGAAGGAGGAGGAAAGGGAAATCAAACGAGCAGTATTTTTTCTTGAAAATGCTCAACGTGATGTTGCAAATTCTAAATTCACAATACAAGAGAAGCAAAAAATGGCAGAGTTGTTAATGGCTGCCCACGAATTAAAATTGTCAGAAATTGACAAGACATTTCGAGACAAAGAAATAGAAAGTGCCAAAAAAACTGCAGAGGAATTAAAACAGTTTATGATTAAATCAGCAGCAGAAGAAGAGAAATTCATTGAAGAAGAATACAACAAACAAAAACTTCTTGCAGAAAAGGAAATCACAGACGCACAAGCATTGGCTGACAAATTAAATGAAATTGAGATTGCAAGATTAAATAATTTGATACAAGCAAAAAAGGATGCGGGATTGTCAACAACAGAATTAGAATTGCAACTTGCTGATAAAACAAAAGAAATTTCTCAAAAGAGTGCAGATGACCAAATCAAAAGTGATAACGCAGTCCGTGAAGCAAAAGAAAGTTTATACAAAGGGTCAATAGATTTGGCAAACAGTATTATTTCTTTGGCTGGTGAACAATCCAAGACTGGCAAGGCACTTGCGTTGGGAGTGATTGCAGCAGATACGGCAATGGCAATAACTGGTGCGTTGAATGTCACGCAAAAGCCATCACCAGACAATGTGGCAACTGGTGGAATTGCTGGTGCTGCGAAGTATATTGCATTGGCAGCAATGATTTTGACGAATGCAAAAAGGGCAAGAGATATTTTGAAAGGTGGACAACCATCAGCACCACAAGGAGTGCAAATATCAGGTGGAGGGATGCCACAAATGGCAGCGCCACAAGTGTCATCAATATTGCCAGAGGTTAAGGGATTTGAACAACGGGTATTTGTAACGGAAGGTGACATTACAAGAACCCAAAACAGAGTCCAGAACATTAAAAAAGTATCGGTTGTAAAATAATGCTATTTAGATATGATGAACCTACCTATTTACAAATTAACTATTAATGAGTTTGACGATGAAACCGGGATTGACTTTGTTTCGCTCGTTGAAAATGCAGCAATTCAAAAGGACTTCATTGCGTTTTCGCAAGATTTTTTTGATGATTACCCACAAGCAGCGATTGACAATGCCATAAAAGCACAGAGATACAATGAAGAGGTCAACGACAAGTGTGCAACATTGGTCGGCAAAGCAAGGGCAAACCAACTAATCGCAAAAGAAAATTTGTCATTAGATACTATCAAAAGAACCTACTCATTTTTGTCAAGAGCAAGGGCATACTATAAGCCAAGTGATACTGAAGCGTGTGGCACAATTTCATATCTTCTCTGGGGGGGTGATGAAATGCTGCGATATACTGAAAGGGTGTTAAAGATTGAAGAGCAAAAGTTTGCGATTCAAGACGAGGAGAAAAGAATTGTTACGGGTGCAGCAATGATTGCTGACTTACCTATTTATCGCAGAGACGATTTAAGAGGTGAGTATTATGTGGTGTTTGACAAAGATGCAATTTTTATGATTGCAAAAAAGTGGGCAAGGTCAAATAAATATGATGCAGTAAATACAGATCACAATAAACCAATACAAGAGGGTGTGAGTTTGTTTGAATCATACATTATTGACAGAGATAGGGGAGTGATGCCACCGAAAGGATTTGAAGAGGTTGCTGATGGCTCTTGGTTTGTGTCTTACTTAATTGACAACGATGAAATTTGGGCAAAAGTTAAAGAGGGTGAATTTCGTGGCTTCTCGGTTGAGGGTGTTTTTGACTTCCCAGATTTGCAAGATGAACAAATGCTATCACAACTCAAAGACATTGTTAGTCAATGGAATGGAGAGTAAAATTGCAACACTTAAAAAAAAATTCTAATTATATATATAATGAACGCAAAACAAACACTCAAGGAGATTCGCACAATGTTGGGGTTCTCTGAAGAAGAAAAGAAAATTGAAATGGCAACCGCTACTTTGACTGATGGAACTGTTATTAGTTACGAAGGTGAATTAGAAGTTGGTACTGCCATCTTTGTTCAAACTGCCGAAGGTGACATACCAGCACCAGACGCAACACACGAAGTTGAAGGCGGTATGTTAATAACAACTGTTGACGGCAAAGTAACCGAAATTGTTAAACCTGAAGTTGAGATTGAAATCGAAGCCGAAGAGTTTGCAACCGTGTCAGCATTTAATGATGTTGTCAGCAAATTAGAAAATGCAATCGCTGATTTAACTCGCAAGGTTGAGTCATTGAACGCATCAAACACCAAACACAAAGAAGCTATGAGCAAAGCAATCGATCTTATTGAAAAGATTGCAGACTTGCCAAGCGATGAACCAATTAAAGTACCCGTGTCAACCAAGAAGGATGACAGATTTTCAGCATTAAAAAACCTTAAAAACTCTCTAAACAAATAAAATTATGGCATTCAACGTATCAGCACTAGCCAGTTACACCAACGAACAGTCAACAGACTTATTGGTTAAGGCATTATTCGGTAACAAAACTGCGGCTTTGTTACAAGCATCTAACCAAGTTCAGGTTGGCATTAAAAATGCACAAACTTTGAACATCATTGCATCTACTGTATTTTTTCAAGCAGACGGATGTGGTTACAATCCAAGTGGCACAACAACATTCACACAACGCACAATCACAGTCGGTGCAGTAAAGGTTGAAGAGACCTTGTGTCCTAAGACTCTTGAGTCAAAGTGGATGCAAACACAAATTGCACCGGGTTCAGCAGTTGCTTTACCTTTTGAAGAGCAAATCGGCAACGAAAAGGCAGCCGTAATTGCACAAACTTTGGAGACTGCTATGTGGCAAGGTGATACAAATAGTGGTAACCCTAACTTGAGTCGCTTTGATGGT
>SXGQ01074064.1_pt1 | contig 11322 bp, 10 predicted proteins | sample 3178371 | NCBI WGS metagenome assembly SXGQ01 (sample SAMN11356859, study PRJNA531348) | freshwater metagenome | isolation source: freshwater sample F1-20 | place: China: Fuxian Lake, Yuxi | collected 2017-12-25 | reverse complement strand
TCGTCGCGGTGGCGCCCGTGAACCCGGCCGACGGCGTCGCCGACCTCGCGGTCGCGGCGGTCGTCGTGCAGGGCGAGCAGTGGACGGTCAAGGGGGCGGTGCTCGCGCGCGACCTGCTCGCGGCAGCCGTCGAGGGCGGGGCCGCGGGCAAGCCGCTGCTCGGGCGCTGAGGGGCCACCGTGACGCCACCCCGCCCTGCCATCTGTCGCGACTGCAGGAAACTCATGGGACTCGAGCGGGTGTGCCCGTGGTGCGGCGGCCCGCCTGCTGCAACAGGCGCGCCGCGGGTTGTCCGCGTGCGACGCGAGGGCGTCGAGGATCAGGCCGGAGGCGCCCTCGTCACACCGATCCTGCTCGTCGTGATGGTGGCGCTCTATGCCGGGGCCATGCTCGCGGGCGGCGCATCGTCCGGGGATGGCGGCGCCCTCGACCTCATGAGCCCGGGCCGCGACCTGATGCAGCGCCTCGGCCTCGTGCGCACGCCACTCGTCCTGCACGGGGAGTGGTGGCGGCTCATCGCAGCCATCTTCCTGCACCTGTCGCTGCTGCACCTGCTCTTCAACGGGATGGCGCTCTGGAATCTCGGCCGCGCGGTCGAGGCGGACTTCGGGCGGGCGGCGTTCTGGTGCGTGTTCCTGATCTCCGGCGTGGCTGGTTTTGCGGCCGGGTTGCCACTCGCGGGGACCGCCCTCGACGTCCCGGCGACCGCGGGGGCCTCTGGCGGCATCTGCGGGCTCATCGGGGCCATCCTCGCGCGGCGGCGCATCACGGACGGCGACTTCGACGCGCCGGTCACGCGCATGGCGGCACAGTTTGCGCTGTACACGCTGATCTTCGGCCTGATCATGCCTGGCGTGAACAACGTGGCCCACGGCGGGGGCTTCGTCGCCGGGCTGCTGCTTGGCGCCTTGTACGCTGCGGCAGAGGACGGGCGAGCAGCCCCGATGGTCTGGATCGCGACGGCCATCGCCGCGCTCGCGGTGTCGCTCGCGGCCGCCTGGGCCATGCTCGACTCGGCCGAGCGCGTCGCGGGCCCCGAGGTCCTCAGGATGGACAACTGCATCCGCGAGGTCGTGACGACGTGGCAGGGGCTTGGGCCTGGCGAGCAGCGCGGCGGGCCCGACATCGCCTGTCTCACCGCCACAGTCCCCTTCCGCGACGAACCCGAGGCGATGGACGCGCTCCGTGGTCTGCGGGTCGCCTGCGAGCGCCTCGGCGAGGCCCTCGACGCGGGGGACGCCCGCATGTGGGATGCGGCATTGACCTCGCTTGACAGGCATTTTCGCGACTGGCGTGGCTGGATCGCGCACAACCTCGATCGATTCGAGCTGCGTTTCCAGTAACATGCAACGCACCGCGCTAGTCGACGCCCACTGCCACCTCAACTCGGAGCGCCTCGACGCCACGCCGACCGCGCTTCTCGCAGAGGCGGCCGAGGCCGGCGTCGACGCGATCGTGATGGCAGGCGTCGACCCCGCGTGCTGGGCGAGCCAGCAGGCCCTGGTCCGGGCCTTCCCGGGGCGCGTGCACCCGGTCTTCGGGCTGCACCCGCAAGTCATCCCGGGGCTCGACGCGGGGGCTGTCGATGCGGCACTCGGGGCGCTCGACGCGCTGCTCGGGCGGTGTCGGCCCGTGGCGCTCGGCGAGACCGGTCTCGACCGCCTGACCCCCGAGGCGCAGGCCGCGCTCCCGCTTCAGGAGGCGGCCTTCGCGGCCCAGCTCGGGCTCGCGCGTCGCCACGCGCTTCCCGTGGTGCTGCACCTGCTGCGCGCCGAGGCCCCCGCCCTCGCCCTCCTCCGACGCGTCGGGCTCCCACCTCGCGGCGGGGTCGTCCACAGCTTCTCGGGGGCCGCGCCGTTCGCGCGGGCCCTCGTCGACCTCGGGTTGCACGTGTCGTTTTCCGGGACGCTGACGCTGCCCCAGAGCCGCCGACTGCGCGAGGCCGCGCGCGCAGTGCCTCGGGACCGCCTGCTTGTCGAGACCGACGCGCCCGATCAGGTGCCGTGGCCCGCGCGCCAGGATGGCCCGCCGCGACCGAATCGCCCCGCCCATCTGCGACACGTCGTGGCGGCCCTCGCCGAGGCCCGCGGGGAGCCCTTCGAGGCCGTCGCGGCGATCACGGCCGAGAACGCGCGCCGGCTCTTCGACCTGCCGCCCTTCCCTGTGCCGTCGGCGTGACCACCCTGCCCGGATGACGACACCGCGCGCCGATCGCCCCTTCGACCTCATCCTGCTCGGCGCCACCGGCTTCACTGGCCGACTCGTGGCGCAGGCGCTCACCGCCGAACCCGGCCTGCGCTGGGCCCTTGCGGGTCGCGACCCCGCGCGCCTGGCCCGCATCCGCGACGCGCTGAGCGCGCACCACCCCGGCCTCGCGACCCTGCCGCTCATCGTGGCCGACAGCGGGGACGCGGCCTCGCTCTCCGCGCTCGCAGACCAGACACGCGTCGTCTGCACGACCGTCGGACCCTACGACCGCCTCGGCGGCCCACTCGTTGCGTCATGTGTTGCACTCGGAACGGACTACTGCGATCTGACCGGCGAGGTGCCATTCATGGCGCGGATGATCGCCGACCACGACGCCGAAGCGGGCCAGCGCGGCGCCCGCATCGTCCACGCCTGCGGCTTCGACTCCATCCCGAGCGACCTCGGGGCCTGGCTCGCGCAACATGCATGCCGCCGCGTCTTCGGTGCCCCAGCGGCCGTCATCTCGTTTCAACTGCAACGAGCGAGCGGCGGCTTCTCGGGTGGGACCGTCGCGAGCATGCTGGAGATCGGCGCGAACATGGCCGCCGACCGGGAGCTTGGGCGCCGCATGGCCAACCCCTGGGTCCTCGCACCCGCACGGCCCGCCGGTTGGCCGCGGGCCCCGCGCGACACATTCCCGCCGCGGCGCGACGCGTCGACGGGCCGGTGGCAGGCACCCTTCCTGATGGCCTCCGTCAACAGCCGCGTCGTGCGGCGCTCGCAGGCGCTCCTCGGGCTCGCGGACGGGCTCGACTACGACGAGTCGACCGACTGCGGCCCGGGGCTCGCGGGTCGGGCGCGGGCGCTAGCCATGACAGCTGGCCTCGCCGTTGGTTGGCGGGCTGTCATGAGCCCACTCGCGCGGCGCGTGCTCGGGGCGACGGTCCTCCCCGCACCTGGCGAAGGACCGTCTGAGGCGGCCATCGCCCGCGGCGCCTGGCGGGCCCGGGTTCTGGCGTGGCGGACCGCGGAGGGTCGGAGCGGACCGCCCGACGTCATCATCCGCCTGTCGGGCGAGCGCGACCCGGGCTACGGCTCGACCTCGGGTATGCTCGCCGCCGCCGCGGTCAATCTCGCGTTCGAGCCCCCTTTCGCCGGCTTTGCCGGTGGGGTGCTGACACCTGCAACCGCGCTCTGCGGCCCGGTCGAGGCAGCCCCGCTGCCCCCCATCTTCAGCCGCCTCGCACGGGCCGGGGTCCGCTTCGAGGTCGAGACCCCGACACGCTGACGCGCGCGCTCAGGGCTTGCGGCAGGTCGTCGCGTCGAAGAAGCCCCCGTCGGCCCGCACCCCGGGAGACGCGAAGCGGTCGCCGAGCGCTGGGTGAAGCGCCACGGGCGACAGCGAGCATTCCGGCACGCGCACCCAGCTCTTGCCAGACCCGCTCGGGTTGCCGACGATCTGGTCGATGACGGTGCCGGTCGTGAGCTTCAACGCGACCGTCTCGCTGCCGCTGTCGTTGAGGCCGAGGTCCCCGGTCGAGGCCTTGACCACCATGACGCCAGTCGGGCCCGCCGCGGGCGTACCGCCGCCGAAGATCACGATCGCCGCACCCGGTGGCAGACACATCGCCGCGAAGACGTGGCGGCGCCCCGTGCTCGTGCCGTCATGCAGCTCGAGACCCGCGAGGCTCAGGGGCACGGCCGACGGGTTGACGACCTCGACGAACTCGTCCTGGGTCGCGGAGATGGCGCCATCGCCATTGAAGTCGATGTTGCCGGGCTGGCGCAGCACCTCGTTGATGGCGAGGTCCCCGGGGCCTGGCGTCGCGCAGTCCGGACCGGGCTCGACGTCGGTCGCGGTCGTGGAGTCGGTGGCCGCGGCGTCGGCTGCCGTGGCCGTGTCTGAAGGGACGGAGGCATCAGCTGCGGGGAGATCGCCGCTGCCGCAGTCCGGGAAGGCCGCCCCCGAGGCGCAGAGGCCAGGGCTCATGCGGCGCCCGCCTGCGGAGGAACGCGCCGTGTGGCGCAGGAAGGCCGACGTCGCGTCGAGATCGGTCGCGCGGGTGATGGACTGGTCGCCGTCGGCGAGGCTGCCATAGGCCACCTCGGCCATCAGGGCGTCCTCGTGCGAGGTCAGACGCACCGTGTCCCCCGTGTTGTTGAGCGAGAGCGAACTCGTCCCGCCGAGCACCACGGCCCCGCCGAAGTCGCCGCCACCCGCATGCTTGCCGAAGACAAGCAGCACCTGCTGCGGTGCGAGGCATGTCCCGTCGGGGACGCGGACCGTCTTGCCTGACGCGTCCGCGATCTTGAAGCCGCCGATGTTCAAGGATTGTGAAGAAATGTTAACAATCTCGACGAACTCGTCCCCGTCGCCGACCGCGCCGTCCTGGTTCGCGTCGCAGACCGTCTCCGAGCCCTGGGTCCCGGGATCCGCGAGCAGCTCGTTGATGACGAGATCGCCGGCCATGGGGCGGTCGGGGCAGGCGGCGGGCGTCACGTCCGGGACCGCCACGTCGCTCGTCGCGGCGCCATCACCCGCGACGGTCGCGTCGTCTCCCGGCGTCACCGGCGGCGCCCCGCAGTCGGGGAAGGACCGCGCGTTGCCGCAGGTTCCGGGCGAGAACGGCGTCCCGAAGACGTCCTTGTGCAGCGCGAAGGCGGCCGCCGAATCGAGCTCGGTCGCCCGCACGAGCGCGCTGTCGCGCCCGCCCTCGGCGCCGTACGTGACGGTCTGCGTGATGTTGCCGCCCATGCGCAGCGTGAGGCTCGCGCCCGTATTGGTGAGGCCTGGCAGGCCTGCCGAGCCGAAGAGGACGCGCGCCCCCATCGGCGCGAGGCACCCCTCGCCGAGCGCGACCTTGCGGCCGCCCACCCAGAGCTCGACGCCGTTCATCGCGACCGGGCGCGTCGCCACGTTGACGACCTCGACGAATTCGTCGTCCGACGTGCTCGCGGTGCCATTGCCGTCGGCGTCCGAGCCTGCGGGCGGGTCCGCGAGCAGCTCGTTGATGACGAGGTCGGTGACGCCAGGCGGGTCGCACTCGGCGGGTCCGGGGGGCGTCACGGGATCGGTCGCGGCGCAGTCCGGGAAGGCGCGCCCGTTGCCGCAGGTGCCCGGCGAGTAGGCCGTCCCGTACTTGTCGGCATGCAAGGTCAGCGCGCTGTCGGCCTCGAGCTCGGTCGCGAGCACGAGCGCGCTGTCACGCCCACCCTCGGCCCCCCAGGCGACGCGCTGAACCTCGGTCCCGGACTGGACGAGGGCCACCGAGCCGCCGCTGTTCGTGAGCGACGGCAGCCCCTGGCCGCCATAGATGACGACCGCCTCGAACGGGTTCAGGCAGCGCGCCCCGAGCGACATGCGCTTGTCACCGACGACGAGTTCGACGCCGCTCAGCGAGACCGGCTTGATGGCGAGGTTCACGAGCTCGACGAACTCGTCATCGGAGGTGCTGGCAGCCCCGTTGCCATCGACGTCAGCGCTCGCGGGCGGATCGGCGAGGAGCTCGTTGATGACGAGCTCGCCCGGGGCGGGCGTCGCGCAGTCGAGGGTCACGTCAGCGAGCGGACCGGTCGCGTCGGCGCCGCCAGCCCCGAGCGAGCACAGCCCGACGCGGCACTGACGTCCCGCCGGGCAATCGGCGTCGGTCTTGCAGTCGTTGCTGCCGCATGCGGCGAGCTGAGCGGCCGCAGCGGCGGCGAGGAGCAGGAGGGGCCTGGCGAGGGACATGGGGACTCCCGGCGGTCGGAATCGCGGCGCGCGCACGGCGCCAGCTCACGCCAGATTACGCAACTCGCCTCGCGGGCTCAAGGCCCGATTCGACGACCAGCCGAGCCGCTGCCTGAAATGACCGCGGGGCGCCAGGGCCTCTTGACCCTCGACGCCCCGTGCGGCCCGAGCAGCGGATGCAGCGGTTCAGCGCACCTCGGCGTGGGCCTTGTCGGTGATGAAGCGACCGCCGCGGATGGTGATGACCTCCTGACCCGTCGCCTTGACCGTGCCGACGCCGTCGACCTTGAACTCGCCGGTCCCGACGCAGACGAAGAGCGAGAGGGTCAGGCCGCGGAGGTTCACGTCGCGCGACATGGCGGACGAGGTGACGGTCATCGGGTAGGCGCGCTCGTCCTCGTTGCGGACGTCGACCGCGGAGGCCGAGGCGGCCGAGAAGAGGGTCATCGAGGCGAGGGCGGCGGCGGCGAGGCGGGTGAGCGACTTCATGGTGGGCATCCTTGGGCAGCGGGGTTCGTGCGGCGGGGTTCGGCTGCGTCAGCCGGGGATGCATGCCCTGTCGACCGCCCGGACCCGCGCCTTGAGGAAAACCGACACGGCCTGTCGCATTTCCTCGCGCGCCCGCTCAGGGGGCGGCGAGCAGGGCGTCCTGCGCGCCGTAAAGGTCGCCCTCGCCCGCGTTCGAGCTCCAGACGTAGCGCATGCTGCGTCCGTCAAGCACCGCGTTCCACGGGAGGCCAATGGACCCATCTGTATAGGTGTTGATGGCACCAAACAGCGTCGACCACGCCGCGCGCCCGTCGTGATCGATGAAGGTGTTTGCCGGGTCGAGGCCCTTCGCGAGCGCGTACTCCCGGCAATAGGCGAGGCTTGGTGCCGCACCGCCACGGTCCTCGCCGAGCACCACGACGAGGTCGAGGCCCGCCTCGGCGAGCTGCCTCGCGCGCGCGGCGGCCTCGGGGACGAAGGCCTCGCAGGCCCCGCACCAGCCAGCCGATGCGACGATCCACGTGGCCTTGTGGTGTCCGCAGCGGTCATGCAGGTCGACCGCCTGCCCGTCGCAGTTCGTGAGCGTCATGTCGCGGATGTTCTCGCCGAGGTTGCGCCCCGTCCCCTCAGCCACGCACGACCCTACTGCGACAGGGAGTGCCGGGACCGGGATGTCGAGGTGAAGGTCGCCGACGCACCAGGTCCGGGCGTTCGTAAAGGTCAGGATGTCGCCCGTGGCGGCGTCGATTCGGACCTGACGCAGGACGAGGCCGCGCAGCGCTCCGACGAGGCGGGCCTCGGGCAGGCCGGGGGCCTCGAGTTCGAGCGTGCCCGCGACTGGCGCCCAGGTGAAGCCGCAATCGACGTCGTTGCAGAAGGTCTGCCCGCGCAGGAAGACCGGCCCGCCCGAGACCTCGGCGCCTGGCAGCGGGCGCGACACCGGGCCAGGCGCCACACCGGCCCACAGGAGGCCGTGGTTGAGCTCGAGGACGAGGCGGTCGAAGGGCGGCTCGGCGCCGATGTTGGCGATTGCGTAGCGCACTCGGAGGCTTCCGGCCGCCATCCGCGGGACCGCTGTCGCGACGGTCGCTCCGAGCCCCATCTCGTCGCAGGCGTCGCCCTCGAGCGCGACACAGGCGCCGTCACCGCAGAAGGTGCCCTCGCGGCACGTGCCGCAGCTGGTGCCGCAGCTCGTCTCACCGCAGCGATCGCCGCCGCAGCTGCAGGCCGCCTCGGAGCCAACGCCAGGTGCGTCCGACGCCCCACCGCAGGCCGCGAGGGCGGCGACATTCATCGTCATCAGCAGGACGGCAGATGGAAGGTGCGGGCGCATGGAGCCTCCGGGCAGGGCGGGTACGGGCGGGCGCGCGGGCGGCCTGAGCGCCGGTCGGGGCGCGCGCGTGCCCGGGCCGTCTGGAGCGCACCTCGGGTCGGGCGCGCGGGTGTCGGCCGATGAGGGCTACACCTTTCGCGCGGTCCGGTCTATCCTGCGCCCATGCGCGCCCTCATCCTCGTCGACCTCCAGAACGACTTCCTCCCCGGTGGGGCCCTCGCCGTGACCGACGGAGACGCGGTGGTGCCCGTCGCCAACCGCCTCGCGAGGCGCTTTGACCGCGTCGTCGCGACCCAGGACTGGCACCCCGCCGACCATGGCAGCTTCGCTGTCCGCCACCCCGGCCGGGCCCCAGGCGAGGTCATCGACCTCCACGGACTGCCGCAGGTCCTCTGGCCGGTGCACTGCGTCGCGGGGACCCCGGGCGCGAGCTTCGCGTCGGCCCTCGACGTGGCGTCCGTCCAGGCGGTCTTCCGCAAGGGTAGCGACCCGACTGTCGACAGCTACAGCGGCTTCTTCGACAACGGGCGCCGCCACGACACCGGACTTGGCGCGTGGTTGCGGGCCGAGGGCGTGACCGACGTGGCGGTACTCGGCCTCGCGACCGACTATTGCGTCAAATGGACGTCGCTCGATGCGTGCTCGCTCGGGCTCCGGACGTCGCTCATCGTCGATGGATCGCGGGGCGTCGAGCTCGCGCCAGGCGACTGCGAGCGCGCTGTCGCCGAGTTGCGGGACGCGGGCGTCGCGATCACGACCTCGGACGCGTGGTGAGCCCGCGCACGGGCGCGCGCCCGGAGAGAACGCGGTGACGTACCTGCTGACCGCGCTCTGGGCCGTCCCGTCTGGCGTCTTCTGGTTCATCAACGCCGAAGCCATGGTGGTGGTGCAGGTGAAGGACCACCCCGACCTCGCGCCGTGGTCGATCGCGCTCGCGGCGACGGTCGGGCAGATGGTCGGCTACGCACTTCTTTATCTTTTCGCCGGCTTCTTCCTCGCGCGCTTCGGTCTCGTGCGGCGGGCTGTCGCGCGCTACAAGGAGCGCTGGGCCGAGCGACGGAGCCCCGGGGCGCGCGCGGGCGACGCACCCGAGCGTGCCGGGCTCGCGACCTGCTTCGTCTTCGCGAGCGGAGGCCTCGTGGGCCTGCCGCCGCTCCTTGCGCTCTTCGCCATCTACGGCTCGGCGCGTGTGGGGCCCGTCCAGACGCTCGTGCTCTCGGCCGCCCCGTTCCGATTTGTCTGGTACCTCGGCTGGGCCTACGGACTCGATTACCTGCGCGACACCTTCGGGTGGTTCGCCGGGTAACCGACCGGGAGACCCGCGCCCTCGTCAGGCGCGGGCCTCGCGGGCAAGGGGTCAGCCCGAGATGGCGATGCGCTTCGGACGCATCTTCTCGCTGCGCGGCAGGTGCACCTCGAGGACGCCGTCGCGGTAGTTGGCGCTGATCTTGCCCTGCTCCACGGCCTCGGGCAGCTCGAAGACGCGCTTGTACTCGAAGTTCGTCCCGCCGCCCGCGACGACGCGGCCGCCCTTGGGGGTCCCGAGGTTGCGCAGCGCGCTCACGGTGAAGGTCTTCTGATCGACCTCGAGGTGGATGGCGTCGCGGTCGACCCCGGGGATGTCGGCGATCATCAGGAATTCGTCTGAATTTTCGTAGATGTCGATGGCTGGGCGGATGGTCGGGCGGACGTCGATGTCCTCGGTGGAGGTGGTCATCAGGCCGGTGGGGTTGGTCGTCGTCAGCATCTCTGAAACTCCTTTGTGTTCAAACTTTATCGTGGCGCAGGATGCCGGTCAGGTGGCCTTGACCGCGATTCGACGAGGCTGGACCTCGGCGGAGCGCGCGACGCGAACGGAGAGCACGCCGTTGTCGAAGCGGGCCTCCGTACGGTCGGAGTCGACCTGGGTCGGCAGCGTGACGCTGCGCTTCCACGAGGTGGAGGTGCGCTCGGCGCGGTGGACAGCGTAGGCCTCGGGGGCCTTGACCTCGCGCTTGACGGTCAGGGTCAGCGTCTGGTCGTGGAGGTCGAGCTGCACGTCCTTGGCCTTCACGCCCGGCAGATCCACCATGAACATGTAGTGTTCCGGGGTCTCCACAAGCGCGAAGCGATCGGGGTCATCCTCGGTCACGAGCGCGGTCTCGTACGGCAGGCGCGCGGCGCGCTCGAGCTGACGAAAGAGCTGGTTGAAGCCCATCATCTTGCGATCGAAGTCATTCCACGAAAACCACATGGGACACTGCTCCTTGCACCAATCGATACTTGGTACTGCAAACACATGGACGCCTGGCCACCCGCGAAGCTGCAGGGATTGCTTGTGAAAGCGGCCGAGGCGGTCGGCGACCTGCCGACGGGGGGAGGATTGGAACCTGCCGCCAGAGGGTCAAGAAGCGCCGTTTGCGAATCGCGTCAGCCGATTGTCACGGCCGCTTGACATCGGTCAGGGCGCAGCGGCGGCGAGCTCGGCGTCGGCGAGACGCCCCGCCTCGGTGCCCGCGTAGATGAAGCGACGCACGCGTGGGTCGGCGACCTCGCGGAGGCCGTCAGGCGACTCGGCCGCGACGATGACACCCTCGTGCAACATCGCGATCTGGTGGGCAATCCGGAACGCCGACGGCATGTCGTGGGAGACGACGAGGCTCGTCACGTCGAAGAGGTCCTGCGCCTCGACGATCATGTCGTCGAGCATGCGGCAAAGAATCGGGTCCTGCCCAGTCGTCGGCTCGTCGTAGATGATGAGCTTCGGTCGCGGCACGAGGGCGCGGGCGAGCCCGGCCCGCTTGCGCTGCCCCGCGGAGACCTCGGCAGGGATGCGGCTGGCGAGTTCGGTCAGGTGGAGCTTCGCCATGACCTCGTGCGCGCGGTCGCGGGCCTCGGCGCGCGCGAAGCCCCGCTCGATGAGCGGGAAGGCGACATTCTCGCCGATGGTCAGCGCGTCGAGGAGCGCCGCCCCCTGGAAGACCATGCCGATCTGCGTGCGGAGGGTCAGCAGCTGCGCGTCCGAGAGCGTCGAGAGCGGCGTGCCGAAGATCGTCACCTCGCCAGCGTCGGGGCGCATGAGGCCGATGATGTGCTTCATGATGACCGACTTGCCGCTGCCCGAGCCGCCGATGAGCGTCGTGATGCGGCCGTGCGGGACGACGAGGTCGACGCCGCGCAGGACGGGCTGCCCGTTGAAGGCCTTGGTGACGCCACTCAGCTCGACCGCGGGCGGGTCCGCCTCGTCCCGCGGCCAGAGCAGGCGGGCTGGGCGCTGCGCTGCGCTCGCCGCGGTCTCCGCGAGACGTCCGACGTCGGCGAAGAACACCTCGACGAGCGGGGTCTTCTTCGGGCCGATGACCTCGTCGAGCGGCCCCGCGGCCGTGATGCGCCCGTTCTCGAGGACAGCGAGGCGATCCGCGAGGTTCAGGGTCGAGGTCATGTCGTGGCTGACGATGACAGAGGTGATCCCGAAGCGCTCGCGCGTGTCGCGCAACATCCCGTCGACGAAGGCGATCATGACCGGATCGAGGCCGGTCGTCGGCTCGTCGAAGAGAACGACCTCGGGGTTCGAGATGACGGCCCGCGCGAGCGAGACGCGCTT
>SXGQ01782840.1_pt1 | contig 11324 bp, 8 predicted proteins | sample 3178371 | NCBI WGS metagenome assembly SXGQ01 (sample SAMN11356859, study PRJNA531348) | freshwater metagenome | isolation source: freshwater sample F1-20 | place: China: Fuxian Lake, Yuxi | collected 2017-12-25 | reverse complement strand
CTGCGGTCGGGCCTTGCTGATGGCATTGCCGTCGGCGCGTTGCCAGACTCAGTGACAATCAGCCCGGACGGCAAATATGCAATCGTCGCTAACGAAGGTGAACCGACTAACTATTGCCTTACAAACGGAGCGTTGCCAGAAACAACAGATCCACTTGGCTCAGTTTCGATTATCAATCTGTCAAGCAAGAAACCAACTGCGAAAACAATCGACTTTAAGAGCTATGAAGAGCGTAGAAATGCAATCACCTATGCAGGTGGACGAGTCTTCGGACCAAACGCATCAGTAGCTCAAGATCTTGAGCCTGAGTATGCAGCCTTTTCGGCTGACAGTGCTTATGCATTTGTTACCCTGCAAGAGAACAACGCAGTTGCAACCGTCGATGTCGAGTCTGGTGCGATCGTTAACATCGTTGGTCTTGGGGTAAAGAACCATAATCTTTTCAACGCAGGTCTTGACTCGAGCGATCGTGACGGCAAAATTGACATTGTTGCCCGCAATATTCAGGGCATGTATCTACCTGACGCAATTGGCACCGTAGAAGCTGGTGGCAACACATACATGGTCACCGCTAACGAAGGTGACGCGCGTGAATATGCCTGTTTGCTCGGTGGCACTGATGCGGCAAAAGTTGAAGCAGAAGACCCCCGTTTTGCTGATGTTGCTGACGCAACGGTTGACTCAACTTTCAAGGGCAGCGGTATTGCAGGTCGAATGAAAGTAACTCAGTTCTCGCCAGCAAATATTTCTGGTGAGACTATTCGCTCGACGACAAAAGTTAAAGATGCATTCTCATTTGGTACGCGGTCGTTCACTGTTTGGAAAAGCAATTTGAACAATGGCGTGTTTCCCGCCGACTTGGTATTCGACTCTGGGGACGCAATTGAGCGCATCATCGCTCAAGAACGTCCTCGTTATTTCAACGCCGATTGGAATACGTCAAACGGCCTTATTAACGCCCCCGAGTCGCGTAGCGCATCGAAAGGCCCAGAGCCAGAGGGCTTGGCAATCGGCAAAGCATATGGCCGCACTTGGATGGTTCTCGCACTTGAGCGCGACAGCGGTTTGTTGCTCTACGACATGACCAACCCGGTTAAGCCGATGTTCCGTCAGTACATAAACACTTCAATTCTCGGTGGTGACATTCGATCTAACACAGCGGGCGACGTATCACCAGAAGGCGTGCTCTTCCTTGAAGCAGCACAGAGCCCAACGGGCAAACCAATGGTTGTTGTCTCATACGAATTATCAGGCACGGTTGCTTTCTTTGAAGTAACAGCGCCAGGTAGCAGCAAGTAACAAAAATCCCCAAATAGTTTCATGAAAGGAACTAATAAAAAATGAAAAAGCAAAAGTTTTTCGGTCAAGCAAGTCGGCTTCGAAATATCATCGTTGTCGCGGCGTTAGCAGCATCGTTTTCAATGCCAACTGTTGCTTCGGCTGCAGTCTCGGTGAAGTCAGGCGACGCCTGTTCGAAGTCGCAACTTAACAAAGCAAGCGGCAAACTTAAGTGCACCTACAACAGCAAAACCAAGAAATACACTTGGGCAGCGTCAAAAACAACTGGTAAAGCCAATTGGCCAAAAGAATTGGTCTTCGGATTTGTACCAGCCGAAAATGTTGGTGCAATGCAAACGAGAGTTGATGCGTCGCTCAAATATCTGTCGAAGAAAATTGGCTTGCCAATCAAGTTCTACTCTGCGACTGACTATGCGGGTGTCATTGAAGCCGCTGCCGCAGGTCGTGTAGACGTTGTTGAGTTTGGTCCGTTTCAGTACGTCCTTGCTCTAGCTCGTGGTGCAAAACTTGAACCGATCGCGGGTGCAGTCAGAGTGCCAACAGGCAAGCCTGCCTATTACTCATATGGCATTGCTCGCGGGTCAGATGCGAGTGTCAAGTCGCTGTCAGATTTCAAGGGCAAGAATATTTGTTTCACCGATCCAGGTTCGACTTCGGGCGCACTGTATCCGACTGCTGGTCTGCTCGGCATCGGTCTAAAGTCGACTGATTATCGTGCCACTTATGCGGGTGGACACGATCTTTCGGTACTTTCGGTAGCAAAAGGAACTTGCGACGTCGGATTTGCCTACGACGACATGGTCGATCTCGATTTGATCAACGATGGCCGAATCAAAAAGGGCGATGTGAAAGTGGTTTGGAAGAGCGAAGCAATTAGCGGCTCTCCGATCTCAGTGAGCCTCAATTTGCCTAAAGACCTTCAAGAAGTAATCAAGTCAGCAATCCTGAGTTTGAATGTTGACAACATGGTTGCAGACGGCTTTTGTACAGCGAGCTCAACTTGGGTAAAGGGCACAGCACTTAAAGACTGCAACCCTATTTACACAAGTCACTGGGGCTGGGTGCCGGTTTCTGATTCGTTGTACGACGGCGTTCGTCGAGTTTGTGAAACTACAAAGTCGAGTAAGTGTAAGTAACTTTTGCAATTCGTAGATCAACAAACTGCAGTAAGTTCATCGTTTTCCGGTGGGACTGATCCCCTCATCAGTCTCACCGGAATTTCAAAGCGGTTTCCAAACGGAACTTTGGCGCTTGACAATCTCACTTTGCAGATACCAGAAGGTCAGTTGATTTCGTTCATTGGCTTATCTGGTTCTGGCAAGTCAACTCTCTTGCGCCACATCAACGGCCTTCTTCGTCCAACAGCAGGCACGGTCGAAGTAATGGGTACAAAAGTTTCGGCGGCATCCAATCGCGAATTGAGAAAAGTGCGCCGTGATATTGGATTCGTATTTCAGCAATTCGGTCTTGTCGGACGCACGACCTGTTTGGAGAATGTGCTTAACGGTGCGTTGGGTCGTCTGCGTGGTCCGCGGTACGGCGTGAGGTCGTACCCAAAGAACCTGCGCTCTGATGCTCTTGATCAACTAGAGCGCGTCGGGCTCGCAAACCAGGCTTATCAACGCGCAGACACTCTCTCTGGTGGTCAAATGCAGCGCGTGGCGATCGCTCGAAGTTTGATGCAACGACCCAAAATTATGTTGGCCGACGAACCTGTGGCTTCACTTGACCCAGAGTCGAGTGCACAAGTGCTCGACATTTTGCTACGGGTGTCAATCGAAGACCGTATGACGGTGGTGGTTACATTACACCAAGTTGAACTGGCACTCGGATGGGCTAATCGAATTGTGGGCTTGCGTGATGGCAAAGTTGTTCTCGATCGTGATGCCACCACGCTCAAGCAAGATGATGTGATGGATGTTTACCGACGTGTCGACAAGACTCTGGATGACGGTCACGACTTGATATCTGTTGGGGCATCTCGCGTTCAGCCAATGCCGTGAGCGGCGCACACGTTGAACCACTAGCAAAGAGCACAACCGCTCTACCACGGTCGCCCAAAAATTGGCATAGTTGGGTGCTGACCGCGATATTCGTCGGTCTAATCGCCGCACTCGTGTGGTCTTGGCTTTTCATCGAAATGACGTTGTCAACAGTGTTTGGCGGGTTCAGTGACATTTGGAATCTGATTCAGTACATGTTTCCGCCGATATTTGACAATTTTCCCGAAGCTTTGCGAGCCACAATTGAGACGATTTGGATGGCACTAATCGGCACGACCATTGCAGTGGTGCTCAGTGTTCCGCTTGCGTTCATGGCCGCGCAAAATACTTCGCCGCACCCCGTGGCGATGGCAATTTCTCGCGGCATTATCTCTCTTGCTCGCGCTATTCCGACTTTGGTGTTGGCAGCGATCTTTGCAACTGCAGTCGGCATCGGGCCATTTCCTGGCATTCTCGCCATCGGGCTGCATTCGATAGGGATGATCGGCAAGCTTTTTACTGAGGCGATTGAAAATACTGAAGCCACGTCGCGAGATGCTGTCGTGTCTACGGGTTCAGGTAAGTGGCAGACAGTGCTTGCAACGATTGTTCCTCAGATCATGCCATCATCGATCGGCACATCGCTTTATCGACTTGATATCAATCTTCGCGAATCGGCCGTGCTCGGCTTCGTCGGTGCCGGCGGTGTCGGCTTTCTCATACAGTCCGAGTTGCGAGGCCTCGACTATCAGCGTGCGATCAGTGCGGTGAGTGTCATTTTTGTAGCAATTACTTTGATCGAACTAATTTCGGTTCGATTGAGAGCATCAATTATTGGTGATCATCTTTCTGTACAACCTAAACAAACATCTCGTTTGCGTGCGCGTGTAGCGCGCGACCAGCAAAAAATCGATATGGCCGTCACCAGTCGTCAACTCACACTTCCGTGGACTTATGAAAGGTTGTTGCGGGCCACTGTCGGCGGCACATATTTGCTGTTGATGATCATCGCGTTGGCCACTATTGACATGCCGCTACTTTCGGCGTACAAGCTCGGCGACGATCTCGTGCTGAGTATCGGGCGACTCTTTCCACCCGACTTCACAACTGCGCGCTCAGAATTGATCAAGGGAATGCTCGAGACGATTGCGATCGGCTTCGTCGCCACAGCGCTCGGACTTCTCATCGCAGTTCCTCTCGGTATTTTGACGGCTCGCAACATCATCATTCGTCGTTTGGTGGTGACATTGACCCGTGGACTGCTTCTTTTCATTCGCGGAATTCCCGAATTGATTTTCGCCGTTATATTCGTCGCGGCGATGGGTCTTGGTCCGGTGCCTGACACACTTGCACTCACTATTGCCACGGCGACGTTCATGGCCAAACTCATCGGTGACGCGCTCGAAGAAGTTCAGCAGGCGCCACGCGAGGGTGTGTCGGCGACGGGTGCTTCGCGTTTGCAAGAGTTTATTTCGGCGGTGCTACCACAAGCATTACCAAACTTGGTTAGTCAGTCGCTTTATATGCTCGACGTCAACCTGCGTTCATCGACCGTGCTCGGTATCGTCGGCGGCGGTGGCATCGGCTTTTTATTGATCAGCGCAATTCGAGGGTTCGAAACTGAGACAGTTGGCGCAATCGCCCTTGTGATATTTGTGATTGTTTACGCTATTGAGTTGCTTGGTGCGTTTGTGAGACGGATTGTTGAATAGCAAAAATTATCGCTGCTGAACACGCGGCGAATAAAACGATGAGCATTGGCGCGACGGGTGAGTCGAATAAATCGCGAAGCCATCCGGCGAAAATTGGGCCGAGCGAACCGCCAAGTGTGGCAACCAGCCCGATGCCACCCATCACCGTGCCGAAAACCTCGGGTTGCACGATTTCGCGCGCAACAACGCCGTCAAGAGCCGAAAGAGCGCCAATCGTGACGCCGGCCAACACTATATATATGAGTGCCAAAGCGATGTTGCCGCTGCCGAGCAGAAATAATGCCGAAATGCCGAGCAGCACACGGGCGATCACAATCAACCTCGATGCCGTATAGCGATTTATTGCTGCAAGAAGTGGAATTCGACCTGCGAGTTGCATTAGTCCGCGCAGACTTGCAAGCAACGCCGCCGTGCCAGCCGAGGCGCCGGCCCACGTCATCGTCGGCACTTGAAACACGAGCAGCGTGCTGACAGCAACCGACGAGAGAAATGCAGCGGCAGCGAAGAGACGAAGTCGAATATCGCCAAGCGCACGACGCAGCGATGCGAACAGCGACGGTGGTTCTTCGTTCTTGACGAGTTCGACGCGACAAACAGCGGCTGCGGCGAGAAATGAAATTGCAGTCAGCACGGCAGGCAGGCGCACCGCGGTCTGCCATCCATAGTTGGCGCGCAAAATTTCTGTGAGCGGAATCATGATTGGCGACGAGAACGCGCCCCAAATCGTTAGGCGAGTGATTGCGCGAGCCGCGTCGGTTTTGGCAACTCGCACGGCAAGCGGCTGGGTGAACGAATAGAAACCCGCTGCGCCGATTAATCCACCGCCGAGTGCATATGTTGCAAGAAAGGTTGTGCCGCTAGCAAACGAACTTGCGCCATAGATGATGGCGCCGAGTGGGCCGATTACACCGAGCACTGCACGCGGCCCGAAAACATCGAGTCGCCGACCCGTGGCCACTGCGCCCACCCCCGAAATTAAATTGGCGATGCCGTACGTGACGCCAAGTGTGCTCGCAGAAACATTATGAAACGACGAGAGCGTGCTGAAAAGTACGCCGAAACCATAGAACCATGTGCCGTATGCAACGACAGTTAAGAATCCGAGCGCGTTGAGAGGCAACAGATTTCAGACTACATGGGGATTAGCGCAGTAACTAAACCTGCCGTTTTGGTGTGGTCGCGCACACCTTCATTCGGTGCCCTGATGTTGTAACGGTACGCTTTGAATTGACGAGTCAAGACCAAAGAAATTTGGTAAACCGCTTGAATAAACAAGTACGGCACAGCAATGTGCCGTACTTGTCATTTACGGCGCCAACGCAGATGCGAATTCGCAGCGCCAAATATATGCTTTTACCGCACGGGGATTAGCGCAGCTTGGTAGCGCGCCACGTTCGGGACGTGGAGGCCGGGAGTTCAAATCTCCCATCCCCGACAAGTCGCAAAAATTTTGCTTAGTCTTCTTCGCCGATGTCTTCATTCCACAAAGTTGGTTCGGCGACGATGAAATCTTGCATCAGTTTGTAACTCTCGGCGTCGTCGAGCACGATGACTTCAACCCCACGCGACTTGAGAAGCGCTTCGCCACCTAAAAAAGTTCGATTTTCGCCGATGACAACACGTGGAATTTTGTAGAGCAAAATTGCGCCGGTGCACATGTCGCATGGGCTGAGAGTCGTGTACATCGTCGCGCGTTGATAGACGGTTGCCGGAAGTCGTCCCGCATTTTCGAGGCAGTTCATTTCGGCGTGATGAATCGCGCTGCCTTGTTGTACTCGCTGGTTGTGGCCAACTGCGATCACTTTTCCGTCGACAACTAGAGCGCCACCGATCGGTATGCCACCGGCGGCGCGACCTTTCTTGGCTTCAGTTAATGCAAATTGATAGTTGTCTTTGTCGCTCATTTGGTGCCCTTTGGTTTCGTTGGTTTCGTGATTTTTATAGTCGTTTATATGGCTTGAGATATGCGCCTGGGTATGGAACATTTCGTCCCGAAATTGCCAACCCGACAATGACTGCCAAAAATGGCAACGCCAACAGACTTTCAAACGGCACATCGGCAAACGACGGCAACTATCTCAGTTGCAATTGCCCCGCGTTGACAAGAGAGAACAACGCGGCGCCAATCAGAAGTCGACCGATTGTCCAGCGACCAAAGATTACTAATGCAAGAGCGACCCAACCACGGCCGTTAATTATGTTGACCGTGAAAGTTCCGACGAATGCAAGGGTGATGAACGCACCGGCGAGAGCCATGAAAAGCGAGCCGATGATGATTGCCGTGTATCGAGTTTTAGCGACACCAATGCCTGCGACATCGGCAGCCTCGGGGTTCTCGCCAACAGCGCGAATTTTGAGACCGAGCCCAGACTTCCATAGCAACCACCACACGAATGGCACGGCGATTAAAAATGTTGCATAGGTCAACCAATATTGACTGAAAATCGGGCCACCAAAATTAAGTGGTTGCCACGGGTCGACTCGCACCTGACCGCCATCGGCAGTGAACATGATGCGATTTGCTGTGTTGCAAAGACTGATCATCAAAAGTGTCAAACCAAGACCCGCAACATGTTGATTAACGCCCAGCGTTACCGTCGCGAACGCAAAAATTAAGCCGGCAAGAGCGCCACTGACAAGCGCAGCAACTAAGCCTGCTGTCAGGCTGCCTGTTTGAGCTGCAGTCGCGATGCCGACAAACGCACTGCCGTACATGATGCCTTCGACGCCCAAGTTGAGCACCCCAGATTTTTCGGTGACAAGTTCACCAAGTGCGGCGAGCGCGAGCGGGGTAGCGATGCGCAGGCTTGAGCTAATTATTTCTTCCGTGACGTCAATCATTTTCGACCTTCGCTTCTCTTTATTGTCCAGACGACGCGATACTTTTGAATCACCAAAGCACAGACAACCGTGATCAGCAACACTGCCTGAACTAGTTGGCCAATCTGTGAAGGTATCTCAAGGGCGCGACTCGCCGAAAATGAGCCGACGGTGATTACGCCGAACATCAGAGCCACGAGCAGAGCCCCGACAAAACTCAATGCAGCGAGAGTCGCCACGATCACACCCGTGTATCCAAAATTATTGCTGATGCCAGTTGTCAGTTGATGAGCAACGCCGGCGATTTCGCTTGCGCCACCGAGTCCGGCGATGCCACCGCTGACAAGTGCCGTTATGAGGAGAGTGCGCTCAACAGGAAGTCCGGCGATTCGTGCGGCGTTAGGTGCGAGACCGACTGCGCGAAGCTTTAAACCGCCTGACATTTTTCCGACAAACCACCAGCACAAGCCGATGATTACAACGCCAAGTGCAAGACCAAAGTGAACTCGAGTGTTGGGCCAAACAATCCAAAGTTTCGTCGAATCAGCGATGACATCTGAATCAGGGAAACCAGATTCGCTGTTGCGCCATGGTCCGTTAAGAAGCCCCGTAATAATCAGCAATGCCACGGGGTTGAGCAACAAAGTCGTGACGACCTCATCAATGCCGAGTCGTGTTCGCAAAAGTGCCGGTGTGAGCGCCCACAATGCACCAAAGAGCATGCCAGCCAACAAGATCAAAGGCACGCCAACAATTCGCGGCAGTGATTCGGCATGGAGACCGACCCAGGTGGCACCAATTGTGCCAGCGAGCAGTTGTCCTTCGGCGCCGATATTCCAATAACCAGCACGAAATGCAATCGCCACTGCGGCACCAGTGAAAACAAGTGGCGTCGCTGACAAAAGTGATTCAGTGAAACCAAATCGCGATTGCAAAGGTGAGATGAACATGTAGCGAACCGCGGGTATCGGCGCACCGCCAGCCCAACGAATCATGATTGCCGAAATGAGAATCGTTAACAGCGCTGCGGCACCAACCAGCAACGGCCCGCGCCACCACGGTGTCGATGCACGAAGAAGGAAACGAGCTTTCATTTCGCGATACCAGCCATTAACTCACCAATCGACTCGCGTGATGCTTCAGAATGATCAACGATGCCGACCACCGAGCCGCGGTACATCACAGCAACTCTGTCGGCGAGTTCAAGAATCTCGTCGAGGTCTTCGCTGACGAGAACCACTGCGGTGCCTTGTTTGCTCGCCTGGGCGATTAACGATCGAACATAGTTGGTTGCCATCACGTCAAGGCCACGGGTTGGTTGCGAAATGATTGCGACCTTGGGGTTGCGGCTAAACAATCTTGCGAGCAGAACTTTTTGCATGTTGCCACCCGAAAGAGTGCCGAAAGCTTGTTTAGGATTTGCCTTGATCTCAAATTGAGTGATCGCCGATTCGCAGTGACTGAGCATTTCTTTGCGCCGCAATTGAAATTTGCCCGCAAACTTTTCGACACAATCAAGAATCAAGTTTTCGACAACTTGCAAAGCGTGCACCGCCGATGCATGGCGGTCTTCGCCCAAAATGCCGACGCCGGCACGCATTAGTGATTGGGGAGTATTGCTGCCCAGTTGTCGACCTTCGACTTCGATCGTGCCGCTATCGATTTGAGTTGTGCCGCTCAAGACATTTACGAGTTCTGTCTGCCCGTTGCCCGAAACACCAGCAATACCCAATATTTCGCCGGGTCGAACCGCAAAACTGACGTCACTTAGACCACCGGTTTCTCGCGAGACCCCGACAGACTCGAGCACCAAAATCGGGCTCTGACTCGGGCTCGCACTGCGCTGGCGTTGTTCGGCGCCCGACTGTTGTTCGCCGACCATCAGTGTGACCAACTCTTTCGACGTGATGCCGTTTGCAAGTGAACTCGACACGACCTGACCGCGCCGCAAAACCGACACGCGATCAGCAACTTTTTCGATCTCGGCCATCTTGTGACTGATTAAAACGATGCCGATGCCTGCATCTGAGCGCAATCGGCGAATAACTTCGAGCAACGAATCGATGTCGTTTGGGCCGAGAACCGCAGTCGGTTCATCCAAAATCAAATAAGAGCATCCCGACATCAGTGCCTTCAATATTTCAACTCGTTGCTGTAAAGCGATTGGCAGTGACGAGACAATTGCATCTGGCGGCACATCAAGACCGAAACGTGCCGAAGCCGCGACGATTTCAGTACGCACCCCAGCCAAGTCGATCGCAAATGTTTTTGCACTTGCCAGCGCAATATTTTCGATAACGGTCATATTTTTAACTAACGAAAAGTGCTGCGTGACCATGCCGATACCCGCGGCACGCGCATCGCGCGGAGATTCAATTTTTAACGCAACTCCATCGGCTTCAATTTGGCCAGAGTCAGGTTGCGAAAGTCCATACAAGATTTTCATCAGGGTGGTTTTGCCCGCCCCGTTTTCGCCGAGAAGAGCGTGCACTTCACCCGCACGCAAATCAAGCGAAACATCACTCAACGCAATCGTCTCACCATATGCCTTGGTGATGTTGCGCAAATAAATTGAGGGGGCGCCACCACGAGATGCGATGACAACCCCCTCAACTGAATTCATAATTTAATTTTCGACTTTAATGTCGAAAATTTATTTCTTCACCGAACCAGCCGTAACTGCCTCGTTGATGTCAACGCGCAGAGTTCCTGCCTTGATTGCTGCCATTGCCGCTTCGGCTTTGGCAACTACTTCGGCTGGAATTCCACCAGTTCCACCGGTGTTGATTTCTGCCAAGAGTGCGCCACCCTTAGCGACCATGCTGAAGTCTTTCAAGTCTTGCGACGTGTATGACCCAGCCTTGACCTGGTTGAGAATGTATTTGACGGTTGGACGCATGTTCCAAACGTTTGAAGTCACAACCGACTGTGGCGCAATGCTCTTTTGATCCATCTGGTTACCAAACGAGAGCAAGCCTTTTTCTGCTGCCGCTTCGATGACACCAGCACGCTCAGCGAACATAATGTCAGCACCTGCTGAAATTTGTGAGAGCGCTGCTTCTTTTGCTGCTGCCGGGTCAAACCACGAGTTGATGAAAGCAACTTTTGCTTCAACTTTCGGGTTAACCGATTGAGCACCAGCAATGAATGCGTTGACAATGCGATTCACTTCAGGCACCGGAATGCCACCGACGATGCCGATGATATTCGTCTTGGTCAAACTGCCGGCCAAGATTCCTGAAACGTATGCAGGCTCGTGAATCCAGTTGTCAAACACTGAGAAGTTTGGCTCAGCAGGTCCGCCACCCGAACCCATGACGAACGCGATGTCGGGGTAGTCAAGAGCAACTTTGCGAGCCGCCTCTTCGTTGCCAAATGAGTCACCCATGATGATTGCTGGCTTGTCTTCTTCGGCGATCTGTCGCACCGCACGCTCGAAAGCGCCCGAGGCATAACCGATGCCGTCAATGTATTTGTATGTAATTTCACCAGCGTCTGCCATTTCTTGCAG